>Ga0137360_10002656_pt1 | contig 10700 bp, 8 predicted proteins | sample Mad1_60_16metaG_FD_104924 | JGI IMG/M metagenome (GOLD analysis project Ga0137360, IMG submission 104924) | Vadose zone soil microbial communities from Angelo Coast Range Reserve, California, USA - Mad1_60_16 metaG | ecosystem: Environmental > Terrestrial > Soil > Vadose zone | place: USA... | reverse complement strand
GAGAAATCTTCTGAGCGGCAACGTTCAGAAGCCGCCACGGCTTTAGCCTGGGCGGAGTGTCACGGTAAAGGTGGCAATGCTAGCAAGTTGGGCGTCACTACAGTTGGATTGTGTGCACCAGTACAGTTCAACGACTCCCTTTCCGGCGGTGCCGGTGATGTCGCGAAAGAAACCTTGATCGTAGTTTGCCTGCAAGGTGATAACCGGGTTGGTGTAATCGAGCTTGCCGTTAATATACCACTTTGCTTGTGCATACCCTACTTTCCCACCGGTATTGACGCTAAATGTGACGAATATCTTCTGGTTTGTTGTAAAGGTGTTGGTCAGTGTCGTTGGGTTGTAGTTAGTGTCGATGGCGCTTGCCATTTTGGGGTTGCCCAGGATGGCTGCCGCTGAAGGAACGATCGGCGAACCAGGAGGTGAGGGTGACGTAGGTACAGGTGTAGGTGTGGGAACGGCATTCGTCACCGTATTTCTTGCTCCTATCACAGATAGCCCAACGAGGCCCGCACAAGCAAGGACGAGGACAAGCACGATGATGCCGATGATAAGGCCGAGCCTGCTGCGGCGTTGCGGCGGCTGAACAGGGGGTGGGAAACCTCCAGGATAGAGAGGTGGTTGTGGCGCTACAGGAGCGCTGTATGGGTCTGTAGGCGCATATGGGTTCGATGCTGCACCATAAGGGTTCGAATCATATGGTTGTGAGCCATAGCTGGTTGGTGGCACTTGCTGTTGTGATGCTGGCGTACCATAGGGTGATGAGATATACGTAGGAGCATTAGGATCATACCCTTGCGGCGGAGGCGTGGGTCCGCCATAAGAAGAGGCTGGAACGTTTGGCTGATAGACTGGTGATCCAGCGTTATAGGGTGTGGATGCTCCGCAGACAGGGCATACTACCGCCCCTGGTGGGAGGTTTGCGCCACATGAGCTACAATTCATGGTGAGTTCTCCTGGCTAGTGGATAGTCGGTACTCTGCCGCTAAGTGTAGCATATCATAGCATTGTTTCGTTTCGATGCCAAGATATGCGTGTTGCTGTGTTGCTGCCCTCTAATGATTTAGGCAGTCACGTTGAAAAGAACGTGTTGTGCCAGCAATGCATTGGTGCAACCGGTGGTGCTGGCCCAGAAGATGTCTACGTAACCAGCGCCTGGCTGCCTGTCAATGGTATATGAGTAAGCTATCCTATCAGTAGGGCCGACCGGAAATTCAAAGTGTGTAGTCTCTTTCCCGTTGAGGTACCACAACAGGCACACTGCGCCAGGCTGATTGACGGGATGAAGCTGGAGGATGACGTAGATCTTCTGGCCTGCACTGAAAGTCGTAGCAAGCGTGGCTGCTTTCCCACTATTGCTATCCACTGCACTAGCCATTTCAGCTTGGTAAATGAAAAGTGCTCCGGGCAGCGACGTTGCCGTCGCAGACGTTGCCGCCGCAGAAGCTGTCGGTGTGGGCGATAACGAAGATGTGACTATAGCCGTGGATGAGGTTGCCATGCTCGCATCAGGTGTATTACTCGATAAATCCACTGCCGTGAGGTAGACGGAAATAAGAATCACTGCGGCGACAATCACACACAGGCCAGCAACAATGAAGCCCCTATTGGGAGATTGCTGGTCAGGTCTCCTCCCGATAGGCCGATATGGGGAAATTTGGAAACGGGCTTCCCCCGGCCCGCCCGGCCTGGCTTCAGTACTCTGCCAGTTACCCATTGGCGCTTGCTGTGCTTGTTGCGGCGGCTGGGAAGGCGCCGAAGCTACCGATACCCATGCGGCAACAGGCGGCATAGGTATCTGGATGGTGGAAACATTCCCGTTCGCAGCCTGCTGCACCCAGACCTGCTCGCCGGAGCGATGTTCCCCATGGTCGCGCTGTGGCCCGCTGAACCCTCTGGCGGCCTGACCTGGTGCGATTGGCGTAACACAGCGCGGACAGTTCAAGTGTGCTGGCGAGAGCGGTTTACCGCAATGTGTGCATTTCATGTTTTCTTCATCCTCACCTGTGTGGGCTGGTCTGTGTTCGTCGCGTGTTACTATTCATGACGGACGACCATAAGCAGAGTAAGAATAGTTTCTAAATGGGCTAGTGGTCCGGTGTGGCTGATGCGGCTGGTACCTCTCACCTTGACAGGGCTGCATCGGCCAACTACAATACAAGAGTACCATCGTCCCAACGGATTGGGGACGAAGAGAGCACCGCAGAAGGTCATGATATACGAAAATGTGAAAGAGCCCTCCCTTGTGGGAGTCCTGTTCCAGCATGCAAACAGGCTGGAAGCATGCCTCCAGCGTGCTTCAGGTGATAGCCATGGACCGGAAGAAGGAAGCGACGCCTGGCTTCTCCTGAACGCACTTATCGGCAATGGGAGTGCAAGCAATCCCGTCATGGGTCACCTGGATGAGGACACTGTTCCCCTCTCTGCTTTATTGGCACGCTTAGAGGACTCTGGCCGCTGTCTCGCAGAGCAAGGTGGCACGTTGGAGGCCCGCATCCAGGGCTTGCAGCGCTATGTCGATGCACTTGCGTACGAGTTAAAAGAACTCTTTAAAGACCAGGTTCATCTGCTCGTTGATGCTGTTTCACGCCTGTATCAACTGCAATCTACCTGCGTACTGGCCCTGACACGGGGCTATCAAGGAGTGGTCGACCAGGTTTCCATCGAAAGGTACCAGACAACTCAACGCTTTGAACGCCGTTTGCATGCCTTGCAATGTGTCAATAGCGCTGCTAATTCCACTACTGACCTCGATCAAACCCTGGAGATCACGGCAAAAACGGTAGCGGCGGAACTGCATGCTGACCTGTGCTCATTCTTCTTCTACGATGAACTCCAGCGCATTCTTACCCTGCAAGCCACAAACGGCCCGCGCCCGCTGGGTGGCATGCACTTTACCCTTCGTCTTGGTGAGGGGTATAGTGGCTGGGTGGCGGACAAGGGCCATCCCTTGCTTGTACGTGATGCCCTGGCTGACTCCCATTTTTCGACGGAGGCTCGTACCTACAGCACCGACTATCGTGGGTTGCTGGCTGTGCCGATCATCTTTTTTGGCGATGTAGAGCGCCTGATCGGTGTCGTGAGCGTCCAATCAACAGAACAACGCGACTTTACCAGTGAGGATATCAATTTTGTGGAGGTCATCGCAGGCATCATCGCCATCAATGTCGAGAATGGGCGGCTCTATGAGCAGACAGATGAGCAGCTACGACGCAAGGTCCATGAGTTAGCGACCATCCATCGTGTTTCCTCTATCATTGCCTCGACACTCAATCTGGACGAAGTGCTACAAATTATCACCACGCAGGCGGTCCATCTGAGTGGTGCCGAGCGGTCTTGTATCTTCGCGTTGGATGCTGAGAAAAAACATCTACACGTCCTGGCCCATTATGGACTTGACGGCACTGATGTGCGAGGTATGCAGGTAGCCGTTGGTCAATGTTGTGCCGGACGTACAGTCCTGACCGGACAGCCTCGCATGGAAGTAGACTGCTTCCGCGATGACGAACAATGCTTCTTTCACCGTGATCCACTCATCGCATCCGATATGCATTCCGTGTTATGCGTGCCACTTGAGGTGAAGAGTAAAGTGCTAGGGTGCATCTGCATCTACAGCAGTCACCGTCACCTGTTAAGTCCTGAGCAAATGCAGTTGGTCGTGATCTTCGCCAACGAAGCCGCCATCGCGATTGACAACGCCCGTCTGTATGAGGAGACACGCCGCGGATTGGAGTTGAAATCCATTCTATTGCGTGAGTTGCATCACCGCGTCAAGAATAATCTGGCAACGGTGGCCGGCATTCTCTCTCTGCAACAACGACGCTCAAAGTCGCCCGAAGTGCGTCGTACACTGGCCGAGAGCGTAAATAGGGTGCAGGGACTGGCGGCAACCCATGACCTGCTCTCACATGAAGATGTCAGCGAGGCCCGCGTTGACGAGATTGCACGTAAGATCGTTGGAGTGGCAAATGCACATCTACGACCGCCGGAAACGCACATCTCCTTTACCGTAGAGCCATGTCCGGTGGTGATCCCTTCTCGTGCCGTGGCGATTCTAGCCTTAGTGCTCAATGAAATCGTCTCCAATGCCATTAAACACGGCATGGCCGGTGTGAAAGAAGGGGCGGTCACGCTTCGTGGGCGTCAGGAGGATGGTATGGTGATCGTCGAGGTCATTGACACAGGAAATGGACCGCCACAGCCGTTAGAGGGCAGTGATGAGAGTAGCGAGGGCCTGGGCCTTTCGCTCATCAGGCACTTGATCGGCGATCTAGGGGGCCGGTTCGTTCTGCGACGGACTGATACCGATTGTACCCTTGCGCAGGTGCGCTTTCCCCTGGTGCGGCAACGCCGCTAAGGTAGTGGTATCGTGGAGGTGAGTTATGAAACAGTCGAAGATTCTCGTGGTTGAAGATGACGTTGACATTCAACAAATATTGTCTGTCTTTCTGGAACACTCCGATTTTGAGGTGCGCACCGCATCCGATGGTCAGGAAGCAATCAACATCATACCAAATTTTTGTCCACATCTGATCGTACTGGATCTGGTGATGCGGCCTGTCTCAGGTTGGGAAGTGCTGCGTTGGTTGCAAGCAAATCGCCAGGCATCCTCTACTGAAGCCTACGCTGCTGAAGGCCCGATACCTGTTTTGGTGTTGACTGCCCTCACACATATAGCGGAACAGATCCATGGCTTTGAAGCGGGTGCGGTGGAGTATATCACCAAGCCGACTCAACCGAGTAAGATCGTTGAACGCATCTCTACGATCCTTTCTCTCAGTGTAGAGCAGCGCGCGATGCTACAGCGTAAGCGTATGGAAGAGCAACGGGATGTGTTAGAGCGCATCTATGCACCACAGCCGGACGAGTTTCTCTACTAAGGTAACTCTTCAGCACTCCTCGCCGCCTGCGGCGGCTCGCCCATTCTTGTAGTGGGTGCGGGCGGTGCCGCCTGCACCCACTACGAAATATTTGCGAGCCGCTGTAGAGTGCCGATTTATTGAGCTCGTCACGTGCGGTGAGGAGTCTCCGAGCAAAGAGACCTGAATGGTTACCTACTAACCCCGGGTCGGTGGAAGAGCCTGACCACACTTAGAACAGAAACGGTTGCTTACCGGATTCTGACTTCGGCAGGCAGGGCATATTTTAAGTGGAAAGCCACACTTTGTACAGAAACGCATCTGTGGCTTATTGAGGTGTTGGCAATTGGGGCAGCTGTACACGATCACTGAACCCCCGTACGAATTCCCTCCTGGTGGAGTCTGTGTCGGAACCGGTGGGCTGCGCCTTTGTAGAACGGCTCGCTCAAGCGCTTCGGCCATCTCGCTGGCCTGCTGGTAGCGTTGTGCTGGCTCCTTCATCAGTGCCGTCAGGATGACCTGGTCGATGGCAGGGCTAATAAGGAGATTGATACTACTTGGCCGTGGTGGCATTATATAGATGTGCTTGTGAGCCAGCGCCGGGTAGTTATCGCCCTGGAATGGCGGGCATCCTGTAAGCGCTTCAAACAACATGATACCGAGTGAGTAGATATCCGAGCGGGCATCAACTGCCTCCCCCCGGCACTGCTCGGGTGACATATATTCGGGGGTTCCGACGCCAGCGCCGGGGCGGGTGAGTTGTTCGCTGGTGCTGGCAAGAACTTTGGCGATGCCGAAGTCAGAAAGAATGGGACGACCTGAGCGATCCATCAAAACATTAACAGGTTTGACATCGCGATGGATGATGCCTTGTTCGTGTGCATAGCTCAATGCACTGGCAACTTGCTTGAAGATGCGGTTTGTTTCCATCGCGTCCATCGGCTGGCCCTGAGCGTGGAATTGATCCAGGCGCTGTTTGAGTGTGCCCCCATCGATCAGCTGCATGACGATGTAGATATGACCATTCTGCTCACCGGCGTCGTGGACCATCACAATGTTCGCGTGTGAGAGGCGAGCCACCAGCTTTGCTTCCAGCTTAAAGCGTTCCACAAAGCTCTCGTCGGCGGCATACCAGGGAGGAAGAACTTTCACCGCTACTTCACGGTCAAGGTTCTCCTGATGTGCCCTGTAAACACTGGCCATACCGCCCTGGCCCAGTGGTGCCAGAATGCGGTAATTGCCCAGCGTTGTGCCGATCAGATCGTCTTGCTGCACCATTCAATCCCAAGGAAGTGTTGGTCATCGCTTAGCGAAGACTAATACGGTCTGACCGAGTTGGATTTTATCCCCTTCTTGCAAAGGGCACGTTTGATACTTACTCACCAGTTGCCCATTGACTTTCGTGCCGTTAGCGCTACCTTCATCTTTGAGACCATAGTTTCCACTGCCCATATTCACGATGGAGGCATGCAGGCGCGAAACGGCCAGGTCTTCCAGGAAAATGTCGCTTTCGCGGCTACGTCCAATGCTAAGTGAGTCCTTGCGCACTTCATAAATGCGCCCTGGGTCCTTGCCCTCTTCGACGCGCACGAAGCCCAGGCGCGTCTGTGGGCCAGTACTGCGTAGCATAGTCTTATCGACCTCGCTGCCGTAGAGCGCTGTTGGCTCTTGCGACCCTGCCGCCGCGCCAGGGCCTCCCGCGCCGGGGGCTTGCTGCTGCCAGGGCGGGGTAGCAGGGCTGCTTGGCGCCGGGAAGGAGGGGGGGGCTTGCTGCTGGAATGCCCATGCGCCTTGTTGGGCTGATGGTGGTTGTTGCGCTGATGGTGTGGCCCAGGAATCCGCGGGCTGGGGTGATTGTCCCCATGCCTGGCCTGGGCTTCCTCCGCCGTAGGCCGTAGATCCTTGCTGAGATGAAGCTGGGGGAGCACCCGGTGCGCCCCACGCTGGCGTGCCTTGGGGTTGCCCCCAGGGGTCTTTGGAGGCCGGTGAAGGCATTGCATCTGGCTGGTTTCCCTGGCTACCCCAGGCGGCGGGTTGTTGCTGTGGCGCATTCCAGGGCTCGGCCTGCTGTGTAGCACCTGACGTACCCCAGGTACTGGATGATGGTTGTGGCGCATTCCAGGGCTCTGGCTGTTGTGAGGAAGCTGGCATGCCCCAGCCACCAGGCTGCTGTTGTGGTGGCGGCTGTTGTGAGGAAGCTGGCATGCCCCAGCCACCAGGTTGTTGTTGTGGTGGCAACTGTTGTGAGGAAGCTGGCATGCCCCAGCCACCAGGTTGTTGTTGCGGTGGCAACTGTTGTGAGGAAGCTGGCATGCCCCAGCCACCAGGTTGCTGTTGCGGTGGCTGCCCCCACGCATTATCGACTGGTTGTCCCGGTTGGTTCCATACTCCTGGTGCTCCCGCTTGCCCCTGTCTTTGCCAGTCTGGCATGCCAGCAGGGGGGGCCTGCTTGGATTTGCCTCCATTGCGCAGGAACACCAGCCCTATGATGAGCACTACCACTGCTATGAGGACGATAGCTGCAATGATGACATACAGGGTCGGGATGCCAAAAATTTCTGCAAGGGTTGCAATGAAAAAGACTGCAAGAAGATCACTCATATCGTTCACTCCTCTGTGTAGGAGCACCCACGAGGGGGTGCCCATCGGGCGACCTCAAAGGTCGTCCCTACATGCGAATCAGCGTAACTGAACACCTTAGCGCAATTCAAAACGCACCTCAACACTGCCAAAGCGGAGAATATCGCCATCTTTGAGTGTACGTTCTTCGTATGGCGTTAAGGTCACTCCATTGAGACGAGTTTTGTTTAGGGCATTAAGGTCTTCGACGGTAAATTGCCCCTGCTGGTTTCGCAGGTAGGCATGACGTCGCCCAACCGTTTTGTCGGCCAGGTTAATCTCTGGGAATATACCAAGTGTCGGGTCCTGCCGCCCGACAACCATCAACTCTCTCTCCAATGGGATCGCCTGTCCACTGGAGAGAACGATGATGCGCGCTTGTTTCTGGGGGGTCCCCACTGCCTTCGTGGAACCTCCTCCCCTTGCCTGTTTTTCGGTCTCCAGCTCTGCAATATGCGAGACCACGGGCACTGGTGGCATGCGCTGTTGCAACTGTTCGAGCGCTGCAATAAACTCTTGCGGTGTGCTGTAACGATCGTTAGGCGATTTCGCCATCGCCTTTTGCAAAAAGACATCCATCTCCATGGGCAGTTCAGGACGGAGACGACAGACCGAAGGGACTTTTTCGTGCATATGTTTCATCACAATGTCCACTGCGGTATCCCCTTCGAAAGGAGGATGCCCTGCCAACATCTCAAATAAGACGGTTGCGACCGAGTAGAGATCCGAGCGCGTATCTGCCGAACGTCCACTCTCCGCCTGTTCCGGTGAAATATAGTACGCCGTCCCCATAAATACGTTAGACTGCGTCAGCGTCACCGTTTCTCGACTCCGCGCCAGTCCGAAATCGGTGATCTTGACCACCCCCTTCGTATTAATAAGGATATTTTGCGGCTTAATGTCTCGATGGACCACACCGTGCTTGTACGCTGTGTCGAGCCCCTCAGCGATCTGTTGGGCGTAGTTCAAGGCCCGCGATGGCTCCATCGGGCCATTGGTCAGCGTATAGTACTTCAAGTTCTGGCCGTCAATGTAATCCATGGCGATAAAGTGCGTACCATTATCTTCCCCATAATCAACAATCCGTACAATATGCGGGTCACTCAGATTCAAGAGAATATGTGCCTCTCGTTGGAAGCGTGCCAGTAAGTCCCCTTCACTCGCAAGTTCAACATGCATCACTTTCACCGCATAGATGCGGTTGTCCTTCGTGTCACGTGCGACATAAACGGTGGCAAAACTTCCCCTTCCCCGCTCATCAATCAGTTTGTAACGGTCTTTCACGATGCGGTTAATCATGTCACCATTCATGACTACTCCTGCCGAAATGCTCTCTTCGCGGCTATTATACATCATTTAGAGCGTAATGTCATGGCGACGTTGCCGCTTTCGGCTCATATCCTACAAAACGAATAGACCAGGAGAGAGGCAATGCCGTAGGTAGGGTTTCCTATTGCCTCCTGTTCTGGGTTAGTGGAGTTCAAAACGCACTTCAACGCTGCCAAAACGCAGAATGTCCCCATCTTTGAGTGGGTATTCCTGGTTAGGTGCCAGGGTGACGCCATTTAAACGCGTCTTATTGGTGGAGTTGAGGTCTTCAACGGTAAAGGTTCCCTGCCGATTCCGTATGTGGGCATGACGACGGCCAACCTTCATATCCGCCAGGTTTATCTGCGGGAAGATGCCAACTTTGGCATCCTGCCGTCCCACCAGCGTCAACTCCCAGGGTAAGGGAAACGTTTGCCCGCTGGAGATCACGACCAGGTACCCTTGTTTGACCGGCGTTTTCATGTTCGGTGGACTGACCGCAGCTTGAATTTGCTTCTGCAACTGCCCAAGTGCCGTGATAAACTCGCGAGGGGTTTGGTAGCGATCCGCAGGCACTTTGGCCAGGGCCTTCTGAAAAAACGCATCCATATCCGCTGGTAAATTGGGGCGTATCCGGCTGATCGAAGGGACGCGATCCTTCTTGTGTTTGATGATAATGTCGATGAGACTCTCGCCGTCAAAAGGCGGACGACCGGTCAGCATTTCAAACAGGACGATCGCCAGTGAATACAGATCAGAGCGGATATCGGCTGAGTGTCCGCTCTCTACCTGTTCAGGTGAAATGTAGTAGGGGGTGCCCATAAGATCGTCGGTTTCGGTGATAGTGGCTGCGTCCTCACTGCGCGCCATGCCGAAATCGGTAATCTTCACCACTCCCACGTTATTGATGAGGATGTTCTGTGGCTTGATGTCACGGTGGACCACCTCATGCTTGTGAGCGATCTCCAGGCCCTCAGCAATCTGTCTAGCGTAGTTCAGGGCCCGTAATGCTTCAATGCGACCGCTGGTCGTGATATAGTATCTGAGGCTTTGCCCATCGACATATTCCATCACAATGTAGTAGGTGTCACCATCATTCCCATAGTCGATGATGCGCACAATGTGCGGGTCGCTGAGGCTCTGGAGGATTTGAGCTTCGCGTTGAAAGCGTGTTGTGAGTGCGCTATTACGTGCATGCTCTGGATGCATGATTTTTGCTGCATACAGGCAGTTGCTGTCCATATCGCGTGCAATGTAGACAGTCCCAAAGGAGCCGCTTTCTATTTCGTCGATGAGCTTATAACGCCCTTTAATCGTGCTACCAAGGAAACCATTATGCATGGACCTGACTCCTCTGAAGTTGTTCCTTCTTTCATCTTTTGTAAGCCCTTCCGTCGCAAGGGGCTGTCCTATACTATACACTATCTCATCGATTCTGTACACTGTGCCAGCGGGACAGCGGGACTCTCAGGGCGATGTAAAAGTCGCCTTTCATTGCCTTTCCTCGCGCCTTCGGCGCTCGCTAAAGAGGAATGGTTGAGATTGCGGCAGGCTGAAAGCCTGCCGCAATCTCAACCATTCCTCTGAATGTCGGCCCCGCTTGCGGGGCCGACATGAGCACAAGGACGACTTTTACATCGCCCTGCGGGACTCTCGGCTCTCCTCACCGCCAGAGGCCGAATCAGCATTTTCCCTCCCTTGACAACGGGTACCATTTTACTGTTCTATAAGGGAGTAATGTCTATTGCCACATGAACAACAAGAGGAAGGGAAAATGACAACATCAACAACGACACAGCTTATACCACGTAAAGTGCTGTTTGGCAATCCAGATAAGGCCAACCCCCAGATTTCGCCCGATGGCAAGAAAATTGCATATCTGGCCCCGGTCAATGACGTGCTCAATGTTTGGGTAGG
>Ga0137360_10002652_pt1 | contig 10702 bp, 8 predicted proteins | sample Mad1_60_16metaG_FD_104924 | JGI IMG/M metagenome (GOLD analysis project Ga0137360, IMG submission 104924) | Vadose zone soil microbial communities from Angelo Coast Range Reserve, California, USA - Mad1_60_16 metaG | ecosystem: Environmental > Terrestrial > Soil > Vadose zone | place: USA... | reverse complement strand
CACACTCGAATTCTCGAGAAATCATTTGCAAAAACAGTTCGTCCAAAATGAATCCGATCTGGAGCCGGAAATTCGGCGGGTCATTTTCGGGGAGAAAGATGAAAACGTGGTTGCGCCTGTGAGGCCGATGTCGATCGAGCAACGCCGGGTAGTTGCGACGCTGGCGGACCCGCCAGTGGCGAAAGCCGCGCAGATTCTCTGGTATCAGGCCAAAGCGCTCGAACTTATGGCGCATTTTCTTTTCGCGCCGAAAGATCCGGAATTTTTCTGCATGCGGCAAAAACGTGTCGCGCGCGAGCGGGTCGAACGCGTCAAGCAAGTCCTGGCGCGTGACCTGGCAAATCCGCCGACGCTGGAAACAATTGGTCAGGAAGTGGGCTGCAGCCCGTTTTATCTAAGCAGGATTTTTTCCCGCGAAGTCGGTCTCACGATCCCGCAATATTTGCGGAACCTGCGAATGGAGCGCGCAGCGGAGCTGTTGCGCACGGGACGGTACAACGTCACTGAAGCGGCAACAGAAGTCGGTTATTCGAGCTTGAGCCATTTCAGCAAAGCCTTTTGCGAGACTATCGGTTGTTGTCCGGTGCTGTATCCGGCAGCGAAGAATGTCATCCTCGACCGCTGACTGCGATCGAGGAAGGGAGTCATGGAGCAGTGGAGTAATGTTTGACGTTTTTTAAGGACTCCATCACTCCAATACTCCATTACTCCAATGCCGATTCGACGCGCGCTCATCTCCGTCTCCGATAAGACCGGTATCGCCGAGTTTGCGCGCGCGCTCGAGCGCCAGGGGGTGGACATCATTTCCACCGGCGGAACGGCGGATTTGTTGAGGAAGGAAAAAATTCCCGTGCGCGAGATATCGAGCTTCACGGCATTTCCGGAAGTGCTCGATGGACGCGTGAAGACTTTGCACCCGCGAGTGCACGGCGGTCTTCTTTACAAGCGCGGCAACGCGAAGCACGAAGCCGAAGCGCGCGAATGCGGCTTCGAGCCAATAGATCTCGTCGTGGTGAATCTTTATCCTTTCGAAGCGACCATCGCGAAGCCAGGCGTCAAGCTCGCCGAAGCAATTGAAAACATCGATATAGGGGGGCCATCAATGATTCGCAGCGCGGCGAAAAACTACGAATCAGTGACCGTGGTCGTCGATCCCGCAGATTACGACGCGGTGCTGGAAAACATCCGCGATAACGAAGGAGAAACGACGCTAAGACTGCGCGAGCGCCTCGCTATAAAAGCCTTTGGCAGGACCGCTGAATATGATCGTGCAATCAGCAGCTTCCTGAATAAAGAGCAGACAACTGACGCCTCGTTTTCGGTTTCGCTTCCGTTGGCAATGCGATTGCGTTACGGAGAAAATCCACACCAGACTGGCGCACTTTACGGAGATTTCGACAACTATTTCGAAAAACTTCATGGTAAGGAACTCTCCTTTAACAACATTCTCGACATCAGCGCGGCCACCAATTTGATCGCCGAATTCGAGGAGCCGACGGTCGCGATCCTCAAGCATACCAACCCTTGCGGCGTCGGCTCGGATGCCGATCTTCGCAAGGCGTGGGATAAGGCGTTTGCCACGGATAAACAGGCGCCCTTCGGCGGGATCATCATCTGCAATCGTCAGTTGAGCGAACCGCTGGCCAAAGTCATTAGCGAAATTTTTAGCGAAGTGATAATTGCGCCCGATTTCGACAGCGAGGCTCGCGCTGTCCTGCAGAAAAAAAAGAATCTGCGTCTGATTCGTTTGAAAGTGCCGGCGAAACAAGCGAGATCGACCGTTGATATACGTTCAGTCTGTGGCGGCGTACTGGTTCAGGACGCAGACGTTGCTGAGGAAATAAAGTCCGGCGGTGGTCGGATCGTCACAAAGAGGCGACCGACGAAGACCGAACTGAACGCGATGTTGTTCGGGTGGCGAGTGGTCAAACACGTGAAATCGAATGCGATCGTTTACGCCAAGGCGGACCGGACTCTCGGTGTCGGCGTCGGGCAGATGTCGCGCATCGACGCGTCGCGAATTGCAATTTGGAAAGCGAAAGAGGCTGGGCTTTCACTCAAAGGCAGCGCGGTCGCGAGCGATGCTTTTTTTCCATTCCCCGATGGTTTGATCGCCGCGGCGGAAGCTGGTGCGACATGTGCCATTCAACCCGGCGGCTCGGTTCGTGACGAAGAAGTGATCGCGGCCGCCAACGAGCGCAACATGGCGATGCTCTTCACTGGCCTCCGGCACTTCCGCCACTGAGACGCATTCCTCTTGTCATTCTGAGCGGAGCCGAAGAATCTCGGATCATGTCTTTTAACCTGTTCACCAAACCAATAGTCAGAGATGTTTCGCTCCGCTCAACCTGACATGTCTCGATCGGTTGAGCCGCCACGCATTATTAACATCGAAGATTTGCGACGCGCGGCGAAACGCCGGCTACCGCGGGTGATATTTGACTACATCGATGGCGGCGCGGAAGACGAACGGACGCTCCGCGAGAACTGCCGTGCTTTCGAAGAAGTGACATTTCGGCCGTGTTGCGCTGTTGCGACGCCGGCGTGCGATCTGCGCGTGACTGTCCTTGGCGCATCTCTGTCCATGCCGTTGATCCTTGCGCCTGTGGGCAGTAGTCGCCTCATGTATCCGCGCGGCGAGGAAGCCGCGGCGGGCGCCGCTGGAGCCGCCCAGATTGCGTATGCGCTTTCGACCCTGTCCGGATGTCGTTTGGAAGATGTTGCGGCGAAATCGAAGGGACCGCTTTGGTATCAGCTCTATCTTATCGGCGGACGCGATTGCGCGCTTTCTGCCATCGAACGCGCGAAAGCCGCCGGTTTTTCAGCCTTGGTGGTCACAATCGACACGGCCGTGTCAGGTATGCGGGAACGCGACCTCCGAAATGGCGTCAAAGAACTCCTGAGTGGCAAACTTGGATCGATGCTGCCGTTTGTTAGTCAGGTGCTGGTAAAACCTGAATGGCTCGCCGGGTTTCTGGCCGATGGTGGGCTGATGAAGTTCCCGAATGTCGTCGTTCCAGGTAAAGGTCCGATGTTATATGCCGATGTCACCGCTGCTCTTGAGCATTCAGTCGTGACTTGGAATGATCTCAACTGGATCCGTCAGGCATGGGGCGGGCCCATTGTGATAAAAGGGATACACACCGGAGACGATGCCCGTCGCGCAGTGGACGTGGGTGCGAACGCATTGGTCGTTTCCAATCACGGTGGTCGCCAACTCGATGGTGTCGCACCGACTCTGCGAATTTTGCCTGAAGTTGTGGCAAGCGTAGGCGATCGTATCGAAGTCCTGCTCGATGGTGGCATTCGTCGAGGCAGCGATATTGTCAAAGCGCTGTGCCTGGGCGCTCGAGCCGTGATGGTCGGGCGTGCTTATGCGTATGGGCTGGGTGCGGCTGGTGGCGCTGGTGTTGCGCGAGCCATCGAAATCCTGCGCAGCGATTTGGTTCGCACTCTCAAACTGCTTGGCTGCGCGTCAATCGCTGAGTTGGATCGATCCTACATAGATGTGCCAGCGGATTGGCTTGGAAAATGACTAAGCGATGGCCCTCAGATTCGAAAGTCGCTACATCGAAATTCTGAGCCCGCCGTCGCCGTGACGGCGGCTAGCGGGCCATCGAACTGCTTCACTCTCTCAGGGACAAGTAAGTGCTGGGCAATTGCCTGGAGCCGGTTCGTCGATCCTTCGAGGCTGGCCCGCCGGGACAATTTGGACTGCGACAACTTTGGCCTCCGCGCCCGTTTCGTTAACCACGTTGTGTACCTCCCCGCAGCCTATGTCGGTGAAGCTCTCGCCTGCTGTGTAGGTCGTAGGCGTGCAGCTGGGGTCGGCGGCCTCATAGACCGTGACCGTTCCTTCTATCACTGTGACCAAACTGGGACCGGGATGGGTATGCCACCCAGTTCGACCACCGGGCTGCCAGGTGTTTTGGGTCACGTAGAGGTCCGAATCGCCTCTCACCCTTGTGAAGAGAAGCCAAGCCGGCAGGTCGCTTCTACACATCAAGTCGAGCAAGCCAGACGGGAAGTGGCCCGCCGGCACAGGGGCTAAAAGGTTGGTGGATGTAAAACCGCACGAGGGCGTTGCGCGGGCCGGCAGCGCGGTTAACGCAGCGAGGAAGAGCGCCGCCGTGATGAGAAGTGGCAGGATTCGTATTTTTCTAAACTCAGTTAGCGGATTCATTGTTGTTCCTTTCTTTGAGGCTGCATTGTTGTTGATGTGATCTCTTTCTTTTTGGTTTCGTAGTTTTCCTTTCATTGCCATAAGCAAAAACTGAGGATCAAAGTGATCATCTGAGTTGAGTGGAGTGCGATGCGTTAGTGTTATCGCGGGGGCCCGAAGGTGAGGAATTCCGGGCGGCCGATGCTAAAGGAGGCAAAAACCGTCGGCGGGCCTCCGCCAGGAGGGAACTTCAAGATGTCGCCGGGCTGATTTGCCTCGGGCTGATTTACCTCGGCTACAAAGAGATAGCCCGAGCTGTCAAAGGCCAAGCCCCGAGGAAAACTCAGGCCCGTAGCGAAAGTGCTCTTCATCGCGCTGGGAGTGAACTTAAGGATAGTGTCATTCCCCGGATTTGCGAAGTCGTTAGTGGACACGAACAGATTGCCGCTGCTATCGAAGGCCAACCCTACGGGATAGACGCCGGGGTCGAAGGCGCTTGGTCCGAAGAAAACGCTGCGCGCTCCATTCGGAGCGAATTTATAGATCGTTTGGGCGCCACCGTCGGCTGCGTAGAGATTGCCCGCGCTGTCGAAAGCTAGGCCCCAGTTTTGTTGCGGCTCATTGTCCCCGGTTATACCAGGAACGGAGCCGAAGACGATCCGCTCTCCATCAGGTGTGAATTTGAAGATTGTGCCGGCCAGTGTGGGACTGTTGTCATCTGTCGCCATGACATAGGCATTGCCCGCGATGTCTACGGCGAGGCCTTCAAAGAAAAAGTGAGCGGCGCTGCCAACGGTGCTGACCTTGTTACGCAGGTTGAATTTCAGGACTCTCCCAATGTCATGGTCGTCCGGCTCAACGGTTTCCGCTGCGAATAGATTGCCAATGCTGTCAAAGGCCAACCCTCGGGGGAACAACAACCCCGAAGCGTAGACACTTTGCGTCCCAGATGGCGTGTACTCCAAGATTGCGTGCGATGGAGGGACTTGAGCTGAGACGTAGAGGTTCTGTGCGTGAGCGGCGGTGACTAACGCGAAGATGGCGCCAAGACTGAGGAATATATTTCGGAGAACTTTTGTTGTTTTGAAGTGGGTCAGTGGTTTCATTGTTTTTCCTTTTCTTTTTAGGTTTGTAATTTGTCTTCCACTTCGATAAACGATGAACGCGGCTAAAACCGATCATGTGATTACGAAATTTTCTTGAGGAGACCTGCCGAATGAACGGCGAGGTAGAATTGGCTAACGGGAGTCGAAGACAGATTTCTATCGGAACCAGCCCGGCAGCTGCGCAGGAGGTGACCCAGTTGCTGGCAGACTGGAGTCACGGAGACCAAGCCGCGCTCCAAAAATTGACTCCGCTTGTTTATGAGGAGCTTCGGCGTCTCGCTCATCATTACATGGAGGGACAGCAGCCCGATCACACGCTGCAAACGACGGCGTTAGTGCACGAGGCTTATCTGCGTCTGGTGGACCAGAGTAGACCTAGCTTTACGAACCAATCACATTTTCTTGCCGTCGCTGCGAAGGCGATGCGCCAAATACTGGTCGATCATGCAAGGACAGGTCGGAGCCAAAAGCGCGGTGCGGGTGCGCGCAAAGTTGAACTGGACGAAGCAGCGCTGATCTCGCCGGAGCAGTCAGGCGCGATTCTTAATCTTAACGACGCCCTAGAGCGACTGGCGAGCCTGGATTCAAGAGCGGCGCACGGCGTCGAGCTTCGGTACTTTGGCGGACTTAATCAGGACGAAATTGCCGAGGTGTTGAAGGTCTCAGCCGTGACAGTTCGGCGTGATTGGGTCTTTTCCAAGGCATGGTTGTACAGGGAATTGAGCGGCGTGGCCTGACACGAATTTCACTAATTCACCAATCGATGCAGTAGTTTGGCGCAAGCCGAATGAAAATTCGTGAGAATTCGTGCAATTCGTGTCTATGACGCGGGCGCAATTACAAACAATTAAGGAGATCTTTCACGGCGCGCTGGATTGCGAGCCGGATAAAGTTAGCGCATTTCTGGAAACGGCCTGCCAAGGCGATGAGGTTTTACGTTATGAAGTTGACGCGTTCTTAACTGCACATCGACACGCGGGAAACTTCATCGAAGCCCCCGTCGCCGGCCTTGCTACGAATATTATCGAAAAGGGACCGGCCGGCTTGCTCGTCGGCCAGACGATCGGTCACTACAAAATTTGCGAACGGATCGGCAGTGGCGGGATGGGCGACGTCTACCTGGCCACCGACGTAACAGCGGGCCGCAAGGCCGCGCTCAAACTCCTGCCCATGCGCTTCACTGGGGATGTGGAGCGCCTGAAGCGCTTTCAGCAGGAAGCGCGCGCCGTCGTCGCGCTCAATCATCCAAGTATCCTGACGGTTTACGAGGTCGGCGAGGACCATTCAACCCAATACATTGCCAGCGAACTAATCGAAGGCGAAACACTGCGTCAACGTCTGGCGCGCGGGCGAATGGAGCTCGACGAAGCTGTCGACGTCGCGATCCAGGTGGCAAGTGCTCTCGCCGCCGCTCACCAGGCGGGAATTGTCCATCGCGACATCAAGCCGGAGAACATCATGCTTCGGCCGGATGGATATCTAAAAGTGCTCGACTTCGGGATTGCAAAGCTTGCCGAAGAGGAACTGCCAGCAACCATGCCAAGGGACGAAGCGCTATTGCTGGTTGAGACCAATCTCGGGTCCATACTCGGAACCGTTCGTTACATGTCGCCGGAACAGGCCTGCGGCGGGCAAATTGATAAAGCCACCGATATCTGGAGTCTCGGCGTGGTGCTTTATGAAATGGGAACCGGTCATGCGCCATTCACCGGTGACACACCAAGAGAGGTGATGTCTTCGATTCTCAAGAAAGAGCCGCCGCCGCTCACGGATTATATCGCACACGCTCCCGCTGAGCTTCAGCAGATCATCAGCAAGGCGCTGCGTAAGGATCGCAAGGAACGCTATCACAGCGCGCATGAGCTGCTCGAGTCACTCAAACATCTTCGTCACAAATTGGAAGTCCAGGCCGAGTTGGAACGCTCCACTGCGGCGCCTTCATGGCTGCGCTGGACACGGTCGGCCGCTGCCCTGGCGCTCGTATTGTTAGTAGGTGTTTTGGCGGTGGCACTTCCCTTCTACTGGCATCGGAACCTGACAACGAGCCCACCACCCGAGAAAAGCATCGCCGTGCTGCCGTTTGAAAACCGCAGCGAAGACAAAACGAACGCGTATTTCGCTGAGGGCGTTCAGGACGAGATTCTGACGCGCTTATCCAAGATTGCTGATTTGAAGGTGATCTCGCGCACATCCACGCAGCATTACAAAAGTGCGCCTGAAAACCTTCCCGAGATCGCCAGGCAACTTGGTGTCGCCCACATCCTGGAAGGAAGCGTGCAAAAGAGCGGCGATGCCCTGCGCGTCAACGTTCAGCTGATCAAAGCGTCTAATGATTCCCATCTTTGGGCTGATACCTTCGATCGCAAGCTGACCGACATTTTTTCTGTTGAGAGTGAGGTGGCCAAAGCCATCGCGGACCAGTTGCGAGCGAAACTGACCGGTCAGGAAGAGCAAGCCATCTCTGCCAAACCAACTGACAATGTCGAGGCTTATGATGCCTACCTACGCGGCCTGGCTTTTGAAGGACGCAGCTCATCCTCCTTCGCAACCTACTCTCCCGATCTCACACGGAAAGCCGCCGGTTTTTACGAGCGGACGGTGCGGCTTGACCCGAATTTCGCGCTTGCTTGGGCGCGGCTTTCTCGTGTGAACGCGCATCTCTACTTTTCCGGCCAGGTCGAGACTACTTCCGACCAGCGCGAGGCGGCGAAACGTGCTTTGGACAATGCGCAGAAACTGGAGCCGAACTCGCCGGAAACCCTGCTCGCTCTGGGTTATTATCAATACTGGGGGCTGCGTGATTATGGGCCTGCCAAAACCACGTTCGGTCGCGTCAGCAAAATGTTACCAAGCAATAGCGAGGTGCCAATGGCTCTCGGCCGAGTTACCCGACGCGAAGGACACTGGGATGAAAGCATCGCCTACTTCGAGCAAGCCCTCACCCTGGACCCACGAAATGTGGGGTTACTCATCGATGCGGCATCGACTTACACTATGCTTCGACAATTCCCCGCGGCGCTAAAGCTCTATGATCGAGCGCTGGACATTACGCCTAACGATCCGGATTTGATGGCCTCAAAAGCCGGCATTTATCAGGCCCAGGGCAACCTGCAAGAAGCCGCTAAGTTGTTATCTGGAATAAACGAGCAGACTCCTTTTGAGAGTGCCTTCGCAATCAAGATAACTCAGTTGAGACTTGAGCGAAATTACGGTGAAGCCGTTCGATTGCTGCAAGACCGACAGGCTCAATTCCACTTTGCTTCTGAGTTTGACAAAAGCAGTAACCAGGTGGGGCTGGCTCTCGCTCAGCGCCTTGCCGGCGATACCGCTGGGGCAAAAGCTAGCGCTGAAGAAGCGCGCAACACACTCGAGCAGCTCTCCAGAGATCAACCAGTCGACGCCCTCGCGCTAAGCCTGTCCCAAGCTTATGCTGCGATGGGGGAGAAGGACTTAGCCCTAAAGACAGCGGCACATCCAATCATGCTTCTGCCCCGGGCTAAAGATTCGAAGGTCGGACCGATGTTCGAAGAGAACCTGGCCCTAATTCAGACGATGCTCGGCGAGAATAGCGGTGCGATCTCAACTCTCACGCGGCTGCTACAAACGCCATACGGTAGCGTGATTTACGGCCAAGCGCCCATCACGCCGACGCTGCTAAGGCTCGATCCGATCTGGGACCCTTTGCGCGCCGATCCTGCTTTCCAAAAACTTTGCGAGGAAAAGCAGCCGTGAATCCGCCGCGCGTGGAAGTACTGGGAAATCATCGCGGACAATCTCAGCAAAGCCGGATGGAGTTGGGGCTGCGTCTCAACTGTGGATTCTCACGGTCGAATAATCTGGATTGCTGACGCGCCGAATATAATCCGTGTGGATGGCGTGCCTGGTTGAATAACACCACGATCACGCTTGGGATGCAGAACGTGTTCGATGAAGATCCGCCATTCGTGGCCGCCTCCTCAGAGAACGGTTACGACGAATCGCTTGCCACGATCAAAGGCCGGTTCTGGTACGTCCAGCTGAAAAAGAGATTCTAAGAAACTTATTCGAATAGATTTCTTATCGGTCGCGACCGGCCGAGTCCGGCGAGAAATTCGTAGACGAAGTGTAGACGCGGCGCGGATCCTTACCCGCTTCGACAAGATCGTTGCCGCAGCCAAAGCTGCCAGCAGATAGCCTGCCGCGCCGTAGCCCTGCGAAGGCGGGTTCGTCGCCCGGAAAAGGAGATCGTTCTGCTGCGGAGGCGATCCATGACAGTCGCACAAACTGAGATGGAGACTGCGACGACGCGCCCTCAGCCTTTAACACCTCGTCGCCCGCTGCCGTATCAAAATTTCGGCAATGCGGTGTTGGGCGGTGACTTCTAAGACTTCGAGAGTCGCCACATCCAAATACAAAGAATGGCGGCAATGATAAGCGCAATCCAGCTTACGCCCATTGGAATTGTATGAGTTCCGACCGTGACTTGGGCGTGATTGATCAGTCGCAGGACGTGACCAATGGCAAAAATACCGAAGATGACGCTTGCGACGCGTAATCCGGTTGTCGGCGAGTTCATGCGCGCATTGTTGTGACTACACTCGGATTTGTCAGCAAAAAACTCAGCACGGATTCGAGTTTAACCTCTCCTCAACGATGTGGCTTGAACCAGCATGCCAATGACCGCAAGGCCTAAAAACACGATCGTCGATCCTGATGGCGGAAGGACAATTGCACTTTGAATTAAATGCGCGCCAATGAGCGACGAGACGACAATAAGAGCCCAATCAAATACAACGAGTATGAGAATGGCACCAAGAATTCCGCCTGCCACAAAAACGATTGTAGAGTACTCCGCATGGTGAACAAAGAATGCAGCAGCGATCGCCCCGGCAAGTTTGCCACCTGCGAGAAAGCCAACGACCGCGATTGCAATTTTTTGGAGGAACAGCGCAAGCAACGCTCCAATCAAGCCAAGAACGATGGCGACGGTAAGCAGCAGGAGCGGCGATGGTTCATTAACCAAATGCGGGGCCAGCTCCACGCCTGCCAGGAATCCTACAGCGGCGACGCAAAGCCAAAAAAGTTTTCGCCCAAAGAACAAAACGACAATGCCGATCAGCGCGCCAATAATCGAAACAGTGGAGTGCATCGAAGGAAAAGGATTTGATCGGTTATCGTTGTAGAGGCGTTTGTGCCAAACGCCTTTGTATTTGATTTGGGTGCCTGACACAAGCACCACTACACCTTCTACAACGCCTCTTGCGGCGGTCGCAGGATTGTTAATCGGGCTGGTGGGATTTGAACCCACGGCCTGTCGCCGCGGCGACCGCTTTACCGAAAACGGATATCGGGCTGGTGGGATTTGAACCCACGATCTCCTGGTCCCGAACCAGGCGCGATACCAAGCTTCGCTACAGCCCGAAATGACCGAATTTGTCCCGGGGACGCGAGTCCT
>Ga0137360_10002651_pt1 | contig 10703 bp, 10 predicted proteins | sample Mad1_60_16metaG_FD_104924 | JGI IMG/M metagenome (GOLD analysis project Ga0137360, IMG submission 104924) | Vadose zone soil microbial communities from Angelo Coast Range Reserve, California, USA - Mad1_60_16 metaG | ecosystem: Environmental > Terrestrial > Soil > Vadose zone | place: USA... | reverse complement strand
TTCTGAGTCTCAAGCGATCAACTCGCCACGAAATCGACTGGATAGTCGGGTCCGAGTGCTGCCGTGACAGCTGACGTTGAAGATTTCACGTCGTGTAATCGCCGATCGAATCGACGCGAACTAGTCTATCTATTAGGCATTTCCACGATCTGCGTGACTTGGTTCGTGTCACTCTCCTCTTCCTGTGCGGCTGCGAACGATCAAGCCGCCACGATTTCGAATGTCGAATGGTCGGGTCCGAGTGCTGCCAAAACGTCTTTAGCATCGAAAATTTCACCAGGCGCGTGAGCGCCGGAGATAGGAGTCAGTACACCTAAAGACAGGGACCCCAAAAACCAGAACACCCGGAACCCTCCGACTGTGATTGGCGCGTGACGCGAAAGAACGTAGGTTTTAAGGGCAGCTTTGGATTTGATCCGATTCGAATTGTTTTCAGGGAGAATCGGCATGATTTCTCAAGTGAATGTTTCGGCAGCTACTCCCATGGGAGCTACGCTGGTTGATGGCGGTGGCGCTACATTTCGCGCCTGGGCTCCCCGCGCGTCTGCTGTCTATATCAACGGTACTTTCGGTGGCACTGCACGCGTCGGACAGACCGACGATTTACTCTTGGCCAAAGACGCGAACGGCTACTGGAGCGGGTTCGTAACGGAAGCACAGGAAGGCGATTTCTACCACTTCTGGGTCACTGGCAATGGTTCCAGTGGCTACAAGCGCGATCCATACGCACGCGAGCTGGCAACAGACGTAGTTTTCCCCAACTGCAGCTGCATCATCCGATCTGCTACCGCCTACCCCTGGCACGACAGCGCCTTCATGACACCAGACTTCACCAACATGATCGTCTACCAGATTCATATCGGTACCTATGCCATTAGCAAATCCGGTACGGCCTCTACCTTTCTCGATGTCGTGGGCAAAATCCCGTACCTCGTCGCGCTGGGAATCAACGTGCTCCAGCCGTTGCCTGTCGACGAAGTTGAGACCGATCCATCGATGGGCTACGACGGCGCGGATTACTTCTCCCCGGACCTCCCTTATATAGTAACCGATGCGGGCGCTCTCGCGCAGCATCTGACAACCATCAACGCACTCCTCCAGGCGAAAACCCTCCGCCCGCTCAGCCTCAACGACATCAAATCCGGACCGGCACAACTCAGGGCCCTCGTTGATCTATGCCACGTCTACGGCATCGCCGTGATCTTCGATGTGGTCTACAACCACGCCGGCGGATTTACTGTCGACGGCAAGCTCGACGATGAATGCGTTTATTACTGGGATCGCGCCGTCAACCGCGGCAACAACAATGACAGCCTATATTTCACCGATCAGGACCGCGGCACGGGCGGACTTTCTTTTGCTCTCTGGAATAGTGACGTTCGTCAATTCATCATCAATAACGCCCGCTACTACATCGATGAGTTCTACGCCGATGGATTCCGTTATGACGAAATCAGCGACCTCATATCGATGAATTGTGACTCCGGGTGGAGCTTCTGTTGCGACCTCACCAACACACTGCGGTTCATCAAGCCTCGGCTGCTGCAAAATGCCGAGTTCTGGCCCGGAGAAGTTGGCAATTATCCCAAATCCGCACCTTCGATCGTCACCTCGGTTCACGACGGCGGAGCCGGATTTGATGTTCTTCAGCACGACGGCCTACGCGGCGCCCTCCGCGGTGCCGTGGAGTCATCTGCTGCTGGTCAGCAGGCCGCAATCGATTTCGATAGCATCGCTCGCGCTCTCTACCCCGTTGCGCACCATCGGCTCCCGCCACAGTACCAGCTGCGTTTGCTTTTCCCCTTGTGCTCGCCGCTGAACAGCTGCTGCAAAGCCCCGACTCGCCGACATCGTGCGACGCTACCGGGTATGGCCTGAAGAAATTCGGGTCGCCCATCGTGTGAGCCTCGAGCGCCCGCGCTTGATCGAAGGTCGGCGTGTCGATCATCGCGATATTGTCGTAGGGCCACGCGACCGCGCAGTTGCCGCATCCGATGCATAGGTCGCACTGGAAATAGGATCCTCGGGTAGCCGCTTGGTCGCGCCGGTGGACAGCTGCTCATGCACTCGGGATCGTCGCAAGGCGGCACGCGCGAGATGAGGTACTTGCCGAGTTGGATAGAGCTAGCAACCCGGCGCGTGGCTACACCACGCGGCTCGCCGCCGTGAGGCGGATTGTATTCCTACGGGTCCCGAGGCTACTCGCGTTCTATGAAGCCCTCGAGGTTGCGCGAGCGCCCAGTGTGGCGCAGCTTGCGCAGCGCCCTCGCCTCGATTTGGCGAATACGTTCGCGCGTGACGGCGAACTGCTTGCCGACCTCTTCGAGGGTGTAGTCGGTCTGCCGACCGATTCCGAAGCGCATCCGCAGGATCTGCTCTTCGCGTGGTGCCAGCGTCGCCAAGACCTTGCGGGTCAGCTCGCCGAGATTGCTCCGGATCGCCACCTCGACCGGTGATGGCGCCAGTTTGTCCTCGATCAAGTCGCCGAGCGAGCTTTCCTCCTCGTCGCCGAGCGGGGTTTCGAGCGAAATCGGCTCCCTGACGATCTTGAGGACCTTCTGGACCTTGTCCAACGACATCTCCATCTGCTCGGCAATCTCTTCCGGGCTCGGCTCTCGGCCCAGGCGCTGCACCAACAGGCGCGTCACGCGCAGCAGCTTGTTGACCGTCTCGGCCATGTGGACCGGGATACGAATCGTCCGGCTCTGGTCGGCGATCGCACGCGACATCGCCTGCCGAATCCACCACGTCGCGTAAGTCGAGAACTTGAAGCCGCGCTGGTACTCGAACTTGTCGACCGCGCGCATCAGGCCGATGTTGCCTTCCTGGATAAGGTCGAGGAACCCCAGTCCGCGGTTCGCGTAACGCTTGGCGAAGCTCACCACCAGTCGCAGGTTGGCTTCGGTCAGCTCTTTCTTAGCGCGCCGGCTCTTGGCCTGGCCCGATGCGATCGTTTCGAGCGAGAGCGCAAATTCCTCGGTCGCAACCTTGACCCGGCGCTCGACCTCCTTGATCGTCTTCTGCGCCGCTTTGATTCGTGCGGCGATATCGAGCAGGTTCTCGCGGCTGCCGTTGATTTGCAGCACATGGCGGCGGTCTTCGGCCTCGGCCGCTTCGCGCAGAAGTTGCGACTTACGGCGGCCGGTCGCCTCCTCGTAACGCTGGATCAGCATCTGCGCATCAAGTGCCTCCTGGAGCAAGCGGCGCAGCTCGCCGATGACGGCCTCCTGGAGATGGCGCGAAAGCTCGAGAGCATGCAGTTCGCGCTTGACGCTCTCCTTGAGACGCACTTGCAACTTCTCGAGTTTCGACTTCAGGATCGGCTCGGGCCGCTCCTTGAGCTTTTCCTCGAGATCCTCGATCCGGCGCTGCAGCGACTTGAGCTTGATGGTCGCGGTGAACAGCTTTTTCAGTTGCTTTTCATCGGCCTCGGGCCCACGCTCCTCATCGTCGTCCGCACGCTCCTGGTTCTCCTCGAAGATGTCACGCAGGTCGGCCTCGCCCGCCTCGACCCGAGCGCCCATCTCGATTACAAAAGCGAGCGTAACCGGAGAACACAGAACCTCCTTTTCGACTTCGTTCTCGCCGGCTTCGATACGCTTGGCGATTTCGACTTCCTGCTCCCGCGAAAGGAGCCGGAAGGTACCCATCTCCCTGAGGTAGAGACGGACTGGATCCGACGCCTCGCCGATCGAATCAGCAGCTGGCGCGGCCGCGTCGGGTTCTACCTTGACCTCGGCCTCGAGTTCGCCCTCCGAGGCATCCGCTGGGACGTCGTCGAGGACCTTGATATCCATATCCTCGAAGCTCTCGAGTGCAGAACGCAGGTCGGTTGGCGAGCTAACCTCTTGGGGCAGGAAACTGTTGACCTGGTCAAAAGTCAGGTAGCCCTGCTCGCGCCCAAGATCGACGAGACTCTCGAGGTCTTTCCCTTCGTACTTCTGCTTCATGCTCCTAAGCTTCCGTACCAAACCGGCCTCACCACAGGCCTGTCTTCGGCAACACGTTCCATGCATGCGCCGGAAACAAATCTGTAGCGATAACGCTGCTGAAATCGCTCATGGTACGCTGCAAAACCACGGATCGGGCTTCGTTCAGACGGGCCTCTCAGGCGCCCGCGCTCTCCTGCTGCAGCCCAAAGGTGCTCGCCGCCTTCTCCTGAGCTAGCGGCGACAACGTCAGCACTGGGAGCATCGCACTGTGCATGACCGCGATCTGCTTGGCGATGCTCGGGCCAGCAACAAGGGATCGTCGAATTGAATGGGAGTCAGGAATGAGCGATACAGATAAGTCATGGCCCTCCTTGAAGGCTTCCTTAATAATAACCACGACCGGTGGTAATTGTCCGACGCAGCTTCGCCAAATTGTCAGGAGGCGGCACGGTCCGGGCGTCAGACTTTTGAGAATTGAACTTCGAGCCCGATGAAAATCAGTTGGCTCGCTTTCTCGTATCTCTTCCGCGGCGCGCTATTCGGGGATGCTTCTTCGCCGCATTCTGCCCGAGCATCATTTGACCGCGGATTCCAAGGACTCGTAAAGCTCGGCATGGGCCCTGATTGCGACCATGTCCGCCCTCGTCCTCGACCTGCTGATCGCGTCGGCAAAGGATTCGTACGATACGCAGAGAACCGAGGTCTCTTAGATGTCCGATAGCATGCAACTCGATCGTGTTCTGGCTCACTACGGAAGGCAAAGGAGTGACACTCACAACTGGTCGAGCCTCGTGTGATGGCGATGGATATTCTATGGCGTATCCGTGAGCGCGCCTATCACCTTTGGGAGCGAGAAGGACGACCCGAAGGTCGGCACCTCGATCATTGGCTTCAGGCCGAGCACGAGCTAGTTACCGAGAACGCAATGGACTTCGAATTCAAGCAACTGATGCGCGCCTATCGCAACGGCATCGTCAGCGAGACAACCGTCGAGCAGGCGATGACCGAACTGGAGAAGCGGGCGCTATCCAATGGCAGGAGCTTTTCACGCAGATGGGGAGACCTTCTCGAGTGAGCACGCGAAACGGCTATCTGGAACCCAGCCTCCATGATTCGATTTGACGTCGATAATGAAACGGCCGACCGCTTGCCGAATTCGGCTCTCGACGCTCTCCTCGTTGGTGTCAGTCCGTTGCCTTGGCTGTTCAACCTATCAACGTTGAGGGTTACTGGCAGCGCCACGGCGAGCATATCGGCCGGAAGCGGTCGCCGCGTAGTTCCGGTTGGGCACGCTCGAGCGTTTTACGTCCGCCGAGCCGACCGGGCGATACAACGGAGCGAGGGCAGTGCCCCCTCTTGAGAAAAGAAGTTCCGCGCCGCGCGGGAAGGAGGCGGCGTCAAGAGGCAAAAGGCCGAGAGGTCAATACGGGGTTTTCCGAGTTTCATCCGAGTCTGAGTTTTTTCGAAGCGCGACCAAGCACCTGGGCCAATGCGCTGAAGCAGCCGAGGCACAAGTTAACGGAGCGGTCCCAATGCCCCGTCGACATGTGCATGATGGTATGGGGTCTCCCGCAGTTATCGCATTCCTCGCGGTCGCTCGAATCGAAATGAATAAACATCCTGATGTTCCCTTAGGCCAATCATGCCAGCGGACGTTTGATCCCTCACCAGTTGACCCGCTAGCGCTGGGCGGTGCGGCGATGGAAGTCAATAGACAACAGAGAGGGGTACTGGTTCAGTTTGCAAAATGTGGTACTGGTTCAGTTTGAATTTGGCCAGACGCGAGGGCAGTAATCATCTGCAAACGTCCGGCCCTGATCGTATGCAACCTTCGCGCGTTTGCCGCATCGCTGACAGACATATTCGACGACCAGGGTAGAGACTACGCCGTGCTGGTACGCGGGTGAGTCCGGGTAAAGGGCAACACTGTCAAATCGGAAATGGTGTTCCGCCATCTTAGACATTTATTCTCCCGTTGAGCCGGTTGAGTCGAGCCTCGGCGTCAGCGTGGCCGGCGCTGTGGTCGGGTTGTTCGAGCAGGTCGAAAGATGAATGTCGCGCTCCGAGGTCACACTGTCAATGTCCATACGGCACCTGACCATTCGTCAGCTAATTATTGTGGCGAAAAAACACCTGTTTTCTCGCGAGAGAGGAGAAACGTCTCGCCCCGACGCCTGCGCTCCTGTCAACGTCTTCCCGCGCGTCAGGATTCCATCACCGAAGCTACGCCCGCACGCACTTTTTCCAGCAGCGCGCGCAATGTCTTGCGATCGGCTTTGGTAAGATTTGCCATCACGCTTTCGATTCTGCGCAAATGATCTGGTAATAGTTCATCCAATAAGCGCCGGCCATTGGCGGTAAGGGTGATGGTGATGCGGCGGCGATCTTCGGGATAATCGACGCGTCGAATCAAGCCGTCGCGCTCAAGGCCGTCCAGAAGCCCGGTCACTGTGGCGCGCGAGACTCCCGTCGAATCGGCGATATCCGAGCAACACATCTCACCGCTGGCGGTGGTATGGTAACATGATCAACACCACGAAGCGGCCTTCCGACAATCGGTAACGAGCAAAATGTTGATGGGAGACGCCGTGCAGCTCCAGCGCCACCCTTAGCAGCGACACCCACGCCTGCACCGCGCTGGGGTCCACGTGCGCATACTGTTGCGAGAGTTCGTGCAACACGCAGTCAGATGGGGGCTCTTTCGGGATCAGCCAATCCGTCGTCACTCGGACATCTTAGCTTCCGACCCGAAAACACTTTCGGTTTCTAGGAACTTATCCGATCGAGCACCTCTGAATAAAATTCAGACCGCGATAAGTTCAACTGCGCAACTTCCGTACTGCCGATTTCAGAGCGGCGACGCCGTCCGGGCCTAATTTGTGGGCTACCTGGCTTTGCGCTCGTTGCCAGGCAGGATAGCTTTTTCGCAGCAGAGCCTTCCCAGTCTCGGTGATTGTGATTTGATGGCTACGCCGATCATCCCCGCCACTTTCCAGGAGTAGCCATCCCCTCGCGCACATACGCGCCACATTGCGGCTGAGCGTCGACTCGTCCATTCCAAGAACTTTCGCCAGTTCGGCAGGTCGCGTCTCCTTCCGGCTCGCAATCGCGTTTAGCACGCTGAACTGGCTGACCTTCAATCCGACCTCGGCGAGCGCGTCGTCGTAAACTGCAGTGATTACCCGACTCAGCAAGCGGGCCCTAAACCCCAGACACTCCGGTCCAACCCGTCTGGTATCTTCAGCCATAATCTATGTATATGCATACATTTCTGACGCGTCTATAGCATGAGCACAGCCCTCAGAACTTTTCCTTAAAAGGACGCACATCGATGTCGAGCGTCCAGGCGCTCAGGTCCTGATGCGCGAGGTGCCAGTAGGTGTCCGCAATCGCGGACGGCTTGAGCAAGTCCTCATCCTTAAGTTGCGGAAAACGCTGATGGATGAGCGGCATATCGATCGCCCCGTCAACGTTGATCCAGGCGATGTGGATCCCCTTGGGCCCAAGGTCGCGGGCCATCACTTGGGCGAGGCCGCGCATCGCGAACTTCGCCGGCCCGAAAGCGGCCGAGGTCGGGAAGGGCTTAACCCCGGCGGTCGCCCCCGTAAAGAGAATCACGCCGCGCTGCTTCCGGAGCATCGCGGGCACCACCTGCTGCGCCGCGATAAAGGCGCCGAATGCGCCGACTCGCCAGGTGTTCTCGAAGGTGCTGGGCTTGGTTTCCATCAGCGTGCCGTAAGGACGCATCGCTGCGTTATAAAGTAAGATATCAGTATCGCCCAGATCGCGGCGGATGCGATCGAACGCGTCGGCGATCGCTTGCTCATTGCTCACGTCAGCTGGGACGGCGAGCGAGGTTCCGCCAGCGGAGGAGATCTCCCGCGCGAGCTCGATCAGTTTGTCCGCATTACGCGCTACCAGCGCCACGGCGTAATCCGCGGCGAAACGGCGCGCCAAAGCCGCGCCCAATCCTGGTCCCACGCCAATAACTGTTGCGATCTTTTTGTCCGTCATCGTTTTTCCTGTTCTGGTTGAATGTTATGAAGCGCGGCTCCTCCTGGGCGGTGTGGAGAAAGACCGTGCATGCCCGCCGCCTTGCGGCTGTTGGCAGACACGGCCTGAGCAAGCGAAGACGGTCTATTGATCAGCCGACCAGAAGACCGGTGCGCGGACTTCGATACTCTCGCGCGTCGCTGCGTCGGGCGGACTGGTCGGGTCGTCGAAAGCCGAATGGGCTGAGAACCGAGCTCGCCCATCCTCTTTCGAGTCATAGCACTTCAGAAGAATGACCTCGTCGCGCTCGAGACGCGGGAAATAAGACCACCGGTGTTGCGGGTTGTAGGTGAACCTATAGACCTCGCCGACTTTGTCGCGGTAAACGAAATCGGTCGGAACAAAGTCCTTGGCGTCGATCGATTGCGCGTCACATACCGCCAGCGGCGTGGATTCGATCGGTCCACGAATCGGCCGCCAGACATTGATCTCCGCGAAGCGGTGACGCAATCTCTCCTCTGCTTCGGCTTCCGGCAGATGATCCCGTACGCGGCGCGGTCCTGACTTTGCCGTATAATCATTGTGTACGGTTCGAACATACTCCCGAGCGTCCTTTTCGCCCTGCTTCGAGAGTTCAATGTTGCGGACCTGGTGGTCGAAAACCACTACCTTCTCTGCGCCAGTGGCTTCCTTCAGCAAGACCTCGATCTCCGGATAGTAGATCTTCTCCACTTCCGCGCGATCGTAAAAGTCCCGCACTACGGTTTCCTGATGAACGAGCTGAAATCCTTGTCGGTCGAGCGACAGCTCGTCGGCCAGGCGGCCATCGCGGATTAAAACCGAATGCGCCTCGGATTTTCCCGTCATTCTAGGCGTCCCGGGCGATGGTTCATAAGTGTATATAACGGGCTTCTCGGACGCTTCGGCGAAGTAGTTCAAAGTCGCCTCGACAAAACCTCCGATCGGATTGTTCTCCGTTGACACGTGGCTTTCCCTGAGTCCGCTCATTGTTAAACCAGCCTCCTGTTTGCAAATCTCTCTCGGCAGGGCGAAATTCTCGCATCAATTGATAAAGGCGCCTCAGATTGCTCGCTGGGTCGCTCGCGTCGAACCTAAGTCCCCTCTTTGGGTACCGCCTGTGCGCGCTGATGGTTGAGCAGCTTGGCGCGACGCGCCTGTTCTTCGGGCGCGATCGACGCCGGATCTTCGCGCAGTTCCTTTCCGAGCGCGATCCCCTTCTTGACCGCAGGACGCTCGCCGACCGCGGCGAGCCACCGCTGCACGTTGGGAAATTCTTCGAGGTTCACTCCTCGGCCTTGCGAGAGCGACGCCCATGGATAACAGATCATATCGGCGATCGTGTATTCGTCGGCGACGAGATACTGCTTATTGAAGAGGCCGAGGTTCAGCACACCGTAGAGACGATGCACCTCGTTGTTGAAGCGCAGTAGGGGGAACGACAGGTCGCCGTTTTTGGCGTCCTTGGCAGAGCGTTGGAAGAATCCCTGTTCGCCGAATTTCGGTCCCTGATTCGCGGCCTGCCAGAGGATCCATTGACTAACCTCGTACTTGAGATGAGGTTCCTGCGGCCAGAACTTCCCGGTCTTTTCCGCCAGGTACATCATGATGGCGCCCGATTCGAAGATGGTGATCGGCGATCCGCCACCCAATGGTTCGTGATCGACTATCGCCGGCATCCGCCCGTTGGGCGAAAGTCTTAGAAAAGACGGAGATAGCTGGTCTCCACGACCGATATTGACGGGCTTGATGCTGTAGGGAATACCGCACTCCTCCAACATGATGGCGACTTTCCAACCATTGGGCGTCGGCCAGTAGTAAAGATCGATCATGACTGCTCCTTCCTCTTGTGCTTTTCGCTAATGCCTTAGCTGTTGCGTCCTCAATTAACTCGTCGCCGATCGTGCGTTGACCTTCGGGCTTCGATTCAAGCGCAACCCGGTTCACACGAGCTTGCGCAGGGCCTCCTCGACGAAGTCGAAGCGATCGTTGCCCCAAAACATTTCGTCGCCGACGAAAAATGTTGGCGCTCCGAATACACCGCGCTCGACGGCCCGATCGGTGCTCCGACGCAAACGGTCCTTGACCTCTTGGCGCTCGATATCGCACCGAGCAGAATTGGGCCGTAGGTCACTGTTGCGCCGCTACGTTTAGCGAACCCTTCGATCTGGAGGCTGGCGAGATAGCTGAAGGGGCTGCCATAGTCGAAGAGAAACTCCACTTCCCGTTTCATTGACGACTCCCTCAAAATTCTCGCAAATCGCGTGTCATTTCGCGATTTACTATGAAATTATCGTGCCGCGCAGAGGCATCGCGCCTACTTTACTTGCATATGCAACATTTGCGCCGAAGGATCCCTCATTCTTGCCGCGGGGATCTCGAGCCATCAGTTGGCCCCCCTTGTACGGCGACTTCGCTGATTCGAGTCAGGCTTTTCTATTTCGCCGCGTGTCGGCGAGCTCGGCCATCAATTCAATCGCCTCATCCTGAATGCTCTCGATGAGCAATCCAGTCGCTCCTGAGTCTTCCCATGCTCGATAGCGGGTGCGTATCCGCTCAGGAGTTCCGACCAACGTCCTTAAATCGATCAATTCGTCGGGAACGGCAGCGGCGGCTTCGTCCTTGCGCCCCGCCAGAAAAAGCTCCTGGATACGTGTGGCAGCTTCGGGAAATCCCTGGCGCACCATCAACTCGTTGTGGAAGTTCTTGCTGCGCGCGCCCATCCCTCCGGCGTAAAGCGCGATTTCGGGCTTCATCCGG
>Ga0137360_10002644_pt1 | contig 10716 bp, 17 predicted proteins | sample Mad1_60_16metaG_FD_104924 | JGI IMG/M metagenome (GOLD analysis project Ga0137360, IMG submission 104924) | Vadose zone soil microbial communities from Angelo Coast Range Reserve, California, USA - Mad1_60_16 metaG | ecosystem: Environmental > Terrestrial > Soil > Vadose zone | place: USA... | reverse complement strand
CGAGAGCCCTGCCATTGTGTGCGTGATCTGCCTGACGGGCATCGGCAGTTTCGCGGAACTGGCGATGACGGGTTCGGGGGCGACTCATCTCCGCTGTCGAACGGCTCAGTCAGCCTGACCCACTACCGCGAGCGACAGCATCTTGACGCGACCTGACAACGACGGCATGATTCCGCCGCGGTGGGTAGGGCCAACCGGCAACGCCAGGACCAGCTCGATTCTGCGACGAGAACGCTCGGCGATCTGCTCTTTGCCGACCAGGCGAAGACTCCGGTATCCGAGAAGGACTGGGTCGGGCTCGTTCAGACCATCGCCGCGGGCGATCAGCGCGCGCTGCACGCGCGCTATGAACGCACGCATCGAATCGTGTTCACCTTGATCGTGCGAATCACCAACAATCGGGAAACCGCCGAAGAGCTGACGCTGGACGTGTTTCACGACGTGTGGCGACGAGCGTCGACGTACGATCCTGCGGGTGGCTCCGTCGTCGGATGGATCATGAACCAGGCGCGGTCCAGAGCGATTGACCGGCTGCGATTCGAGCAGCGAAAAAAACGCGTGAACCATCGTGCGGACAGCCCACTTCTGACGACTCCTGGGAGTGACCCTCACGAGGCCTTCGACCTCCGGGAGCAGGGTCGCCTCCTGCGACGTGCCTTGACGGTCCTCACGCCGGAAGAACGACAGGCGATCGAGACCGCATTCTTTTCCGAGCTGACGTATGTCGAAGTGGCGGCGAGGCTGAATCAGCCGCTTGGAACCGTCAAGACGCGAGTCCGTTCCGGACTGGGAAAGCTCCGGCAAGCGCTCGCCAGGACCGTGAAGGGGTTATGAGCTCGGAGTCGGGCACACACGGGCAGGATCACTCCGACCTGGTGTTGCAGTACGCTCTGCAGGCTCTCCCTTCGAGCGACGTTCGTGGCGTGGAAGCGCAGATCTCCGCGTGTGCGGATTGCCGGCAGGAGATGGAAGCGCTTCGCCCGATCATCGACTCCTTTGTCTCCTGGCCGATCGACGTGCTGCGCCCATCGGCATCGCTCTGGGGACGCCTCGGGCAGCGAATCGCGGCGGAGACGGGCGGGGCGCCGGTGGTACCGGTGGTGCCACCGCGATGGGCGGAGCCGGAATGGAACGAGGTGGCGCCTGGCATCTCCTGCAAGGTGCTCGCGACCGATACGGAGAAGAACCGCGTGAGCATGATGGTGCGGCTCGCGCCGGGAGCCGACTACCCGCCCCACCGCCATCACGACGTTGAAGAGCTGCCTGCTTCACGGCGAGCTGATCGTCGATGACACGAAGCTTCATCCCGGCGACTATCTGCGGGCAGAAGCCGACAGCGTCGATCATCGTGTCTGGAGCGAGACGGGCTGCACATGCGTTCTCCTCACGTCGATTCACGACGCCTTTCTCTGACCTCTTGGTCGCGCCTCAACCGTCCCCGAACTGAATCCGACGCGATTGCATCGCCGCGAGGGCTGCGGCAGCGCCCGACGACATGGGCACCATCACCTGGCCGCACCACGGCAAGACCCTGGACGCAATCGCGGCCGTCGGCGAAGCTTACAGCTGTGAAGTCACCGGTCTCCGGCGCTCGCGCAAACGCCCGCCAAACCACTGGCTTATGCGTTCGGTAAGCCTTTTGCACTATGTCGCTGCAACGATCGTGATGGTCGCAGAAGCACCATGCGGCTCGGCGAACACCACGAGCGAACAGCGCCGCTCGCGGAGACGTGCCCTCGGCGCCCGGCGCGCCTTCTTACATACACCCGCGTCGTTCGTCGTCACTTGGCGGGACGATGGGCGACGCGGGTTCTACAGCAGCGGCGAGGAAACAACATCCAGTACGCGTGAGAAGTCCCATCGACAGCTGTCGGTCAACTCGAGCGTGAGACGACGCTTGCGACTCATCACGAGATCGAACATATCGGCCCCACGCGGCTTCACTTGACGGCGAGATCCAGGAGCCACTCGAACGCGAGAACAGCGAGAATGGCGAGCGCGAAGACCATGACGCTTCCGACGAATAGTATGACGCGCTTGCGCCGGGATCGACGTTGCCATCGTCTCGAGCGTCGGCGGCGGCGCTGTCGTCCAGGGGAGTGGTCGGTTACTTCCTGACGCGTCCTGATCCAGCATTGTAGGTAAGGGACACGGTGATCCGCAGTCGGTGGCCCCACTGGCGCGGTGCGCTTGACGGGCTCGTGGCAGACCGGGCAGAAGACTCCCTTGGCCTCGTCGATACTGACCCCGGTAATCGGACACTACGATACCGAAGCGGACGGGGAAAATGGTCCTGATACGGACCTAACTCGCCCGCGTCGTGAGGGGGCGGCGCAAAGGCGCGCCGCGAATCACGCAGCCCGCCTGGACGCGATCATCTCGGACTTGGCGATGCCCGATGAAGATGGCCTCTGGGTCATCGATCAACTACGCCGATTGGCGCTCTCGAAGGGCGGCAGCATCCCGGCGCTTGCAGTCACCGCACACTGGGACAGGTACACCAGCAAGGACGCCAAGGACGCGGGCTTCGATGCGTTCCTCACGAAGCCGGTCGATCCGTTCGACTTGTGCAGGACCGTCGCCTCGCTGGTTGGGCGCTGATGCCGTCCACGGGGAGTGTAGCCCGCACGAGCGGCACTGCCTTCTGCGACTGCCGCATCATGTACCCCGTCCCGTAGCTACGCCCGATCTTTCGCGGCCCGGTGTCAGCAAAGGCAACATCTTTTCGGACCAGTGGTGAAGACCTTGCTACTCGCGGCCAGAACGCTGGGCCTTCGTCGCCCGGCGCGAGAGGGCTGTCGCTTCTTCTGACATTCACCTTCGGATTCCGCTCGTAGAAGGGGCGGCGCGGTGCCGTCGTCGTCTACCCCCTTTCCTCGCGATCCGAACCCGCTCTGGCGTCGTGGACGCTTACATTTCGGTGTTCGGCCAAAGGTGATGCGCCACAAGTCTGCGTCATACGACTCGGCGGCCGTTCGGTATGCGGCATGCAAAAGAACGGGACAGAAAGAGTCGCGGGTGGCACCCGCACGGAGATTTCCTATCGACTTCCTTCGATTTTCCCGGTTGGCATTCGTCTCGTTCTTGCTCACGATCGGAACTGCCACTGTGCCGGCGCTCGCTGGCGACGTATTCGTCCACGGTCACACGCAACGTGATGGAACGTATGTTCCGCCGCACTGGCGGTCGGCTCCCGACAGCGGCGATGACGACAACTGGACGAAAGCCTTGAACGTCAACCCTTACACCAGTCAGCAAGGCACCCGGGCTCCAGACGTCCCCGACATGCAGTGGAGGCGGCCCGTCCCCGAGGTCGGGAATTTCGGCAATCAGAACTTTGGAGGGACCCAACGCCGCGGGTGGTGACCTACAAGCGAGGCGACCGTCCCTGCACAACACGACCCGCCCCGCCGCGATCTCCGCCGACAAGCGCGCGGGGTTGCTCGTGTAGCCACTCGACTGCCGCAAGAGGAGCAACATCGTACTTGTATCATCCTGTGGCCGAGTGCTCGCGTTGTGACGGTTCGTTCAGGATGAGCGAGCTTGCGGCTGACCTGTTCCGTGGCCTCAGCCACCTCTGCCGGACTGCCTGATCGATTTGACGGACGCCATCCGCGAACACCTCATCGCGTGCGCGAGGGCGGCCGTTCTGGATGCTGAAAATGTGTGCGCGCAGGCAAGGGTGCTCTGCAAGGCGAACGCCATGATCCGCAAAGACGCGCAACAAACTCGTGATGCGGTGGTGCGTCTACGAGCGGAGGCCGAGGCGGCCAGAAGGGGTCAAAACACTCCGACCAACCGAAACACCCTGAGTAACTCTCCAAAGGCGTTGCGATGCTTCGTCGTATAGAACACCGGAACCTCTTCGCCTCGATACTTCTCTTTGTGAAAGTAATTCCCTTTGAAGGAATAGATCCGATTTCCTGCGACGTATAACAAGGAGAGCAACCGCCGCATGAAGAGCGGTTCGTTGGAACACGGGGCGAGCTTCGCGAGTGGAGCAAGACCCAACGACAGGATGGTCGCCTTCTCCCCAATGAACTCCTGAAGCGCGGTGGCAATAATGAGGTCGCTCGTCCCGTTCGGCGCGCCCGGGATCATCCGTACGATATCGGCATAGTATCCGGTGGTCCGCTGGCTTCCAAAGATCGGGGCAAAGTCGACCACGCCGATCAGGGCCCCTTGCTGGAACGCTCCGTAGGGCCTTGTGAGTGCCTGTACGCCCGGGTCGCGGTAAAAATCTCTCACGAGAAATCTCAGTGTCCGCTCATTGGTCCGGCTGGCTCGCCACTGGTCGCTGACCCGCTGGACGTCATGCTGCGGTCGTTCCCTCGCCAGCGGTTGGACGCGCACGTTGGCATTGCGAGCGGTGTTGATCCATCGGCGAATGTGAGTTTTTTGGCCACCCTGGGTAGTCCAGGTCGCGCCATCGAGCCAGACTTCCACACCCATCTGGACGGCATACTGATGAAACACGTCCCGTAATATCTCGGCCTCGCGCCGGTAGATCTGGACGAAACAGGGGTGTTCGTGTGTCCTGATGAATTCCCCCAGCAAGGTTTCGAGATCGTCGTCGGCACAAATGGGATTTGACAGGACGAAATCCCGCCCGCCGTACGATTGGTAGCCCAAAAACCCGACGCGAGGAACATCGAAATAGCGCAGCCCGGGCTGGAGGGTGGCATAGGCCAAGCTATGGCGACCATGTTCCTGGAGGTACGACAGTCTCTCCTCGAGAGAAAAAACCTCCGGCACGTCAATTGACGAGCAGATGGGAACGCATGTACGCGCGGACCAAGAACGTGAAGAGCTGCGGAGTCATCGGGATTCGGGCGACCCCCAACCGCTCGACATTGTCGGTCATCCACGATGGTTCGGGTACGCGCGCATACGGACGAAACTGCCGGGTCATCTTATACGCGAATGTTTCGGCGGGATTCCGGGCGATCTTGATGTCCGACAATGACAAGCCGGGTTCGAAGGTGATGCCGTGCACCTTGAGCAAGGTCTGGAGTGACTCTAGCATGCTCGCCAGGGTGAGACTGCGCTCGTTGACCACATTGAACGTCTTGCCGCCTCTGTCGCGCGATTCGCGGATGGCCAGACAGACGTTCACCGCGTCATCGACGGTGATGAGATTTTTAGTCACCGAGGACGCGCCGCATAACCTGAGATCGATGGCACAACGACGGGACTCGCTTCGATTTTCCCATTGCTTCCAAAACTCGATCTCGTTGGGAAATAACCGAAGGATCGCGTGGTAGACGGCGAGGATATACCCGTAGATCACGCGACTCCGTTCGCCGGTCGCATCGCCGGTGCGAGAGTCGCCGATGAGGATGCTGGGCCGGATGATCGTAAAGGGCAGGCCGGAGCTCCTGACCAGGCACTCGGCGTCATATTTCGATTCTTCATAGGCGTTGTTGAAGGAGGCAGGGGCCGCGAAGGCGCCTTCCGGCACTCGGCCTCGGCGCGAGCCGCACACATACGCGGTACTCAGGTAGTAAAAACCCGTCATGCGTTTGAAAAAGGTGCCGAGGTCCAGAACGTGCTTCGTGCCTTGCACGTTGGTCGCCGCCAGAAGTGGCTTATAGGTGTCGGCGAACTGGGTGGCCGCCGCCGTGTGCCACACTTCGTCGATCGCCGTGGCGAGGGACCGGACCGCACGCGTCTCGAGGCCGAGGCGAGGCCGCGTGATATCACCGCGTACGATCTTGATTCGCGCCACATCAGCCCAGGCCAGCTCATCGATCAGGTACTCTTCGGCCGTCTGCGATCGGGCGAGCAGATAGAGAATATTGTTCGTGTCCTTGAGAAATCTCTGGAGCAGAGACCTCCCCAGGAATCCAGTGGCCCCGGTGATGAAAATGTGCTTCGGCATCAATGCCACGTCGGCTGGATTCTCCAGCATGTTCAGCCCGCTCCTCAAGCGGTTTCTCCGGACGCGTCTCCGGTACTGGAGGCCAGCGTGGCCCGGCGGCGAAGGGGGAGATCGCGCGGGTGCCGTGACCCCCGCTACGCCCGGAACCAGCACGGCCTGGGTCATCACGATGCGCCGCTCGTCGCGATGGAGCATCTCGAAATGATCGAACGGCGAAAAGCACGGTAAGGTACCAAGCGCGGGCCTAGGGTAGCTCCCGAAAAGCCGACCAAGCCCTGAGAGGGTCTGGCCCGCGATCCCTCGGTTCAGGGGGCTGCTGTCTGACAAAGGGGACGACTGCTGCCAGTGCTGTTGTTGCGCCGACGGTACAGCGAAGTGTACTTGGCACGGCCCTGGATGTGTTCGCCTTTCCAGGCTACGCTTCCACCCACTCTCGACGCTGCATCGTCAATGAGGAGAGCACCGAGGCGGCGGTCGCCAAGCTGAACGGAGGTGACCTATGAGCCGATGGGCGACACATCTAAAACTCGTTTCATTCTCCTGTCCGCATGCTCGTCTGAACGATCCACAGAGCGATCCCCGCCGCGGAGTTCGGCGCCAAGCTCGGCTGTCGCTGCGCATGAACATGCTGGCGCCGGCGTTCGCGCTCCTGCTCGCCGGCTGTTCGAACGTCTGGGTCCGTCCGCCCGGCGTGGACGAGGCCCAGTTCAAGCAGGATGCCGCAGCGTGTCGGGAGGCGGCCTTCTATGTCCCGATCGTGCCCGAGAGCACCTTCGTCGGCGCCTTTCCGTTCAACGCGGCCGACCCAAACCCCGGCTGGAGCGACGTCGGACGCCGGGACCACGTCCAGGAGGCGTGCCTGGAGGAGAAGGGATACCGGAAGCCGTAGGAGGGAAGGCCGCGATTTCTTCTCCGGAAGGAGCAGAGCTCGCGAAGCCGGCCCGGATTACACGCGAGTACATCAACAAGCTCGAGGCTGGGCGTTTCTTCCGGAGCTCCTCGATCTGCCGTTGCATGAACCCGAGCCGACGCTCCAGCTCGCGCTTGTCGTCCTCGAGGCGGGCGACCTCGCCCCGCAGCCGCCAGAGCTCCTTGCGCAGGGCCTCGACGTCGCCGCCGTCGACGGGCTCGGGCGTGGTGCGATTCGCCGTCGCCGGCATCCGCGCCCCCCGTCGCACCGTGATCTTCTGAAATGCCGGCCAGTACTTCTCCCGGGAGGCAGCGGGATTGTCGGGGCGCTGTACGCAGGCGCGCACCTCCTGCCCTTTCTTGAACGTGACCGGCCGCGAGACGACCTCCCACTCCCGATCCTCGTCGCCGATGTCGGCCTCGCTGAAGCGGTCGCCGATGTGGATCTGGTTCGGGAAGATCGAGAGCGCGGGCTCCGGATCCGGGCGTCGGCGCGTCATCGTCAGAGCCGGTTGACTTCTTCTTTCAGCGCCTCGCGGGCGACCGGCGACGTCAACTTCTCCGTCCCACCGTCGGCCTTGGGGCAGTGATGCACGACGTATCCCGAGTCATGGATGGCGTCGTAGCGGATCGCCACGAGCCGACAGCGCGCAGTGTCACGGCGCGCACGCTGCTCGACGCCCTCCTGGTACTTCTGAGCCCCGACCCATCCGGCGCAGGCCACAAGGATAACGAGGACGCCCAGGACGACGAAGATGCCCAGTCCAGCCAGCACCCGCCCAGATGTCGTCGTCATCGTTGGTTCCTCCTGAGTTATCCCGCGCGCCGGTCGGCCTTGAAGCTTCCGCGTGATCGGAGGTCGATCCTCTCCCGTCCAGAGCGTCAGCAAATGACGCTTGCCAGCTTCAATCGCGGCGTGCGCCGACCCGAACCGGTCGTCGGATCCCTTCACGACGTCGCCTGCGTGCCGGATCTCCCAGCGCCAGCGCCTTTCGGGCTCTGCGACGGCCATGACTTCCCATGTCTTGCCTCTGGCGACCGACGTGCTGCCGACTAGCCGCCGAACGAGAACAGCTTGTCCTGCCGGCCGCAGGCCCGGCAGATTCCGTAATCGGCCGTGGTCCTGAGGCGGACGGCTATGACCAGCAGCTGCCGCTTCACATTTTCCGGCGTGACACCGGCATCACGGGCGAGGCAGCGAGCACAGATTCGGCCGCCATCTGCAAGGACGAGGGCGACGTGCTGGAGGATCGTCTTCTCGGCCGCGTCGTCTTCGCGCGTGCGGCGCGCTTCGGCTTCGGCTCTGGCGACAGCCGCTGCATCGCGGAGCTGGCGGGCCTCCTTGCGGAGCACGGTGGTCGCCTCGATGAGGGCCTTCGCCTCGACGCGCACGTTCTGAGCGTCCAAACCGGCAGCCACGGCGCACGCGATCAGATGCTCTCGCATGGAGTCAGTCAGGTCGAGGCGACACGTCGGGCACAGCGTGCTGAACGAAACGAAGGTGCCCACGGCGAGTTCGATGCTCCTGAACGAGCCTCCGCACCGCGCACAGTTCGCGACCGGATGCTCCCAGCAAGCCCGGAAGATGAGCGCTCGCTCACGCAGCGTCAGCATCGAGAAACATCAACGTAGTCCTCGTCGCCGGCTGCGTCAACACGCTTCCCGCGCGAGAACTACGACCGCCGCTTCCCCACGCGCTCGTTCTTCGTTCGGCTGATGATCTTGGATGCGGTATGGCCGCACTTGATGCACTCGTCGAAGAACACCGTGTCTCCCTGTACGTTCCGGCGGAAGCTCGTCCGGCGCATCGACGCTCCGCGCGTCCCGACTTCACCATCCTGGGACCTGCTACGCGCGGCGCTGAGCGGCTCGAGCTCACGAATCGTCTCCTCGAGCATGAGGAGCGCCAGCTCCATAGCCGAGTCTCTAGCCACTCCGAACGTCGACTCCGAAGCGGCACGGTGACGTTCAGCGAACCGGACGCCGCGACCAGCCCGCGCCATGAGCCCCTGGGCGTCGTCGAGCCAGCGTTGCCCTGCCTCTGAACTCACCCTCTCCTTCTCGGACGCACGTGCTCGCGCCCGCAGGGCCTGGAACTCCAGCCGCAGCGTCACCGGTACTTCGACTCGCCGATCTGGCGTGGAGGGTGGAACGGGTAATGCCTCAAGGGGTCGCATCGGGCGTGCATGACGGCATCCTGATGCCCCGACACTCGCTCGTGCTTCTCGATCGGCTCCACGCATACCGGGCAGATCGGGACGTTTCGCCGCACTCTCCTTCGGCGCAACGCGTCCGACGGACTTGGCGCTCATCGCGGCGAGTCGAGGTACGGCACGTCGCTGGACCTTGTCAACAAGGAAAAAGTTTTCCCACTCGCGCCGATATCAACGATGGCCGGGGCCTCGAATATAATAGGTACAAATGAGTCGACCCGAGGCCGTACGCTTGCGTCCGATAGACCTCACCGACGTCCATGTCCTGGTCGTGGACGATTACGAAGACACGCTGGAACTCTTCCGCTCAGCGCTGGAAGCATTCGGCGCGAAGGTGTTGACGGCGCGGAGCGCCCGAGATGCCCTGACCGTTATGAAGACGGTACGCGTCCACGCTATGGTGTCGGACCTGGCGATGCCCGGTGAAGATGGCCTGTGGCTCGCCCAGCAACTCCGCCAACTCAAGGCCGAGCGAGGTGGCAGTATCCCAGCGATCGCGATCACCGCGCACCGGGAGCGTTATACAGCCGAGCGAGTGAGAGAGTTCGGGTTCGAGGCGTTTCTGACCAAGCCCATCGATCCGTTCGATCTGTCTAGAACAGTCGCCTCCCTCGTCGGTCGCTGACGGACCTCACGACGTCGAGATCCCCGTGGGATCTTCGCCCCCGGCTGTTCCAGCTCGCGAGCAGATCCGCATCGGCGACCGCTTCGGTAGACCGCTTCGGTAGACCGACAGACATGCCGGTCGAGAGCGAGCCGCGAGGACCTCGTTGCGAAGTGTATGGCGAGCCGGTGAACACCGAGGAGGGGCACTACGGGTCCAGGCCGAGATCAGTAGCAAGCGCCAGGCGCAATACCAGCGGCGAATGTCGACGCTCCTTGGGATGAGATCAGGAACATGAGACCCTTCGCCTGGCTCCTCGTCGTCGCCGGCGTCCTGATCATCATCGCTGGCCCGATCTATTCGAGCGTCGATCCCAGGGCGCGTGATCGGCGGTGGTTTCGTCGCGCGCTGGAGCGCGGCGATCGCGATCGCGTCGACCAGATGCTCGTCGAGGACGTCCGGGCGGCCTGGGTCGCCGTGAATCCCTGGCCGATCGTCCTGGCCGGCGCCAGCGTCACCGCGTTTGGCGTCGTGCTGTTGGCGATCCGGCGGCCCGACACGCTCCCGGAACCGCGAGGGCCGAAGGGGGGCGGGCGATGAGCAACAGGTATAGCGAGCGCTCGGAGGAGCAACTCATCGATAGTGGAGCGGATCCGGCGGCGGCCATGGAGATGACGCGCCGCCTGAAGTTGGCAATTGAGAGTCAAACGAGAGCCATCGAGGACTTCAACACGAAGGCCGGCCGTCAAACCACCTCGCTACTTCGCCTCACCTGGGCGATCGCAATCCTCACGCTCATCATGGCGGGTGGCCTCGGCTGGCAGATCGAGCTGGCGCTCGGGGCCTCCGAATGATCGCCGCCAGCCGACTGGTCTGGGGCAAGACGCGGTGGGTCGACCGCGGCGGGACGAAGGTGAAGCAGGACGTGCCGGCGTCCGAGTGGCTCATCCGCGAGGAGCCGGCGCTGCGCATCGTTCCTGAGGACCTGTGGCGGGCCGCACGCGCTCGCCTCGACTGGACGCGCGCCGAGTACCGGCGCTCGACGGCGGGTAAGCTCGTCGGTCGACCGGCGTCGGCAACCGGATGCCATACTTCCTGAGCACGGTGCT
>Ga0137360_10002641_pt1 | contig 10718 bp, 5 predicted proteins | sample Mad1_60_16metaG_FD_104924 | JGI IMG/M metagenome (GOLD analysis project Ga0137360, IMG submission 104924) | Vadose zone soil microbial communities from Angelo Coast Range Reserve, California, USA - Mad1_60_16 metaG | ecosystem: Environmental > Terrestrial > Soil > Vadose zone | place: USA... | reverse complement strand
TCCCTCCGCTCTCGCCGCCGTCAAGGGTCACGCCCGCTGCGCGGCTCCTTACGCTCGCCCTTACTGCGGTACCGTTGCGGGAATTTTCCAACTATGAGAGGCATGGGCGACTAGAACTCGGTGCGGGTAGTCTCTAGCTCGCCGTCCTTATTTGTCTGGTCAAGCTCGCGAGCTAATAAGCGCTGCCGATCGACTATGAATCGCGCCTCATAGGCCGTATCGCCATCGCCGCCTTTCACATGCAGAACCAAATACTGTCCGCGAGACGTCGCGTATACCCCGCTTGGCAGCACTAAGTCAGCGAGATCGGAACGGCTCTTGTCAGGCAGGTTTACGGCTGAACCATTTAATTTCAGCGAGAAAGTATCAACCACGCATCTAGTCTTGTATCCATCGGTCGCAAGTCCCAACAGCTTTGCCCCCGGCGCCGAGTGGGTTCGCCTGTCTGATGATCGATCCAACGGAATGCAGTCGATCGTGATCTCGAATCTTCTATGCTCTGTGCCGCGTAGGGTTCCTACAAGGGTCACGGACTCATAGTCGGCTGGAAGATCCGACGTACGTTGCGCGTCAACTAAGCCGCCACACAATAGAAACACAGAAATAATCAGGACTCTAGCCCTGAGCGGAATGTCACCCATATCTTCCTCTTTTCCTTTGGTCCTCGACTCGCTTACTTACCGTATCTAAAGAGACATTACTGACAAGGTCCGTCGACGATTCTTAGCGATGTACCACCGTCTTGAGCATTGTTATCTACCAATTCGCGGATGGAGTTTTCCAATTGATCGCCTTCGCTTCCGTTGCCGAGGGTCAGGCAGCCTCGCGAATAGCTCCCCTTGTGAACTCTTATCCCTGCGCGGTTGGTACCCAGCGGGGTAACGACTTCTCCCGGCACTCCCGTATTCGTTGGACTAGGCAGCGTCCGGCCGAACTTGGGAGAGTATGCGTTGACCAGGTCATAGCTGCCAGGTGGTAGGGGACCATTATCTCCGAATGGGTCACCCGGAGTCCCTGAAGCTTCGTTCTTGCCGAAGTTCGTATCGAAGTGAAGTACCGACGTATCGTCCTGCGCAGCAATACACGACATAGATCCCACGCCAAAACACCGGAGGCATGCGACTGAGGCCTTCAAGCCACTGGGGTCAGACAAAGATACCGGACTATCAAGAGCATATCGATACCCGTTAATGTCGCCCTTGAATCCTAAAGGATCTTCGCTCATGAATCGTCCGAGGTTTGGATTGTAGTACCTGGCACGGTAGAAGTAGAGGCCGGTCGCATCGAGTTCGCGTGCGGTGTAGGCGAAGGTATTCGTCGTTGCAGAGCCGCTCGTCGTGGTATTGCCAAACGGCTCAAATGTGTATTGTGTCTGCAATGTCCCAGCCGAGTCCGTAAGCCCAAGACTGCTGCCGAGTGAGTCCGTTAGAAAGCTGCGCGCTCCCGCAGAATCCGTCCGCTGGAAGATTTCGTCAATTCCCCCCATGAGAGAATTGGCTGTATTGATCCCGCCGATAACTTCCTGGACGGCATTCACACCATCGTAAAGGAAGCTCGTAGTTGTTCCACCAATCGTTTTCGATATGCGGCGACCGAAGCCGTCGTACTGAAAGGTCGCTCCCGATAAGGTTGAGACCAGATGGTTGCGCGCATCCCACGTATAGCCGTCCGTTCCGTTACTAGTCATGTTCCCATTCGCGTCATAGAAGAGGTTCGCAGTTCCCCAAGTTGTGAGCTGATTATTGGCATTGTAGGCCGCCGTGCTCACCGGGTTTGGCAGCCCGGTACGCGCGAAGGTTCCACCCATGCTGTTCCTCCGGCCGGCATTGTCATAGGCGTACGTCAAATTTGCCAAGCTCACCTGCTCTAGCAAGTAGGTCATACCTGTGAGCTGTGAAGCTTGGTCATACACGTAATTCGTGATAACACCGTTCGGCAGAGTAAGCATTATTCGGCGATTTGCACTATCGTAGCCAAAAGATACGATCGCGGTTCCTTGCGCGATTTGCGTCAGTCGGCTGGCATCATCGAAGGTATAGTTTGTAATCGCCTGCCCCGGTACTGTGGACGTCGCTTTTCGGCCAGACGCGTCGTACGTATAGCTCACGGTGCCCTGCGGCGTCGCATCCGAGGACAATCGGTTAAGACCGTCATAGCCTCGGGTGACGGTGCCCGCAATGGAGTCCACCGACGTCGTCAGCCGGCTACCTGCGTCATGAGTGTACGTGACCGTGCTCTCATACGTCGGCCCCGCTTGCGTGCCATAGCCTGCAAAACTCAGCCGATTCAGGGCGTCGTAAGTGAAGGTGGCCACCTTGCCGCGCCGGTCAGTGAACTGCGTAAGGTTTCCATTGCCGTCGTATTGATAGCTTTGTTGATTCAGCAGCGCATCCTTCCGCGTCGCCGCGCGGTCCATATTGTCGTAGGTGTACTGTGTTGCGTGATTATTCGCATCTGTCAGGGTAAGGAGATTTCCATTCGGGTCGTAGGTAAACGAGGTTGAATTTCCCAATGGGTCAGTCACGCTGGTAACTTGGTTCAGCGCATTGTGGGAGGTTTTCGCAATGCGTCCTAGAGGGTCTGTAATTGAGCCGACTCTTCCCGCATAATCCACAAACCGAAGAGTCGTTCTCCCAAGTGGGTCAGTTATACTCACCAAATCGCCCGAGTCGTAAGAAAACTGAGTCGTGTTGCCCGTCGCATCCGTTACAGAGGTCGGCTGGCCCGCAGCGTTATAAGCGGTCGATGTGCTGTTGCCAACTGGATCTATGCTGGCGATGCGGTTCCCTTTGTTATCGTACGTGAACGTTGCTGTATGTCCGAGAGGGTCAGTGATCGCAGTAACCTTATTGAATGTGGGCTCGTACGCGAATCGAGTTGTCGCGGCGCTGGAAGTGCCAGCCAATCGTGTAATGCTTGTGACATTCCCGACAGGATCGTAGCTGTACACAGTTTGCCGATTCAGGGCATCGGTCATGCTAAGAATTAGGTTGCTGACAGGCTGCCGGTTGTAAGTAATGATTTGCTGCTCTGGTTTGCCTAGGGCACGCGTTTCACTGGTGATATAACCGTCAGAATTGAACGTCACCTGTCGCACGTTTCCGCGAGGATCTGTGACATTCGTCTGGACGACTTTACCGCCGCTGTCCAGAGTATACGTAAACTGAAACACGCTATTGTCGGATTGAGTCTGTTTTTTGACACGATTGCTCGGATCATATTCGTTCGTCAAATAGACGATCTGTCGCGCATCCTTGATGGTCAGCATGTTGCCGTTGGAGTCGTACGTGTACGTCGTCACTCCGTTGTTTGCGTCGGTTACGGTGAACAGCCGCCCACTTGCGTCGTACGTGTATCGCACGATTCGGCCGACTTGATCGGTAGCCTGAGTTATGCGTAGTCCTGCATCAATGGTGAACTGAATCCAGCGGCCATTCATGCTGGTTATTTTCGTCAGGTTCTTGTTCGCGTCGCGCGTGAACGTCAGGTAATTGTTATAGCGATCCTGCATCGATGTCATCGCAGCCCCTTGGGCATTGACGGCGTTAGGGAAATCCGATTCCGGAAAATACATGAACGTGCCATCCTTGGTTTTCAGCTGCCAGTTCACGCCAGTCCACTGGAGTGTCGCACCATAGAAGTTGTTCGGAGTCGTACATGAATAAACGGCGTTGGTAAAATCACAAAATCCATTTGCTCCGGTGCAAGCGGACGTGCGGATGAAATGGACGCGGCCACCATCCGGCAGAATCACGTCAGCCCACGTATAACCACCTGGGGAAGACGTATTCGCACCGTCCAGAAATATGTCATAGGGATGCGTCGTACCGATTCCGAATGCTCGTGGTACGCCGTCGCTCTGGCGGTATGTTCTGCTCAGGACTATCGGAATCACGTCGGGTTCAACCAGATCGGTCTTGTTGTAGACGAAAAGCCCAGTTCCCAGGTCTACTGGATCTCCATCATCGGGATTGCCGGGCTTAGGGCCGACTGCGGGAGCGAAGCCAGTCGATACCATCGCTCCGGTGAGTTCGTAGATCTCGACTCCAGCGCTTGGAATTACCTGTGTCTGATCCGCGCTCACCGCGCCCTGGCCGTACACGAACCAACCCTTCTGGTCTGCATCGTAGTCCCAGAAGTTGAAAACGCTTCCTGCCGGATGATGAAAACTGTTTGGATAGAAGAGTCGGGCGCCACGTGGTCCGTCTGGGTTATCCACCTTGACGTATGCTCCGCCGGGTTGAATCGTGAAATAGAGGGGCACAGAAACTCGGGCGGGGAGCGGAAATGGAGGTTGGTTGAGAGGAATGGGCGTGATGCTAATCTTGTCCACAACTTTCCCATTGCGGTCGAGAATGGTGGTCTGTGGAGGTAGATGGAGTTCCAGTCCCGGGAGAACAGGCGATTTGACAACTACTTCCTCTTGCGTTGGGAAAGAGATAGTCGTGGCATTCGCCATGTCCAATACAGGCATCCAGATCGTGTAATTGAGGACGTTAGTCTGACCCGGAAGTATTTCGACGCCGACTTCGAACACGCCATAGGTCTTCTCTCGTGAGTTCGCGGTCTGACCATTGATCCACATCACGTGATGTCCTGAAGTCAGCCGCTCGAGAAGAAAACGCCCCGTTTGATCTGTTCGCGTAGTATCGCCGCCTTCGATTTCGAGGGTGACTTTCGACAGCGGCTCACCATCCAGGGTCAAAACCTGTCCCGCTAAGGCGGTAACGCCAGGAGCGGCTTTCAGAGGCGGGAGTTTTCGCCAAGCAGAGTTCAAAGGATCAGATCCAGCCCCGTTCGGCCCCCCGATACCGAGAGCGCCCGCCTCACTCGGAGCACCAGAAGTCGTGAAAAAGATTTGCGTAGCGGGAAGCAATTGGCCTTGATTGTCTGTAAGTCCATTCAACGACAACGTGTAGGCGGTACCAGGCTCCAGAGCCTGTTTTGGAGTGATGAACGCAAGCATTGCTCCTTCAGTGGGAACTACCGTGATTTCGACATCACCTTGAGAGCTGTTCAGGATCACGGTTGCACGGTTCACAGACACGATCTTTAGTGGCTTCGAAAAGCGAAGAGCCGGGATCGTGTCAATAGGAACATCGGTGGAACTGTCTGCCGGATTCGACTCCTCTACATGCGGCGCTTGCGGATCATCAGCCGGCTGTATCGGAGACGTCTGAAGTCGGCGCCCCTGTGTGGCCGGCTCAAAGACTTCTCCATAGTTCAGTGAAGAACCATTCGCATCGACTCCGCCCCAAAACAAAACAGTTCCATCGGCCAACAAGGTGGCAGCGTGTTTGCTCCTCGGCGTGGCGAGAACTCCAGGTAACGATATTCCCTTGCGAGAACGGTAGTCCCACACCTCGAGAGTTCTCTGGGCGCGTCCCGAAAAATCAATGCCCCCAGCAATTAAGACTCGGCCATCCGTCAACACTGTCGCTGAATGATACGCGCGTGAAGCTAAGCCAGTTGGAGGCAGTTTCGCGAATGCTTCCGTTTCCGGAACGAAGGACTCTGCGGCATTGACCGCAGATCCGTCGGTACCAATGCCGCCAAAGATGAGCACCGTTCCATCCGGAAGCAAAGTTGCTGAATGCCAAGCCCGTGGAAAGACAAGAGTCGTGGCCAGTGTTGTGACCGTGCCGGTGCTCGGGTCTAGAACACTTGCCGTGCCAAGAACACCATCACGACCCTCTCCACCCAGCAGCAAGATTCGCCCATCGGGCAGGAGAGTTTCGCTGCCTCCTTGCGATAATGTAGGTATCTGCGCACGCGACGAATGCCGTCTTGCGTTCAGAGGTGAGAATTTAACAGAAGCCGAAGCGATCCCTGCGGAGAACACCAGGCAAAGGAACAACATGAGGCTCTGTTCGATTTTCTTTGTCATTTAATGTTCTCCGGGAAACTACGGATTCGTGAGACTCACAGTGATGTTGCCGATATCTGCGAAATCCGGATCAATGAGGACGGTGTACGTCCCGTTCGCAGGCAACGTCTGTGTTGGATAGTCAAAGCTCGTGGACCCGAGGTTGTAGTCGATGGTGCGAAGTGTAGAGCCGTCTGGATTCAAGAATGCAACAGTCACTCTGAAAATGCTGTTGTTCGTGGCGTGAAGTGTGACCTGCTGGCCGTTCGTTCCACTGAAAGTCAGTCGGGCATTTTGCCCTGAAGTTGTGATGCTGACCGTGACGGGTGGTCCATTGATGGTTAGGGACCCGGTGACGTCTACCGGCGCGAAGTTAAGTTGAAGTGTTTCACTTCCGACGCCCGGTATAATGTGAAAGGAATATGTACCCGACAAAGACAACGTTTGCACGTCCATGAAGCCTGGACAACCGGTGATATACGCAGTGCTGCCGCCAGGGTTTAATAGGTCGACTTCTGCGGAATTTGAGGCACTGCTGCAATTCAGCGTCACCCGCTGCCCAGTCGCGGCGTTGATGGTTAGTCGCGCTTCCTGATAACGCACTGTCGTTGTCACGGTGACCGGTGGGCCGCCCGCCGTGATTGTTCCTGTTACGTCGACAATAGTAGATAGTGTTAGGGTTAGACTCCCCGTGTACCGCCAGAAGGAACCCAAGTGTATTGTGTAAGTGCCTGCCGTCGGCAGTGGCACTCGGCCGATGGAACCAGGGCAGCCGCTGTTTGCGCTGTTTTGAGCCAAAATCGTACCGTCGGGCTTGAGTACGAAGACGTCGCTGGGAAAAAAACAGTTTATTGTTCTGTTGGTCATTTCCACATCCACGATTTGACCCGCCACCGCGCTGAATGTTAGCCATCCTTCCTGGTATGGGGCGGTAATCGCAACGGTAACCGGGGGGCCATCGGGCGTGACAGTCCCGTGCGCATCGGTTGAATCGTAAAGCGTAAAGTTGGTGGTACCTGTCGAGGTGCTCGGCGCTACGATAAGGATCGTGTAGGTGCCCGTCGTCGGCAAGACGAACCCGCAATCGCAGGTCCCGATGTTCGGTGACGCGAGAACAGTGCCGTCGGGATTGTTAACAGAGAAACTAAAGCCCTGCAGCGTTCCCCCTGTATATAGCAGACTGAACTTTTTGTTTGCGACGCCATCAAACACGACGAGACCGATCTGTCCCGCTACGTTGAACGTTCCCGTGAACGAGTCACCGATGTTTATCCTAGAGGTGAATCCGACGTTGCTCGCAGTGTAAGGCGACGGCGGCACAAAAAAGTCTGCGCTACTCACGGCGTTGCCAGCCGCTGTGGCGACCGTAATTCGCCCGGAGCCCGCCCTGGCGGGCACCGTTGTGGAGATACTCGTCGGCGTCGCAGAGCTTACAGTTGCCAGTCCGGCACTGAATTTGACTCGATCACTCGCGGGTGTATCAAAATTCGTTCCAGAAATGGACACGGCCGCTCCAACCACGCCAATGTTTGGAGTAAAGCTTGAAATTGTTGGAGTCCCGCTTGCAGCAGTAACACTGAAGGCGCTTGCGCTCGTCGCCGATCCGTTCGGTGCGTTAACCGTGATCGCGCCCGTCGTCGCCCCTGCCGGCACCGCTGCCACTATCTGCGTGCCGTTTGCCGAGAGCACTGTCGCCGGAGTCCCATTGAAACTAACGGTGTCCTGACTTATGGTCGCCGAAAATGCCTGCCCAACAATCGTCACCTGTGTTCCCACAGGTCCATTTTTGGGTGTAAAGCCTATGATCGCGGTCTGATTCGCAGCGGTCCGCGAGATTGACACCAGATTGCCGACGGCGTCGTAGTTGTATGTGGCTGCTCCGTTCAGAGAGTCCACGATGCCCACGAGACGTCCTAATTCGTCGTAGTCGTAGCTAATCAACGACTGGCCAGAGAGGCTAAAGTTCTCCGTCGTGGTGCTTCCTGCCGTTACAGAGACGTTGGCTTGACTGACGGTCTTGTAGCCTGCGGCAGAAACCTGAAGGGCGTACGTCCCCGAACCTAGCGTAGCGATCGAGTAGTTTCCATTACTGTCGGATGTTGCTGATCCTGACGTGTCACCACTCTGTGAGGCAGTGACAGCAGCACCTAGGAACGGAGAAACTCCATCGGCCTGAGTGACCCTTCCTGAGATGGTACCCGTCGATCCGAGTGCCGCGTTGACCGTGGTTGTGGCGCCAGATGAAATCGTCCGGCCAGCCAAGACTGTTGTTCCGAATCCGCTCGCCGAAACCCTGATGTCAAACAGGCCGGGATTCAGATTGGAGACCGTGTAGGTGCCGTCGGTAGCAGCAGTGGCAGAAGCGATGCTTATGTTTGACCGCAGGACTTCAACAAGGGCTCCTGGAAGGGGCGAGCCACTTCCGAGCTGCGAGACAGTTCCACCGAAATTTCCTGCTCCAACATTGAAGTTGACCGAATTGCTGCTGGAACTTCCAACCGTTACCACTACTCCGCCCGTTGTCGCGGCAGCGGGGACGGGCACAACGATTCGCGATGGTCCCCAACTCGTCGGTATCGCGCCAACACCACCAAAAGTAATCGAGCTTGATCCTTGATTCAGTCCAAAGTTAGACCCAGTAACTGTAACGACTGTTCCCGCTACTCCGGAACTTGGGGACAGGGAGCTGATCGTCGGACCAACTGCAAATGCCGCACCGGCACTCGATACTCCGCCAACTGTGACAACAACGGGTCCAGTCGGGGCTCCAACCGGCACGGGAACAACTATCGAGGAACTGCTCCAACTTGTGGGCGCGGCCACAACGCCGCTGAACGTCACCGTGCTAGTCCCCTGAGTGGACCCAAGACCAGTTCCAGTAATCGTCACCGGCGTCCCCGGCCCACCTGAGGTGGGATTGAGGCTTGTGATTCCAGGCGCCAGTGTGAAGTTAAAGCTGTTGCTGGGAACTCCATTCACAGTTACAACGAGCGGGCCAGACGTGGCACTCGTGGGAACCGTTGTTTGCACTGCATATGCCTGCCAAGTCGTGGGTACTGCCGACACGCCATTGAACGTGATTGTGCTTGTTCCCTGCGTGTTGCCGAATACGTTCCCTCGGATTGTTACGCTGGAACCAACGACCCCGGCCGGTGGGTTGACCTCGATTATCGTGGGCACAACCACATAATTGACGCTGTTGCTCGCATGGCTGCTCACAGTCACGACGATGGGTTCCGGTCCCGCCGCAGAAGGCGTGGGAGATGTCGCCGTGATTGAGGTGTCCGACCAGCTATTCGGAGTAACCGTTATGCCATTAAACGTGATAGTGCTTGAGCCTTGTGATGCGCCAAATGTTGTTCCGCTTATCGTTATGAGGGTTCCCAGGGGACCACTTGTCGGCGATATGCCGGTGATTTTGGGAATGACTGTGAACGTCACACCCTTGCTGGAGGTGCCCGATACCGTCACCACGACAGATCCCGTCGTTGCCCCAGCGGGAACCGGTGTAACGATGCTAGTGTCGCTCCAGCTCGAAGGAACTGCCGTCACTCCGTTGAACTTAACGGTGCTGCTCCCCTGGCTTGCTCCAAAACCAGACCCAGCAATCGTTACAGAAGCACCTACCGGTCCGCTCGTTGGCGTAAGACTGCTTATGGTTGGCCCTCGCCCAAACGCTGGGTCGATACTTGAAACCGACAAAAGAGCAAGCACTACGACTCGCCAGATGCTTCGGGTCAAGGTCGCACCTCGTTTCCAACCGACATTACAAAGCACGAGCAAACATCGTTATCGCCTGGTCGACCCCACTTAGCTGAAACTGAAACCGGCGTTTCGAAAGGAGGAGACGAACTAGTGCCGATTCCTTTCTTCCGCTCTGGGCGTGGAAGACCCCAAACATCAAGCTCGCCTCACAAAATCCCTTCATGCACACACCCAATTCCTCGCAGAACTCATGCCCCTTCAGGAAGCTATGACGCTTACTTATCGCTACCTTTAATATAATTCTCGAGAACTGGTAATTTCGTGACGATCTTCGGTGTCGGTCACTGTCACTGTCTGGTACAGTACTGTCAATAGTACCTTGTGGATTTCCTGTTGAAATTAGGCGATGAGGGGCATGAGCCTCTGTGCGAAATCGCCGCCGCACTGGAAGCCCTAGCTTCTGCCAAAGGGTTGTCTCTGGAAGACTATTTTGAAAATCAGTTACCGCTCAAGCTGGAAGGCGCGACACGCTCGGAGGGCAGTGGCATGGTTTGGGAAAACGGGCTATTTGTCTACCGTACCGGCAGGCTCCTCCCAGTGCGCGTAGTCGATGATGCTATCCGCCAAGTCCGCGAAGAAAAGGGCGCACCACATCCTGGGCGAGCATTCTTGAAGCTGTTCTTCGACAGCTCTGTTTTGGTTCCCGTCTTACGCGAAAGGCTCAGCCGCGCAGTGGAGGCATTACTCGGAACGTATGGACCGGCGGCCAGCCAAAATCCCCAAAGCGGCGCGTGATGGAATTCGCGTAGCCCTGTACCTGGTGTGTACCTCACTTGGGCGAATTCGATGTTTTTATAGTTTTTCCCGTTTAGTAGAATCAGCAAGTTACATGGAATCAGTGGGGCTCAGAATTCCGACTCCCCCCGCCTCCACCATTCTTTCGCGGTCCGGCCCGGACACATAGGTCACCCATGTCTCAGGCCGCACACGCCTTGATTTGAAAGGGATTACACGCGCCTCCATTCTCCGTGTACCCGCCGTGTGCCCCTTGTTGAGGTTCGTGGGTCTGCCAAGTGCGCCGAACGTCGGCCTCCAATTGCTCCTGCCGCGCCCGAACCCACGGTGCGTAATGCTTCTCGGTAATGCG
>Ga0137360_10002636_pt1 | contig 10728 bp, 2 predicted proteins | sample Mad1_60_16metaG_FD_104924 | JGI IMG/M metagenome (GOLD analysis project Ga0137360, IMG submission 104924) | Vadose zone soil microbial communities from Angelo Coast Range Reserve, California, USA - Mad1_60_16 metaG | ecosystem: Environmental > Terrestrial > Soil > Vadose zone | place: USA... | reverse complement strand
ATCTAAAGAACTAGGAATCTTCCACTATAGGTGCATACACCCCTCCTCGAACAACTAGAAGGCCCCGTCGGTATTTGTCTGGACCGGAAATTCTAGAGGTAAGAACCTACTTGCCGCATCACATCTGGAGCCCACCGCGAGGGGCTGTCTGTACATATTTGCTGGAGTTCAAGTTCTTAAGAATCATTGAAGGACCCAGAAATTTCTACAAAAATCGTATCCCCAAGACTAGAAACACACCAGTCTATAATTCCGTCTACCATGGCCAACCAAAATGCGTCAGGAAACTCGATACTTACTATGCCGTTGCCGGACACGAAAGCTGCTCCGGAAAAATTCAGAGGAAGATACACGAGGATCAAATCCTTCCTTATACATTACGAACTGCTCCTGGAGCAGAACAACGTGCTTTCGGACAAAGATAAATGCGAGCTCATCACTCGTTATTGTTCACGAAAAGTCACCGAATTTATTCAAGCACTACCAAGTTATACTGAACGAAAGTGGGGAAAGTTGAAGGATGACATGCTAAAGTACTATGATGCGGATTTGGACAACAAGAAGTATCGAGTAAAGGACCTTGTCAAGCTGGTAAGGGCTTGCAAGGAAAAGAAGTTAAAGAATCTCTCGGCATGGAGAGAATACGGAAGAAAGTTTATAACCATCGGAGGATGGCTACTGAAGAAGAAGAAAATATCGGATGGGGAATATGCAACGTACTATTGGAATGGGATCCCGAAAGTCCTTCGAGTAAAGCTGGAGAATAGGCTATTGGCTAAGGATCCTGTCCGTAGTCTCGCAAGTCCGTTCGGAGTCGATGAAATAAATGGTGCGGCTGAAGCACTGCTGCAGCGTGATAGGTTTGATATGAATTTCGCTGGATCCGATGAGGAAGACGACTCGGACGACGAGGAAGGAGATAGTGACGAGTCGAGTGATTCGGAGAGCGAGGATGATTTAAAAACTATGAGACGGCGAGTGAGGAAGCGAGCTAGGTTTGCAAAGCGTAGGGCATCAGCTTCAGACTCGGAAGACTCAGATGATGAGCGAGACATACGTACCTCAAAGCGGCGCTCGGCAAAGGAGCTCAAACGAAAGATAAATGGAAAGGAAGAACCGGAGGTGGAGTCGTTAATCAAACAACTAAACACGATGTCGATTGATGACCCAGGCTATGCAGCCCTCGTGTTTCGTGCCCTAAAACTCGACCCTGATGTATTGAAGGTGGTAAGACCACCGGTGTTTGTTTCAAGGCCCACTATTCCAAACTCACCTCAATTCCCTCGGAGCATGCAAAACATTCCTTCATTTCAGCCACAGACTCCCCCACACATGGGAGCTGGCTTCCAATCCTCGCAAACGTATAGCCGAAACGTACCTGAAGATGACAGGGATAAATGTTATGGATGCGGAAGCAGAGCTCATCGAATGGGAACATGCCGAGAATTGCAGGACATGATGGCGCGAAATATTTTAGTACGAAACGAGGTAGGAAGGTATGTATTTGGAGATGGAAGGCCGATTCGAAGGATACCGGGAGAAACATTGGTGAATGCAGTGGAGCGCGAAATGAGGGACAGAGCTGGAATGAAGAATGAAGCTGGTGTTGTGGGAAGTCATTTGATCAGAATTGTTGAGCCGAGTGAAGACGTACGTACCGGCGATGTATATTATACAGACCAGGATTCGGATACAAGCGAGAGTGGAAACGAGAGTGAAAGCTGTGTGGAGAATGTTGTGTCAGCTGCAGTAATGGAGAGGTTTGATGATGATGAAATATTTGGATTCACTTACCCGGTAACAAGGACCGAACGTACGATGTCTGCCAAGCGCAAGGAGGCAATGGAAGCCGAATACCAGCAGCCGAAGAAGCGTAAGCAAGCGAAAGCACAGAATGAAGAAAGCAGAGAAAACACGAGGAGCCCGAGACCGATTGAGCAGCGACGATCAGTGCCACCCGAACCACGTATGCAGGTGCCGGTACCCATTGTAAATAAAAAAGAGGGTGGTAGTCGGGAAGCAACTAGGAGTGGAGTAAATCCACGAGGACCAGTGCCAGTGGAGGTGAGGAGACCAGCATATAATGGACAAGATGATAACACGATAATGGAAGACGTAAATGATCGACAGGCACCGGCTAAGAAGCACGATGCAAAAGAAGCAGCCTTCGGGAAGACCAGACCGGGAGAAGAAGCACCTGTACTGCCACAAGTTATGGAGAAGTTCCCAAGACAGTCTGAGTTGACAGCGCAGGCGAAGCCTCTGCGTGTATTAAATCAAGTGCTGAACACACGAATTGATCTTGCAATTGGTGAAGTGTTGGGAATTTCGCGCGAACTATCCACAATGCTGGGTGAAAAGATAAAACCTAAGTCTACCAAACCATCGGGTCCGGTCGTTGCATCGCTTCCAATCGCGACCTCTTTCTATACTAAGAATAGGGGGTTGCTAATTCGGTTACACATGCAGTGTGATGGGCGCCCGATCACCGCGATAATCGATACAGGTTCGCAGCTCAATATTGTTAGCAAAGGTATTTGTGAAAATAAGATTTTGAGGCCAGTAGATGGTAATCAAAGGATATCTATTGCTGATGCCAATGGAGGGCAAGGTAAATTGGAAGGAATGGTAGCCAATGTACCACTGAATTGTGGAGATGTTGCAACTACTGCTAATTTGTATGTCGGAACGCACGTACCGTTTGAATTGCTATTGGGAAGACCGTGGCAACGAGGAAATTTTGTAACAATAGATGAAAGACGAAATGGGACTTATCTTTTGTTCAAGGACCCCAAGAACCTCGAACCTAGGTATGAGATCCTTGTGGCAGTGGATCGAGCACCACCGGATATTTATGAGCTGCCGGTATGGGATGTACCAGACTCGGCTATGTTATCTTATCATATTTCAATTGAGGAAGCGCCCAAGATCTCGGAGTCAGTATTTGAGGGACCCACAATGAGACCCATAATTCCCAATTTGGAAACACATGCGCTTTCAACCTCTTCCAATCCCTCGAAAAATTATCGAATGGTAGCTCCTCGTCCCCCGTTTCATGAGCATTCCATTCCACCTAAACAAGGTGTGAACCTTGTGCACCCACGATCGCTAACACCTCATCCAGATTACGATCCTAACGATATAAATTGCTTGCGCGAATGTGGCAAAACTTCGCTCGAGCAAACTTTCTATTCCCCCCATAGCATGACCACAGCTGGGCTTCAATATCTCGACACCGAAGCCCAGTCTGGCCAAGCTATTCAACCACTGTCTAGGCAAAATCTGTTTCGCCTTGACTCCGAAGTACTCCTCGCTGCTCTCGCCGACGCTCCTTTCCTCCGACGAACAAACAATCTTCATCCTCTTATACTTAGCACTGCCGACGGGGTACTACTAGGCAACGCAACTGATCCCAACGGACACCAGCACAACGACTACGTATTTTTGCACGCCGGATTATTTGATCTTTCTATTCCACCTTATACTGTAACTCCTGCCTCTGCTTTCGTTCGAGTCTATCCTGAACTGCGTGACGGACCACCGCAACCGTGGCTCCTTCCGTATCTGAGCAATCCACCATCGGAGATAATGTTCAGCAAGACCGACGAGAAAGTCGAGATCCCAACCAGTCAACCCAATCACCTCTTACCTCTCCCACCAACCAAGGACCACGAAGCTGCTGTCATTGGCGAAACCGATCCCGCATATTCCAAGCTCGACGCTGTGAGTGTGGAACCGTTTTCTCGCCATCATTCGCCTTGTGTCACGGCACATTCGACCTCAGTCCCAATCCCTGCCCATACCTTCAAGGAAGAGTTCTCAGACTCTTTTTCTTTCACCAACAAACCGCTTACAATTTCTACGAATATTCCTCGACCCCCGAATCCAGTGCCTCCGACGCCTGAGAACTCAAGCGATGACAGCTCTCCGGAAAACTATTCTCCACTTTCGACAGAATCTGGAACGACGTTGGGAAGCAATTCAGATGGCTACGGCGAGATGGATATGGACTTGGAGGTTGAAATGGAATGGGAGGAGTTGAAGGCCGAACTTAGGAAGGAAATAGGCGTAGACTCGTCTGGCAACGCTGATCGCTCCAATGGGAGCAAAGAAACTGACGTCGTACATAAAGGAACGGATATCACAGAGCTCGAGAACGCTGTGAAAGGATACCGGGTCAGCAAAGACATCTACAACCGTTTATCCGCCTCATACTGTCAAGTCACTGGCCATGAACCTTCCGCAGCGACAATTTCGACTCTCCAGGACACTTATATCACACTTCTCGACCGTGGCGTTGTAGCATTTGTCCCCAGGGAGATTTCGGACAAATCCCCTCTCACTATTGCTAAATCGCACAGAATCGCTGGTATCGAACCACCTCGCATTTTTTCTATTCCCGAGAAATCAATTTACAAGTATACTCCTGCTACTAGCTCGCCTCTCGTCAATAATCCTCCGCATCCTTTTCTCTCCCCAGAACCAGCCGCTGTCTTCATGCTCCAGAACGTACCAGGCAGCGACGAACAAATGCCCCTCGATGATACTACAATTATCCCACCACTTAGCCTCTCTGTCAACGAGAACACTACCGAGGACAAGTCCACTCGCGTCGTCATCAATATTTCGGCAACGACTCCAGCCACTACCGAACCAGTCAGTACCAACGTCTCGCTTTCCTCGGAAGTCGAGATGGCATCAACAACTGCAGAAACGGGAAGCCAGACACCTCGTTCAATTAAAGACGAACTTACGGTTACACAGCCCGCTTCGCCCGTTCTTACTGCGACAGATGAGCGAGTCAATCGCTTTGAGCGATCTCGTCTAGCAGGCAAGGATGAGCTCATCGCTAATTTACAGCTCGAGGCGAATTTCCTTCGTCAACAAATGGACTCCTCCGAAGCCACAATTCATCAAGGATATTATGAACGACTCACCGAGACCATTGAGAAGATTCGCGCTATGGAAGCTGAGCGAGTGGGTGAGCTCGACATACACTACTTATTTCTGGCTGGGCTAATGTACACGATGCGACAAGCGGAAACGCTCTCATTGCCCCTCCCGCACAGTCCGCCGATGGTTCCAACCAAGACGCCACAGTCACTCAAGGAGTCTCTCACCGACGCCATCGAAGATTTTGACGCACCCGAAGGTGAACCCTATTTCCCTGTCCGCGGCGAAGGGGGTGTTACTTCTTATAACCAAATCAACACGAAGGATATTCCCCAATGCCCAAATCAACCACCTACGAACTGCGACCCAAGAAGTATTCCCATCGCGTCTCGTCCCTACTTTCAGGGAGGTGCCAATGATTTTATTAAAAAGGCTGGGGGCGTTAAGCGCCACCTCTATGTTGACTTGCGAAGCCTTAGCATTATCACTGATCCAACGCACGTTCCAGCCGCCTTTCTTCGACATTTCACTGAACTCTACGGTAACCTCGAGCCGTTTATATTTCCAGGCCGGCTTGCCCCAGTTCACGACTGGCCGCTCGATGTACCTAACTGCAGAGCTACAAACTATCAGGAACGCGTTGAAGAACTTCGCATTGCACGACGAGACGTCGAAGCAATTTATCAATCCACTACTCGCGCTCTCACCAAGAATCAAATCGGTGAATGCCTTCGCCCCCACATCACCTTGCATAAACGAATCTCCGACAACTCGCTTCAACTCAGTCCCATTAAAGTCGACAGGCTTTACTTCTGGTCGCGTCTGCACCCTAATTGGAACCCGCTTCTTAAACCTATCGAGGCCGCCTTTCTACGAGGAGCCATCTACGTCTACTACGGTACTGGACGGGTCGACAAAGCCGAAGAATTGGAGCGACTCCTTCGAACTCCGCATTTCGACGACTGGGAAGTTCGAGAATTGGTTTCGATGGGAGCACTGGACAGTGAGTTTCGTGAAAGCGAAGCCCTTACTTACTTTCAGAACCTCGACGACGAGCACTGGGAATTCCACGCCAACGAAGAGGCCTTTCGCAACGCTGCAACCAATATCCTGGAAGTTATGGATGGGATGGAAGGTAACGAAACTACAGGAACGACTGAAGAAACTGTCCGAGAGAATGACGCCATCGTCGTCTGCGACCCTTGCAGCAAAACTAACTGCACCGGCTTTTCCGCCACCTAGGCAATTCGTTAATACCGCCAAGTGTGCGTGGACACATTTATTCAAATTTTCGCCTTTCACTGATACACCGTCGGACGCAGAAATACTCCCCCAGCATACGTTGTATCACCAGCAAATGATCTCGTCGTTTATCGGTCTGCTTATCAACAGTGGCCTCGCACTGAACATTGGTCTCGATGTCTTTTTTTTACTCGTCCACATCATTAACAGCGTTTTTCTCCTGCTGAACATTTACTTAGCTACGATTTTGCTTAGGTTTGCGCTTTTAATTCTGAAATTTCGACCCAAATTGTATTACTTAGGTTGGTCTCGGTTGCTGGTCGCATTCGCTTACGTCTCGACGCTTTTAATATTTGTCCTGCTTCCCTCGTCACTCACGTATGCTGGATTTATCCTCGTTACATTTCTTCCCTTATTCGCTAGGCATTTATTCACATTCGCCGCCACTTACTTTGCTACGGATTTCGGGGCATGTACCACTAGTTTACAACCGGAGGCAGTAGTGCCAATGGTTCTCGAAGAATCTGAAGTCCCCTTCGTATCGTTTGTCATAATATCTGATTCCGAGGAGTGCGACCCACCATCCCCAAGAAATTTAGAACGTTCTAAACGTTCTAAGTCCCTCAAAAATAATCATAAATTACCAAATAATTTTAATTTAAAAACTCAAATGGACTCTACGCCCATAATACCTTTCGATAAAATGGACTTTGGACTATTGGCCACATCAGAATTAAATTCTGACTGGGATTTAGAAGATGTACAGGTGTTGTCTGTGCAAGAAATAGAGGAGGGAAAAGAAATAGAGGCAATATTAGTGCCTGATAATTTTGGACTGGCCAACGAGGACATTGCACATAGTTTTACAGCCTACAAACGCATGGACAAAAAGATTAAACCAGTATCAACCACGTTCCCGGAGGAGGCACGTGTTAGGCGCCAAATTCCCGAAGATCCGCTACAAAGTCTAACGCCACTATCTAAGCGCCCACCCGATTTCATTCCTACAGCTCATATAACTCAAGAACGTTTAGATCTGTTAAAAATTAATGCAGATAATTTCCTCTCTGGGGAAGAAGAAAAATTATTCACTCAGGTCATGATGAATAATGAGCAAGCACTTGCATTTATTGACATAGAACGTGGTACGCTGAAGGAATCATACTTTTCCCCTTATGTTATTGCAACTGTTCCTCATACCCCATGGGAATACAAAAATATTCCGATACCTCCTGGAATTAAAGATAAAGTAATAGAGGTGTTAAAAGACAAAATGGCTGCGGGCGTTTATGAGGCTAGCCAATCTTCATATAGATCTCGGTGGTTTTGTGTCCTCAAGAAGAATGGTAAATTAAGGATCGTCCATGATCTGCAGCCTCTAAATAAGGTATCAATTCGTGATGCCGGGTTACCTCCAATTCTGGACGATTTTGTAGAACCGTTTGCCGGCCGACAATGTTATACCGTATTTGACCTTTTTTGGGGATTTGATGCACGCAAGGTACATCCCGCCAGTCGTGATCTTACAGCCTTTCTAACTCCACTGGGACTTCTACGCATTACATCCATGCCTACCGGCTACACTAATTCTCCCGCTGAGTTTCAGCAATGCATGGTATTCATATTACAAGATGAAATACCACAGACCGCTAATATATTCATTGATGATCTGCCAGTGAAGGGACCTGTTTCACAATACTTAGATGAAAATGGTAAGCCAGAAACGTTGCCGGAGAACCCTGGGATTAGACGCTTCATTTGGGAACATGCTGTGGATGTGAACCGAATAATGCACCGAATTAAAGAGTCAGGTGCCACATTTTCTGCTAAAAAGACACAAATCTGTCGTCCAGAAGTAGTCATTATTGGACAGAAATGCACACCCAAGGGAAGGTTGCCAGACGATGATAAGGTGGCCAAGATCCTGAATTGGCCTATATTAAAAACTACCAAAGAGGCAAGAGGTTTCATGGGTCTCTGTGGCACAGTCCGAATATGGATAAAGAATTATTCACACTTAGCACGCCCCATCACCGAATTATGGAGAAAATCAGAAGAGTTTGTATGGAATGATCGGAGACAAGAGGCATTTGACACACTTAAGGAATTGATTACGTCTGCACCAGCACTCAACCCAATCAATTATGCAACTGACCGTCCCGTGGTACTTTCTGTGGATACTAGTCTACATGCGGTTGGAATAATTCTATCTCAGCTTGATGAACAGGGAAGAAAGCGACCAGCTCGTTATGGTTCAATTCCAATGAATGAGAGAGAAAGCCGGTATTCACAACCAAAGTTGGAATTGTATGGTCTGTTCAGAGCACTCCGCGCCTATCGAATTCATTTAATTGGAGTAAAAAATCTGCATGTGGAAGTGGATGCCAAGTATATTAAGGGAATGCTGAATGAACCTGATCTACAGCCAAATGCAGCAATAAACCGATGGATTCAAGGGATTCTGCTATTCGACTTTACTCTTATTCATGTTCCAGCAGCCAAGCATGTAGGACCAGATGCGCTATCAAGAAGACCCCTTGCTGAAGGAGAGATAGTTGAAGACAATGATGATTCCTGGCTGGATGACATTGCACTATATGCTGATGTGTCAAATTCAGAGGAGACTCAATCTTCAGAAGTATTTTCTACAGCTACTCACGTACTCTCAACCACGGTTAGAGAGGATCAAAATTTGCGGAATATTTATCATTTCCTAACAACACTAGAAGCGCCAAATTACTCATCACCTCAGGAACAAAAGAGATTTATCCGGAGGGCCACTCAATTTTTTGTCAAGTCAGATAAATTCTGGAAACGTCAAAAGAAGGGAAATCCGCTCAGAGTAATTCTTGACAAAAATCAGCGGAATAAAATTTTGATTGACGCTCATGAAAGCTTGGGACACAGAGGAGAACAGGCTGTGTTTGAAACAGTCAGAATACGCTTCTACTGGCCTCATCTTCAAAGTGATATCAAACATCACGTGGCATCATGTCATGAATGCCAGATTCGGAACACAAAACGTGTGGAGATTCCACTTACAGTATCCACGCCAGCCACACTATTCTCAAAAATTCACATAGATATCATGCTCATGCCCAGAAGAAAAGGTTACAGATATATTGTTGCAGCTAGAGACGACTTGTCCAGAGCCACTGAAGGAAGAGCACTTAAAAAGGCTACAGCTAAGGCATTGGCAAAATTCTTCTGGGAACAAATATACTGCAGATATGGAGCTGTAATTCAGGTGGTTACTGACAATGGTCCAGAAGTGAAAGGAGCCTTTGACATTTTGCTTCGGAGACTTAAAATACCTCAAGTTCGAATTTCACCTTACAATTCCAAGGCAAATGGTGTGGTAGAAAGAGGGCACTTTATTATTAGGGAAGCAATTGTGAAGGCATGTGAAGGAAATATTGATGATTGGCCTCAGAAGGTTGCTATGGCATTTTTTGCAGATCGAATTTCCACCAGTAGTGTCACAGGATTTTCTGCATTCTATCTGCTTCATGGGGTGCATCCAGTACTACCATTCGATCTTGCCGAAGCTTCATTTATGGTCAATGGATTTACCACAGGCATGTCATCTTCGGATCTGCTGGCCTTGCGAATTCAACAGTTGGAAAGACGTCCAGCAGATATTCTTCAAGCAGCCCAGACTTTGAAGAAAGCTCGATTTCAATCAAAAATTCAATTTGAAAAGAGATTTCACAAGAAGTTGAGAAAATCTTTGTACCAGTCAGGGGACCTTGTATTGGTTCGAAATACTGCCATTGAAAAGGAACTTAATAGAAAAACTAAACCCAGGTATCTCGGACCTTATGAAGTTGATCGACGGACCAAAGGTGGATCATATGTCTTAAAAGAAATGGATGGCGCAATCTTACGTCAAGGAGTTGCAGCTTTTCGACTCTACCCATATATTGACCGGAATTCTCCCATATTGGAAACATTAGCTGATGATGAGTTATCTGATGACTCAGACTCAGATTCAGACTCTGACTCAGATCTACTGGCAGATGAATAAATGCTGTTTATAATTCATGCCTAATTTCTTTTATTTTTATTTTACTATACCCCTACCCAGTGGTAACCGGGGACGGTTAATTTTTTCTTGTCCCAATTGGATGTCATACTATGTATGTGTTTCATAGTAGAACATGGCAGTTTGTTTTATTTTTCTATGCTATTCTGTTTTTCTTTTAATTAATTATTTCTTTTCTAAAAATATTTTACTTTTATTTTTTTACGCTTCAGATTTATTTTCAGTAAAAATACTTTATGGAGTATTGCCAGAGGGAGGTTGCGAAACTACAAGCCAGATATGCGATGATGTAAAATTACAAGACAGATAACCAAGGGGAGGAGAAGGGAATGAGTGGCGCAAAAAGCTAGCATAAGAAAGAAGAAAGAAGAATTGCTGCCTTTTCACCCGACGATTTGGCTCTCCCCGATGCTAACTGCTTCGTCATCCACAAGGGTACTATCAGAATCGTCCTCTCCACAAAGCGATCCAAACAGCTCTTCCAACAGCTGTGCGTAGTCTGGCCCAGAAATTCCACTCTCCCCATCTTCCTCTACGTCATCCCCGTT
>Ga0137360_10002629_pt1 | contig 10740 bp, 6 predicted proteins | sample Mad1_60_16metaG_FD_104924 | JGI IMG/M metagenome (GOLD analysis project Ga0137360, IMG submission 104924) | Vadose zone soil microbial communities from Angelo Coast Range Reserve, California, USA - Mad1_60_16 metaG | ecosystem: Environmental > Terrestrial > Soil > Vadose zone | place: USA... | reverse complement strand
TAGGTTGATCTCCCCCTCGAAGCGCTTCCTTTACAAGGCACGTGGCTCCGAACACTAAAAAAAAGGAAAACGCCAGTCTGCGCAAGATGTGACGAATCTCCATAACTTTGGATCTCTTTCTTGCTAGGGCGGGTGTCGTGTCCATCTGCTTTCTCCCTGTGAGTCGTCCGTAATCGTCCCCAAATCTGGCAGGACATGCAACCGAACTCAACTGCTGACCAAAGCGCCAGGTTTAGAAGGAAAGTAGTAAGCCGCTATCCGTCAAGATTGCGCTACTACGACGTCTGTAGGCCATCAGACCTTTTGCTCGATCGAATCCTGGTCGGGCACGGTCAGGCACATTCGCAATAAGTCATGCCAGCGCATCGAAATATCCGTGAACTTGATCCTGCGCCAAGCGAGGTGTGCTTCGCGCTTTGCAATCTGCTTTGCAGAGTTGTCGTTTGCACAGCAGAATGCGGATTTTCCGGTTATTTTTGTGCGTTCGCCGGAGCCCCTTCCAGCACGGCGTGCGGCCAATCATCCGTCCAATCAATCGTCGAGATGTGTAAGCGAGGTCTTCCGGTCTTACCGTCGTAGGCATGGAACACGATAATGTCGCCGCCGGGTTGTTGTAAAATGGATTCACCGCCGGGGCCCGCCCAAAGTTGATTGCCTACAAGTAGTGGCGTTCCCCTGCCTTCCAGCATTGGCTTGCCGGCAGCGTCCACGTACGGCCCGATAACATTGCGTGAGCGGCCGACCATCGTTTTGTAATTGCTTTTGACGCCTCGGCAACACAGATCGAACGAAACGAAGAGATAGAAGTAATCCCCGTGATGCACGATGAACGGAGCCTCGATGGCTTGCCAATCGTCGGGTAAATTGGGCGGGCGAAGCGCCGGGTTTTCCGGGCGTGCCCGCTTTGCTATTGAATAGAGTTTGGAGTCCTCGTCTGCAAGCTTGCCTGTTTGGGGATTGATTCGCCGCATCTTGATGCCGCTCCAGAAGCTGCCGAAGCTCATCCACAGATGATCCTCCGAGTCGGCCACAATATTGGGGTCGATGGCGTTGAAGTCATCTTCCTCCCGGGAACGTAAAACTAGTCCTTCGTCCACCCACTTGAAATCCGGACTGTTCGGATTCAAGGTCTTGTTGGTCACCAAAGCGATGCCGGAGGTGTTCTTTCCGAATACTGAGAATGCGTAATAAACGTGGTATTTTCCGTCGAAGTAGGACTCGTCCGGAGCCCACAGATCTTTGGTTTGCGGGCTTTCTTTTTTGATCCAATCGGGTATGCTTTGGAAAACAAAGCCGCAACGCTTCCAGGTGTGCAAGTCCTTCGAACACCGGATCTGAAGCTGGCCCGGGGAAATCTTCTCTGTAACCGTGCCGAACAGATACCACGTGTCGGCTTCCTTAATGATCGATGGATCGTGCACGCCATCCACGTCACCTTCCACGTGCATGACTGACGGCGTTCCTTGGGGCGGTGTTTGACATTTCGAGGCGGCAGCCGAAGCCAACAGCATGGCAACGGCGGCCAGTGATCTGCTCTCGACCGATATCTTCATTTGCGATTCCCTTTTCCGTGTGTTTCATCCAGCCGATAAACATGAGGATCACTATTCCGGTGTCCGCGGCACGAGGCATCCATCGGCGTGTCACAGACTGTAGCAAAAATGCAAGCAAACGTTTACTATCTCCGCCAGCCTGTTATAGGAGGTGCGGACCGATGCGACGCCGCGAGTTCCTGTACAACGGTTTAGCTGGCGCTTGCACCCTGGCATTCGCCAACTGCTCAGCCCCGAAGGCTATTTCCTCTGTGGATTCACGAATCGAAATCCTCATCGGAGAATCACTGGGCACGATTTCCCCCGACATTTATGGCCATTTTACCGAGAATCTAGGTGGTGTGGTCTACGACGGCATCTGGGTCGGCGAAAACTCCAAAGTGCCCAACATCGACGGAATCCGCATGAAGCTGATTGAAGAAATGCGCAAAATCAAGGCCCCGGTAGTCCGTTATCCGGGCGGCTGCTTCGCCGACAGCTACGACTGGCGCGATGGTATTGGCCCGACTGACAAACGTCCTCGGCGCACGAATTTCTGGAGCGACGGTGAAGAGAGCGGGGCACCGACAAGCCATAAATACGATCCGAACCAGTTCGGAACCAATGAATTCGTCCATTTTTGTAAGCTTATCGGGGCTCAACCCTATCTGGCCGCCAATGTGCGTAGCCTTTCGGCCGGCGAATTTTACCGTTGGGTGGAATACTGCAACTCTCCAGCGGGCGCCACGACCTTGGCGGACACTCGAGCTGCTGCCGGATATGTGGAGCCCTTCAACGTTCGGTTTTGGGGAGTCGGAAACGAGTCTTGGGGGTGTGGAGGGGACTTCACGCCGCAAGAATATGCCATGGAATTCCGCAGATTCACCACCTGGGTCCCACATTATGGCCAGCGGCTGTCTTTCATTGCGTCCGGACCTAACGTCGATGATTGGAATTGGACACGCGGCTTTTTTGAAGAGATTCTGCGAAAGGGAAGGTCGCCGCTCCGCTCGATCTACGGCATCGCGCTACACCACTACGCCTGGAATGTAAGCCGCGGACGGACGCAGGACTGGGTACAAGGCAAAGGCGATGCTCTCAAGTTCGACGCTGTAGAGTGGTATGAGCTGCTGCGCGAAGGGGAACGCATGGAATCGCTTATCAACGGGCATTGGCATATCATGGGAGAAGTCGATCCGAGCCATGCCGTCAAACTTATCGTTGATGAGTGGGGGCCCTGGTATCGCCCCGGCAGCGAAGTAACTCCAGGCGACCAACTGGAACAGGTCCCTACTTTGCGGGACGCGGTGTTTAGTGGAATGACCCTGGACATCTTCAACCGTCATCCGGAGAAGGTGGCCATGGCCAACTGCGCCCAGCTCATCAACTGCCTCAACAGCTTGTATTTGGCTCACCAAGACAGGTTTTGCGTCACGCCGGTGGGCCATGTATTTGCCATGTATGCCGCGCATCAAGGCGGACAGGCTGTCCGCACGATGTTCAGCGCGCCCACGATCAGTTATGACCGGGATGGCAAGCCGGCGGCATTTTGGGGCTTGCAGGGATCGGCTTCGCTTCACGACAAGGACCTCGTTCTGACGGTCGTGAATCCAGCGATCCGCGATCCGCGCGAAGCGGAGATCGTCATTCGTGATGCACGAATCAAGGCGGTCGTAGGGACAACGCTGACGCATCATGACATTCACGCACACAACACTTTTGAGCAGAAAGAGGAAGTAACTCCCCAAACAAAACCTTTGCCGGTTTCATCAGGTACGTTGACACACATTTTCCCGCCAGCATCCGTCTCCAGTCTTGTGCTAACTCTTGCATAGCCTGGAGTCCATGGCAACGAATGAGGGGAACTGGCTGCTCTGAGATGCACCCTGGGTCCCGGCCGAGGTGTCCCTTCATTGGAGCGCGGCGGCAACAATGTTGCGCCGTGATTGCGCGCGGGGTTGCTTTAGTCGTGTTGGCTCTTCGGTTGAGGCGGGTTGCCGGAGCGATTGGCGAGATTTCGCCGCATTTCTTCCACGTCACTCGTCTCTTTCTCAAGGCGCGTGAACGAATCCAGAGCTTTGCGGCTGTCCTCCGCTTTGCCAAGCCGCCGGTACACGTGGGCCAGGACGTAATAATACGAAGACGCTCGAGCATTTAATGAAATGGCTCGGTTCAGAGCATCGACAGCATCAGTCAGCCGTCCCTGGGCCTCCATAGCTTTTGCCTGTTGGAACCAGGCGCCATCCGACTTAGGATCAAGCTGCTGCGCCGCGCGGGCATACGAGAGCGCCTTTTCGGAATCACCTTTCCGATTGTAAAAGGCGCTGAGGTTCACATGTGCCGACACGAACTTTCCCTTCTTCGCTTCGTTGATTGCAATAGCTTTCTCATAACTCGCGACAGCTCCGGCCCCATCACCTAGAGCCTCTTGAGCAAAACCCAGAGCATCCAAACCTTCCACGTACGAAGGGTCGATTCGGAGTGCCGTTTCAAATTCCTTTCGCGCGGCGATCCAATTATCCTGGACGGAAAATAGTTTGCCCAGGTTGAAATGTAACTCAGCGGATTGTGGGTCATATCGGATTCCCTGCTCGAACTCCGTCCGCGCGGCGGCGAACCTTCCGATAAACATCAGATCGCGGCCGAGAATTTTGTGCGCCTCAGCATTTTCGTTGTTGAGTTGGAGCGATTTCGCAAGCGCCTGTATGGATTCACCGACCTTTCGCTGGGCGAACAGGCTGTAGCCCAAGGCATACCATCCCCAAGACGCTTTCGGGTGCTCTTGGACATAAGCAGCAAGGAGCGACTCAACCTCCTGAAATCGTCCCGCACGGATGTAGCTTTCGAACTCGGTGATGCGTTGGGGATCGTCCGCAGAAACATCGTCTCTCGATAACGCCTGGACTTTTTCTCTAGCGAGTACGTCGCCGGGATTCAGCTCCAGTGCCTTCCGATACGCCGCGGAAGCACCTTGGGCATCACCTTCTTTTTCAAGAACCACTCCCAAAAGATGCTCGGCGTCTGACGACTCTGGCTGGAGCTCAAGCGCGTGCCGAAACTTGGCAGCGGCTTGATCCAACTCGCCCTTCTCCAGCGCGCCGCGGCCTTCCGCGATATCCAAGTCAGCGTTCTGCTTGCGGTTGTCGGAAGCGGCCAATTCGCGGCTCTTCTGCAACTCTGACGCGGCCTCATCCTTTCGCCCTGCCCTCGCCAGAGCCAGTCCAAGCTGATAGTGAGCCCTGGTACTCTGGGACTCGAGTCGTACCGCTTCTCGAAGCTCCCCAATGGATTCCTCCACCTTCCCGTCGCTGAGAAGTGCCTTGCCTAAATTGAGGTGCGCAGGCGCGAAGGTCGGCTCGGTCACGATCACTTTGCGCAACTGCTCGATTTCTTTGGCCGGCCCGTAGCTTGGATCCGCGCCGTAGGCCGCGGCCAGATTGAATTGCGCTTTCAGCAGGCCCGGCGTGAGCGCTACGGCCTTGCCGAGCTCCAGTACGGCCTCTCGACTGTCAGTGGAAATGAGGGTTGTGCCAAGATTCGCATGCGCGTCAGCAAAATCGGGTCGGATGCGCAGAGCCTCACGAAACTCGGCGATAGCCGCTTGGTCCTCGTTGCCTTGTGCCAGCACCAGCCCCATGTTGTTGTGGGCATCCGCGAAGTCCGGGCGCAGCCGCACGGCCTCGCGGAATTCCGCCAGAATCACCTTGCTGTCTGCACCCTTGCGCCCAAGCAGAAGTCCGAGCATGTTGTGTGCTTCGGCGCGATCCGGCATGGCCGCCAACGCTTCGCGAATACCTGCGACCGCCATATCCCAATCGGGGGTGGGAGTGGATGAAGAGGAGACGTTGAGCCCGGCCTCGAATTGCGCCAGCGCTTTATCGAGATTCCCCATGCGAAGAAAAACAGTTCCGAGATCGATGTATGTGGCGGGGAAGGCTGGCAGGAGCGCAATCGCGCGTTGCAGGTCCCGTCGTGCGTCCTCTAATTGACCCGTGTCGCGCAGAGCAGTTCCGAGAAAGGCATAGCTAGCGCCCGCTGCGGGATCAAGCCGAACAGCCTCTTGCAGCTCGGATATGCCTTTGGTTCTCGAACCGCTGTACCACAGCGCAACACCAAAATTGTAGTGCGAGTCGGAAAGGTCCGGTCGCAGCGCAACGGCACGCGCCAGGTGGACCAGTGCAGAAGGCAAATCTCCCTCCTGGCCCAATATGAAACCGAGCAGATTCTGAGCCTCAGCTTGACTATCATCTTTACTCAGGGTTTCGCTAAGCAATCTTTCGGCTTCTTTTAGGTCGCCCCGTACGGCAGCTTGCTGTCCACGCTTATAGAGGTCGTCCGCCAGACTAGCCGCAGGCTGGCGTGGCTTACGCACCGATGCGGCCTGCTGTTTCAACGCCAAGCCAAGCGCGTAATACGCTTCGTGGAACTTCGGATCGATGCGCACTACTTTCTCAAACGCTTCGATTGCGCCGGGTAGATCCGCGCTCTGGTTTAGAGTCTGGCCTAACACATACTGAACATTGGCGTCGTTCGGCTCGCGCTGGGCGACATATTGCACATGCAAGAGAGCGCCTTTGGCATCACCCGTTTCCCTAAGAGCGACGCCCAGATTCATGTGCGCCACTAGATTGTCTGGCTCAAGCGCGAGGGCCTTTTTAAAGACCACAACCGCTTCGGCCATGTCGCCATTTTTGGCTAACGCCGATCCGAGATTCGTGCATGCCCGCGCGTATTTCGGATCAAGCGAGATGGCCTTTCTGAATTCAGCGACGGCCCCGGGCAAGTCGCCTTTCTCTAATGTAGCGACACCCAACCAGTTGTGTGCCTCGGCGGAGGCGGGGCCTATTTTCACCGCGCGCTGGAAGGCTTCGAGGGCGTGAGGGTAATCGTTCCGATCCCAATATGCCAGGCCAAGCTCGACATAGAGCTTGGGGTTGTCCGGATGCTGTTTTATCTCATCCTGAATCTGGCTGACCGATACGGGCGTACTCTTACTTAGCTGCGCCCGGCCAGGCAGGATTGAACCCACAACGAAAACGACGAGTCCAAGAGTTCGATTCACTTTCGCCCGACTGTTCATCGATCTGGGTCAAACTTTACTTTTGCAAAACCAACAATGGCATGGTCAATGTAGCACACCTCTTTCTCCCTGTGAGCGGTTGTCAGGCAAGGGCAGGGAATTGCAGGAATTGCACGAGCACCTAGTCCTGTCGTCCGAACCGTGTTAGCCTGCTCATCTATATGAGTCTCTGAGTCAGTGCGGACCAAAGAGCAAGCCTTGAATATTCATGAGGTCGCCAGGCGGGCCCGCGTGTCCACCGCGACTGTATCTCGCGCCATCAACCGAGTTCCTACAGTCAATCCGAAACTAGCACAGAGAGTGTGGAACGCGATCAAGGAGCTCGGTTACTATCCCAATACTCAGGCGCGAGCCTTAGTGTCTGGGCGCAGCAGGATATTCGGACTCATTGTCTCGGAACTTACAAACCCGTTCTTCCCCGAAATCGTCCAAGTTTTCGAAACCATTGCAGTTCGCCACCATTACGAGATTCTGTTGACCTCCACGATGAACGACCCGGAACAAATGGAGAGTTCCGTCCGCCGAATGATCGAACGGCAGGTCGAAGGCGTCGCGGTCATGACGTTCGGCATGGAGGAGGCACTGCTGGAAGACTTGAAGCTAAGGCAGGTTCCTCTCGTTTTTGTCGATGTTGGCCCGCATCGTCCCCGAGTCAGCAATCTGCGTGTAGATTACCTGAGCGGCATTCGCCAGGCGGTTCAGCACGTGGCTGCGCTGAGACACGAGAGAATTGCCTTCATCACCGGACCTCACACACTCAAGTCAGCCATGGCCAGAAAGCAGGCCTTCTTGAAATCAATGAACGAAATCGGACGGGACCAGGATATGGACCTGATCGTCGAAGGAAACCACACCATGGAGGGGGGCCGGCTGGCTTGTGGGCAATTGTTGGCTCAAGCCAAGAAACCGACCGCAATTCTCTGTTCAAATGACATGACCGCGATCGGAGTGATGAGGAAATGCCATGAGGATGGCATATCGATTCCGCGCGATCTCTCGGTGGTTGGATTTGATGACATCCGCCTGGCACAATTCATGCTCCCGGCCCTCACGACCGTGCAAATGTCTCAAGCAGAGTTAGCGCGACTGGCCTTCGATGCGTTGCTCGCTGAAGTGGAACGTGAAGAACCACTTTCTGAGGGGTCCGAATATGTGTTGAAGACGGCGCTGATCACGCGTGAATCAACGGGAATCTGTGGAGCACCCTAGAAAACGCTGTCCACATTGACAGACATCGGTTGCAATCACGCCGACCATTGAATCACGGTGTACGAGCGTGCGGGTACTTCAAACCTGGTTCGACCGGCAACCGTGGACGGTTTGCCAAAATCCTGTGGCACCACCTTCCGCGGGGATTCGAAGGTGTTGAATGCCTTCAGATCAGTTCCGGTCAGGACCGCGGAGACCAGCACTTGTCCTGGCGCCTTGTCCTGCCAATTGATTTCCACGACGTGCGGCTTCGAAAGGTCACGATTTAGAACAAAAATCCCGACCTTTCCATCCTGAGGATTAATGGTCGCGGCGACGTCCACGTACGGAACCTGACCCATTCGCACAACTTCATAGGTCGGCGACTCCACCAAGGCCATGAGCACAGAACCGCGAGCATACTGAAGCGCCCAGTTATAAGGATAGTAGATGGTCTGCTGGAGCAAGCCAGTCGCATTGGTCGATATTGGCGCAATAACGTTGATTAACTGAGCCAGGCACGCCAGCTTAACGCGATTCGCGTTGCGCAGCAGAGAATTGAGCAGGCCACCAACAAGCAAAGCATCCTCCAGGTTGTAGACCTCCTCAAGCAAGTGAGGCGCTTCCTGGTGATGTCCGTTCGCGGAATCGCCGTTCCGGGCTCGATACCACACGTTCCATTCGTCAAAAGACAACCACAATTGTTTCGCCGAACGTTTATGTCCACGCACGAGATCGCAAACCGCGAGGGTCTCCGCGATTTGCTGTTCCATACTGAGGTTCATGGCGAGGAATTTTGAACTATCCCCGCCGGTGTCCGCTGGAGCGTTGGTGAAATAGCGATGTAGGGAAAGACCGTCGACGTAGTCGTAGCATTGCTCCAAAACTTCGCGGTCCCACTCAAGATAGGTGGGCATGAAAGGCCCACTTGATCCGCAAGCAATTAATTGAAGAGAAGGATCAACGTAGCGCATCTGCCGGGCGGCGTCCTGAGCCTTCATGCCATACTCAGTCGCGGTCATGTGGCCTATCTGCCAAGGGCCGTCCATCTCGTTACCCAGACACCAGCGCTTCACCTTATAAGGTTGCGCGACGCCGTGCTTGCGGCGGAGATCGCTCCACTCTGTTCCCTGATCCAGGTTGCAATATTCGACCAGAGCAGCTGCTGCTTCAGGAGTTCCCGTCCCAAGATTGAGGCCCATCAACGGCTCAGTGCCGACAGCCTTGCACCACGCCATGAATTCATTGGTACCGAACTGATTGGTGTTGATTGCGTTCCAGGCCTTGTCAAGGACGCGGGGACGGCTTTCCTTGGGACCCACGCCGTCGAGCCAATTGTAGCCCGAAACGAAATTGCCACCGGGATAACGAACGATGGGAACTCCCATCTGTCGGATTTCACTGATGACGTCTTTGCGAAACCCATTGGCTTCGGATAGCTTCGAACCCGGATCGTAAACGCCCTCGTAGATCGCACGACCCAGGTGCTCGAGAAATGAGCCAAAAAGATTACGGTCGAGCGGAGCAATGACGCGACGCGAGTCCAGGTAAACACGGACCGTATCGTCGGTGTTCGGCGCTGAGGTTTGAGCGCCTCGGAAAGCGCCGCCAAACAAAGAACTCACACCCCACGCCACTCCTGCTTTCGCAGTCTGATGCAAGAAAAGACGTCTATCGGCTGAAAACATTTCTGTATTCTCCTCGCGGGTGAAGCTATGCCCGATCTGCACGGTCTCTCGGTAAGCGTTTACCATGGGTCCGCGACCATGGCAAGCTGCATATCGCGATCATCTTGTGTCACATCACTGGGTTGGCTCTATCGCCTTCAACGTTGGGCCAGCCTTGACATTCTGGAATCTCTGGACAACTCCGGACGGCCACCGGATTTCGACCAACTTCGCAATCGGATCGCCGCCCGGGCCGGCTCTCAGCCGCTTGTCACTGGCGGAGAGATAGCCGACGGCCGTGTTGACGGTGAAATATTGAGCCAACCCAGACGCGGAAACAACTTTAACGCCACAGCCTACGTCGTTGCGGTTCGATTTCGTGCCGATGGTTTGTATTCCCAGCCAATTTCTGCGGTTCCCACCGTCATTTCGCAGGATGTAAGCTTTGACCCACGTTGCTGACCACGATGTCGAGATCACCATGGTTGTCGATATCTCCGAACGCCGCGCCGCGGCCAGCCCACTCTTTTTGAAAAATGTCGCCGGCAACCACCCTCACGAAACGGCCGGACCCATTTTTCAGAAGCAGCGGCGGTTCAAGATATTTCATGTTGGGTGAGGTCCGCTCGATAGTGTCCGTCACATGCCCCTGCGCAACGAAGAGGTCCTTCCAGCCATCATTGTCGTAATCGAACAAGTGCGTGCTCCAACCAGAAACAGCGAAAGTCGCGCCACCCAGGCCAGACGAATTGGTCACATCCCGGAAGCTGCCGTCGCCGTTGTAGTGAAAGAGGTGATAGCGTTCGTTGGAAAGATCCGTGACGATAATATCCGGGCGACCATCATTGTCGAAATCGCTGAAGTCGATGCCCATCCCGGCAAACGCTTTGCCGTCCTCTTTGTAGGCAACGCCTGCGGGCAGGCCGACTTCGGTAAACGTGCCATTTCCATTGTTGTGATACAAGAAACTCGGTACCGAATCGTTGGCAACAAAGATTTCGGTAAAACCGTCGCCGTCATAGCCGGCGAAAGATAGCTCAATCCCTTGCCTTGAGGATTGGCGATACCAGCCTCCGCGGAAACGTCTTCCGTCGCCGTTATTGTGATACAGGATGTTGGTGCCGCCCTTAAAATTGTCGGGGTGACAGTAGGCGCGCAAGCCGGGTTTCTGTTCTCCGCAATAGCGGTTGTTCCGCAAGCTCCAATGCACATAACGGGTCACGAAGAGGTCGGGGTTGCCGTGGTGGGGGTAATCGAAGAACCCGGCGCTCGC
>Ga0137360_10002627_pt1 | contig 10747 bp, 9 predicted proteins | sample Mad1_60_16metaG_FD_104924 | JGI IMG/M metagenome (GOLD analysis project Ga0137360, IMG submission 104924) | Vadose zone soil microbial communities from Angelo Coast Range Reserve, California, USA - Mad1_60_16 metaG | ecosystem: Environmental > Terrestrial > Soil > Vadose zone | place: USA... | reverse complement strand
GGAAGTGCCCGCAGCCACTGCATGTTTTCTGGGGAGAGGTGGAGCGCCGTCCAGTCGAGCACCTCGCGCGCCGCAGCGTAATAGTAGCTGTAGTCCATCCTGCCGGCGACGGCCGCGTCGTGGTTGCCCAGCACGGCGAAATCGCACCGGGCGCGCACCAGATCGCAGGCAGCGTTCGGATCCGCGCCGTAACCGACGGTATCTCCAAGACAAACGAAGCGATCGACCTTCTGCCGTTCCGCCGCTTCGATGCACGCCGTGAGCGCCTCCAGGTTGGCGTGGATATCCGTCAGGATGGCGGTGCGCATCGGCGCCGCCCTGAGTACACCGCAGTTGCGCTGACTTCAAGGGCGCCTGACGCGCCGCTTCCGGCGCGCTGGCGGCGGCTGCTGGAGCGCCAGGTCATGGGCCCTTTGCACCCACCGGCGCAACGCGTGCGGATCGTCGTGGAAGGACTCCGGAACGTTGATCCAGCGTTGCCCGGCGGAGCTGGTCTTTCCCTCCACGATCGTGAGCGCTTCTGCGCCAGGCAGGCCCGCCAGCTCGCTGGCGGCGGCCGGCTCCGGCATGCGCAGCGAGATCCGTCCCTTCCACACCAGCGCGAAGATGCGTCCGTCGGCCCAGAGCGCCTCGAACCCGAACATGCGCTTCCTTTCGACCAGGCGCAGACCTTCCGCCGCCTCGAGGAGCAGCTGCATCAGGTCGGCGTCGAGGCTCACCCCACGTGTCCGGGAAGCTCGTCGAAGTGCACGAGATGCCGGAAGGCGTCGAACCGCCGGCGCACCTGCGCCAGGTCGAGATCGCGCAGGCGATCGCAGCTGAACTGCTCGACGGTGAAGGAGGCGACGGTAGCGCCCATGACGGTGGCCTGGCGGAGCGCGACCGGATCTGCCGCGTCGAGGCGGTCGAGCAGGCCAAGGAAGCCGCCGGCGAACGTGTCGCCGGCGCCGGTCGGGTCGCGCACGTCCGCCAGCGGAAACGCGGGCGCGAAGAAGTTGTGCTCCGGGGTGACCAGGAGCGCGCCGTACTCGCCCCGCTTCACCACCACCGCCTTGGCTCCCATGCGCTGCGCGGCCTGCGCCGCCTTGATCACGTTGCTCTCGCCGGCCAGTTGGCGCACCTCGCCGTCGTTGACCATCAGGACGTCGACGCGCGCCAGCACCTTGAGCAATTGCGGCCGCCTGGAGGCGATCCAGTAGTTCATCGTATCGGCGCAGACCAGGCGCGGCCGATCCACCTGGTCGAGCACCCGCATCTGCAGCTCAGGATCGATGTTGCCGAGGAAGATGCGCTCCGCCTTGCACGCCTTTGGCCCGAGCCGTGGGGCGAAGTGCTCGAAGACGTTGAGCTGCGTGTCGAGCGTCTCGGCGGCGTTCAGATCGAAGCCGTAGCGACCTTTCCAGCGGAACGTCTTGCCGCGCACCTTCTCCAGGCCGTCCAGCTCCACTCCGCGCTTGCGCAGGAACTCCAGCGCGTCGAGCGGAAAATCCTCCCCCACCACGCCGACCACGGACACCTTGGTCAGCAGGCTGGCCGCCGCCGCGAAATAGGTGGCGCTTCCGCCCAGCACGTCGTCGCGCTTGCCGAACGGCGTCTCGACCGAGTCGAACGCCACGCTGCCCACCACCAGGAGGCTCATGCCTTGAACCTGTCCCGAAGGAGCAGCGCCAGCCGCTGGCGCGCCGACGACGGGATCTGCGCCGGCGCAGTCATGACTGCGCTGTCCAGCGCATGCCCGCAACTGCACGTCCGTTCCCGGATCCGGTCGAAGCCGAGGATGGCGTTGCGGATCACCTCTCGGGCGGTGGAGACGTTCTTGCGCATCGTTTCCACCACTTGCGCGACGGTGACGGCCTCGTGGCCAGGATGCCAGGCGTCGTAATCCGTGGCCAGGGCAAGGGTCGCGTAGCAAAGCTCCGCCTCGCGGGCCAGCTTCGCCTCGGGCAGGGCGGTCATGCCGATCACCTCCACGCTCCAGCTCCGGTACAGCTCGCTCTCGGCCCGCGTGGAGAACTGCGGTCCCTCGATGCAGAGATAGGTTCCGAGCGGGTGCAGCGTAGCGCCGGCGGCGAAGCATGCTGCCTGGAGATACTCGTGGAGCTGCGGGCAGACCGGGTCGGCGAAGGCGACGTGCGCCACCAAGCCGTCGCCGAAGAACGTGTTCCGGCGCGCGACTGTCCGGTCGATGTATTGCAGAGGAAGCACCAGGTGCCCGGGGGCGATCTCCTCGACCATCGAGCCCACCGCCGACACGCTGACCACCCGCGTGACTCCGATCTGCTTGAGCGCGTAGATGTTGGCGCGATAGGGGATCTCGCTCGGGAGCAGGCGATGGCCCGCTCCGTGCCGCGCGAGGAACGCGACCTCCTCGTCGCCCAGCCGCCCGGTCACGATGGCGTCGCTCGGAGCGCCAAAGGGCGTGTCGACCTCCTCCCGGCTCAGGGCGCTCAGGCCGGGCAAGTCATAGAGTCCCGATCCGCCGATGATTCCCAGCACGGCGCGCGGTTTCGCACGCCCCGGGCCAGAGGTCAATTCCGCGCGCTCCGGAGCTCGCGCTGCCCCTGCACCGCCAGCTGCCCGCAGGCGGCGGCGATGTCCCGACCCCGGTTCTTGCGCACCATCGAGGTGATTCCGCGCGCCCCGAGCGCCTGCCGGAAGGCGGCCACGCGCTCGGCGCCGGGGTCGCCGAATCCAAGGCCTGGATTCTCGTTGTACGGGATCAGGTTCACCTTCACCGGCAGGCCCTTGAGCAGCGCCGCCAGCCGGGCAGCATCCAGGTCGGAGTCGTTCACGCCCCGGAGCAGCACGTACTCGAACGTCACCCGGCGGCCCTGGCGGGAAGGGAACTTCCGCACCGCGTCGATCAAGGCGGCGATGTTCCACTTCTTGTCCACCGGCATCAGCTTCGCGCGCTGCTCGTCGGTGGTCGCGTTGAGCGAGACGGCGAGCTTGACCTGCGTATCCTCGCCGAAGCGGACGATGGCCGGCACCAGTCCGCTGGTGGACACGGTGACGTGGCGGTGGCTGAAGTTTGGCCCTGCTTCGCTGAGGAGCAGCTCCAGCGAGCGCATCAGGTTGTCGTAGTTGTGCAGCGGCTCGCCCATCCCCATGAACACGAGGTTGGTGAGGGGTCGCTCGCCCGGGACCCCGAGAGCGCGCAGGTCGGCGTTGACGCGATAGACCTGGTCGCAGATCTCGCCCGCGCTCAAGTTGCGCACCAGGCCCATGGTGGCCGTCATGCAGAAGCCGCAGCCCATGGCGCAGCCGACCTGGGTGGAAAGGCAGAGCGTCCGCCGCATCCGCGTCTGGGGCTCCTCCTCGTCGGACTCGGGATCGAAGCTTTGCGGTCCTGCCTCGTCCGGCATGTACACGCTCTCGATGAACTTTCCGTCGGGCGTGCGCAAGCGGTACTTGCGGGTGCCGTCGGCCGATTCCTGCACCGCGTCGATCGCGAGCGTACCGAGCCGGGTTTCCTTGCCGAGACGCTCCCGCAAGGCGCGCGGAAGGTCGGTCATCTCCTCCAGCGACGCGGCGCCCTTTGCATGGAGCCAGGCGTAGAGCTGCCGCGCCCGGTAGGGCTGCTCACCCAGCCGCGACACCAGGGCGGACAGCTCCGGCGCGCTCAGCGACCGGAGGTCCGGACGCGCCACATCGTCCTTCACCACGGGCAACATGCTCAGTGGACTTTGTCCGGCGGAACCACGCCCTGCAAGGCCGCGGGCCCCTTTTCGGGCGGAGAGTGCTGCGGGCCCGTCACCGCGGCGCCGGGGATGGGCTTGCGGGCGATCTCCACCTTGTGCACCCGCCGGTCGTCCGCCGCCTTGACGGTGAAGGTCAGTCCGCCCCAGACCACCAGCGAGCCGGTGGGAGGCACCCGCCCGGCGGTGGCGGTGAGGAAGCCACCCAGGCTCTCGTAGTCGCCTCCCTCGGGGAAGTCGATCCCGAGGTGCTGCTCGAGCTCGCGGATGGAGACCTGCGCATCGGCGAGGATCAGGCCGTCGGAGAGGATCTTGATGCGCTTCTCCTCCACGTCGCTCTCGTCGTGGATCTCGCCGACGATCTCCTCGACCACGTCCTCGAGCGTCACCATGCCGCTGGTGCCGCCGAACTCGTCCACCACGATGGCCAGGTGGGTCTTGCGCCTCTGCATCTCCGTCAACAGGCGCGAGACCTTCATCACCTCGGGGACGAAGAACGGCTTGCGCAGGTAGTTCACCAGCTGGAACTCGGACGGCTGGATGCCCTTCTTCACGTCCGCAAGCAGGGTCTTCGCGTGCAGCACGCCGACCACCTCGTCCAGGCTGCCGCGGTACACCGGGATGCGCGACAGCTCCGTCTCGGTGACCAGCTTGAGCGCCTCGTCGTACGTGGCCGTCTCTTCGAGGGCGATCACCTGCGTGCGCGGGATCATGATCTCCTTCACCAGCACCTCGGTGAAGGCGAGCACGCTGGAGAGCAGCTGCTCGCGGACCTTGTCGATGGACCCCTGCCTCGCGCCCAGCGCGATCAGGTACTCCAGCTCCCGGGAGGTCACCGACTCGGACTTGGCGCCGTCGCTGCCCACCGCGCGGCTGACGGCGCGCGGGATCTGCACGAAGAGCCAGGCCAGGGGAAAGAGGACCCAGTAGAGCAGCGCCACCAGCGGCATGATCAAGACGGCGTAGCCGGAGGCATGACGCTTGGCGAAGGTCTTCGGCGTGATCTCCCCGAACAACAACAGGATCACCGTGGTCACGCCGGTGAGGACGGCGAGCCCGTGGCCGTAGCCTGCTTCTTCGGCCATCAGCGCAGTCAAGGAACCGAGACCGACGTTGACCAGGGTGTTGCCGAGGAGGAGCGCGGCCAGGATCCGGTCGGGATGGTTCAGCCACAGGCGAAGCAGGGGCGCCCGGCGTCCGCGCGTCTCCACCAGCGATCGGACCCGGGCCTCGCCAAGGGCAGTGAGGGCGGTTTCCGCGCTGGAGAAGAAGGCCGAGGCCAGGATTCCGGCGACGAACGCTATCCACTGCCAGGATGGAACCAAGCAGGCCAATTCTATCCGGCGGCCTGGAGCCTGGCGAATTCCTTGTCCGACCGGGTACTTGCGGCCTCGTGGTGCTTAATTACACTGCCCGGAAGTTGCTGCCGGGCCTGCCGGTAGGGCTCAGAGCCGGAAGCCAGCCCCGATCGCGACTTGCACCGCGAAGGAGGGTCCGAAGGACGCTCTCGACGTAATGGAGTCCTCGCGGCGGAGCAGGTAAGTCGAGGCCGAGCCGAGAAGAAACAGGTAGCCGCGCTCGGCGATGTCGCGGCTGATCCCCAGCGACGGGGAAAGCTGCAGCGCCGCGGTCGTGCGCGACGGGGCGACGCCCTGGGTCCGGAAGCGCTGCACGAGCAACGCGCCGCCGACCGTGACCCCCAGCTCGACCGATACGACGTTCAGATCCCGGACGTGCGCGGCGAACAGCTCCAGGTCGTACTGATCCACCGTCGCATGGATCCCCGGGTTTTCGAAGCTGCTGCGGCACCAGCCGAGACGGGGCGTCAGCGTCACGGAGCGCAGCGCGAACGCCACGCCGACGGCGGCGCCGGGGCAGGGGCCGGCCGCGTCCACCAGCGAGCTGCGCACGCGCCCCAGCGCTTCTACCGACGCGACGGTGCTGGCCGCTCCGCCTCCTTTTCGCACCAGCCGCGCGTACGCGGTGCGATCGAGACCGGCCTCGTCCACGCCCAAGGTCCCGCCGGCGGGCGCCTCGAACGTTCCTTCCAGCAGCACGTCCGGACCGCGGCCCCGGACGAAGTAGCGCCCGGCGCGCACGCTGAGCCGGCGCGTTCGATCCCGGGCCGCCACCTCCCCCACGACCGGCCCTTCCTGGGTGCCCTGGAAGAGCAGCCACGTCCGCCCCTCCGGAAATTCGACCCAAGCGCGGTTCGGCGCATTCGCTTCCAGGGTGGTCAGCACCACGTCGCCCATCCCCCGCAGCTCGTAATCGAAGGTCGGGTGCTGGATGCCTGCAACCGTGCGGCTGGAAGCGCGCAGGGTGGCCTCGTAGGCATGGCGATACGCCTCGTCCAGCGTGACGCGTCCATCGCCATTCGCGTCGGCGGCGCCGAGGAGGCCCGAGACCAGCGCGTGGGTAAAGAAGCTGCCCTTGATCTCGTCCGACTCCTGGCTGTCCTCGGATGCGGCGCTGGAAGTGAGAAACACCGCGCCCTCGCCCGCCGCGCGCTCGCCGAGCCTGAGGTCGAAGGGTGGAATCGGCGCTCCCCCTTTGACGCGGGTGAGCGCGCCCGACCGGCAGGCATCGAGGATGAGCATCCGGAAGCCCGCTGCCGAGCCGCGCACCAGTTGCTCCAGCTCGCCCAGCTCCAGCGGCATACTACCCAGGTGCAGGGCGCCTGCGTCGGCATGGCCGGAGTAGTAGACGATCAGCATGGTCGCGCGCCCCGCCGAGCGAACGCGGTCGTTGACGGCGATCAGGGTGCGGCGGACCGTGCCCGCGTCTTGCCCGCGGAGAAGGACGAGGTTCTCGGGCCGCACCCCGCCGACCTCCTGGAGCATCGCCGCCACGCGCGAAGCGTCCGCCTCCGCGTAGGCCAGCGCAGCGTCGGGCGGCTGGCCCTGGTCGTTGCCCACCACCACGGCGAAGCGATCCACCTGCGCCGCGGCGGCGACAGGCACCAGCGCCATCGCGAGCGTGGTCAGCGCTTGACGAAGCTCCACCGGGTCACCTGGCAGCCTTCGGGAATGGAATCGCTGCCTCGCTCCAGCTGGATGCGCAGCGGCTCCAGCTCGATGGGGGAAGAGCAGAACACTCCCAGGATGCGTTCTTTGCCCAGGGTGTGGTCCAGCCGCGTTCCGAGCGGCAGCGGCATCTCGGTGCCCGCCTGGACGGGCGCGGCCCGCGCGCCCACCGGGTAGTAGACGAAGCCATGCCCTTCGGGGTCGAGGCTGAGCACGGCGACGTACCCGTTCACCGGAGCGGTCACCACGAACCGCACCGCGTCTCCAGCGGAGACCGCCTCGGTCGGACCGGCCCGACGCACCTCCCCTGCGTGCTCGACGTACATGCTGAGCGCGAAACCCGGCCCCTTGACGCGTTCCGTAGCGGGCCGGAGCAGCAGGACCGCCGACGCGGCCGCCGCGATGCCGAGACCTGCCGCGGCGGCGCGCTGCCAGCGGCGAGCTCGCGGATCGCGCTTCACCACGCGCAGCGGCGGAAGATGCTCGGCGCGCGGCATCCGCATCCCGTCCACGGCTTCGGAACAGCGGGCGCATTCCGCAAGGTGCGCTCGGACCTGCTCTGCGGCGGCGCCGGTCAGCTCGCCCATCAGGAAGCGATCGAGGTGCAGGGCCGAGAGGCAAGCCGGCCAGATGAGTCTCGCGGGTCGAGTGGTCATGCGCTCTGCTCCATCTGTTCCAGCGACTGCTGGACGCGCTCCAGGAGGTAGCCGACTTGCCGGCGCGAACAGCCGAGCAGCTCGGCAACTTCGGCGTGGGTCATCCCGTCCAGGTAGTGGTAGACGGCGGCCGCCGCGACGTCCGCGGGCATTCGCGAGAGAAGGCTGCGCAGCTCGGCGAGCGCCTCCGCGCTGGATCGCGCGGCGGCCGCCAGCGCGGGAGCCACGTAGTCCCCGAGCAGCCGCCATCCGGTGCGACGGTTGCGCAGCTGGTTGAGGCAGAAATTGGTAGTTGCCCGGTAGAGCCACCCGACCACCGAGCCCGCGCTGCGGAGGACTTGCGGCGCCCGGAGGAGCGAGGCGAAGACTTCCTGCAACGCTTCCTGCGCATCTGGTTCGCTGCCCAGAAGCGCTCGCGCCCGCCGGAGCACGATGTAGCCGTGCGAGCGGTACAAGCGCTCGATGGCGGCGGCATCCAGGGTCACGGGCAGCTTCCGCCCGCGGGCCCGAGGCCGACAGTGCCGAGATCGAGCACCAGCTGCTCGCCCGGCAGCGCGGGCGAAAGTCGGTAGGGCGCGCGGCAGAAGAAGCGCGCCGTGCCGGGACGGTCGGTTCCGTCATCCGGGACCCCGCGCTGCGTCAGGTCTACGACGCAGGCATCCAGCTGCGCGGGGGTGATGCATTGCGGGTTCACCGCGGCGACGCGCAGGAGATGGAATCCCGCCGGCAGCGGCGCGCCCAGCCACCACGCGGTGAGCGAGCGCGCAGGCACGTCGGAAGCGACGTACACGACCCAATGGTTCGCATCGATACCGTACGCGCCGTTCGCCGAAGCGGGCAGCGCCCCGACTGCTCCGGCGGCGATCCCGTAGGGCACGGCGCCCGCATTGGCGCGCGCGTAGGTCACTTCGCCCGGAAGCAGGGAGCGCCGGGCGGCGCCGGGCGGCGGCTGGTAGAGATGCAAGGTGAAGCGCGCGGGAAAGCCGGCTTCCACGGGCGCGCGCGTAGCGAGCTCCTGATCGCCGGTCGACGGAGGCTCGCCCCGTTGCCAGAGCATCGCCGCCTCCAGGGCCGGCATCGGGCCCGAGCTCGTCACATGGCCCTGCAGCGTCATCAATGGCTCGCCCAGGTAGCCCGCTTCGGCCTGCGGATCGCAGGCGCAGAACAGCGTCGCCAGGGCAAGCAGCGAAAATCGAGTTGACCGCATCGGAAGCTCCCAAACGAGGCTCGCCTGCGGTTCCTAGGACCGCGAGCCCCCTGTTTGTGGCAAATGCCACGATTTTGCCCGAATCGGGTGGCTGGCGTTCCCTGGTGATGGTCATTCGTCAGGAGCCAATCCATGCGACTTCAGAGCCTCGCCCTCGTGCTCATGCTGCTTGCCGCTTGCGGGAAGCGGCAGCCGGCCCCCCCCGCCACCATCCAGAGCCGTGTCGCCCTGGCCCGGGCGGCAAATTGCGATTCCCTGCAACAGCAGGTGCAGGAAACGGCGGTGCGGCAGATGCGTTCGGCACTGGACGGGGCGAAGAGGGGTACGGGCTGGTACGGGATAGCAACTGGCGGCGCCGGCAACGCAACGCCGCAACCCGCAGCCGGGCCCGCAAGCTACAGCACCACCAACACGCAGGTGGCCGGCGTCGACGAATCGGACTTCGTCAAGAACGATGGCACCCGCATCCTCGTGCTTTCGGGCCGGACCCTGTTCACCGCGGCCAGCTGGCCGCCGCAGAGCCTCTCCATCGCGGGCCAGCTGGAGATCGAAGGCTGGCCGACCACGATGTTCCTGGACGGCAACCAGGCGGTGGTGTTCTCGAGCATCTGGACGGTACCGGCGGGAGGCGGCATGGGCCCCGGCGGTGCGACCATGGTGGCCCCCTGCCCCAGCGGCGGGTGTTACTGGGGCTGGGCGACGACGAAGATCAGCATCGTCGATGTGAGCGATCTCTCCGCCCCGGCCGTCGTCGCCCAGCTCTATCTGCCCGGGTACTCGGCGGGAGCGCGGCGGGTCGGCAGCTCGATGCGGCTGGCGCTCACGGACGTGGTCCGTTGGCCCGAGGCGATCCGCTGGTTTCCCGACTATGACCCCGCGCTGTACCAGGATCACGAGAAGCTGGTGGCGGCGATCGACGCGCTGGAGGACAGGAACGAGGCGGTCATCCGCGCCACGACGCTCGAGAGCTGGTTCCCGCAGGGAGAGCGCAAGCTCCTCGACGGCACCCGGATCGACGTCGGTTACAGCTGCACCGACTTCTACGTCTCCAACGCGCCCGAGCGCCTCGGCCTGGTCACCATCGCCACGCTGGATCTGGCCCACCTCGACGCCGGCGTCTCGCGCGCCAGCATCCTCGGCGACGCCGGCGTGCTCTATGCAACGCCGAGCCGCCTGTACCTGGCAAGTCCACATTGGTGGTGGTGGCCGATGACCGGCCAGCGCGACTGGACCTACGTGCATGCGTTCGACATCAGCGATCCGGTCACGGCGGCCTATCTCGGATCCGGCGGCGTGGAGGGCCACGTCGGAGACCAGTTTGCGATGGACGAGAAGGACGGCTACCTGCGCGTCGCCACAAGCACCATCGGCTACTCGGAGGACCCCAACGCGCCGGGGTCGTTCCACCTCGACGTGAGCAGCCGGCTCAGCGTTCTGGCCCTGCAGCCGGCCGACGGCGGAGGCAACACCCTGGCGCTGGTCGGCGAGATCCCCCAGCTGATGGCCGGCGAGCGGCTGATGGCGACGCGGTTCACCGGCGACACCGGGTACGCCGTCACCTTCCGCTACGTCGATCCCCTGGTGACGTTGGACCTGAGGGACCCGGCGCACCCGAAGAAGGTCGCCGAGCTGACCTTGCCCGGCTTTTCGACCTACCTGCAGCCCATCGACGCGAACCACCTGCTCGCGATCGGCCAGGATCTCCCGCTCGACCCGGGCGGCCGCCCCGACTGGAGCCGGCGCTCCGTCCAGCTCTCTCTCTTCGACGTGGGCGACCTCGCCCACCCGACCCGAACGGCGCAAGCCCTGGTGGGCACTCATTCGGCCTACAGCGAAGCGCTCTGGGACCACCACGCCTTCAACTGGTACCGCCCGGACGCGTCAAAGCCCGGCCTCCTGGCCATCCCCTTCGGCGACTGGGTGCAGCCCGACCCCGGCAGTCCCTGGTGGAGCGGATTCGTCAGCGACGTGCGCGTGTTCTCGGTGGACCTGGCCACCGGCATCACTCCCATCGGCGCGCTGGGCATGGGCGACGTCTATATCCAGCAGGGCAGCGGCGACTGGACCTGGTGGTACCGACCCTGGGTGCGGCGCAGCGTGATGGCCACCGATCAGGCCGGACAGACGTTCGTGTATGCGGTTTCGGACGCGGGCATCCGC
>Ga0137360_10002625_pt1 | contig 10755 bp, 11 predicted proteins | sample Mad1_60_16metaG_FD_104924 | JGI IMG/M metagenome (GOLD analysis project Ga0137360, IMG submission 104924) | Vadose zone soil microbial communities from Angelo Coast Range Reserve, California, USA - Mad1_60_16 metaG | ecosystem: Environmental > Terrestrial > Soil > Vadose zone | place: USA... | reverse complement strand
GCCCACAGCCTCGGGTTCACCCTTGTCCCCAACCCCCGACCCGCAGCCACCTCCAACGCCGAAGTTTCTTAGCAGCACGAGAACGAGGACGACTTCTCAACTTCGGAATTTTGGTTTAGAGAGGTGATACCGGATGCGCTTTCAGGAAACGGGCCAAAGCTTCGTCCAATGAGGCCCAGTCGATCTTCTGCGCGAAGACACGGTAGACGTTATGTAAAATAATGTTGCGGTGGCGGCAATAATTATTGAGCGGAACCAGCTTATGGCCCATCTCAATTTTTATCGCATAAGATGATCGACCGCTCACAATGGCCGTAAAACCGCGCGATAAAGCCAGATCGACCGCGGCGTCCCATAAGCGGAAATAAAGCATCCATTCCTTCGGCCGGCTGTAATCCATGCCGATGAACATATTTATCAGCCGCTCGCCCATATCGAAGCACAGCATGAATGCGATCATTTCGCCTGTGACCTGTTCTCGGAGGATGATGAAAAGCGTGGCCTGCTTTTCGGCAAAGACTTCAAAAAACTTGCGATTGAGCCTCACAAATTTCGTCGCTGACTTTTCGTAGGTCTGCCAGAACAATCCAAAGACATCGTCAAGCGTCTTTGCGTCCGGACGCTGGACTATTTCCACACCGAGCGCAACCTGCTCTCTACTGCGTCTCAGCTTCTTTTTCAGGTTGTGCCGCCTCGATCCCTTCATGGCCGCGAAATAATCCTCTTTTCGGGGTGACGGGAATTCGACGACCGTGTTTGGGAAGCTGATAACGCGAAAAAGCCTCCGCTGATGCGATAGCCAGTTCAAATCGGCCGACGAGCTCTCAGGAAAGTCTTTCCAAACAATCATAGTAGCGCGAAGCTCATCGGCTTTCTTTTCCAGCGCAACTTGGAGAGCAAGAAGCGCAGCACGCCGATTAACATTGGAAATAAGGCTGACTCTGCCTTCATCGAGGATGGGAGAGCCGACAAATAAGGTCCGCTGGCATAAGACAGACGGCACGACCTTTCCAGTGAGGCGCAGTAGCCGCAAGAATTGCTGCGGCGCAAGTTGTTCGACCGGCACATCCATAACGAAAACCGGCGCTATTCCAACCGGACAACCGAGATGTTTAATCAAGCCATAAAAAAAGGTGAACTGGTCGTCGATGCCGGATTGCTCAAGGGCTTCGTACCACCAGCCGCCCTCGCCTAGGACCTGAAAGCAGGCCTCCCATAGATCATCCGGAATCTGCGAGGCTGTCTTAAAGAACTCAACCTCATAGGGTTGCTGGTTCATGTACGCGCTACGACAAGGCCAACGCCAATAAAAATCAGGCATACGCCGATCCAGCGTTTTCTTGTCACCTTTTCGCGAAGGAGACAGCGCGACATGAGCGTAATCGAAATCAGGTTGAGGCTGCTGATCGCGTACGCGACGCCGACATCAAGAAACAGCAACGCTTTGGTGTATATCACTGTTTCGAGCGACAGAATCACAACACCGAATGAAATCCAAAGATACCAACGGACAGCCCTCAGAACAGATTTTTTCAAAAACACCTGGCCGATGCCTTCAAGCAACGTGCAGATGACAACGAGGAGCACACCAATGAAGGTCTGGCTCATTTAGCCTCACGTTCCCGGAATTGTGTGACATGATCCGTCTGGCTGATGAACCAAACGCCGGCAAGCACGAATATGATACCCGTCATCTGAATCAGATCGGCCGCTTCCTTCAAATACAGAACGGATAAGAAAAAAACTGAAACATAGCTCAACGACGTGATGGGTTGAGCATAACTCAAGTCTGCGTCGCGAAGGACCATCAACCAATTAAAGAATTGGCATGCCATCAAAAATATGACGAATATGAAAAGAGGACTGTGCAAAATAGCCTGCACATTGAGCCAAGGCGAACCATCGTCAGGCAAAGCCAGCACCGCAGATTTCCAAACAAGCTGCAAAGCTGTACCGATCAGGATCGCGAGGAGCAATCTCGCTGCCAGCCTTATGGGAGATTTCTTCCTTACGCTCATGCAGTTATTTCTAATCACTCTCTGGGTCTTGAACAACAGTGCAGGCGAAATTTTTCCATAATGCAGAGATGCGCATAAACGGAAGAACTGGATTCATATCAGGTAGCCAGCACGCTAACTTGCAGGCGCTTGAGCCTAGTAAAAGAGGCTGACTCGGCGCATTACTCTTCCTCCATGGTCTCCAGCTCGGCGAAGACGTAACCGATGAAAATATCGGCTTCGATGCGCAAGGGAATCCGCTTGTCGTCATCAGAGAGCCAGCCCCGCCCGCTTCTAAAGAGTTTGTGCTCCTTCAACTGCATCTTTTTATCAATCTTCTTGAGGTGGAGCTCGAGTTTGATTGCTCCCTTGTCGCGTCCGGCGATTCTCAGCGAATCTCTACCTAAAACCTTAACTGTTGCGAGGTACGGTGCGTTTGACGCCCAAACCACGATCGACTCGGTGTCGCCGTTTCTAAGCGGTTGGCTCCTGACCCAAAGCAACGCAGTTGCCATGTCAAAGACAGGACTGAATTTAAAAGTTTCTGGCTTCGGTTGCTGATCGCTTGGAATTTTCTGGCGAAAACCAATTACTTGGGTCGGTTCGAAATCGACACTGGTTTTCACCGTTTCGGACCGATACCTCTCCTCCTGGACAAAATGGATTGGCCGCAGAGTCGACTTGTTTTCTGTTGCCCGATGGTAGACATCAAGCTTGAACAAAACACGCGGCAGACCGGAAGTGCTTCCCTTCGCATCGATTTCCAGAGTGTTTTTTGTTGGGGATGAAAGGCGAACGTCTGCGCTTGCAGCCTGAATCCCATCCCACCCGAACCGATATGCGAGTCGCATGGGCGGGGGAGGCGCAAAGTCGCCCGGCCCCTTATTTGAGGTAAGGGAGTTTATCCAATCTGCGCTTTCCTCCGCATTTGCGACGAACGCAGCCAGAAGAAGAATAGCGAGACGGCACACTAGGGTACAACGCGCTCCACTTTTCGAGACAAGATCCATCCTAGATTGCCAGTGTTGGCTCGACAAAAAGTCCAGTCGCCCCGCACCGAAATCAACTGAACTGGTTGGCCGATCTGCAGACTCTCCACCGGGCGGGCAGTTACTGCCGGCCCGTATTTCAAGTCAGTTCCCGATTCGATGACCAGAGCGCGATTGGAGTCCTTCAGGCCGGCGCCGATCCAAATAGAAACTGCCAGGCTGGAAACAAAGAGAATTCCAGCGGCCATTGAAACAAATCCGAAAAAGGTTGCATAGGAGAAACGTTTTTGCAGCGCGCCTACTATGCAGAAGATGGCGGTCCAAAAAAAGACTGATGCTACAACCGGAAAATAGTCAGCGTATGCCCCGAGCGAGTCGCGAATCGTTTTTGGATCATCATTTCCCACAATCTTGAGCGTGGTCTGCAAATTTGCTTTGGCCTCTTCAAATGCCGGGTTGAGAATGAGCGCGCGATGGTAATTGAGAATGGCTCTTCCATGATCGTTCAGCTTGAACCATGCATCGCCAAGATTGTAAAAAAGCTCGGAGCTATATTCGCGACTGTCGACCAGCTGAATATAATTCACCTTCGCCTCCTCATATTTACCATCTGCGTATGCGGCGTTCGCAGTGTTCCATTTGGTATTTCCCAAACACTCCGAATTCACGAATGCGATAAAGAAGCATGTAATAGAGAAATATATTGGCAGCCTCAAGCGTTGGCCCTCCAGCGATTCAAAAGAGTGATGATGCGCGATCGCTCCTCTTCCGTGAGAGATTCCGGTCCGTGGTGGCCATAGATTCTGGCACTCCTTGCATCCACGAGGTCACGCAAATCACGTCGAATTTCGGCAGGCAGGCGCTCACCGTTTATCCACTCCTCCAGAGACGGCGGGGTTCCTCGTTTGCGAATGCTGCGTATCTCGCAATCCAGTTCGAGGAGTCGAACCGCGGCTTGCAGGACGTCCGAGCGATTGATCGACGCGCCTATCTTTTTTCGAAGGACACGACTTTCCAGATTTAATGCCCGGAGCGGTTGACTTGCGATTTTTGCATTTCGTAACCACAAACCCAAACCAAACGCCAACAAAGCACAGGCCGGGATCGCCTGAGCGATCCAGAAGATCGGCTGCTTAGTCAAAGGTGTGAACGCCGCCGGAACTGGCGTACGCACCTGGATATCGAGCACGTCCGGAACCCCCGGCGGCTTTATCTGTGTAGAAACGGAAGGCGCGGCAACCGGACTGGGGCTCGACACTTTGGGAATGAGTTCTCCCTGGACCTCGACATTGATGGGCGACGTGTTCAGGGTGACATATTTTTCGGAGTTCGGATTGAAATAGGAGAACCTGGCGATTGGCGAGGTCGTCACGGCCTTCTCGGCCACGAGCGGATAGCTGAAGGTCTTGGTCGCACTCAAACCGAGGTCGTCCAGTGTCTCGATTGCTTCCGTCGGTTGATAAATGTGCCAGCCATCCGTGTTCGTCAGGCTTGGCTGCTCAATGCGATCGAAATTCCCAAGCCCCTTGATTTCGACTTTCATACTCACTGGATTGCCTGTCTTGACCTTATCCGGCTGGGCTGAAGCCGTCAGAGTAAACTCACCCACCGCCCCGGAAAAATCGGCCGGACGATCGGCCGCCGGAAGAGGTTTGATTTGAATTGAACTTCCATTGGTTTTTACGTCCACGACCTGCTGCTGAAAACTCTCGAAGGGATCGGCAAATCCTTGGGATCCTCTCAAGCCGAAAGGAGTTGAAATCAGAAATCCTTGCGTTGCGGATTGCAGGTTCAGCTTCCCAGGCTTGACTCCAGTCAGCGCCGTTTTATAGATGACGACCCGATAGATACGCCCGTTGAGTTCAAGCTCCTTTTCGGCCGGATCCGAATATTTCTTGGTAACGAAATCTTCTCCTTCAATAATCGGATATTGGCCCTGCGGGTAGGGCTGATACTGGATTCGTTGATTGAAATAAAATCGTAATTCGATCGGAATTTGTTCGCCGACGTAAGCCGACTCTTTTGGAACGACAAGCTCCGCAAAGTACGGCTTATCGGAAGTTGCCGAACGAGCGGGGTCGCCATGAATGACCTTTAATGTCATTGCCGTGGTCCGGTAGGCCTTTCCTCCAGCGGAGACTTCGACCGGCGGAATTTCGTAAAAGCCCTCTCGGACAGCCGTGATGATATAAGTGAAAATAGTAACCGAAGACGCCTGGAAGTTGAGGATCTGCGTGCGGGTGGCAGTCCCCGCGAAACTGATTGACAAACCGTTTACAGAAACGTTCGGAGGCCGAGTGATTCGTGCATTTTCAACCTTGATTTCCAATTTAACGGGATGATCGACATCTGTGACCGTCTCGGATAACGAGCCGGAAATAGACGGCTCAGCGAGAGCGTTTCCGAGAATCCCCAACAAAATAATAAAGAGAGCCGGCAATCTGTTCATATCACCAGTCGCGGGAGACGCCGCGATCCGTTTTTCGCCGCATCAGATCGACTTTGTCCCCCTCGTCCTTCAATGAATCGAGCAGGCTAAGCGCCTCCTCCTGGGACATCTGACCTTGTTTCTCGTCGGAAGGCACACGGGTGCCGCGTGGTTGCTCATCCGAAGGTGCGATTTCGCGAACTTCACCATCCTTTTTCTGACCGGGACTCGGCTCTTCCGTCGGACCGTTTTCATCATCGCCTTCCGCAGAATCCGATTGTTGCGATTGATCACGCGGCATTTCCTGATCGTCCTCCTGTTGCTGTGAATCGTCTTGCTGATTTGGCCTCCGGCCCTTCTCAGCTTTCTGCCTGGTATTTTGACTTCCCTGTTTTCGCTGTCTCCTTGAGCGTTGGCTTCGGGTGGCTTCCTGTTTCTGTTTTTCGGCTCCCTTGATTCGCTCTTCCAGCAGGTCCAGGTTCTTTTTCGCCTGTTCGTCTCTCGGATTTAGATCAAGAGCCTGATGATATTGGTAGCGAGCGTCGTAATAGGTCGACAACTGCTGCTCAATTTCCTGAGCCAGGTTTCCTTCCATAAATAGGGCGTTTCCCGCGTTGTAGTAGGCTCTCTCTTTGACGGTGGAATCTTCGCTCATCATCGCCTTCGAATAGGCTTCGAAGGCCTCGTCAAATTTCTGAAGCCGGTAGGCAGCGTCGCCGGCGTTGAAGTTCAACACCGGGGAGTTGGGATTGCCTTTGAGTTCGTCACGAAGGCCTTGCAGCGCACCTTCGAAATCTCCTTGGTTGTACCGATCGAGACTAGACGCGCCTTTGAGTTGTGTACTCAGGAAAAGCAATGTCAGGGCGGCAGCGGTTTTGGTGGAGAGATGCTGTGTCAGTTTTTTCCTTTGGTGGGTACCGACCGCCGTGGAGAGCAGCAAAAAAAGAAATCCTACGGCAAGCGGCCATCGATACCGCTCGATTGGTATGCGCCAAGACCCCCCTCCGATGTTACCCTGGTTCAGATTCCGTAAACCGTCGGAAACTAGCCTGGATATGCCTTCCTTGTCGAGGTGGACATACAATCCCCCTGTCTCGTGCGCGATTTGCCGGAGTCTGTTCTCGTCCAGGCGCGACCGCACGAGTTGGCCATTCTTATCCCGGAGGTATTGTTGATTGTCGGGGCCGATCGGAATAAGCGAGCCTTCTTTTGTTCCGATGCCGACGGTGAAAATGCGGATTCCTGATGCCGCAGCTGCCCTGGCTGCCGCTATTGAGTCCTCATCGAGATCTTCGCCGTCCGTGAACAGGACCAGCGCTCGATAAGATTGCTCCGACCGGCCGAGAGCGAGTTCTGCGGAATAGATCGAAGCGGAAATGTCCGTTCCTCCCCTTTCAACGGTTCTGGTATCGAGCTGGTTAATAGCTTCGACTACGGCCTGATAATCGATGGTGAGCGGCGCTTCGACCTGCGATGCTCCCGCGAATGCGATAAGCCCGAATCTGTCTCCCTTCATCAGGTTGAGAAGATCCTGGGCTGCGAGTTTGGCGCGAGTCAATCGATCCGGCGCGAGGTCGGTCGACAGCATGCTTTTGGAAGTGTCAATAGCTAACATGATATCGCGTCCCAGCCGAGTGAATTCCTGCTCGGTGAACCCGACCTGCGGGCGTGCAAGGGCGATCAGAAGCGCCGAAAGAGCTCCTAGAAAGAGAATGCGCTTCATGACCTTCTGCATTCGAGACGCAGCGTCTGTCAGGTCCGGGATCAGTCGGGAGGCGACAAGCCGTTCCAATCGTTTTCGGTTTCGACGGTCGTTATAAGAAGTCAGCGCAGCCAGAACCGGCAAGAGGAACAGTCCGTAGAGACATATTGGCTGGGCAAAGGTCATGGAACGACGCTCCAGATTGTCTCTCTCAGCGTGAACGCGGTCCCGAGCAGGACAAATCCCGCTGCCAGCAACCATGGGAAAACATCGTCGTAATTCTGGTACTGTTGTACATCTATGCCCGTGCGTTCGAGTTTATCGATCTGCTCGAAAATTTCCCGCATCGTTTTAGTGTCGGTAGCCCTGAAGAAGACTCCTCCGCCGATCTTTGCAATTTCGCGGCAGGTATCTTCCTTGAACGGCATATACTCCTCTGAATAGTAGGTGTTTCCAAATCCATCGGAGTGAGGAAACGGTACGAGTCCATTGGTCCCGGTTCCAATGGTATAAATCTTGATTCCAATGGCCGCAGCCGCTTCAGCAGCGGTGAGCGGAGGTATGTTTCCTGCATTGTTATCTCCGTCCGTCAATAGTACGATGACTCTGCTCTTCGATCGCTTGTCTTTCAAACGATTGGCTCCGGTAACCAGAGCGGATCCAATGGCGGTCCCGTCCTCCACAAGGCTTGACCCGAGCGCGGTCTGATCCCCGACCCGGCGAATCGTGAGGCGCGCAAGATTCTCAATAAGCCATTTGTGGTCAAGAGTCAGCGGACTGATCAGGTAGGGCCGTCCGGAAAATGCGATGACTCCAATCCGGTCATCGGGCCGGCCATTGATGAATTTTTCGGTGACTTGTTTTACAACTTCAAGGCGGCTGACGCGTTGGGAGCCGATCGAAAAATCTTCCGATAACATCGAGAGCGAAACGTCTAGCAGCAGCATGATGTCGATGCCGTTCATTCTGCTTCGGCTGGAGGCTGTTCCAAACTGCGGACGAGCCAGGGCCAATATCAGGGAAACGCATCCGAAATAGTAGAGTGAGTTCTGGACCGTTTTGGTCCACGAGTGTCGGAAACCCTTGCTCTTCGCGAAAATGCGCGTCCCGGGAAATCGAACTACAGGCAACTTCTTCCATCGGTCGCCGAACAACCGAAAGAAGGCCGGGGCCAGCACCAGAAGCAGGAACCAGGGTTCCTCGAATCGGAAGGACGTAGTCACTTAGCCTCCTCCACAAAAGCCGCCGCTTGTTCGAAAAGGGTTTCGTTTTCCCGGACCCCGGCGTTCGTTCGGGCGAATTTGATCGAATCGCACGTTAGCAAAAAGTGGTGTAGGCGTTCCTGTTGTGCGAGATCAAAATGCGAGTTTTTGAAGGCTTCCATCAGGAACTCGATGGTCGTTTGTCGAACCGCTTTGATGCCGAAATGTTGTTCGATAAAGCTCCTGAGAACATCTGAAATCTTTATGCTGAAATCGTATCCGGTCTCCGACCCAATGCCCTGCTTCAATGCTTCCAGGCGCCTTCTTGCCACTTCTTTCGGGAGAGGCGGAAGAACAGCTCTCGATTTCGGATTCGGCCAAACGAAATAGGCGACCAGCGCCAGTATCAGAAGGCAAGCCAGGATCGCCACAATCATGAGCGAAGGAGCCTCCGCGATGGGCGGGCGGATATCCTCCATCTCGTCCGGAACTCTGGATGCAGTCTGAGCTAAAAACAACCAGATCATCTGCCTCTCAAACGGCTTTCCCTTCGCAGAAAAAATGACCTCAGGGCCGGGAAGTAATCTTTATCGGTCCGCAGGGCGATCGAATCGATGCTCTTTCTCCGGAGCAGTGTTTCGCGCTCGGTACGTTCCTGCTCCGTTCGTTTTCTGAACTCAGATCGCACCCCCGGATTCGAAAAGTCGATTTCCAAGATCGCACCACTTTCCGGGTCCTCAACTCGAACCGGGCCAATCGGAGGCAGCGATTGCTCTCCCGGATCTTCAATAACCACCGCAATCAAATCATGCCGCCGGCTGCAGATTGTGAGAGCCTTTTCGTAGTTCGCGGTATGAAAGTCTGAGATGACAAACACGACTGCACGCCGGATCGTCACGCGATTCAGGAAATCCAGCGCTTTCGCAAGGTCGGTTTTCCTTCCAACGGGCTCATAAAAGAGAATCTCGCGGATTAGCCGCAAAATGTGCGTTCTGCCTTTTTTGGGCGGGATGTAAAGTTCGACCAGGTCTGTGAAAAGGATTAATCCAACCTTGTCGCTGTTTCTGATCGCACAAAATGCCAGCAGCGAAGCGACTTCGGCCGCCAGTTCTCTCTTGCTTGCGCTCACGCTGCCGAAGCCTCCGGACGCGCTGACATCGATCAGAAGCATGACCGTAAGTTCACGCTCTTCGACATATTTGCGGACAAAAGGTTCGCCCATCCGTGCGGTAACGTTCCAGTCAATGGACCGAATCTCATCGCCGAAATCGTACAGGCGGAACTCGTCAAAATTCATCCCGCGCCCTTTGAAGACACTATGGTATTGACCCGCGAAAGCCGTTTCAACGAATCGCCGCGTGCGAAGCTCCAGTTTGCGGATTTTCTTGAGAATCTCAGGTACCGTCTGCATGCCACAACTTTACGGAACGGGAAGACCGGAAAAGATCCTCTGGATAATCTTTTCGCTTGTGACGTCTTCTGCTTCGGCTTCATAGCTCACGATCACGCGATGACGCAAGACATCGGGTCCGATCATCTTGATATCGTGCGGCGTTACGTAGCCTCTGCCGTTTAGAAATGCGTGGGCCCGGGCGGCAAGCGTGAGATTAATCGTTGCTCTGGGAGAGGCGCCATAGCGAATCAATCCCTCCATTCCAAGATGGAAATCGGCAGGGCGTCTGGTTGCCCAAATGATATCGACTATGTAGTCCTTCACTCGATCATCGATAAAGATTCGATTCACAACATCCCGGGAGCGGATGATCTGCTCCGGTGAAGCGACTTGACCCACGGACAAGTCCGGGGCCGAGGTCCCCATAAGATCAAGAATTTTGCGTTCCTCTTGCTTTGATGGGTAGGTGATATCGAGCTTCAGCATGAACCGGTCGAGTTGCGCTTCCGGCAATTGGTAAGTGCCCTCCTGCTCAATGGGATTTTGGGTAGCCAGCACCAGAAACGGATCAGAAAGGGGATAGGTCTGCTTGCTGATCGTCACGCGACGTTCCTGCATGGCCTCAAGCAACGCGCTCTGTACCTTGGCAGGAGCGCGATTTACTTCGTCGGCCAAAATCAAATTAGAAAAGATCGGACCGAGCTCGGGCCGAAATTCTCCGTCGCGAGGATTGTAAATCATCGTCCCAATAATGTCCGCAGGTAACAAATCCGGAGTAAATTGGAGCCGGCGGAATTCCGTACGGATGCAGGAAGCCAGGGTTTTTACGGCCAATGTTTTTGCCAATCCCGGAACGCCTTCCAAAAGGACGTGGCCATTTGCCAATAATCCGATAAGCAGCCGGTCGATAAGATATTTTTGCCCCACGATGACGCGGGCGATTTCATTTTGGATGGCGGCGACCCATGTGCCGCAGCTCTTGACCTCCTCTGCGATTGCTTCGGTCGAAATGGTCATAGTCGATGTTCAAAATGAGACATTCTC
>Ga0137360_10002621_pt1 | contig 10767 bp, 7 predicted proteins | sample Mad1_60_16metaG_FD_104924 | JGI IMG/M metagenome (GOLD analysis project Ga0137360, IMG submission 104924) | Vadose zone soil microbial communities from Angelo Coast Range Reserve, California, USA - Mad1_60_16 metaG | ecosystem: Environmental > Terrestrial > Soil > Vadose zone | place: USA... | reverse complement strand
CGCTGCTCACCGGGAAGGCCCAGGCGGCCATCGGCGAGATGCAGAAGAAGGACAAGGACGAAGCGCAGAAGATGGAGCAGGCGGGAGACGAGCTGGATCGCGAGATCCGGCGCATCCTCTCCAAGTTCAACGCCCAGACCTACGCGGTCCCGCCCATCTTCAAGGAACGGCTCAAGTATTACCTCGACCGCAACATGGGCCAGGCAGGGATGCGCTCGGTCTACAAGCGCAAGCAGCAGTACTGGCCGATGATCGTGAAGGAGTTCAGCGCGCTGGGGCTGCCCGAGGAGATGGGCTACGTCGCCTGGCAGGAATCGGGCTTCGATCCCCTGGCCGAGAGCTCCGCCAAGGCCCGGGGGATGTGGCAGTTCATGGACTTCCGCGCGCGCGAGCTCGGGATGCGCGTCGATCGGGCCAAAGGGATCGACGAGCGCACCGACGTGCTGAAGAGCACCCGGGGGGCCGCGCGGTACCTGGCGAATCTGTTGGCCGACTTCGGTGAGGACTCGTTCATGCTCGCCATCGCCTCCTACAACAAGGGCGAGAACGGGATGCGGCGGGTGCTCCGCGAGATCGCGCAGCAACCCGGCGGCTTCCGCAAGGACAAGCGCGATTTCTGGCATCTCTACCGATTGAAGAAGCTGCCCGAGGAAACGCTGGAGTACGTCCCGCAGATCCTCGCGGCGGCCATCATGGGAAACAACCCGAAGAAATACGGGCTCGAATAGCCCCGGCCGCCGAAGGCGGCTTAGGGGCTACGCTTGAACCTGATCACCCGGTGGTAGGTCATGACACGTGTTCTAATCACCCGGAAAAGGACGCCCATGCCGAACCACATCCGCAGGAGTCTCTGCATCGCTGCCCTCGCTCTCTGCGCCTGCCACGTGCGCGCCATCCCCTTCTCCACGCCTCCGGGCTTCTCCGTCTCCAAGGAAGCGCGGGAGGGCCAGCTGGGGAGGAAGCAGGACGTCACGCTCTCCGACGAGGGCAACCAGTACATCGCCGCCTTCCGCTACGAGCTGCCGGCGCCGGGCGGCCTGATCGCCACGGCCAAGCCGGTGAACCCGCAGGCGCAGATCTCCGTGGCCATCTTCTCCGAGGGCAGCGGCAACGAGCCCATCGCCAAGGGGGAGCCCGGCAAGAAGGTCGAGGCGGCCGACCTGCAGGCCGGCACCTACTTCGTGGCGGTCATGGAGCCCTGGAAGGACGCCGTCCGCACCCGCGTCGAAGTCCGGGCCGTCTACAAGCCGCAGGATCCGGACGCGGCGCAGCAGGCGTGCAAGACGCAGGGGACGGCGCGCGAGCTGAAGGCGGAGGGCGGGTCGGTGGAGGACAGCGTCGATTATTCCGCGCAGAAGCGGACGTGCTGGTGGAAGGTGCCGCTCACCGCCGAGGGGGCGCTGGGGATGAAGTTCGACAACCACGGGGCGAATCTCTCGGCCGAGTTCGTGCCGCCGCAGGGAGCGCCGGAGAAGATCGATCCGGTGGCGGGGCTCGCCAAGAACGACCTGGCCGCCGGCGATTACTTCATCAAGGTGTACGCCAACGACGCCGGCGACGCGGGGCGGTACCGCCTGGCGACCAGCTTCAAGCAAGGCGACACCTGCAAGAACGGCGGACCGCCCTGCTCGCTGGAGGGAGCGGAGGAGCTGAAGCTCCCCTCCGACTCGAAGACCGCGGACGTGGACTACTCCAAGAGCAAGCAATTCCACTTCTACAAGGCGTCCTTCAAGGAGCGGGGCAAGCTGACCATCAACTTCAAGATCCTGCAGCCGCCCCGCGGCTCGAAGGTGGCCGCGTACTTCATGAAGAACCCGGAGGACGAAGGCGACCGGATCAGCGGCACCTCGGTGACGAAGGAGATCGACCAGCCCGGCGACTTCTACATCCGGGTCCAGGCTCCCGAGTCGGGGGACTACGGCAAGTACGCCATCGCCACCATCTTCCAGCCCTCCAACTTCATCGCGGCCGACGTGGTGGAGATCGGGCGCAGCCCCTGCCTGCTGACGGTCAGCGCGGGGACCAACCAGGGAGTCCGCGCCGGCCTGGGCTGCACGGTGGTGAATGCGGCGGGCCAGGCGATGGATTCCTGCGTGGTCGACCAGACGTTCCCGAACCTGTCCAAGGTGAAACCGGCCAACGCGCGCTGCAACGTGGCGCCGAACGCGAAGGTGCAGATCAGCGCGCAGTAGCTTCCAGCGGCCACCGCGCGAACGAACGCGTTCCGACCAGGAGGAGGATCGACGGCCAGATCTGGACGAGGAGCCGGTCGATCGTGACCCTGAACATGTAGGCGACGTCATGGGGTTGCCCGAGCAGGATGGCCAGGTCCGCGAGGACCGCAGCCGCCGGCATCCAGGAGAGCCATCCGCACCCCGGGCACGGCCGGCTCCGCCTCCGCAGGAAGAGCACGAACGCGAGCACCGCGACGAGGTGGAGCCCCCAGACTTGCAGGAGGACGATCCGGCGCGGCGCCAGCCGGAGCAGCGTCCACCATCGCCCTGGGTCGAGGAGGCGATGGAACGCCGCGCTCGCCGAGGTCTGCAACAGATCGTTCGGCGGCACCTGCAGCTTGAAGGTGACCAGGAGCGCGAGGAAGGGCAACGCGCCGGACACGAAGAACAGGACGGAGCGGAGGCGCCGCTCGTCGAGGAGCACGGCGAGCCCGATCAGCGCGAGATGGAGGGCCCCTTCGTTCTTGGTCCAGGCCGCCATTCCCGCGAACGCCCCCGCCGCCAGCAACGGAACCGGATCGCCGCGTTCCCGGGTCACGAGAAGCGCGACCGAGCCCGTGACGAAGGCGGCCAGCGGCACGTCCGCGAGCTGGTCGGCGGCGGCCATCACGAACGCAGGCGTGCTGACCAGCGCGAGGCCTCCGAGCAGGCCGCGTGACCGATCCGTCTGCCGGAGCGCTGCGACGACCATGGCGACGGAGATGGCAGCGAAGAGGAGCCCCAGGCAGGCAGGGATGGCCTGCGATTCACGGCCGGCGATCTGGTAGCCGCGGGCGATCAGCTGCGGCAAGAGCGGCGGATAGTCCGTGTGTGACCAGAAGAGGATCTCGGGCGAGAACGCGGAGGCTTCGCCGCCAGGCCCGGCGCGGAAGAGCCATCTCGCCCTCAAGTTCCAGATGATCCACGCGTCGTTGCCGCCGTGGGGAAAACGGAACAGGTGCGTGACGGCGGACGCCAGCGCGACGGCGGAAGCCGCCCAGAAGGCGATTTGCAGGCGCCGGTCCAGAGCGTCGCTGGCCGGTGCGCGGCGGCGTGCGCGCAGGCCGGACGCGAGCGCGAGCCCGAGCAGGAGGAACGCGCCGTCCGCGAGCCACGGAGGTACATGCCAGAGCCACGCGGCCGTCGCCGCAGCCGACAGCAACGCCGCGAACGCCGGAACGAGGAGAGCGATCTCGAGGCCGCGCGAGATCATTTCCGGCGGAGGAGCGCGATGTTGGGGAGCGGTCTGCTCAGCACTTCGAAGCTGCCGCTCCTCACGGCGTCCTCGAGCCGGCCCGGGTCGTTGAAGCAGGCGACGACGAGAGGAGCGTCGGGGCTGGAATACGCCAGGATGGTGGGTGCGAGCGCGTACTGCGCCATCGCGTACATGAGATTCCCGTTGCTGGACGCCCGCGGCTGGGTGGGATCGGTGTCCAGGGGCTGGTCGGACAGGTATCCGACGCGGGGCGCCCCTCCGATCAGGCGACGCATCGCTTCGAATTCCGCGCCGACGGAGGCCCTCCCCTGGTGGGTCAGCGGCTCGTGCACCAGGCAGAAGTAGCCCACGCGCACGACGCCGAACGCGCAGACGACGCCCAGTCCGACGCACCAGGACAGGCGGATGCGGCTCACTGCGAGAGGCGGAACGCCTCGCGCGAGGGAACGGCGCGCCTGCGGTAGACCGCCGCGCGACCCGGGCGCGCGACTTCGACGTAGTGCTCGTCGCGGTAGCGCAGAAGCTCCGGGAAGGCCGAGAGCGGGATCCGGTCCCACCGGTGGATGCCGGCGGTCGAGGTGTCGACGAGCCAGGCCGGCTGGCGCCGTTCCAGGTCGCGCAACGTCGCATCAACGTCGGACCGTGAGCGGTGAGCGGCGGGGTCGAAGCCGTCCGGCAGATGCGCGGGGTCGAAGTTGCCCATGTGGACGGATGTATTCACGTACCGGGTGCCGGGCAGGCGGTGGGCCAGGGTGAAGATCGGCGAGTAGTGGCCCCAGACGAACAACGTATCCGTCTCCGAGGTATTGGCGCGCAGCCAGGCCGCGAGCTCCTGGGTCCGCGGCTCCTGCGCGGGATATGCGCCGGCGATTCCTTTTCCCCAGGCAAACGCCAGCCACGCCGCCAGCGGTAGCGCGACGCTGGCGAAGGCAAGCGCGCGAGTCCGGGGCAACAGCTCGCGCCAGCGTCGGGCAAGCGTCGCCGCGCCGGGGGCGGCGAGCAGCGCGAGAGGTGGGACGAACTGCAGGAAATAATGCTCGTAGAACCGGCCGCCGGCCACGACCGCGAGCCAGGTGAGTCCGAGCAGCAGCGTCAAGCCTCGCCAGACTGGATCCGCGCGCCGGCGGAAGGTTTCGCGGACGGCCAGTACCCAGGGCAGGCAAGCCGCACCCACGCACACCGCGGTCGACTGGGCCCCGCGGAGGAAGACGGATCCGGCGCCTGCGCCCGCGTAGAGGAGATTGCGGGAGAGGGTCCACTCCACGAATGCGGGAAGCTGACCGATGGCAGCGTAAGCCGCGGCTGAACAAGCCCATGGCGCCAGGGTTCCCAGCGCGAGGGTGGCGCTCTGTCCCAGCGCCTTTGCCCACCCTTGCTCCGGGCGGACCAGCAGGGCCAGGGCGAGCGACGCGGGCACGACGGCGCCCTGATGCCGGTAGAGCGTGGCGAGGCCGGCGCAAACGCCGCAGGCGAGCAGGTCCCGCGCGCCCCTTCCGCGGACGAAGAAGTACAACGCGCCCGCGACCGGAAGGTTCATCATCACTTCCGAGCCAAAGGCCGGCACCTCGACGAGACCGGCGAGCAGGGAGAGCCAGGCCGCGGCCCATCCCGCTTCTTCGCTGCCCGTCCAGCGGCGGGCGGCGGCTCGAAGCACCAGCGCCGTGGCGAAGACCCAGAGCACGCCCAGGATCCGGATGGGCCAGATCTCGAACCCGCCCGCCAAGGCATAGGTGAAGTAGCCCAGCGGCGGCTTGATCTCGACGAGGTCGCGATACGGCAACAGGCCTTTCCAGATGCCCGCGCCGTAGACCAGGAAGTCCGACTCGTCGATGTTGAGGGTGCCGAAGACGAAACCCGGGAGGCGCAGCAGCGCGATCGCGCAGAGGAGCGTCCAGGGCGAGGTGAACAGCCTCTTCATCCGGTCCGGGGGAGCGCCGACGGGAGCGTCCCGGCCACGCGGCTGACGAGAAGGCGCCACGAGTTCCCATTCCGTTCCGAGAGGTGCGCGTGCAGGGATGCGTCCGCCACCCAGCGCTCGAGCTCGCCGCGTGACAGGTAATGCGCGATCTCCGGCACCAGATGATCGTAGACGATGTGCGACATGTACCGGAAAGGATACCTGCGCAGATGGCGGAGATATCTGCGATAGGGCAGCGGCAGCACCGCGGACGCCGCAACCGCGAGATACAGGGGCGCGGTCAGCAGCATCGACAGCGACATCAGCACGCGATGGGGCAGCTTGCTGGTGATGTGGACGCGGATCGGCGTGATCAACCGGTGGATCCAGCCGTTGTTCTCCTGGCCGTACACCCAGACGGTGAGGATCCCCGTGCTCGAGAGGACCTCGAGCAGGGCCTTGAAGCTGCGCTCGGGCTGCGGCGTGTGGTGGATCACGCCCAGGCAGAACGCGACTTCGACCTTCTGCTTGAGGGGAAGCCGGAGGATGTCGGCGCGCACCACGTGCACGTTGGGGAGGTCGCGCAGGTTGCGCGCCGCCGTGTAAGCGACCGCGCTGTAGTCCAGGCCGATCAGCATCCGCGGATCGTACCTGGCCGCGACCTTCAGCCAGCGGCCCATCCCGCACCCGGGCTCCAGGACGAGCTTGCCGCGCATCGCCTCCGGATCGAGGGGCGCGATCCAGTCGCGAAACAGCTCGTCGTTCAACCCGTCGTTATCGAGGATGATCTCGTTGAACTCGTTCCAGTTCCGCGCGAACCCGCTGGTGGTCTGGATGACGTCGCCGCGATCCTCTTCGCTGACGAAGTTGGGCACCGAGTGCTCGATCCGGAAACGCCGCCTGCACTGGCGGCACTTCAGCGAGCCTTCCTCGATGTGGTCGCCGGACCTGCGGGTGGGGAGGAGCGTCAACTCACCCTGGCAATCGGGGCAGACGAGGACGTCGAGCAGCGATTCTCTCATCGGCCGGGTATTCCCCTCCGGAAAACAGCCGGTACCCTATGGCAGATGGGGGTTGGAAACAAGAAAGATGTCAGGCTCACCTCCACGGGCCCGGCGGCGCATCAGAGGCAGTTCCGGCCACCACACACCGGGTTGCAGCTTCCGCCGCCGCAGGCTTCGGTCGTACCGCAGTGCATACCGCACGACCCGCAGTTCGATCCGTCGCTGTCCAGGTTGACGCACCGGTTGCCGCATCCGCTGTAGGGCGCGTTGCAGCCGATCCCGCAAGTGCCCCCGCTGCAGACGGGATAGCCGTTCGTCGTTCCCTGGCAGATGTTCCCGCATTCGCCGCAGTTGTTCGGATCCGACGCAGTGTTGGGGGGCGTCACGCAGGCGTGCAGCCTGCCGCAGAAGACCTGGCCGGTTGGACAGGTCGAATCGAAAATCCGGTTCGCGTAGGAGCCTCCGCACCCTTCGCCGAGGTTCTCCGAGCAGGGAGTGTCGCACTGCGCGTCGTCGAGGGCTGAATAGCCGATGGCGTCGCCGGCAAAGCACTGGCCGAAGTACTGGAGGCCGGCGTACGCCTTGCCATTCGCGGCTGCGAGACTGCGGCAGCTTTCGATGGTATGGCCGGCGCCGAGGTAGACGGGGAGGGCACGAGTCGTGCTGTCGCTGAAACATCCCTTCAGGCCTCCGCAGTCGCTCAGACACGTCGTCGCGTTCTCGAACTGCGAGCAGTACGTGTCGCCGCACGTGGCCGCGGTCTGACACTGTCCCTTGATGCATTGCTGACCGGCGGGGCAGGGCGTCGCGCATTTCAGGCCGTAGGCGAGAAGCTGGTCGGGAGACGAGTCGATCCGGAAGCTGGGAATGAACACCTGACCGTTCACCACGGTGGGGGGAACGTTCTTGGCAAAGCCGACGATGTGATCGGCGGCTACCATGTCGCTGTGCCAGAGTTGGACGAGGCTCGATGCGTTGAAGGCGCGGAGCAACCCCGGACGGTGTTGCTCCTTCGCGTCTCCGCTCGCTGCCACCGAGGCCCAGACGATCCCGGTGCCGCTGACGGAAGCGTTGGCGCTGACCGACAGGAATCCGCCGGGCATGAATACCTCGCAGAACCCCGTGCACACCGGCGGCTAGATGGTCGTTCCGGCGGCGTCCTGGCCCTTCAGCGCGGGCGATCGAGAAAAACGGCCGGTGCTGGAGTCGAAACCGAACCCTTGCAAGGGTGACTCTTCCGGCCAGAGATAGATCAATCGTCCACCAGGGCCGTCCCAGACGACGGGCGCACCATGGATGTTCTTCATCTCCTCAGCGGGGCGGTTGTTCGCGTCGAGTGCCCGGTCCGTCGCGGGAATGGCGTCATACGTGGCCAAGGAGGAGGTGGACCAGGAGTAGAGGAGTCCGTCCTTCCCGCCGCCCACGATCCAGCGAGGCGATCCCGGCAGCATCACGGGACCCGAAGATCCGAAATCCAGGTCCTTGCCGCACAGTACCTGCGTATTGGTCGGGGTGAACTTCGCCAGCGCAACCAGGTCTGGCGAAAGCTGGACGAGAGAGTCGCCGTAATAGTGCGAAAAGGGGCTCTCACTCTCATAGATGCAGTTGGATCTGGGGTCGGTCCCGGGAAGCCCGATGCTGTTTCCGGTCATGACGTAGACCCTGCCGGCGTCGTCGACGAGCGGACCATTGCCCGACTGCCAGATCCCCCCACCGCTGCCGCCCGGCGTGGTGATGAACGAGGCCGTGAGCGCCAGCGTGTTCGCGTCGTACGCGAGAAGATAGCCCTGGTAAGGGGCTGCGTCGCAATGCCCGGCGAATGCGATGTAGAGCTTGTTGTTGTTCGCCAGCAGGAGCGCCGCGCGCTGGTTGTGGTTCCAGGCAGCGAGATCTCCGCTCACGATCTCGACCCGCGGCACGATGTCGGCGCCGTTGCGGATGTCGATCTTCCGTAGATAGAAGTGATGGCAGAATGTGCCCCCGCACGGGACGTACTCCTTGTGGACGACGTACATCGCGTTCTGCGCGATGTCGATGACCGGGGTGCTGGTGATCCCGACCTCGTTTCCGATGTTGGTGCATACGTTTTGTTTCCCAAGGCCGTCGTGGGGCACGGGCGGGCCAAGGTTCCGTTGCCAGAGCGGGTAGTGCTCTCCTGGATTGTCGGCGTCGAAGGCGTAGAGAGTGTTGTTCTGCGTCGCGACATAGACGACGTTGCGAAGCGCCGGCGATTTTGCGATAGCGACGTTGCGGACGTAGAGCGGCTGCGCGTAGACCTGATTGTCGAGGTTGCGCCGCCAGAGGATCCCGAACTGCGACGTGTTGACGTTGGCCGCCTTCAGGATGATCTCGGAGAGATTCGCGCCGGTCCGATCGCTGGCGACGCTGGTCGGACCGACGCTGGCGTGATGCGTGATCACGTCGACAGCCCCGCCCTCGAACAGCGCCTCCGGACGTCGCGGTCGAGATGGGGAGAGCGCCGGCTGTTCGACGGGCTCTTCTCCACACCCCGCCGTCCCCGCGATTGCGACGAACGAAGCGAATGCCACTGCACGCGTCCAGTGAGCCGGGGTCGGTCTCGCGCTCATGATCCCTCCGCGATGATTCGGACAGGTCAATCGCTGCAAAGCGCGTCCTAACAGGCCGACAATGAACAGCGGAATGTTGCGGGCGGCGGAAGGCCCACGGTGTGTCAGGTGCCTGACGCGCCGTCAGGGCGCCACCGCCGGGTCGCGGTTCCGATGCCCGCGGCAAGATACAGGCGCATCTCCGCGCGACATGGTAAGTGCGGTGTCGTTGCGCCCGCTCACCGCCGCCGCGACCCTGCTCATCGCCCTGGGAGCCCGTGCGGCCCCGCCCGGTGATCCGGCGCGTCCGGAGCCGGAGAGCGAAATCCCCATCGAGGTGCCGACTCCGATCCCGGTGGGCATCTCGCTGGCCTGGAAGCCGACCTTCCTCTCGGTGCGCGCCGACAATGGTCTCGGATCGCAGTTCGGCTCCGACAAGTTCCAGCCCTTTCGCGGGCTGGCCCGGTACACCACCACCTTGCTCGACGAGAAGTTGATGGCGCGCGGCGAGATCGAGGCTGGACAGTTCCAGACCGACGCGGTGAACATCGGCACCCAGGGCTGGGACATGACCTTGCGGCTCCTGGGCGGCACGGCGACGCGCCTGTCGCAGAAATTCGCCATCACGGCCAGCGCCGGGCTCCTCACCCGGTACCAGCACGGGCGGGCCCAGAGCGCGGCGCCGAACTACGGCGTGCTCGGCATCACTTCGAATCTGGAGTTCGAGTACCGGTTCGCCCCGCTCATCGCCGCCTCGCTCTACCTGGAGGGGGCCCTCACGCCGGTTCCATACGGCTCGCAAGCGCGGCTGGGCGAGCTTTCGGACGCAAGCGAGTTCCGGGGGCGCCTGCAGATCTCCTTCGACGTGACGCCCCGGACGGCGATCGACGTCGGATACGACTACACTCGCTGGCACTCGTCGTTTACCGGGTCGAGCCTGTTGCAGCCTTCAGGCCCCACGGACCGGGTCCTGCTGCTGGAAGCGCGCGAGCACGCCATGACCCTCAGCATCCGCTGGAAGCCCTGACTTCGCGGCTCGGTCGTTTGACCGATGCCCCCTCCCTTAACCGGGTCGTGTCCCTCGGGTATACTCCGAAGCGGATTCCTCTCGTCCGAGCATCCCGATGGCCGCGCCCCAGCATCAGTTCGTCCCCGACTGCCGCGTCTCCGTGGACGGGCAGAAGCTTTCGCCCGCCGAGCGCGGCCACCTGGCGCGCGTGGAAGTCGACCTGAACGCCGATTTGTTCGGACGCTGCGAGCTGGTCTTCTTCGACGCGCAGATGGAGCTGATCAACGGCAAGAAGTTCGCCAGCGGCATCGGGGTGAAGGTGGAGCTGGGCTTCGGCCCCTCGCTGCACAAGGTCTTCGAGGGCGAGGTGGTCGCGCTCGAGCCGCGCTTCCGCCGCGACGTCCCTCCCTCGCTCCACGTCGTCTGCCAGGAATCGATCCACCGGCTGGGCCTCTCGCAGAAGACGCGGGCGTTGAACAACGTCGACGACAAGGAGATCGTCACCAAGATCGCCCAGGAGCACGGGCTGACCGCCCAGGCCCCCAGCGGGACGAAGACGCATCATCTGCAGTCCAACGTCACCGACGCCGTCAACCTGCGCAGGCTGGCCCAGAAGGACGGCAACGTGCTGCGGCTGGAGGGCAAGAAGCTGATCATCGGGCCGCCGGCGAAGGGTGCGAGCATTCCCCTCAAACCGGGCGACGGGCTGAAGAAGATCAAGGTGCTGATCAAGTCCGCGGTGCAGGTCTCCGAGGTCTCCGTCCACGGCTGGGAGCCGCAGCAGAAGCGGGAGATCATCGGGAAGGCGAAGCCGAAGGGCGAGATCGGGCAGGGCGCGCAGAAGTTCGGCAAGGGCGTCCT
>Ga0137360_10002609_pt1 | contig 10801 bp, 5 predicted proteins | sample Mad1_60_16metaG_FD_104924 | JGI IMG/M metagenome (GOLD analysis project Ga0137360, IMG submission 104924) | Vadose zone soil microbial communities from Angelo Coast Range Reserve, California, USA - Mad1_60_16 metaG | ecosystem: Environmental > Terrestrial > Soil > Vadose zone | place: USA... | reverse complement strand
CTTGTTGAACAACTCCGGACCTTTAGGCGGCGCGGAATCGTTTATGCCGTAAACGAACAGACGTAGTGCGCCATTGAAGGCGGTGGGGAAATAAACAACTCGTGTATCGGAAACAGTCTCAAACTGATGGCCCGGCGTAAGTTTAGAACGCTTCGTTAGGAGCGTGGCGGGATCTAGCAGATCTATTCTTGTAAGCCAACCTCGCTTGGCGTCGTACCAGTCCTGGAATTCGTAGACCGAATGCCCACTGGGAGACACTGAAAAGCGGGGCAGAAGATCTCCCGGCACTTCCAATTTCTTACTTGCGACTTCCCGGAGTTCCCTGGAGTAAAGTTTGACCCATTCATTGTCTTGAACAAGGAAGCTGCCGTTCTCAAGCGCGTGCAATGCATTCCAATTTCCTTCATTGCCCCAAGTGCGCTGGCCGCTTACAGCGCCCACAAGCGGGTCCAAGAAAATACTGTGAAACACAACTTCGCTGCCGGGAGTGCCGTCGCGCCGGGAAAGCCCAGGGTGATCGTTCTTACGGTAGAACGAAACAGCCAGGATTCCGTCATCAAGGAAAGCCACCGAATCCTGTAGAAAGGCATACGCGCGGAAATCTCGTTCCGCAACCGGGTGCCTGTAACCAAACGTCCGCAAATCTAGGGAAAGGATCAACTGGGCGCCCTCATTGCAGGAACCAAGCGGATTCCAGAGAAGGATTAGACAACTGGAAACCAGGACGACCTTGAATAACCCTTTCACAGGGAATAGCTCCGACGTTGAAGACGGACCCATTCTACAACCTTCGCGCTGGCTCGCAGTGTCGTTTGAAGATACCAAGATACTGGCGTGGTCTTCACTTTGCAATGAAAAGTACTTGACAACGCCAACCTCGTGAGGTACGTTGGGGTTGCGGCGGAGAGAGTCGGGGCACAAACCACCATGTTGAAGCGGATTATCGCGATCGTTGCGATTTTTGTGTGTACTGCGGTTGCCTGGGCCATTCTGGGGTCCACCATTTTCTACCGAACGTATAACGCGGAGTCCGGCCTCGCCGGGCGCGTGGCGTCGACGTGGGGCGCGCCGCAAGGACAGGCGCCGCCGGCGATCGCGTACGAATGGCCGGAAGAAAAGACCGTCGAGGTCGAGGAGAAGGGAAAGAAAATCACGCGGACGGAGCGGCAGACTCGCTCGGAGGCGGTGAAGATTGATGCGAGCCGCGTGGCGGCGGCATTCCACATTGATTACCGGCAAAAAGGACTGCTGTGGTTCAGCACGTACAAGGTGGATTTCGACGGAGCTTACACGTTTCAGAACCCCTCTTCGCGGGAAGAAGAATTTGTATTTCGGCTGCCGTTTCCGGCGCAGCAGGCGGTCTACGACAACGTGCAGCTGCTGCTGGACGATAAGCCTTTGGCGCTGACGTTCAGCGGGTCGCAAGCGGTGGCACGGACGCGGCTGGCGGCAGGTGCGAAGTCCGTGTTGAAGGCGGCCTATCGCTCGCAGGGGCTCGACAACTGGAAATACACTTTCGCGCGCGAGAATGCGGACGGCAGCGGGAAGGAAATATCGCAGGCGCGCGACTTCCACCTGCAGGTGAAGACGGATTTCTCCGGTTTTGATTTCCCGGACAATTCGCTATCGCCGACCGAAAAGCGGCAGACGGCGAACGGCTGGGAGCTGGAGTGGAATTATCAGAATCTGGTTTCCGGCTTCGACATCGCCTTGAAAATGCCGCAGAAGCTGCAACCGGGACCGCTGGCGGGGCGGATCAGTTATTTCGCGCCTGTGTCGCTGTTCTTTTTTTTCTTTCTGGTGTTCATGCTGTCCACGCTGCGCGGGAACGATCTGCATCCGATGAATTATTTCTTCCTGGCGTGCGCGTTCTTCGCGTTTCATCTGCTGCTGGCATATCTGGCGGACCATATTTCGATTCATGCGGCGTTTGCGATTTCGTCGCTGGTTTCGATTGCGCTGGTGGTCAGTTACTTGCGGCTGGTGGTGGATTTGCGGTTCGCGGTGGTGGATGCGGGACTGACGCAACTAATCTATCTGGTGCTCTTTTCGTACGCGTTTTTCTTTGAAGGGTTCACGGGATTGGCAGTGACGATTGGAGCGATCCTGACGCTATTTGTGGTGATGCAGATGACCGGGCGGATTCGGTGGGAGGAGAAGCTTGGATCACCTTTGCTGCGCAAGGGAGGCGTGCCAGCGCAGGGGCACTTATGAAATCTCCGTAAGCGTAGCAGGCAGAGAACCTACAGGATAGCTAAGTCCTTTAGATTCAACACTTCCTAAAAACACGGGGTGGGGGTGTTATGCGCCTCGGAACCTCACACGTCGTGGGGCGAGGTTTCTTTCTATTATGGTTTAGAAATCACCAATCTCAGAGGCGCATGGCCTAGTACATCGGTACTTCGCAAAATTGAACCGATTTTGTACCCAGAGTTCTATTGTTCCCTGGACCCCTCCCGGATACACTCTTCCTTCGACTAGGAGGACTTCCTTGACTGGCTCCGAACGCCGCACCACCCAGCGCTTTTCCATGCGGCTGCCCCTCACCGTTCGTTGGACTACGGGAGCGGCGGTTGGTGAGACCAGCACCGAATCCCGGGACGTCAGTTCCCGCGGTGTCTACTTCTTCCTCCAAAAAGATGTGAAGGAAGGCTCGCCGGTTGAAATTCTTCTCACCCTGCCCAATGAGATCACTCTGGCAGGCCCCGTCCGCGTACGTTGCCTCGGCCGCGTACAGCGCACGGAGTCGCGCGACGAAGGCGCCATCGGCGTAGTTGCCGCCATCGAGCGCTACGAATTCCTGCGCGGCGACGAAGGAAAGTAGTTTTGCTCCTGGAGTAACCGCGTCTTGCAGAGCAGGGAAGTCCCCGCTTCCCAGGTCAACACTCCGCGAAATCTTGCGGCGCTGAGAAAAACGCAGAAGGTATCGCGCGGTTTTGAAACGGTTTTTCTCGACTCGTCCCTTGCAAGCCGTCAAAAAGTTTCTCTGAGTTTCTTGCAAGGCCTTGAAGATTCGTTTTGGTTTCCTTGCAAGGCGTTGAAATGTTTTTGAGGTTTTTGCAACGCACTGAAGAGTTTTCTTGAGTTTCTTGCTCGCTCACTGCGGAGGCGGGCAGGATAAGCCGGGGCTGCCTTGGCCCCTCAGCGAAGCGCCCCGGCTCAGTTTTTTTCCGTGGTTCCCGCTTCTTGCTCTTCTTTCCTGCGTTTGATCACATCCCGACCCCCTAATTTCATGGCTGCTCTCGTTCGCGGGCACCCGTTACCTCTGCGCCGCCTGTACTTGCGGGCAGTCGATTTTCACGACGCATCTAGGAGAGGATGGAGCCTGCCCGGCATCAGCCCAGTTCGTGGTGGGGAATTCAGAAGTGTCTTGAGTTGAAATCGCGGCGCTGCGCGCGAGTGGCGCGCCCAGGAATTTACAATTGAAAGCCAAAGGGCCGGGGGAAAACGTTCGAGTGGCACTGGAAATCGAAGACTTGAAGAATGAAGTTTCCGGGCGAAATCCTGGGACGGAAGACATTCCACCGGGAGAAGCTTCCATTGGAATTTCGCTGATCGATCTGGCGGAGATTCTGGATCAACACAAGATCTGGGTGGAATCGGGCGGAGAATCCGGCGCGAAAGCGGATCTCAGCGGGGTGAATCTTGCGAAAGCGGACCTCACGGGCGTGAACCTGCAGGGTGCACATCTACACAGGACCAATCTAGTGGGCGCGGATCTTTCGATGGCAAATTTGCGCGGAGCGAGCCTGGTGCGCGCGGACCTGCGCAACGCAAATGTGCTGGGGACGGAGTTGCGGGGCGCGAATTTGATGGGCGCCAACGCCTACGGGGTAGATGGACTGTGGTTTGGGCGGCTTGGCGGAACGAATCTTTTTGACGCGGTGCTTCCGGAATCGATTTCGGCAGTGGACAGTTCGAAAGCGATCGGGGATGCAACGAAAGTGGCGCGTCTGTTTTATTTTCTGACGGTGGGTGCGAGCCTAATCAGTTGCCTGCTGATTGCGCTTACGACCGACGTACGTCTGCTGTTGAATTCCTCGGCGCTGCCCTTCGCGCGCCTGGGCAACCTGCTTCCGATGACGGGACTTTATCTCGGCGGGCCGCTGGTGCTGCTGGCGCTCTCGCTGCGTTTTCACTTTTTGCTATTGCGGTTGTGGGGAAGCATGGCGGCGCTTCCGGCAGTTTTTCCGGATGGGCAAACGCTGGAACGCGACGGGCCCTGGTACTTGATGGGATTGGTGCGACGGCATTTCCGGTGGCAGGGCGATACCAGATCACCGATGACGGCATTCGAAACGGTGCTGTCCACGGTTCTGGCGTATTGGATTGTGCCCGTAACTTTGTTTTTTTTCTGGGTGCGCTACCTGGCGAGGCAGGACTTCCGCGGGACTCTGCTGCATGTGTTTTTGATCACGGCTTCGGTAGCATCGGCGACAAGCTTGCCGTTTGTGGTGTCGCGGGTGCTGCGGCCGGGGGATTTGCGGCTGCCAAAATCGAAAAATGTACTTCGCCTAGTTCTGCGGACGCTGCGGGCGTCTCTTGCCGTAGGCTGCCTTCTGTTTCTCTTTTCAATCGGCGTAAATCGTGGATTGCCCTATGATCGAAGCACGGGCCAGAGTGACTCTCCCGCGGAGGTACGGCGGTGGGCATCGATGGTTTTCCAGTCCATCGGTTACCGGCCTTATTCGGATTTGACGGAAGCGACGCTTTCGTCGCCACCTCCGCGCGGAGCGGCCTGGACGGAAGAGACCGTGGAGAAAATCTCCGGGGCGCGGTTGAATCAAATGAATTTACGATTTGCGCGCGGATACAAAGCATTTCTCATCAATGCGAAGTTGTGGCGCGCGAACCTGGAAGGCGCGTATTTCTCCGAGGCGGATCTGCGCGGCGCGAATCTTCGTGAAACACTGCTGCGCTCGGCGGTGCTGGACAGGGCGCAGGTGGGGCACGCCGTGCTGGTGTCCGCAAACGCGACAGGCGCAAACTTTTCGGGTGCGGATCTGCGCGATGCGGACTTGTCGTACGGGACTTTTGAGAATGCGGTGCTTTCGAACGTAAAGGCCTCTCGGGCGTCGCTATACGCCGTGAACTTGCGGAACGCACAGCTCTTGCGGACGGATCTATCACGGACAGACATGCGTGACACGAAGCTGGAACGTGCGGTGCTCTCGTTTGCGAATCTCGAGCAGGCGGATTTGTCTTCCGCAAAGCTATTCGAAGCGAACCTGACGGGGGCGCAGCTTAAAGGGACAATCCTGCTGGATGCGGACTTGACGAGAGCGGACTTGCGGGGAGCGTATCTTTCCGGTGCGATTTTGCGCGGCGTGGTGCTGGATGGAGCGAACCTGGCAGGTGCGGACTTGCGGGGCGCTTCCGGGATCACCGCGCAGCAAGTTTGTTCCGCGTTGCACGGGCGCGCGGCGTTGATGGATGCGGACCTCGCCGCCGAAGTACAGCTCCGCTGCGCATCTTCTCAATAGCCCCAGACGTAAAAGCACATTCATAGACAGGTTGGAGCCATTGCTCCGACACGGTCGAATTCTTGTCTCCAAGATTGCGCATACCTTGTGGGATTCCATACTCTTTTCAGCAATTTCTCAGCAGGCGAAGCGATTTCAGCTGACGACACGCAACTAATTTCGCCAGATTTCATTTCTCGGGAATAAAGTGAGCCTCTTCGTAGTTCAGTCGAGATAAGGGGTGGCCGAAGAGGCTTGAGATTTGAACGGACAGAGGAATCAAACGCGATTTTTGCATCTCGTGCACAGAGGATTCAATTTCTGGCACGAGAAAGCAAGGGTTGATCTCTTTCAGTGAAGAATCATTGTGGAACCAAAGTTAGATTCGAGGGGAAACATATTTTGGGGCTGGTGTTTAGATAAATTTAGAAAAAGTTTAGGCAATCTCTTGGCCCACGACAAGAGCTGAACTGTAGGGTGAGCATTCCTGGGGCGTTCTGGTGGGAGCGCAAGAGCATGTGCGGGTAACTGCGAGTGGTTGTCCGGATGGGGATTGGGGATCGCAGTAGACCGCCGAGCCGTGCTCTGTCATTCCTTCGGGTAATGGACGTGTGCGTATCGCGGCGTGGTTCCTACACTTGCGGTCCTAGCGTCACACGATTTACTTGAATTGGTCAATTAAGGAGGATTTAAATGCGCAGCCATTTTCTACGATTACTGATAGCTGTGGGCTTGGTTTGGTTGTTGGCACTTCCTGTTTTTGCGGATCTAACAGGTGACCTGCAGGGTACGGTCACAGACGCGACGGGTGCGGGCGTAGCAAATGCCAAGGTCACGCTGAAGAGCTTGCGCACGGGGGCAACGCGCGTGCTCACGACCAGTCCGACGGGCGAATTTTCCGCCCCGCAGCTGGAGATCGGGGAATATAGCGTGACCGTTGAGAAAGACGGCTTCAAGTCGGTGACTCAGAATGCTGTTGTGAGGAGCGGAGAGAAAACCCGAATCGACCCCCGCTTGGAAGTCGGGAACATCAGCGAGCAGGTCACCGTGGAGGCGGGCGCGCTGCCAGTTCTGGATGTCGCGACTGCGCAGATAAGCGATTCCATCAATGCTCAGGAAGCGCTCGCGCTTCCGAACCAGGCCCGCGATCCCGTGGCTTTTGCGACGCTTTCTCCGGGTACCGTGCCGGTCTCCAAGGACAATCCGTTCCTTGGGGCGGGAAGCTTTAACTCGAATGGTTCTCGTGGCCGCGCGAATAACATCACCCTCGACGGCGTTACCGCAACGGACATCGCGACGACGGGCGAAGGGGGAGGGCTCGTACTGAGTCAGGACGCGGTTGCTGAGGTGAAAGTAATCACGAATAACTTCGATGCGGAGTTCGGCCGCAACTCTGGGTCTCAGGTGCAAATCCTGAGCAAGGGCGGGACCAATGAATATCATGGCTCGGCCTACTGGTACCACCAGAATTCGGCGTTGGGAAATGCACGCGATTATTTTGTGGCTCGCGATCCGGTAACGGGCAAGCCAGGTCCGGTAACGCCGATCATTCAAAACCAGGGCGGGGTGACATTTGGCGCGCCAATTTACAAGAACCATACTTTTTTCTTCGGAACTTGGGAGGTTGACAGAACACGCGGCGCCGGCAGCAGTACCGTTGCCAACGTGCTGACCACGGCGGAGGCGGCCGGCATAACTGATCCCACGACTGCGGCCATCTTTAAGTCGGATGGCTCGCCCAGTTCAGCCAGTGGCACATTGGCTGGCGCGTCGGCCAACAGCCTTAATGCCGATCTCTGGACGCTCCGGGTTGATCAACTGCTGCGCGGAGGGAAGGACTCTCTCTCCGTCAAATATGGCCAGAACCCGGTGAAACAGATTTCGCCTGGACTTACCTTCGTTCTCACCAATCTTCCGAATTTCGGCGCCTCAGTAGCGTCGAAAGCACAAACGATTACTCTGGGTTATACAGCAGCCGTGACCAACAACGTCGTCAATCAGCTGCGATTTGGTTTTGGCCGGAGCAATCCGAATTTCCCTCCTAATTCTCCGTTCCCGCTGGGCCCGACGATCGAGATTTTTGGGAAAGATAATTTTGGCGAAACTTTCCTCGTTCCCCAGGGCCGGACCCAAAATACGTTTCAATACCTGGACACCCTTTCGTGGGTGAAAGGACGCCACACGTTCAAGTTTGGAGCGGACATCAACCGCTACCAGTCGCCGAGCACCTTCGATCTCTTGAACAGGGGGTTCATCATATTCGCCACCGTGGCGGATTTCCAGCAGGGCAATCCAGTTTTCTTCACCCAAAACGTAGGCAATTTCGTGCGTCACAACTTTGCGTTGGACGCTTTCTGGTTCGTCCAGGATGATTACCGGATAACGGATACGCTGACGTTGAACCTTGGGTTCCGTTTGGAATCGTCCGGAGGCGTGTCGGAAGGCCAGAATCTGCTTTCCAATCTGAATCCCAACAACAAGACTCCCATTGGCGCCATTGGCACGGGGCCGCTCGGCGGCATCGACATCGGCGGAGAGGCCTTTCATCGCAATTGGAATCCAGGGCCGCGCCTGGGCTTCGCCTGGAATCCGAGCCATGGCAAATTGGTCTTCCGCGGCGGGTATGGCATCGCCTACGACTTCATTTACCAGAACCCGATCACCAACGTTCAGTTCGGAGCGCCATTTATCAACAGCGTCAATGTCGGTAATTTCAGTGGTGGCAATACTCTGGCTGCCCTGGTCGCCGGCACGGCTCCAGCGCAGGCATCGGCCATCGCAGCTCTAGGCAAGTTCGATCCCAACCAAGTTGATTTCGCCTCAATTAGTCCGGTGGATCAACACCTCAAGAACCCACGCAACCAGCAATGGGATGCAAGCGTGGAATTCCAGGCCCCGCACGACCTGGTACTCAAGGCGACTTACGTCGGCACTCACAACGATCGCCTTCAAGCGAGCGTGCCGCTTAACCTGGTGGCGCCGGCTAACAGGCCCGCTCCTGCTACCAGTCTTGCCGACCAGGATGCGCGGCAGTCGGAGTTTGGTATAGCATTCCAGAACGAGACCGGCGGTGCATTCGGTCCGCAAAATAATCTGATCGATCCTCGGTTTGACGGCGTTACCCAAGTTCAAAGCATTGCAACCTCCAGCTACCACGCCTTGGAAATCGAAGCCATCCGGCGATTTAGGAATGGGCTCAGCTTCAACGCAAACTACACCTGGGCGCACAGTCTGGATGATGTATCCGACGCCCTGGGCGTGCTCGTAAATGACAGCGCAAACCTTCTCAATGCGGCGAAACCGCTGTCGTTCAACCGCGCCAATTCGCAATTCGACGTCCGAAACCGCTTCGTGTTGAGCTACAACTACGAGATTCCCTTTACGAAGCATTTTCAGGGCGCCCTAAAGTATCTGCTGGACGGCTGGAGCCAGAGCGGCATCTTTAGCGCTCAATCCGGCCTCCCGGCGACGGTGTACGCGGCACCCGTGACCGTATGTCCGATCCCTGGGTTTACCGTTGCGACTTGCCCTCTGGACGCTCAAGGCCATTCTCAGCTTGTAGGAATAACTGACACACTGGTGAACGGCACGTCCGCCCCTGCGAGCGGCGTGGTGACCACGGCGTTGAATGGCGATGCCACTAAACTTCGTCCCGTACCGAATCTGAATTCACCTGCGCCGCAAGCAAACATGCCGGTGAGCGAGCCCTTGTTGGGGAATGACGGCACAAGCGGCCGAAATCACCTGCGCCTGGCGGGATTGACAAACTTTGACGTGGCGTTCAGCAAGCTCTTCAAATTTACCGAGAGCAAGCGCTTTCAGTTGCGCTGGGAAATGTTCAACGTCCTGAATCATCCGAATTTATCGGGTTACAACAATAACTTTGCGTCAGGTGCTTTTAACACTTACAACACCACGGCAACAAACATGCGGCAAATGCAGGTGAGTGCAAAGTTCATCTTCTGAACTTTCCAAACGCCAGAATTGGAATCAAACAAAGAGGGAGAGCCCAGAGGCTCTCCCTCTTTGTGGCTCGCGCTCTGGCTGGAACCCGTCTCATATGTAGTTTTTGCATCCATTAGGTGTTTTTTGTGAGGCGCGTTCAGCCTTCTTGCACGAGCGCTCTACTAAGCGGGCACGGATTTGATGGAGCAAACCTCGCGGGCGCAGACCTGCGGGGAGCTTCGGGGATCACGGCGCAACAGGTTTGTTCCGCTTCGCACGGGCGCGCGGCGTTGATGGATGCGGACTTGGCGGCGGAAGTGCAACTTCGCTGCGGTTCTGCGCAGTAATCCTCAATCACAAAATATGAACGAGACGAGTGGTGGCGGTGTCTGGATAAGTGAAGGCGCAGAATGCGCGCACTTCAAGGAGAACCGCCGCCATGAAAAAGACAGGATTCGCCTTTGCTTTGTTTGCCATTCTTCTGATGAGTTGCAGCCAATCGCTGGCGCAGAAGCCAGCCGTCAAGGCGGCACCGGTGACGCCAACACCTGACCTATCGAAGCTAAACATCGAGAAGATTCTGCAACAAGTGCAGACTACGAAAGTTCAAGCGACCGCGGAAGAAACTTCGTCCCTGCAGGTTGTGGCTGAATTCCTGCAACTGCGGCCTGGACAGATGAGCGAAGTGGAACAATTGCTGCAGGCACGCCAGGCAGCGATTGTGCCGCTGTTTCAAACGGCGCAGGCCAGGATCCAGCAACTGGGAATCTTGCTGAACACTGGTGGCAACCCAGTGCAGGTGGGGGTCTTGGTGATCCAAATTCACGCATCGCAGCAGCAGATTGGACAGGCACAGCAAAGTTTTCTAGCGCACTTTGTGGCGATCCTCGATGCCGAGCAGTTGCAAAAACTTCAGGCGGTGCAGATCGCCGTGCAGTTGCAACCGATTCTTCCGGCGTTTCAACCGATCTTTCTCTTCTGATTCGAGATGGAGCCCGGCCGGGCTGTGAGCGGCCACGCTGCTCCCAGCCCGGCGCGAGGATTTCGTCAACGATTCTAATTGCTCGCTATTGACAACGAGCAAGCGTGGTATTTTTCTGAACGCAGGGCCGGGCCGCGGTGTCTATACGAGAAAGGGGCAGCACAGGAGTGACTGGGGCGTGCATGAGTGCGCTGATCGCAAGAGCAGAAGAGCAGGCTCCCGAGGCGGGATTTGGCGAGCGCGTCGCCGAGAATCAGCGGCGAGTTTTTCAGATTGCCTACAGCATCTTGGGCAATGCCGCCGATGCCGAAGATATTGCTCAAGAAGCGTTCTTGCGGGCTTACCAGAAGTTTGGGTCGCTGCGCGAAGCGGAGAAATTCCGCGGGTGGGTAAACCGGATCGTCTTTCGGCT
>Ga0137360_10002608_pt1 | contig 10801 bp, 10 predicted proteins | sample Mad1_60_16metaG_FD_104924 | JGI IMG/M metagenome (GOLD analysis project Ga0137360, IMG submission 104924) | Vadose zone soil microbial communities from Angelo Coast Range Reserve, California, USA - Mad1_60_16 metaG | ecosystem: Environmental > Terrestrial > Soil > Vadose zone | place: USA... | reverse complement strand
GACCAGCGGCACGCAAGCTGTTCGACACTCTCGGGGCCACCACACCACTCAACCGCGCCGCCGAGCCCGCAGAAATTGCCGAGGTCGTGGCATTCCTCGCCTCATCTCGCGCCAGCTACGTCACCGGGGCGATCGTCGCCGTCGATGGCGGCCGCACCGCCATCTGATTACGCGACTGGATCGGCAAAGAGCGAGATCAAGGGGATAGGAGAAAAACAATGTCCAAGACACTGGAAGGAAAGATTGCACTCGTTACGGGCGGCTCGCGCGGCATTGGTGCTGCAATCGCCAAGCGTCTGGCTGCGGACGGAGCGAACGTGGTCATCACATACACGAAAGGTGCCGACGCGGCCGCGTCGGTCGTCAAGGAGATTGAACGCGCTGGCCGAAAGGCGATCGCAATTCAGGCGGACGCCACTGATGCCGGCGCCGTCGAAGCCGCGGTCGAAAGGACCGTGGCGACATTCGGGCGGCTCGACGTCCTTGTGAACAATGCCGGCACGGCCATTCCCAAGACGTTCGAGGAGACCACGCTGGAGGAGCTGGACCGCCTGATTGACATCAACGTGCGCGGCACCTTCGTCGCGACGCAGGCAGCGCTGAAGCAAATGAAGAGCGGCGGTCGGATCATCATGATCGGCTCGTCCGTGGGCGAGCGTGTCATGGTGCCCGGCCTGGTGCCCTACTCGGCCACGAAGGGAGCGGTCAAGATGTTCTCGCAAGGGTTGTCCAGAGAGGTGGGGAGCCGGGGCATCACGGTCAACAACATCCAGCCGGGTCCGATCGACACGGATTTGAATCCTGCGGCGGGCGAGTGGGCGGTGCCTCAGAAGGCGGCCACAGCGCTCGACCGCTATGGGCATGTTGAAGAGGTTGCCGCGCTGGTCGCGTTCGTGGCTGGGCCGGAGGCCTCATACATCACGGGCGCGAACCTAACTGTCGACGGCGGCACCAACGCTTAACCGCACGTTTTATCGACGATGAAGCGGGAACGGCCATCTCGGCAAGGTGATTCTGCAGGAGGACGTTGCCGAGGTGGCTACATTCCTGGCTTCGGACGCGGCACGCTGGGTTACAGGGGCCAGTTGTATCTCGGTCGACGGTGCATCGAAAACTCTAGAGGAGGAGACCGGCAATGAATCATGCCGTCGAAGCGAGCAACAAAGTACTTGTCCTCGAGGCCTTCGATACCCTCTTCAACAAGAGAGACTATGTGGCGGCTGAGCGCTACTGGTCTCCCGACTACATTCAGCACAGCGCTCATATCGAGCCCGTCCGCGATGGTCTCTTCAATCTGATCAAGAGCGTCCCGGCAACGCTGAAATATGAGCCTGGCGTTATCGTTGCCGACGGGGACTTCGTGATCGTCCATGGACGCTTCTCGGGGCACGGCCGGCCAAAGAGCTGGATCGCGGCGGACATCCTCCGCATCGTCGATGGAGTGCTCGTCGAACACTGGGACGTTCTTCAGGACGAGGCGTCGCAAGCGGAATCCAAGAGCGGTCTACCCATGTTCGGAGACAGTTTCACCGAGTGATGCCGGGACTAACTCGAGCCCGATCGTCACATCACGGTCCGCGGAGAGTTGCGAGGCGGGCAGCGCGACCACGGGGGCCAAAGCGCCTAGATCGTTGATCCCACACGGGTCTCTCCAAGACTCCGACCAAGGAGGAACACCATGAAGTGGCTCGCTCAACTCGTCGCCGCCGCCGCCGTGCTGACCACTCCCCTTGCCGCCTCGGCACAGAGCCTGACAGAGGCCCAAGCGCGCGCCGTGATCGCCCCCTGGTACGCCCTGTTCAACCAACCCGTCCAGGGCGATATGAAGACGCTCCAAGAACAAGTCCTCACCGAGGACTACGAGTCGTGCTGGGGCTATCTGCCCGGCGAATGCTGGGGCCGTGATGCCTCGATCAAAGTGGTCGGAGGCTTTGCCAAATCCATCCCCGACATGAAGTTCGACGTCAAGGAAGTCCTCGTCGCCGGGGATCGTGTCATCGTACGCGGTGAGGTGACGGGAACACCTGCTGGGGATCTCTTCGGTGTGCCCCATACCGGCAAGAGCTTCAGGATCATGGCGATCGATATTCAGACCATCAGAGACGGCAAGATTGCCAGGACCTACCACCTCGAACACTGGCTCAGTGCCGTGGGGCAGCTTCGCGCCAAGTGACCGCGAGCAGTGGAGAATTCGAAATGACGCGACCTGTGGGGTGATCGTGGGTCATGCTGCGGTTTTCCGAGGTCTCCCGCTCTGTCGTGAAACTCCGCGAGAAACCCCGGAAAACCTTGGTTCATAAACTGATGGCCCCAACGCGATTCGAACCCGTGTTTACAATCCGCCACGCGCTCTTGGGCGCTGGTTCTACGGGGCATAGTGTCAAGACATGCGTCCACCCCGTCGACAGAACACGTCAGGCGACCGAGCCGAATTCGACATCTACCGGCGTTGGCGTGTGAACAAGCGTGCTGAATTTCAATTTTCCGTTCGAGTCCTGAATTCGAAAGACGGCGATCGTGTCGGTGTTTTGGTTCGCGGCGTAAAGGAATGTCCCCGAGGGATCGATGTTCATTCCGCGCGGCCACTCCCCTCGCGTCGATTCCCAGCCGATGACGTCGAGCTCGCCCGTGGCCGGGTTGATCGCGAACATCGTGACGCTGTTGTGACCGCGGTTCGTGTTGTAGAGAAATCGCCCGCTCGGGTGGACGCGGATCTCCGCGGTCGTGTTGGACCCGGTGAAATTGTCGGGCAGAGTTGGGATGGTGTCCTTCCAGACGAACGCGCCACGCGCTGAATCGTAGTCGAAAACCGTAATGGATGACACGAGTTCGTCTAGAACGTACGCGTGCCGCCGATCGGGGTGAAAAGCCATGTGCCGAGGTCCCGAGCCGGAGGCGACCGGTGCGAATGGTACCGTGTTCGCGGCGAGCACACCCGTTCCTGGATTGAGATTCAAGACGTTGACCTTGTCCGCGCCGAGGTCGACGCCGAACACGTGATGCCCGTCCAGGTCCGTGAGGATCTGGTGCGCGTGCGGCGCTTCCTGGCGCTCGGGATTGGGGCCAGTGCCGTTGCCGGCGCCGAGGAAGATGTCGGTCATGGCGCCGATCGCGCCGTTAGCGAGGATCCGATAAACCGGGAAGCTGCCTGGAAAGGCGAGGTTGCCGTAGTTGGCGGCGAAGACATACTGCCCGGAGGGCTGCACGCTGATGTGGGTCGTGAACGCGCCGTTTGCCGACACCATGTTGAGGAAGCCTAGCGTCCCGTTCGCCGGGTTGATGGCATACGCACTCACGTGCCCGGCAAGGTCCTCGTTGACGGAATAAAGGTGCGTCTGCGTCGGATCGAGCGCGACAAACGATGGGTTCGAGGCCGGAACAATCTGGAGCTCCGTCAACCCGCCATCGCTCGGATCCATCTTGAACACATAAATGCCTAAGGCCGTACTCTGATGGGTTCCTCCGGGCGGGACGCCTGGAAACGTGTAAGTACCGACGTAGACGAACCGAGCCTGCGCATCGGATGGCTTGGCGGCGGCGACCGAACGCGGGGCGCCGGTGGCGAGCGCTGCGGTCGCGCCAAGCAACGGAATGAACTGACGACGCGTGAGGCCGGACGACAATGGTTTTTGATCAAGATCGGAGTCTTTTGACGCTGGCATCTTGCCCTCCTTTCAACAGTCACAGTGGATCACAGGAGCGCCGTGGTCAGACTCGGGGGGCGGCTTGCGGCCGCCCAAGGTCAAGGACACGTCTGATTTCCAATGCACTTCATCGAGGGGCGAGGCAGGGTGGGCCCCGAATGCGCGCATCCCCACTCGAGCTTTCGGAGGCATCGGGGGACTTGACGCGCCGTACGGCGTTCAGGGACATATCCACCCCTCAGAAGAGCGGGTAGTGTCGAGGGGAGCCATGGTGCTCCCGTGCCGCGAGGGTGTCAAGATGGAGTCGGCCCGGGGGCTGTGTCTATACGTCGTTTCACGTATGGGATGGACCCTGCGAGCCGCTCAAGCTGAGATGCTTTCGGCTTCCCGTATCCATGGCCGATGGGACGGGAGCAGTCCCCTCAGTCCGGGGGGTCCAACAGACGCGGCTACTCGGACCTGCGCTCGGTCAGCAAGAGTGTGGTCGGTCTGCCGGTCGGCATCGCCCGCCAGCAAGGGAAGATCGATATCGGGGCCTCACCGCTCGCGTACTACCCGCGCAACGCCTACCTGCGGTCGCCTACGCGCGACGCGATCACGGTGGAACACCTGGCCTACCAAACCGCAACCCGCACTAGACGTAAGCACGCCAAGGCGAGGATGGCTATGGCCATAAGGCTCAACGTGGCCGGCTCAGGAACAGCACCGTCATTCTTTAGCCGGAATGAAACATCATCGGTAATGTTCCACGTCGTGGTGCCGTTTTGCATTTGGCGCGCGCCAAACGTGTCTACATTTGCACTCAGCCAGACCCAGCGAGCGTCTGGAGCAGCGTCGAATACTGACATCCAATACGGAGTTCCCGGCGCGGCGCTGAAGGGCGTGCTCAGGGTCGCAGAGTAGAACGTGACCGGGTCGAATGGGCTGCCTGTAGTGGCACTCGAAGATGTCGGAATTACAGCAACGGTTGACAAAGGCGAGCCGGGATTCCCGCCAGTATCCGGATAGAAGGTAATCTGAAAACTGGTGCCACCACTACGCAGTGTGCCCCACCACTCTACGGCGCTCACCGTTCCGCCGCCAGCGAGTTGAAAATTGTCCGCGACCCGGAACCCGGGAGTCCCTCCAAGGTTGTTTAGCGTGCTTGAAATGAGCTGACTGGATGAATTCGCCCCCGGCAATTGCTCGAACAGCGTAGCCCCTTCGGACACGCTTGGCCCTAGAATCAGAAACACTGCGATCAAGAATCGAGATGTCATCAACGTTTTCTCCCCTGAGTTTCGGTGCGCCGATGGAACCGCAACACGCATGGATCGGGCTCGCCATGTTCAGACGCTTCAACAGGGTGGCACCGACAGGCTGAACCGCACGAGGGTTAGGAACGCCGGAAGCAGACTCGCCCTCATTGGCACCCTCCGGTGACGTTCTCAGCCGCAGATCTCGGCCCAGTATCGTCTCTTTCGACCTACCCGTCAGGTCTGCTTACACAACCGGTCCTTGCCATAGAGTCATCGGGACCGACGGCAACTTGCAGGCCATCGCCGGGCACGCTGCGTTGACGCGTCCTTAGGACGAACCGCCGGGGAGGCCGGGATCGCTCTGTCAGGTATGTCGACATGGCCCGCATCGGGATCCTGGGGTCGGTCACCCTCTCGGCCGCCGACTCGCCGACGTGCCCCGCCCTTGGCGCAGCGCCGACTCGATGAGGGCGTCCACCATCCAGCGGGCCACCGCCTCCACTTCGCGATAGCTCGAGCCCCAGATGTCGCGCAGCACCACGTACGACTCGACGCCATAGATCAGCGACAGGGCTTTGATGAGGCGTTCGTAGGTCCGCTCGCCCAACGTGGCGCGCAAGGGGGCGGCCGCCCGGTGCAGCATGTAGCGGCGGTGGCCCCGCCGGTAGGGCTCCTCCTCGAGCAGACCCATGCGCTCCAGCGACTCGTGCTCCAGCGAGAGCTGGAGCGCCGCCCGCATGTGGGGCTCGAACTCCTTGAAGAGCGGGAAGGTTTTGTCGAAGAGCTCACGCACCCGCTGGAGGCCGTCGCCGGAGCGAGGCTCGAAGCGGCGCACGGGGGCGAGGGCCTCGCCCACGACGGCAGTGACGAGGGCGCTCCGGCTCGGGAAGTAGCGATAGGCGGTCGCTCGCGACACGCGGGCCTTGGCCGCGACCTCCGGCACCGAGGGGATGCGGCCCCGCTGGACGAGGGTCATCGCCTGTGCGAGGAGGCGCCGGTAGGTCCGGGCGCGCGGACCGCGCTCGGCCCCCGGCGGCTGCACCCAGCCGAGGCCGGGCGCGGCAACAAGCGACTTGACAAAGGGCGACACCGGCCCTAGTCTCGCACAACCGCGTGAGACACGTGTCTCATTCTGCGCGCCACGGCGCGGTGCGGCGCGCCGGTCACCCTCGAGGAGGAGGCCATGGCCAACGTCCTCTTCACGAACGTTCGGATCCTGGACGCCAGCGGCGCCGCGCCCTACCCCGGCGAGGTGCTCGTACAGGGCAATCGCATCACCCGCGCGGCCCGGGGGGCGCGCGCGTTGCCCACGAGCGGGGTAACCGTAGTGAACGGCGGCGGCGCCACCCTCATGCCCGGCCTCGTCGAAGCGCACACCCACTTCTCCTGGAACGACCAGCCCGGCCTCAGCGAGATCCAGCGCATGCCCACCGAGGAGCACGTCCTCTGGTGCGCCCACATCGCCAAGCGCTACCTCGACATGGGCTGGACGTCCTGCATCGGCGCCGCCACCGCCAAGCCGCGCCTTGACGTGGTGATCCGCAACGCCATCGAATCGGGCCAGATCCCCGGCCCGCGTTACCTCGCGGCAAGTCAGGAGATCACGGTGCCCGGCGGCCTCGGCGACGAGACGCTGCCCCACCTGCCCTACCCGGAGTTCAGCTTCGGGGCCATCGTCAACGGCCCCGAGGAGATGCGGAAGACGGTGCGCATGTTCCTCAAGTACGGCGTCGACACCGTGAAGCTGAACCTCTCCGGCGAGTACATCGCGGGCATCCCCGCCGAGCTCACGCCGATGACGGACGAGGAGATCGCTGTCGCGGTGAAGGAGACCCACGTCCGGGGCAAGCGCGTCTCCGCGCATGCCCGCTCCGCAGAGGCGGTGAAGCAGTGCGTGCGCCACGGCATTGAGATCATCTACCACGCGAGCTTCGCCGACGAGGAAGCGCTCGACATGCTGGAGGCGCGGAAGGACCGGCACTTCGTGGCCCCGGGCATCGCGTGGCTGATCAACACCTCGTTCCACGCCGCGGAGTGGGGCATCTCGCCGGACGCGGCGAAGGCCATGGGCTACCACCGCGAGCTCGAGGTCGCCTGCGAGACGCTGAAGAAGATGCACAAGCGCGGCATCCGCGTGCTGCCCGGCGGCGACTACGGCTTCGCCTGGATCAAGCACGGCACCAACGCGAAGGACCTCGAGTACTTCGTCTCCCACCTGGGCTTCACGCCCATGGAGGCGCTCCGCTCCGCGACCTTTTACGGCGGGCAGATAATGCTGCGCGGCGGCGAGCTCGGCCAGATCAAGGAGGGCTACCTCGCCGACCTGCTCCTCGTGGACGGCGATCCCGTGGCCAATGTCGCCGTGCTCCAGGATCCCAAGCGCATCCTCGGCATCATGAAGGACGGCGCCTTCCACAAGGACCCGCAGGGCCGCGCCGCACGCGGTCGCTGGAGCCTCCCCGCCGCCTGAGGTGCGGACCCGCATGCCGACCCAGTTCATCGAGCGCGTGGCCGTCGAGTGCGATGGCGACGGCGAGGCCGTCCTGATGATCCACGGCCTCGGCGGCACCTCCAATGTCTGGACGCCCGTCCTCCCCGCGTTGGCCCGGCATCGGACGATCCGGCCGGATCTACCCGGCTCGGGCCGCTCCCACCGGGTGGAGGGGCCGCTGACGATCGGACGCTTCGTGGAGGCAATGCAGCGCGTGTGCGGGGCGTTGCGCCTCGACCGCGTGCACGTCGCCGCGCACTCCCTCGGCACCATCGTGGCCCTGCACCTCGCGGTCACCACGCCGCGGCTGGTGAGGAGCCTGGCCCTCTTCGGTCCCCTCGCGAGCCCGCCCGACGCGGCCCGGCCCGGCATCCGCGCGCGGGGCGCCAAGGCGCGCGACGAGGGCGAGGCGGGCATGCAGGCGATCGCTGACGCCCTGCTCACCACCGCGGTCTCGGCGGAGACGCGGACGCGGCGGCCGGTGGCAGTGGCGGCGGTGCGCGAGCTACTGATGCGCCAGTGCCCCGACGGTTACGCGCGCACCTGCGAGGCCCTCGCCGACGCCCAGCCGGCGGAGGTGGGCGGTATCGCGTGCCCGACGCTCCTCGTCACCGGCGACGAGGACACGGTGTCCCCGGCCCAGTCGGTGCGGCAGCTCGGCGGGCGCATCCCCGGGGCACGCGTCGAGGTGCTGGCGCGCTGCGGGCACTGGACGCCGATCGAGAAGCCGGCTGAGTGCGAGGACTTGTTGAAGCGCTTCTACGCCCAGCGCATGTAAGGGAGCCAACCATGACGAGCGTGCTCTTCACCAACGTACGGCTCATCGACGGAACGGGGAATGCGCCCTATGCCGGCGAGGTGCTGGTGCAAGGAAATCGGATCGCGCGGGTGGCCCGGGGCACCCGTTCCCTGCCCACGGCGGGGGTGACCGTGATCGACGGCGCCGGCGCGACCCTCATGCCCGGCATGGTCGAAGCTCACACGCACTTCTCCTGGAACGATGCGGCAGGGCTGGCCGACCTCCAGCGCCTCCCTCTGGAGGAGCACGTCCTCTGGTCCGCAAACGTGGCCAAGCGCTACCTCGAGGCCGGCTGGACATCGTGTGTCGGCGCGGCCTGCGCCAAGCCCCGGCTCGACGTGGTGACGCGAAACGCCATTAACCAGGGTCTCATCCCCGGCCCGCGCTACCTCGCGGGCAGCCAGGAAATCACCGTGGCGGGCGGGCTGGGCGACGAGACGCTGCCGCACCTGCCCTTCCCGGAGTTCAGCTTCGGCGTCCTCGTGAGCGGTGCCGAGGAGATGCGCAAGGTCGTGCGCATGTTCCTCAAGTATGGGGTGGACCACGTGAAGCTGAATCTTTCAGGAGACAACTTCACGCCGACCTCGCCCGCCGGCACCACGTGGATGAGCGACGAGGAAGTCGCCATCGCGGTGCGGGAGGCGAAGATGCGCGGCAAGCGCGTGGCCGCCCACGCGCGGTCGTGCGAGTCCGTGAAGCAGTGTGTGCGCCACGGCATCGAGATCATCTACCACGCGAGCTTCACCGACGAGGAAGCGCTCGACATGCTGGAGGCCAACCGCGACCGGCACTTCGTGGCGCCGGGGATCGGCATCCTCGTCGCCATGCTCGACCACGCCGCGCCCTGGGGCATCACCCGCCAGAAGGCGGTGGAGATGGGCTACGAGGTGGAGCTGGCGGCGGCCGTCGAGTCCCTCAAGAAGATGCACAAGCGCGGCATCCGCGTCCTCCCCGGCGGCGACTACGGCTTCGCCTTCACCCCGCACTGCGAGAACGCTCGCGACCTCGAGTACTTCGTGAAGTACCTCGGGATGACGCCGATGGAGGCGCTGCTGTCGGCCACCCGGTACGGCGGCGAGATCATGATGAAGGGCGGCGAGCTCGGGCAGCTCAAGGACGGCTATCTCGCCGACCTGATCCTGGTGGACGGGGACCCCCTCGCCAATCTCGGCATTCTGCGCGATCAGTCCAAGCTCCTCGCCGTGATGAAGGACGGCGTCTTCTACAAGGAACCCGAGATCCGCTCCGCCCAGTCCCGCTGGGGCCGCTCGGTCGCCTGAGGCCGATCCCGTGCCGCGATTCTGGCGCTGGTTCTGGGTGGTGGTTCTGGGGGTGCCCGTTGCCGCGTTCACCGTCTGGGGTCTCGTCGACAACGCCAAGCTCTTCCTCACCACCGCGCTCAACGGGCTCACCTTGGCCGCGTTGTACTTCCTGGTGGCGAGCGGCTTCACCCTCGTCTTCGGACTCATGCGCAACGTCAACCTGGCCCATGGCTCCCTGTATCTCCTCGGCGCCTACGTGGGCTACGTGGTCGGCGACAAGACCGGCTCCTGGCTCCTCGCCGTCGCCGCCGGCTTCGCGAGCTCCGCGCTGATCGGGCTCGTCTTGCAGACGACGGTGTTCCGGTTCATGCAGGGTCAGGATCTGCGCCAGACCTTGGTTACCATCGCGCTCTCCATCATGCTCGCCGACGTGCTCCTGTGGATCTTCGGCGGCGAGATCTACCAGTTCGATCCGCCCCGGTGGATCTTCGGCCGGACGCCGCTGCCGCTGGTGCAGGTGTACCCGACCTACCGGCTGGTGCTGCTGGCGATCTCGGCCGCCATCGGCGTACTCCTCTGGCTCTTCCTCAATCGCACCCGCGTGGGGATGATGATCCGCGCCGGCGTTGACGACCGCGCCATGCTCGCCGCCGCCGGCGTCAACGTGCAGGCGGTGTTCGCGATCACGTTCGCGATCGGCGCCGGGCTTGCCGGGTTCGCGGGGGTAGTCGGCGGCACCGCGCTCTCCATCGCCCCCGGCGAGGACACGCGCTACCAGCTCGCCTCGCTGGTGGTGGTGATCGTGGGCGGCATGGGCAGCGTGGTAGGAGCGGCCATCGGTGCCGCCCTCATCGGGGTGGCCGAGCAGTTCGGTCTGGCCTACGCGCCCACCTACAGCGTGGTGTTCACCTTCGTCATCATGGCGCTGGTGCTGGCCTTTCGCCCGCAGGGCCTCCTGGGGAGACGCGCGTGAGCGCGTCCGAGTGGCGGAAGGCCATGAACGCGGGCGCCGGGCGCACCGCCTGGCCGCGCACGGCCCCGTTGCCCGGACGGAGCGCGGCGCCCGACGAGGTCACGCGGGATGGAACGCGCTGGCTCCGCTGGATCGGGGAACGCGTGCGGGCGCGGCACGTGCTCGTGCTCCTCGCGGCGTTGGCCTACCCGCTGCTCGCTCCGCCATTCTTCACCTTCCAGATCGGGGCGCAAGCGCTTGCCCTGGGACTGATCGCGCTCTCGCTCACCTTCCTCGCCGGCTACGGCGGCATGGTGTCGCTGGCCCAAATGACGGTAGCGGGCATCGCCGGGTACATGTACGCGATCTTCGCCACCAGCGGTACCGACATCAGCCTCGGCTGGCCGTGGTGGCT
>Ga0137360_10002599_pt1 | contig 10820 bp, 10 predicted proteins | sample Mad1_60_16metaG_FD_104924 | JGI IMG/M metagenome (GOLD analysis project Ga0137360, IMG submission 104924) | Vadose zone soil microbial communities from Angelo Coast Range Reserve, California, USA - Mad1_60_16 metaG | ecosystem: Environmental > Terrestrial > Soil > Vadose zone | place: USA... | reverse complement strand
GGCCAATGAAAATTGGTCGCGGCGGTGGGCCGGCCGGGATACCGAGATACTTAAAACGTCGGCCTCAGCGCCCGGGGGAAAGCAGGTCTCCGATCATGTTAAATATCTAAAGCCATATATGAAATCGGGATCCTATACAACGGTTGCGAACAAGCCGATGTTTGTAATATACCGCCCAGATGTTTTTAAAGATCCCGCGGCTACGCTTGCGCTTTACAGAGAAGAGTTCGCGCGCGCCGGCATCCAACCATCAATCGGATATTTTGTAAAAGATGCCTCCGACGTTAAATATTCGAGTATCTTCGATTTCTCTTATATTTTTGAGCCGAGATTGTTTCTGAACTTTTTTGGAATAAGAAAAAGCAGGGTTGCGGGCGAGGTATTCAAGAAGGTTCTCAGGCTTCTGGCCGACGAAAGAGCGGAGATGGTTTCTGAACGTACCGTCCGGTTGCTGAATAGGGGGGCAAGAAGATATTCGTTCGCTTCTTTTCTGTCGTATTTCAGTTCTAATGACCGCAAAGTTTTACTGCAGTCGCTGAAGTGCCCAGTACAGAATGTCCTAACGTGCGGGACGAATAATGCGCCTAGGTACCGTCAACGTTTTACTGAGATTGAAGTCCCCACCCCTAAGCAATTTTCGGAAATGCTTGAGATATCCCGCCATGATGAACTGTGTTCAGGGGCTCTTCCTTTGTTGTGCAATGCGTGGAATGAATGGTCTGAAGGCGCAGCGCTTGAGCCATGTACGTATCTCGGCGATGGCTTACTCAGAAGCTTCGTATCCAACTCCGTAGCTCCGCGGCGCGAGCGAAGCCTCGAAGGCCAAGAGGAACGCCTCTGCGAAAATGCTTCGAAAACGTAGGGAAGATAAAACCAGTGACAATCGATACGCACACGCCCGAATTTGATGCATATTACCGTTACCTGAGGGGTATAAGTCGCAAAGGTCGTATTTACAAGAGATATTTTTCGTCCCCTCTTCTGTTTTTGTGCGCCCGGCGTTATGGGCCTCGGATCGTAGAAGTCGGGTCTGGAATAGGGAGTGGTGTGCTGGGTGCTTTTCCCGCGAGTGTCGTCGGTTTCGAGATTAATCCATTCGCGGTGGAGTACTCCAAGAACATCGGGTTGCGCGCGTCGTTGGTGAATGACGATGGCTCCTTTCCGGTTGAAGACGGGGCCTTTGATGCCTGCATTCTTGATAATGTGCTCGAACACATCGAGGCGCCAAAAAAGGTTCTTGATGAGTGCTCACGCATCACAGGTCGAAATAGCGGGCTTGTAATTTGCGTACCTGGCGTCCGCGGGTTTGAATGGGATTCAGATCACAAGGTTTTCTATGACGACGCTCGATTGAGGCAATTGGACGATCGGTGGTTATTGACCAAGTTGTTCTCGCTCCCGATCCTCATTCGAAGCGATAGCCTGTCTAAGTCCATGAAGCAATACGGTCTGGTGGCGGTTTATAGGAAGGCTCAGTAGTTGTCGGCGACACTGACCGCGAAGGGCTGCTGAGATCCGAATGGAAAAACAATCAGTCGGTACTTCTCGCGCTATCGTATTCGCACCATTCTTTTCCGTGGATTTGGCGGCGAACCGGCCGCGGTTCATTGCGTCGGTGCTCGCGGAGCTCATGCCGGTGGACGTGGTCACGAGTGATTTCGACCATGGAAGCAAACAAAAACAGCAACACCGACAATGCGAGCCGTTCGAGAAAATTGTCTATCTCAAGACGCGACCGTATAAAAGTAATGTGAGCCTAGGGAGGTTGATCTCCCACTTGCTGTTTGCAATCCGCGCAGCAGCGTATTTCAAGAAATATGGCGATCAGTACGAGGTGGTATACGCGAGCGTGCCGCTGAACGTGTTGTCCTGGCTGGTGTTTAAGCGAGCAGGAAACAGGACCAAGATCGTAGATGTGATCGACATTTGGCCGGACGTGCTTCCGTTTTCGCGGTTGCTCAGGCGAGTCATGGGACCATTTTTTGCGCTGTGGAAATGGTTCTTCAAGTCCGCAGTACATATGGCGGATATTGTGCTCACGGTATCCGACGAATTCCTGGGCGAGGCCAGCAAGTACGCAAACCGGTTTGCAAGCACGAAGAGATTTTATATTGGCCACGAAGCTCTTGTGTCGAAAGTGGCTAAGCAAACGACGTTCACGGTGGCGTACGTCGGTAACCTGGGCCGGCTCTACGATTTCGAGACTCTCTTGGACGTTTTGGGTGAGCGTGAGCTGCGCGAACAAATGCAACTGTTCGTTATCGGCGAAGGAGACCGGCAACAGTGGCTCATTCGCGAGCTCAAGGCAAGAAACATTCGATATCAATATTTTGGCGCGATATTCGATTCCACAAAACTTGCCGACATCCTGCGAAGCTGCCACGTGGGGTTTAACGGTTATGTCGATACTTCCGCAGCATATTCATATAAGGCGAGTACATATTTCGCCGCCGGATTGCCGATCGTTAATTCAATGGGCGGCGATCTCCAGCAGCTCGTTGCAGAATTGGGTCTGGGTGAGAACTATGCGAGTCGGGACAGGGTGGCGTTGAAGCAGGCATTGTTGCGTATGCAGCGAAACGGCTTGGGCGCATTGACTGCGAATTGCGACCGATTCTTTCGCGCAGAACTTGAGCTCACGAGTGTGGGGGCTAGAGTGAAGGAATTTCTTGCGGGGAAACTTGCCGTGCGCCCGGAGACATATTTGGAGGGCGAGCAAAATTGCCCGGAAGTTATTCTGACGTCGTCCAGATCTTCGTGATTCGCGGTACGGAATATCACTTGAATCGTGCACTCAAGCGAATGTCGGATGTATTGATTGCGAGTATCGCGATCGCTCTCTTTGCGCCCGTAATGGGGATTGTAGCGACAATCATCTATCTGACTATGGGTCGACCGATTTTGTTTCGACAGCAACGTCCCGGATATAAGACGGCGCCGTTCATTCTCTTAAAGTTCCGGACCATGACGGACGCTCATGATGGGACGGGCGTGTTACTCGTCGATGAGCTAAGGCTAACTTCTTTCGGGAAGATGCTGCGTCGGCTGAGTTTAGACGAACTTCCGCAGCTGTGGAATGTGTTGAAAGGGGACATGAGCTTGGTGGGGCCTCGTCCGCTGCTTATGCGCTACCTGGATCGCTATACGGCACAGCAGGCGCGGCGGCATGAAGTTAAGCCGGGCTTGACAGGCTGGGCGCAAGTGAATGGAAGGAATGGGCTCAGTTGGGAAGAGAAATTCGACAAAGACGTATGGTACGTGGATCACATGAGTGCATGGTTAGACGCAAAGATCATCGCTCAAACAATAGGGTGCGTGTTTCGCCGGCGTGGGATTAACCAACCAGGGATGGCGACGGCAGAAGAGTTTCTGGGAACACAAGGGGAAGCTGCCGGGCAATGGATAGGCAGCGCAGAAGAATTAGGTTCCAAACAAATTTTGGATAGAGCGTAACTGGCGAGACGTACTGCCGCGGGTCCGAGGCCAGAAAGCTCACGGGGCTAGTCAGAAATCATGCGACCTCCACTGAGTTCAAACGGGAAAGCAACTTTCGTGAGGGCAGACTTGGAGCGGCGCGTTTGAAAGGTTTAATACCGTGCGGGTATTATTACGATCCCGCGGTGCTTAGTAGTGAGTACGAGAAGCTATTCGCTCGTACATGGAATTTTGTGGGTTTTACGTTCGACCTCGCGAATTGCAATGACTACATCTCAATGGAAGTTGCAGGCAAGCCGATCGTGGTCCAAAACTTCGAGGGGAAACTCGGGGCCTTTCTCAATGTGTGCAGTCATCGGTTCAGTGAAATTCGTTGTGAGCCGAAGGGGAATGGGCCACTGCGGTGTCCTTATCATGGGTGGACTTACAATTCGGAAGGTGTCCCGGTGGGTATTCCGAGCCGCCCACGATTCGATGGTCTCAGCGAAGACGTGATTCGTTCTTTGGCTTTGCCCAAATATCGGGTAGAAGTGTGCGGTACGATAATTTTCGTGAGTCTCGATTCCGCCGCACCGAGCCTTCGCGAGTTCCTTGGCGAGGCGTGGAGCAGGATTGAGACCATGAGCTCGAGCTTCGGCGAGTTGATCGACCGCAATCAGCTAGAGATGGAATGCAATTGGAAGATTGCTGTCGAAAACACGCTTGAGAGCTACCACGTGGCGTTTATACATTCGAAAACGTTCAAGATGCTCGGTGCTTCGGGAACTGATTTTCAGTTCGAGGGAATCCATTCGGTCTGGAATGCGAGCGTGAGCGAGGCGGTTCAGAGACAAATGACTAGGCTCAAAGAGAGCTTTGCAAGCCGGCCTTTCAAAGTCGAGGGTTATCTGCACCAGCTTGTTTTTCCTGCCCTCACCATTGCGACGACTTACGGCCATTCCTTTGCGGTGCAACAGATCGTCCCCCGTGGGCCTACTCATACAAACTTCATAAGTTACGTTTTTTCGACGAAATTGCAGGGAGCAAGCGACCTAAGAGAAAACGTCAGAGCGATGATCAACGACTCTGTTGTGCAGTTCAACCGGGCCGTGTTCCTTGAAGACAAAGCCATTTGTGAAGCTGTCCAACGTGGTATTAAGAACGGAATTGGCACGGGGCAGTTGAGCGATGAAGAGCTGCGCGTCGCTGATTTTCAAAAAAACTACACGGAGATGATGGAATTGTCTTCTGTCTACGCATCATGACGCAGAGGCTCGGAGTGTCTATGTCGCATCGGTTTGACGCTGGCCTGCGCCGCATATGACTCGCAGAAAGCTTATTCTTATCGGTGGCGGTGAGTTTGCTCGCGAGATGCTGTGGGCTGCTTCAGCACTGGATCCAAAAACAGTAGGGTGGACACCCGCCGGTTTTATCGATGACGATGTTGATCGGGCTCGGCAACACATGAGTGTAAAGCATGTTTCGCTGCCAGTTCTCGGCGCAATCCGAGACCACCGGCCGAAGCCTGATGAGGTGTTCATCTGCGCCATCGGAAAAACGAAAGCTAAGTTGGAATGTGTTGAGCTGGTGGCTCAGCGCGGCGGAGAGTTCGTCAACATCGTCCATCCCACTGCGAACGTCGCTCCCGACGCTGATGTCGGACGTGGCATCTTCCTGTTTATCCGGGCTCTAATCAGTACCGGCGCGGAAGTAGGTGACCATACGGCCTTGAACGTTAATGCCAGCATTGGTCATGACGCTTCCGTCGGTCCTGGGTGCACCATTAGTTCATATTGCGATGTCACCGGGAATGTTCGACTTGGAAGAGGAGTCTTCATGGGAAGTCACGCGTCCATACTGCAGGGCGTCACGGTGGGTGATTTTGCGATTGTTGGTGCAGGTTCTGTCGTGATTCGAAGAGTTCCTCCACAAACGTCGGTGATGGGAGTTCCTGCACGCGCAATTTTATAGCGGAACCCAGGCGAATGTCTTTTGCGTTCAAAAAATCTTAAACCAGTAGCCAGAGAGCGAGAGTCGGTTTGTCTCAGTGCATACTAAATAACATAGCGATACGGGGAGTAGTAGGCGCACTCCCGGGGGACCCCGTAAGCATCCGGGATGTCCAGAGCACGCTGACGGCCGAGGAGATCACAAAACTCAGCGCCACAGTGGGACTCAAGGAGCTGTATCGCACCACGGACTTGCAAACCGCCGGCGACCTTTGCATCGCAGCAGCACGCAGACTTCTCGAAAGACTGCGCTGGGATCCCGCATCAATTGACGGAATCTTTGTTGTTACGCAAACCCCCGATCACTTTTTGCCAGCGACCGCGTTTATTGCACACAGAGAACTCAACCTCAAGGATCATTGCCTCGCTTTCGACATCGGCTTGGGCTGCTCTGGATACGTATACGGTCTCTGGAATGCGGCTCAGTTCATAGCAAGCGGGTCGTGCAAGCGCGTTCTACTACTCGCCGGCGATACGATTTCAAAGTTGATTTCGCCGGAAGATAAGTCCGTAGCCGTATTGTTTGGGGATGCGGGCTCAGCGACTGCGTTAGAGTTCGATGCAACAGCAGGGCCGATGGCATTCGTGGGTGGCAGCGAAGGCGCCGGCGCGGAAAACCTGTGTGTGCCTGGAGGCGCATTCCGAAGCATGCCTTGCTCTGAAATCTTTGCCGAGCACGCGGATGAAGACGGGAACACGCGAAGCAAGCGAGATTTGGTAATGGATGGTCTTGCGATCTTTAATTTCACACTCCAACGTGTTCCACCGCTCGTGAATGCCGTTACAGAGTTAAGGGGCTGGCGAATACCCGAAGTGGACACGTTTGTTTTTCACCAGGCTAACGGTTTCATCCTGAAAAATATCATCAAGAAGCTGAGGCTGAGAGATGAGCAAGCGCCAATTAACATTGGGAGGTTCGGTAATACTTCGATGACTTCAATGCCGTTGCTCATCTCCGACTCAGCCGCTGACCGGTTGCGTTTGCAGGAACCCGCAAAGATTGTAGTCGTGGGTTTTGGGGTGGGCTACTCGTGGGCAGCGCTAGCCACAGAAATGAGCAACGTCACGACTGACATTGTTCGCGTGACGGAAAACGTGACATGTTCAACCCGCTTGATCTCAGCGCCAAGTTAATTTTGGTCACGGGTGCTTCTTCGGGGATAGGACGTGCGACCGCACTGGTCCTAAGTCGTCTCGGTGCGCGGGTTATTCTCACAGGAAGACGTGAGCAGGCACTCCAAGAAACCCTCTGCGCTATGGATGAGCCGAAAAAGCATTCTTTTTTTGCGGCCGACCTCACAGAAACCGACGCGATTCCTTCGTTGATAGTACAGCAGATCGAAAAAGCGGGAACCGCTCTGGATGGCATCGTTCATTCGGCCGGTATCGGCAAGCCCATGGCGCTTCGTATGACCTCGCGCCCTGGCGTGGACGCGATGATGGCTATCAATGTGTACGCCAGCCTCGCGCTGCTGCGGGCGGTCAGTGGAAAGAATGTAACGTCACCTCGGGGCGCTTCGGTCGTATTAATGTCCTCGGTTGCTGGACTGGTTGCCTCCCCCGGATTAGTGGCCTACAGCGGAACGAAGGCAGCACTCTTCGGAATCACGAAATCCGCAGCACTGGAGTTGGCCTCAAGACGAGTACGCGTGAACTGTATTGTTCCAGGATACGTAAAGACTCCGATGTTGGATCAAGCTGAGGACGCTTTTGTGGGTTTCGAACAAGTTAAGAACAAGCAGTTTCTTGGATTGACTGAGGCGGAGGACATAGGTGTCCTTGCTGCATACCTCCTATCGGATGCGTCTCGCGCTGTCACCGGGGCGACCTTCTTGATTGACGGGGGTTTCTCCACCTCGTGAGTCACACAACGCCAAAAAATGATCAGTTGCCTGCCTCTGCCGGCGTGGACTCAGGTGCCAATTGAGGGGAACTAACTAGATGAATTCGGATGAATTGCTGGGTTTATTTGCTGAGGCTTTGGAGGCGGACAAGTCCGCCATTTCCATGGACACCGCCATAGTCGATGTGCCTGATTGGAGTTCTTTGGTTTGGTTGTCGATCATGTCGCTTCTGGATGAACGATACGGGATCCAATTGAGCGCCAGGGAGATCAGGAGTTTTAAGACTGTGAGAGACGCTATTGAATGCATTACGGCGAAGATCGGCACAGTCACGTAAGGGGAGCAAGGTATAAAAGAAATGGGACTGCAGTCGCGCGGCGAGGCTTTTATCAAAGGGATCAGCGCGTACCTGCCTGAAACCATTGTCACAAACGAACAACTTCAAGCCGAGAACCCTGACTGGGACATGCCCAGAATTGAGGCCAAAGTCGGAATTAAGGGCCGTCACATTGCTCTCCCGGAGGTGACGGCTGGTGATCTCGCGTATTCCGCAGGCTGCAAGTTGCTTGAAACATCCGGCGCGGATCGCGATTCGATTGATTTTCTTTTGTTCTGCACACAGAGTCCCGATTATTTTCTGCCAGCCACGGCGTGCATTCTCCAACACCGTTTGCATCTGGCGTATCATTGCGCTGCTCTCGATTTCAATCAAGGCTGCTCGGGATATGTGTATGGTTTGCGGCTCGCTGAATCGCTAATTGCGTCGGGCAATGCCAAGCGGATCCTGTTCCTGACCGGGGAGACTTACAGCAAGCACATCCACCCTCGAGATCGCTCCGTCCGGGTGCTGTTTGGTGATTGCGCTACGGCGACATTAATTGATGGAACTGGACCGGGCGCACGGATTCTCGCTGGGTGCCTCGGCACGGATGGCAGCGGAGCTGAAAATTTGATTGTGCGCTCAGGTGGTATGCGCTCGAGGGCCGGCTCCAGAGAAATACAGTTCAGCACCGATGGGCAGGACTGTGCACCTAACCCCGAAGCTCTGTTCATGGATGGGCAGGAACTCTTCCTCTTCACCCTGAAACGTATACCGCCTTTGGTTGAGGCTACAGCAAAACTGAACAATTGCACCCTTGAAGAGGTGGATTGGTTCATTTTCCATCAGGCCAATGCCTTCATGAATGAACACATTCGCACGAAGCTCAAAATCCCGAAGGAGAAAGCCCCTATCGTGTTGGAGGATGTGGGCAACACCGTAAGCAACACGATTCCACTAGCGATTCATCGCATTTCCGATCAATTCAAGCCCGGAGACAAAGTAATGCTGGTGGGCTTCGGGGTGGGCTATTCCTGGGGTGCATGCATGCTTGAATGGCAACCTATTCATGGAAAATAAGATTGCGGAACATCGCGATACGACCAGCATTGGCCGGGACAGAAAAGGCGATCAACAGCGGCGCGTGTTTCCTGCATGGCCGTCATTTACCGTTGATGAAGTGGAGGCAGTAACTCGGGTCCTAGCGTCGGGCAGAGTTAGTTACTGGACTGGTGACGAGGGACGTAGGTTCGAAGAAGAATTTGCCGCTCACGCAGGGTGCAAGTACGCCATTGCTGTGGCCAATGGCACGGTGGCCTTGGAACTCGCACTTTACGGCCTCGGAATCGGCCCTGGCGATGAAGTTATTACCAGCTCACGAACCTTCATTGCCTCAGCTTCTTGCGCTGTGATGCGTGGCGCGCGTCCCGTAATGGCCGACGTGGATTGCGTTTCGCAGAACATCACCGCAGATACCATCCGTGCGACCATTTCGCCGCGCACTCGAGCCATCATTGCTGTACATCTCGCGGGCTGGCCCTGCGACATGGATCCCATTCTACAGCTCGCGCGTGAACATAAACTTAAGGTAATTGAAGATTGCGCGCAGTCCCAAGGCGCGACTTACAAGGGGCGACCAGTCGGATCGATGGGAGATGCCGCAGCTTTCTCTTTCTGTCAGGACAAAATCATGACTACAGGCGGAGAAGGCGGAATGGTTACCACGAACGACGAGGGGATCTGGTGTCGTGCGTGGAGTTTTAAAGACCACGGGAAGAGTTACGATGCTATCTACAATCGGCAGCATCCCCAAGGTTTTCGCTGGCTTCACGAGTCTTTCGGGACGAACTGGCGGCTTACCGAGATGCAATCTGCGCTCGGACGAATACTCCTAAAGAAATTACACTCCTCTGTGGAAACGCGGAGAAGAAATGCCGCCATCCTCACAGAAACCTTTTCAACGATACCAGGACTCCGCGTAACTGTTCCCCCGGCAGAGATCTCGCACTCCTATTACAAATACTATGTGTTTATTCGCACCGATCAGCTGCGACACGGATGGACTAGAGATCGAATTATGGCGACCATCCTCGAGGAAGGGGTTCCCTGCTTCACCGGAAGCTGCAGCGAGATCTATTTGGAAAAAGCTTTCGCCCCCGACCTTCGCCCTGCGGAGCGTTTGAGGGTGGCCAAGGAGCTTGGCGAGACTAGCTTGATGTTTCTCGTTCATCCCACACTGTCCGAAACTGATATGCACGATACTTGCCGCGCCGTGGCCAAAGTGCTGGGTGCCGCTGCTTCTCCGAGACAGCAGGCGCACGGCAATGTCAGCAACCTTGTGGAGAGTGCGACAGGTGCGGACGACTGAGACGCTCTCGGTGATTCGTAGTTCCAGATTTGGTGTGGCGATTACGTCGAGGCGCTAGGCTGCCTGACAAACGAATTTAGATAGCAAGATACCTACACAAAACTGCCGAATTAATTCACAAAACATGACCCATAAGATGCCACTTCTATTGATGCGGTACAGGCCCTGGTTCATCAGTTTGTTCCAGTCCTGCGTTATTATCTGCTCGCTCGTCCTTGCTTGGTTGCTGCGTTTTGATTTTACCCTTCCATACCGCTCCGTTCTCGTGTTGTCTATTCCTATTCTTGTGATCACTCGGCTTGGGGCTATGGCGTACTTTGGGTTGCTTCGCGGCTGGTGGAGGTACGTTGGAATTCGGGATGGACTCGACATTTTAAAGGCTGTGGGCACCGGCTCGGTTTTGTTCTGGGTTATTATGCGGTTTGTCCTGGCCTCAACGGCTTTCCCGCGGACGATTTACGTTTTGGAGGCCCTGATCACGGCTGTTTCGCTTGCTGGTGTGCGTCTTCTATCTCGGGCGATTGCTGAGTCGGTTAGAGAGAATATCACTTCGTGCAAGAGAGTGATCCTTATTGGTGCGGGCTCGGCGGCACACACCATAATCCGCGAAATTCGTCGTCCAGACAGCAGCTATGTTGCTGTCGGCTGCCTTGATGACGATCAGACGAAGCTGGGCATTCGAATCGATAATGTTCGAGTGCTCGGAACAGTCGACCAGTTGGCAGAAGTGCTCTCCGCGGAGCCGGCAGATGAGGTGCTCATCGCCGTCCCGTCAGCTACTGGAAGTCAAATGCGGAGATTTGTTGAAATCTGCAACCGCGCCAACGTCAGCTTCCGCACTGTCCCTGCGCTCAAGGACATCATCG
>Ga0137360_10002584_pt1 | contig 10863 bp, 9 predicted proteins | sample Mad1_60_16metaG_FD_104924 | JGI IMG/M metagenome (GOLD analysis project Ga0137360, IMG submission 104924) | Vadose zone soil microbial communities from Angelo Coast Range Reserve, California, USA - Mad1_60_16 metaG | ecosystem: Environmental > Terrestrial > Soil > Vadose zone | place: USA... | reverse complement strand
TTTGTTGTAAAGAAAGGCTCGAAAATGTGAGCCTGCGTCTCCGCGTCCATGCCCGAACCTGTGTCGGAGACCGCAAGTAAAACGTATCGCCCGGGCTTGACGATCGAACGTGCCGAGTTGTACGTGCGATCGAGCTCGGCGTTCGAAGTCTCGATGATGAGCCGTCCGCCCGTCGGCATGGCATCCCGCGCGTTCACGGCTAAATTCATGATCATCTGTTCCATCTGGCTGGCGTCGGCGCGTACCGCTCCCAGGTCAGCCGCCGTACGAATCCCCAACTCGATGTCTTCGCCAATCAGCCGCGGCAGCAGTTTTCCCATGTCATCGACAACGCCGTTCAGATTCATCACCCGGGGCTGAAGCACCTGCATCCGGCTGAACGCGAGGAGTTGCTTCGTCAGAGCCGTCGCGCGGTCCGCAGCCCGATCAATTTGCATAATTTTTCTGGACATGCGGTCCGCGGGAGGCAACGCATTCATCAACAACTCAGTGTGCCCCTTGATGACCATCAAGAGATTGTTGAAATCGTGCGCGACACCGCCCGCCAGCCGCCCAACAGCTTCCATTTTTTGCGCCTGACGAAACTGCTGTTCGAGAAGATGGCGCTCGCTGATATCCTGCGCCACGACCAGACGCACCCTCCGCCCCGCATAGTCGAATTGGTGAGAAATCAACTCGACTTCAAAAACCTTTCCGTCTTTATTGCGGTGTTTACATACGCCATGGTAGTGCCCGGCAGACCCTTCCTTTTGAGGACGCACCTCGACAGATGCGCTCTTCCCTTCCGGCCGAATATCGAAGATGGTCATTTGGCTAAATTCTTCCGCCGCAAAACCATACTGAAGCACTGCAGCGTCGTTCACCTGGATGAACTGAAGAGTCTCATCGTCCATCACCCATGTCGGGAGAGGGTTGTGCGAAAAAAGAAGCCGGAAGACGGATTCACTCTTGCGCAGCGCTTCCTCGGAACGGCGCCGCTCAATCGCCAGAGCGATGTGGCCTCCCACGGAATCAAGAAACTCCAGATCCCGCATGTCGTAAGCACTCTCGTTCTGATAGTGCTGCACGACAAGAACACCTATTGTGGCTCTCGGTGTTTTCAACGGCACACCCAGCCACGCCGGAGACGCCGAGCCGACCAGTTCGACCTCTCCCTGTTCCGCAAGACGGTCGAACTCGGATTGGGGAATTAGCATCGCACTGCCCGTGCGAAACACAAAAGCGGTGCAGCTTCGTCCGACCTTCTGGGGCGGAGGCGCCGTATCAAACTGGTCCACAAAAAACGGAAAATAAAACGTGTCCCTATTGGGATCATGGAGAGCTACGAAACAGTTTTCGGCGTACAGCACTTTTTTTAAAGCTTGGTGGATGCCCTCAAGTAACTGGTCCAGATTGGCCGTCTGATTGAGTGCGTGGACCACCTCCGAAATAACCTGGCGCTCGGATTCCATGCGGTGTAATGCCGTCACATCCAAAAAGCTAGCCACAATCCCGTCGATCGAAGGGTTTTGCAGGCAGCTGCTGAAGGTCGCTTCAAACCAACGCCACTCTCCGGCTATGCTCCGCAGGCGGCAGCGCCCTTTCCGCGTTTCATTGGCAAGATCGGCGGTTCCTTGAATGCGATTTCGAGTCTCTTTCAAATCGTCCGGGTGCACGAAATCTGAAAACGCTCTCCCAACAAGTTCATCGGGACGCAAGCCGAGGGCCCGCATGGATCCCGCACTAGCATGGAGGACAATTCCGTCCGCGCTGAAGATGGTGAGGAGTTCGCGGGCGCAGTCCAGCAACGCGGAAAGTTGCTCTGGTGTAACAGGTACATTTTGCTCGAGAGATGGGTATTGTGACATTGGGTCGCTACTAGCGAAAACGTTTTCGTACCCCAAGGGACCGCGGTGGATACGAACTCCTCCGCCTTACGATCGCGTTCTAGAACGACCTTCTGGGCTCTGGATTATCGAAACGATTTAATGATAGCGGATTTAGAACAAATAGCGAGGAGATAGGACAGGTCTGTTGCGAAAATATGACTGTACGAATGTACAGGCTTTGCCCGCTCGATGCGACACCTGCAAGATGCCGACCCACCTTTTCCGCACGCGCGGAGCGTGCTACCCTCCATTTCGTTTCTGCACAAATCTTGAAGCGCCGCATTCTGGAAATTTCCGCTCGGCATTAGGAGGCAATGTGCCAACACATGACATCTGGAAAGACATGTTCGTTCTTGGGCTCCCTTTGCTCGAGAAAATCCTCCGGCCGATCATCGTTTACATGTTCCTTGTTGTGAGCCTAAGGCTCTCCGGGAAGCGCGAACTAGTTCAGCTCAACCCCTTCGACCTCGTCGTATTGCTAACCCTCTCGAACACAGTGCAAAACGCCATCATCGGCGACGATAACAGTGTCTCGGGCGGTTTGATCGCCGCCACTTCCCTCCTCCTCATCAACTATCTCGTGGTGCGCTTTCTTTACACCCACAACAAGCTGGAGCAGATCGTGGAAGGGCAATCGGATGTGTTAATCGAGAACGGGAAAGTCAGAGCCGAGCGGCTGAAAAAGGAGTTGATCACGACATCCCAACTTGAGGCTGCTGCAAGGAAACAGGGCTTTGACTCACTTAGAGAAGTTGACAAATGCATCCTCGAGCCGAGCGGCACACTATCCTTCGTCGGAAAAAAACCTGCGACTGAAGACGTGCGACACCAGGAATTGCTCGCCCGACTGGAAAAGGTGATGGAAGAAATTGTGCGGCTGAGAGCCTCGCAGCCACCCGCGCGAGCGTAGCCCGCACCCGTCAGCGAGGTCTTTGCTAATGAACGGCAAATGCGGTCAGCGCAAACGCGACACCGCCAGCGCCAATCAACATGCCCGCAAACCAGTAGAGTCGCCGTTTGGTGAGTAACGTCATGGAACAAATCACTAGGCCGACCTCGATAAGGCCCTCTCCGCCATCAAACCGGTCCGCACGCCTGCTAACGACGTCGCGTTCTTTCTCCAACTCCTTAGCTTTCTCGCTGATATCGTCCTTGTCGCCCTCGTAGCGCTCTACCTCCTTCTTGTACTTCTCCTGCAGCGCGGCAGCCTTTTCCTTGTCCGCTGGTGTCAGCGCGCCGAGCATGTCCGCGACGCTCTGCATTTCGTGCAAACGAATATTTTTCGCCTGGTAGTACGCCCATTGATCGGTCGCCTGCGACTGCAAGAGCAACTCTTCCGTGTGCGCGCGATGCCCAAGCAGTGTGACTGCCGCCACCAGCACAGCAAGAATGGAAATCGTGACTGAAACCGGAACTAGGAAGGGATTGTCTCCGTGATCGTGATGCCCTTCTGGCAGCTCTATACCCTCAGGCATGATTCTTATTCTCCTTTAAGAATTGGGCAGTTGGTTCGGCCGCAATGGCCTTCAAGGAATCTCGAGCTGCCGCAATCGTGCGTGTGACGTCCTCCGATGTGTGCGCCGCCGAAACAAACGCAGCTTCAAACTGCGACGGCGCAAGAAAGACACCGCGATCCAGCATCTCGCGGAAAAACCGCGCATAGCGCTTAGTGTCGGACCGCTTTGCGTCGCTATAGTTGCGCACCGGCCGCTCTGTGAAAAAAAGAGTCGCCAGCGACGCCGCTGTGTTAACTTGCCCGGAAATCCCGGTTTCGACTAGCGCTTGCCGGAGGCCTGTTACGAACCGCCTCGCTTGCTCATGGATGCCATCGTACAGTCCGGGACGCGTCAGTTGTTTGAGCGTGGCGATCCCTGCGCGCATGGCCAGTGGATTTCCCGCTAGCGTTCCCGCCTGGTAGACGGGCCCCAGCGGCGCCACATGATTCATGATTTCTGCGCTCCCACCATACGCGGCAACCGGCAAGCCTCCGCCAATAATTTTTCCGAGAGTTGTCAGATCGGCCTGCACTCCCGCGAGCTGCTGAGCGGCCCCAAAGTGCATCCGAAATCCGGTGATCACTTCGTCCACGATGAGCAGTGCACCGTTGCGCTTTGTAATTTCCCGCAAGCCGTTCAGAAATCCCGGTTCCGGCTCAACGACGCCCATATTCGCGGCTATGGGCTCGATGATAACTGCCGCGATTCTATCCTTATGTTGTGAGAAGAGCCGCTCGACTGCGCCCAAGTCATTGTAGGGCGCGTTCAATGTCAACTCGGCAAGCGCTCGCGGAACACCCGGGCACTCCGCTATCCCAAGTGTGGCGAGCCCCGAACCCGCTTGCGAAAGAAAGCTGTCCGCGTGGCCATGGTAGCAACCTTCAAACTTTAAGATGAAATCTCGTCTGGTCACTCCACGGGCCAGCCGTACAGCGCTCATCGTGGCTTCCGTGCCGCTGGAAACGAATCGAATCTTCTCGATCGACGGAATCGCCTGCGTGATCAGTGTGGCTAGCTCGACTTCGAGCTCCGTTGTCGCCCCATAACTCGTGCCGCGTTGTGCCTGCTCCGCAATCGCCTGCGTCGCCGCAGGATGGGCGTGCCCCAGCAGCATGGCTCCCCAGGAACAGACGTAATCGAGCAATTGGTTGCCGTCGGCGTCGTAAAGATATTGCCCACTCCCGCGCTCGATGATGAGCGGCTCTCCCCCCACGGAACGAAACGCCCGCACCGGGCTATTCACGCCTCCGACGAGAATCTTTTCCGCCCGTTCAAATATCTCCCGGGAACGCCTCCGCTCTACTTTCGATTTTGTGGGCGTAGCGGTCATACGTTCTCCACGAGAGCCATCACGCCTTCAGCCACCGAGCGGCGTCTTTGGCGTGATACGTCAAAATGATATCTGCGCCCGCGCGCTGAATTCCCGTCAAGATTTCCAGTACCACGCGCTTCTCGTCCAGCCAGCCTTTCTGTGCTGCCGCTTTGACCATCGCGTACTCTCCGCTTACGTTGTAGGCTCCGGCGGGAACGTCAAACGCATCACGCACACGCCGAATCACGTCAAGATACGCCAATGCCGGCTTCACCATGACGAGGTCCGCGCCCTCTTCAAGATCGAGTGCGACTTCTTTCAGCGCCTCGCGCGCATTAGCCGGGTCCATCTGATAACTGCGGCGATCACCGAACTGTGGCGCCGAATCCGCTGCCTCGCGAAACGGTCCGTAGAAACCCGAACAATATTTCGCGGCATAGGCAAGGATGGCGATGTCGCCAAATTTGTGTTCGTCGAGCGATTCCCGAATCGCTGCCACCCGGCCATCCATCATGTCGGAAGGCGCCACGATGTCCGCTCCCGCGCGCGCATGTGACAATGCCTGCGCCGCAAGAATGGGCAGGGTCGCGTCATTCGCAACTTCGCCATTCTCGATCACGCCGCAATGCCCATGATCCGTGTATTCGCACAAGCACACGTCGGTAATCACCAGCAGTTTCAGATTCGCTTTTCGAATGGCTTCAATTGCCTTCTGGACTACACCCTGCGCCGATGTCGATATCGTCCCTCGCGCATCCTTGGACTCCGGCAAACCAAATAGAATCACGCCGGGAAGTCCCAGCGCTTCCACTTCCCTGCACTCCTCAACAATCTGGTCCACGGATTGTTGATGCACTCCAGGCATGGAGCTGACTTCCTTGCGAACCTTCGTGCCCGGACATACGAACATTGGATAAATCAATCCTGCGGTCGTGAGCCGCGTCTCGCGCACCAATCCGCGCAGGGATTCGTTTCGCCGCAAGCGTCGCGGACGGTGGGTTGGAAAGCTCACCCCTCTTTCACCCCGGCAACGGACCGTCTCTTGGTGCGAGCGAGATGCCCCTCTAAAGCCTCGACTACTGCTTTCGTCGTGCTATCCGCAGCCCGTGCGATTCTTTGGATACCAGCCGCAATCAACGCATTCGCGGTCGTAGGCCCGATGGCGACCATCAACACTCTCCCCTGCAAGCCCTCCAACCGCTCCCGTCCAACCAGCTCCAAAAAGTTCTGCACCGCGCTTGGACTGTAGAACAAAACACCATCAACTCCGTCCCTAAGACTTTCGTTTAATTTCTCTCGATCCGTATTGCTTGGAGGCAAATTTCTGTAAGCGACCACCTCCGTCACCAGCGCCCCACATCGACGAAGTGCGGCCGGCAGATCCGGGATAGCACGGTCGCTTCGCGGCAGAAAAACCTTTCGGGCCCGCAGCTCTTCTCCAAGTTCCCGGGCGAGCCCTGCTCCGCTATGGTCCGCCGCCACATATTCCACAGGAAATCCGGCAGCCTCTGCCGCATCCGCGGTGACCGGCCCGACCGCGGCGGTGCGCGGCAGCTTCATAGCCGTTTTTGTCCCCTGGGCAATTTGCTCCCTTCGCCTCTCCACCGCCTGAACCGCATTTACACTCGTAAACAGAATCCAATCAAACGACGCGATACCGGCCAACACCTCATCCAGCGCGTCGTAATTTTCCGGTGGCGCGAACGAAATCAGCGGCAGAAGTTTGACTATGGCGCCTCGGGCGTTCAGTTCCTCACATAGCTGGTTACTCTGCGCGGCAGCACGCGTAACGAGCACCGTCTTTCCAACAATCGGAGAGCCGATCATATCAGCCACGCTGCCGGCTCACTTCTTCAAGGATGCTTCCTGCGCCAGCTTCCATCAGTAAGTTGGCCATGTGGCCGCCGAGCTCCGCAGCTTGCTCCGGCGCCGAAGTGGCACGCTGTTTTATATATTGCACCCCGTCCACGGAACAAACGCATGCTTCCATCACCAGTTCGCCGCGCTCGATCCGCGCCCAAGCCCCAAGTGGCACTTGGCATCCTCCATGGAGCGCACTGAGCAGGGCGCGCTCCGCGATAATGGCAGTTCGCGACTCAGCGTCGTCAAGTCCCCCTACCATTTCCGCCGCTTCTGTATCCCTCAAGCGGCATTCCACGGCGATGGCCCCCTGGCCCACGGCCGGCAGAAAGACTTCGGGAGATAGCGTCTCCGTGATACGACCGCTCCACCCTAACCGATCAAGTCCCGCTTTCGCGAGCATCACCGCCCCATACTCCCCGCTCTCCACTTTGCGCAGACGAGTATCTACATTCCCACGCAGATCGCGCACATCCAAATCGGGCCGGATATGCCGCAACTGCGCCTGCCGTCGAAGACTCCCTGTACCGACACGCGCGCCTTGGCGCAAACTCCCAAGCGTCGCCCCCTTCGCCGCGACCAAGCAATCTCGCACGTCTTCGCGCCGGCACACGGCCGGATACATCAGCCGCGAAGGTATCTCCGTCGGAATGTCTTTAACACTGTGCACCGCCAGGTCTATCGTTTCCTCTAGCAGAGCTTCCTCCAGTTCCTTGATGAAGATTCCCTTCCCTCCGATTTGTGACAGCGGAGAGGCCTGCAACTTATCGCCGGATGTTTTGATAATGACGATCTCGGCTTCGATGCCCGCTCGAGCGAAAAGGTGTTTGCGCACATACTCCGCCTGCCACTTCGCAAGCAAGCTACCCCGTGTGCCGATGCGCAGGTGTCTCACGGCTTCTCCCGGTTCGAAAGAAAAAGATCGCGCAATGCTTCCACGTTTTGGATCTTGCGGCGAAGTTCCTTTTCTCCACGCAACCGCTCTGCCGGCGCCAGCAACAGTTTCTCCAGCAATTCGTCCATCATCAATTCCATGCGCTCGCGCTCCGCCGTGCTCAAGTGATTCATGGAGTCCATGCGGGCACGAATGAACGCCGCTCGTTCCTCTCGCAATCGCGCGCGCAGCGCGTCCACCAACCCAACGAGCTCCACGCTTGCCTGCCAGGAAAGAAACTTGCCCACATGCTCGTCCACGATCGTTTCCGCGCGAGGTATCTCGCTTTCGCGCGCATTCCGGTTTTGCTCTACGATCTCCGTGAGGTCGTCGATGTTATACACGTAAATGTTATAAAGCTGCGCGGCCGAAGCTTCGATGTTACGCGGCAGGCCAAGGTCCATCAGGAAAAGTGCGCGGTTGCCGCGCGCCGACATGGCGGCTTGAAGGATCTCCCGTCGCAAAACCGGTTCTTCCGAGGCGACCGAGGAGACCACCACATCCGCCAACTTCAACGCTGTTTCCCATTCGCCCCAGCCGACGACCTTTCCGCCAAAACGAAGCGCCACTTCATCCGCCCGCTCGCGAGAGCGATTCATGATGAATAGCCGAGCGATGCCCCGGTCTCTCAATTGATTAACCACCTGCTCGCTGATCGTTCCCGCGCCGAGCACAAGCGCGCTCCGCTCATTCATTTTTCCGAAGATCCGCTCCGCGAGCTTTACTCCGGCCGACGCCACGGACATCGGCCGCGTTCCCAGCTCCGTCTCGGACCGCACCCGCTTTCCGACCTCGAGCGCTCCTTGAAACAAACGGTTCAGCACCGGTCCAGTGGCCCCATACTCGTGCGCATAGCGATACGCCTCGCGCACCTGTCCCAGAATTTCCGCTTCACCGAGAAGCATCGAATCCAGGCCTGCCGCAACACGAAAGAGATGCTTCACTGCCTCGCTGTCGTAGTGATGATAGAGCGATACGCCAAGCACATCCGGCCGCACCGAATGAAACTCGCTTAGAAAAGAGGACAATCCCGGCGCGCTCTCATGCGAACTCTCCGGCGGCACACCATAAATTTCGCTGCGATTGCAGGTCGACAGCACCAGTGTCTCTTGCAGAATTCCCCTCGAGCGCAACTCTTCCGCAGCCTTCCGCGATTGCTCCGTCGTAAACGACACCCGCTCGCGCACCTCGACCGGCGCGGTGCGGTGGTTCAGTCCGACGAGAACAATCTCCATGTTTCTCCCGCGCTCCTAAAAATAGCGGTGACTCTGCGACAGGTACAGATTCACAACCGTAAAGCTCATCACCACCACAAAAAAATTGAAGATGCACAACTTTGACGCCCGAGCTCCGCGCCACGACGCCGTCCTTGCCAGCTGGAAATAAACGACGTAAAGAAGCAGCACCAGCAGCGTGATCACGTACTTCGGGTCGTAGTACCAGATCTGCCCGTGAAGCCGGTCAACCCACACAAATCCCAGCACCGTTCCAATCGCGATGGACACAAGCCCGACGAGAACACTCGACCGGCTCATGCGCTCGAGAAGTTCGAGCGGCGGTAGCCTCCACACGACATTGCCGAGTCTGTGCCTCTTCAAAAGGCGTTCCTCGCCCAGAAAAATCAAGCTGAAAACAAACGAAAGCGCAAATGCCGCATAGGCAAGGATGCTCAAAGTAACGTGAAAGGCAAAAATCACTCCCCTGGCAGGGGCAGGCGACAATCGATCCGCGGGCGCAAGATGTGCCGCGACAAAAAACACAATTATAAAGGGCAGGACAAACGCTCCCACGGAGCGCTGGCGGTGAAAAAACTCCAGCCCCAAATAAGTCAGCGCCAAAAGCCATCCAAATAGCGACATCGATCCGTAAAGATCGTGATAAGGAACGGTATGCAACCCGCGCGACCGTTCCAAAAGCGCAAAGTAGTGTGCGACAAGCCCAAGTCCGAGAAAGATCGTACCGAGACGCCCCGTAATCTCCTTGCCCGTATTCAGAAAACGGAGGTATAGGGCCAGACTTCCCGAGTACGCGACAATCGTCAGTATGAGGAACGCGTCTTTCATGAACTCCATAAGCCTACTTTTCCCGTCCCTGCGCGCACGGCCACCACGGCCGCTCCACCACAGAACCCAATAACCTCAACATGACTCAGAGTATAGCCCACCCGATAGCCGCCCCGCACAAGCCTTGCCTCGTTCTGCAATCATCACCTGGATTTGCTATCCTCTTCGTCAGGCGCAAGATGACCACGACCTCCGCTCCTCTCAATCGAAAAGACTTATTCCTCCGCGCTTGCCGAGGGGAAACCCTTCCGCGCCTTCCCGTATGGATGATGCGGCAGGCCGGGCGTTATCTCCCCGAATATCGCGCAATCCGCGCAAACCACGCGTTCCTGGAGGTTTGCAAGACCCCCGATCTCGCCGTCGAGGTCTCTCTTCAACCCTTTCGCCTGCTCGGCGTCGACGCTGTCATCGTTTTCTCGGACATTCTCATCCCCGCCGAAGCCATGGGCTTAAAACTCGAACTCGGCGACGCCGGCCCCCATCTCCTCGAACCAGTTCGCTCAAAGCGCGGCGTGGAGAAACTAAAGCTCTTCGATCCCGAAGTCGAAACTGCCTTTCTCCCCGAAGCCATTCGCCGTATCGTCCGCGAAGTTGGCCCAGAAGTCCCGGTCTTGGGTTTCGCCGCCGCTCCTTGGACTCTGGCCTGCTACATGGTCGAAGGCCGCACACGCGAGGGCTTTGCCACTGTAAAAAGCTTCCTGCTCCACGAGCCTGCCACTTTTCGCGACCTCTTGCATCGCATCGCCCAAGCGACCATCCCCTATCTAAGAGCTCAAATCGCCGCGGGAGCCGCCGCCGTCCAACTCTTTGACACCTGGTGCGGTGAGCTCTCCCTCCACGATTACGAAGAATTCGCTCTCCCCGCCACGCAAGAAATCATTTCCGGTCTAGGCGGTTCTACTCCCGTCATCTATTACACCAAAGCCTCTCATCACCTGCTGCCAGCCGTAGCCCGCTCCGACGCGAACGTACTAAGCGTCGACTGGCGCGTCGATATGCGCGCCCTTCGCGAGAAGCTCGGCCCTCGCATCGCGCTCCAAGGAAACGTTGACCCCGCTGTCCTCTTCGGTCCTCCAAAGGAAATTCGCCGGGTAACCCAGGAAGCCATGTCAGCACTCGGGGGCGTTGCTCACATCCTCAATCTCGGCCACGGCATCTTCCAACACACCCCCGTCGAAAACGCCCAGCTCTTTATAGAAACCGGCCAACAATCCCTGCTGCAGGAAGCCAAACCTGCAGCAAATTGGCGTTAGGGGACATTTGTCGTGACGCTCGCAAATCCAGGCCTGCAAAACATGCGCGAAGAGCTTCGCGTCAGCGAAGAGTTTCT
>Ga0137360_10002575_pt1 | contig 10877 bp, 9 predicted proteins | sample Mad1_60_16metaG_FD_104924 | JGI IMG/M metagenome (GOLD analysis project Ga0137360, IMG submission 104924) | Vadose zone soil microbial communities from Angelo Coast Range Reserve, California, USA - Mad1_60_16 metaG | ecosystem: Environmental > Terrestrial > Soil > Vadose zone | place: USA... | reverse complement strand
CTGAGGATTTGGATTTGAGCTTCCGTGCCTGGCGGAGAGGCTGGCGCTCCATTTTTGAACCTGCAAGCGTCGTACTTCACCGCGAAAGCGGGACGTGGGGCAGTAGTAATGACGGTCGTGCGGCACGGCTCATGTTGCGAGCGTCCTTGCTGTTTCAATGGTCAAGCCTTCCGCGGGCGACTTCGCGGGTGGAACGCACCGCCTTCATCTGCCTGACGGCCACGAGGAAGCTATTGCACGGACAAAGTTGGTGGGCGCGTGTCTGGATTGCCACCTGGCTTGAGTGGCAGAGGCTGCGAAAAAGTTGCCATGCCATGGAGACCTCCTCAGAGGAACTGAATACCATTCTGGCTAGAATGGCCCAGCCGATTCCCGCGCCAAGGGTATAACATGCCTCAAGTCGGCATCATCGCCGCGCTCCACAACAAGGGGCCGTATGTGGCGGAAACCATCCGTTCGGTGCTAGCCCAGACAATGCCGGACTGGGCATTGATCGTCGTAGAAAACGGTTCTACCGACGATGGACCGGAAATCGTCCGTCAGTTTCCCGACCCGCGCATTCGACTCGTGGTTTCACCGAAGCAAGGCCCAGGCGCAGCACGCAACGTTGGTTTGGCCCACGCAACCGGCGAATGGATCTTATTTCTGGATGCAGATGATTTGCTAGTACCGAATTTTCTGGAAGAACGCTTAGCGCTTCTGAAAGATCAACCACAGGCCGATCTATTAGTTGGCTGTTGGAAAGAATTCTTCGATGGCCAGCCTCCTCATTCCCTTCGGCATCCGACTGCTGCGGGTCGACCAACCAAGATTCTAGAGCAAAGCGCAGTGGCGTTTGCTCCATGGGCCTTGCATGCTGCGCTCGTCCGGCGATGCCGCCTTACTCCGGACTTATATTGGCCGGAAGAACTGGATGGTCATGCTTCCGAAGACACGGCCTTTTGGTTTCCAATTATTTTCGGCGCCAAGATAGCGTGGTCACAACGGGCGGGTGCGCTCTATCGCGTGCAAACGGCAACCAGCCGAAATGAAATCAAAGACGTCGAGAAATGGGTTTGCGGTGTCATAGCAGTCATCGATCACAACATTGCATTTCTGCAACGGCACGGTCGCAATCCTGGCGCAGAACAGTGCGCGAACATTGCTCGTGTGCTTGAGAGTAACTACCGAACCGCTTTGAAAAGGCGCGCGCGCCCAGAAGCGGATTTGGCCCTGAAGCAGGCGCAACAGTGGCTCGCCAAGTGCCCGCCCATATCCGCATCTATTGCAGTGAGGAAAGTGCTCGGGTTACGCCTTTTCAATTTGCTGCGCTTTGGAGCGGTTTGACCTATGCGCTGGCTGATCGTTGAAGACGCTTTGCAAGACCGAACCGGCCACTGGTTTGAATCCATGCGTACTTTTCGGGATGGATTGGTCGCACTCGGCGACGATGTCAGTCTGCTCGTCGGGCAGAAAGCCGAGCCATTCATCGTTGATCAACTCAATGCGAGGCCCGTGCTACCCGCATCCATCTGGCATCGAATGAGTGATGACGTGGGTGTTCTTGGGCGATACTTTCGTGTGCCTTGGCATGCATTTCAAACTTGGCGGACGGTTCGTCGCGAACTGAAAGCAGATCGCCAGTACGATACCATCTTTGTGCCTACCGTATCGGTGCATCATCTGCTCGGCTGGGCTTGTCTAATCAAAGGTGTGCTTCGCGACAGTCGCGCCCGGATCCTACTCTATTTCTTAAGCACACCAATCAGAGTTCAGGCTGATGGAAGTCCTGAGTGGATTAAGTCTCCAACAACGAGGCTAATGGCCCGCCTGCTCTATAGTATGCGTAAAGAGATCGGGCGTGGGAAAGTCATAATCGGCGTGGAAACAATCCCTTTACGAGAAGCCTTTAGCCGAGTGGCCGGAATCCAGGTTCAATACCTGCCACAACCCGTTGCCGTTTTCGCGAAGGGGGCGCGAAAAAAAAATGAGAAACTCTTATTCGGATGCTATGGGCCAGCACGATACGAGAAAGGCAGCGATGTGGTGGTGGCTGCGATCGAGGCTTTTTTGCGTAAGCATCCGGATTCGCGTGCAAAATTCGCGGTCCAATGGCTGGAGGATTTTTCGCTACCGAATGGAAGAATGTCGGCCATTCCACCGGCGCTTAAACAAGATCCGCGGGTTGAGATTGTCCATCATTTTTTTCGCGACGGGGAGTACGCCTCTTGGCTGGAGGACACGGACGCCGTGATTCTGACATACCGCTTATCATCCTATGGCTTGCGTGGGTCGCGGGTCCTCATTGAAGCAATGGTCCACGGTATTCCGGTTGTTGCTACGCGTGGCACCACCTTAGCCAAACAGGCAGAGGAATTCGGGGCAGCTGTTCTCTGCGAAGATGAAAACATCGAAAGCCTCGTCGATGCAATGCGCCAAATGGAACAGAATTACGACGTTTTGCAGAGTTTGGCCCAAGCCAAGATGCAAGCTGCGAGAGAACATTTTTCTGTTCGCGAGTTCCGAGAAGTGCTTTTTCGCGGGATGCTAGAGAAGGACGCGGTTACGTGACAACACCAGACCAGATAATCGCCGAAGTCTTTCAATCCTATGCGAAGATTGAGATAGGTTTCGTCAACGCTGACTACTGGCAAACTCTTCGTACTACCTACGTGAGAACACTGTGCGATGTAATGGATTTGGCAGAATCCCGATCCCGGACCGGAAAGGTTCGTATCTTGGAAATTGGCGCATTCTGCGGCATAGTCGCTACCGCCTTGGCAAAAGCGAATAAGCGATTCGAAGTGACGGCTTGGGACGTACCTATGTTCATGCAGGATCATCGACTGAACGAACACTATCGAGAGGTTGGCATTCGCCAAGGGGCAGGCAATCTCGCCACCTTGCCGCTGGAATTTCAGGATGAAGCGTTTGACATTATCGTTTGTTGCGAAGTTATCGAGCATTTAAACTTCAATCCGTTGCCAGTTTTCTGCGAATTCAATCGCCTTTTGCGGCTGAACGGTATTTTATACATAGGAACACCCAACCAGGCGAACATTTACAAAAGGCTTTTGCTGGCGCGCGGAAGATCAGTACATAATCCTGTAAAACATCTGCTATGGCAGTTGGATTCCACGGCCACTTTTTCCATCGGCCTTCACTGGAAGGAATACACAGCCGAAGAGCTCGCCGAAATCCTCAAACTGACCGGATTCGAGCTGCTGAAAGCGTATTATTGCCACACCAATAGATGTCGCAATCCAAATCTACTGCGACGGATGCTCGTGCGCTCGATGTACGCCTGTTTTCCGAGTTTTCTACCAAGTCAGGTCGCCGTCGGAATTAAGACCTCGAAACGGGTTGCCCGGGACCTTGCCACGCTGACTAGAGTTTGATGTCATCGCACTCTGGGCGGAAAATTCTGAGTTTCTGTCCATCGACATACGGTGGTATTGCCGAGCATACGTTTTATCAGGCCAACGCGCTAAAGAGAGCTGGAGCGAGAGTTCTTTGCCTGGTGCCACCGGCCTTTCTCAATGGCCGCGAAACAGAATTCGAAAGAGTTGTCTGCCTCATAAATCCTGTCCCGGCCGGCGGACGTGGAATTGTGCGCAAGACGAAACTGGCATGGCGCATCATCGCGAACTATTGGATCCTGGCATGGCAAATCATCAAGCGATGTCCTGATCTTGTGTTGCTGGATTCTTACGTGGAATATCTTGCTCCTTTTTGGGTTTGGCCGCACTGGTTGCTGGCTCGATTATGGCGTGTGAAATACGCCGCCAATTTACACGACCCCGTTCGTAATTACGCCGTCGGCCCCGAATGGTGGCATCGCCTCTGTATCCGATTGGCATATTTGCCGCTAGGTTTTGTAATTGTGCATGATGAATTGACTGAATCGGCGGCTGTGCCGCGGTCTGTCCGTGTGGTGAAAGCGCCACATGGATTGTACGAAATCTCTGAATCTGTTACCGATGTAGCAGCGATCCGCTGTGAGTGGGGCGTCCGAGATGGTCAGAAAGTGTTTCTCGCCTTCGGTTTTGTGCGCGACGGCAAAAATCTCGATTTGGCGATTCAGGCCCTCAAATCGGTGCCGGAGGCTTTTCTCGTTATCGCCGGTTCGGTAGCTTCTACCAAAGATAAAACCTTCACGTTTTACCGGGAACTCGCCGCCAACTTGAGCGTGAAGGAACGTTGCCGGTTTTTTGAGGGATTTGTAGAAGACGGGGACCTACCGAAATATTTTGGCGGCGCAGATTTTGTGCTGCTTACGTACGCATCTTCGTTTCACTCGCAAAGTGGCGTGTTGAACTTGGCCGCTCGAGCTCGAAAACCAGTGTTGGCTTCGGCGGCGCCAAGTCCGCTGGTTGAATCGGTGAAAAAATTCAATCTCGGCGTGACTGTGGAGCCAGATTCTGTGGAAGCTATGGCGCGAGGCATGTGCCGTTTAGTATCTACCTATCCCCAAGCTCACTGGGACGACTACGAGGCCGCGGCATCGTGGAGCGTGAATGCCCGAAACCTTTGCGAAGCTGCAGGACTGCCGGTTAATGATCCATGAAACGTAGGGTTTTTGCAGGTGGTTTATTGGCCTTTGCCTATAACGAATTCATTGGAAGAGTGCCGATTCATACTCTTCGTCGACTCTACTTGCACGCCTGGGTCGGCGAGTTTGGCGCCGGAACCAACGTGCAAATGCGCTGTCGGTTTCTGAATGGACGCAAAGTGCATTTCGGAAAACGGAACGTCATTAACTTCGGTTGCTTGTTCGACGGCCGGACGTTTCACATTCGCACCGGCGATGACGTCTCCATTGGTCCGGAGGCGGCTATTCTAACCCTGGCACACGATCCACAATCAGCGGATTTTGCCGATCGCGGTGGCGACGTGAACATTGGCAGTCGGGTGTGGATCGCCTATCGTGCAATCATTCTTCCTGGAGTCACGATTGGAGAAGGCGCTGTCGTGGCGGCGGGTGCGGTTGTGACCCAGGACGTTCCTCCGTACGAAATCGTGGCGGGAGTGCCGGCGCGGAGTGTGGGTAAGAGGAATCGAGAAATCCGATATCAGCTTCAATTTGCCCCCTTCCTCTCATAAGAGCTACTTAGCCCGTCATTTCCAGAAGGTTCAATGAAGATCGCATCGGGGTCACCGAAATGGATTTGTTGCCAGCTTGGAGCGCGGGAACATTACGCGGTTCCGCGCGGATTGGACCGAAACCGTGCGCTCGATCAGCTAATTACCGACGCGTGGGTCCGGCCGAGGTTCGCCACGGCGAATCCGTCCTTTGGCGGATCAGGCGTCGCGGAGCGATTTCACGGCGAACTGCGCGACGCGCGTGTCACTGCGTTTAACTGGTCGCTTGTTGCATTTGAGATGCTAGCGCGTGCGCGCCGACTGCGCGGCTGGCCGCTGATCATTGCCCGAAACAACTGGTTTGAACGCAAGGCGTGCGATTGGCTGCGCCGAAACGCTGACACGCTGAAAGCTGAAAAGCTGAAATCTGAAACGCTGAAAACCGAGCTGATTATTTTTGCTTACAGCTATGCGGCGCGAGATATTTTCCGTTTCGCGAAACAACGCGGCTGGAAAACGGTCCTTGGACAGATCGATCCCGGTCCGGTCGAAGAGAAGATTGTGGCGGAAGAAACCGCGCGCGTGCCGGAACTGGCCGGCGACTGGCAGCCGGCTCCCGTAAAATACTGGGACAACTGGCAAGAAGAATGCAGTCTGGCTGATCATATTATAGTGAATTCCGAATGGTCGAAAGCCGCCCTGATAAAGGGCGGGGTTAGCGGTGAAAAGTTATCCGTTATTCCTCTCGGCTATGAACCAATAACCGATACACAGATAACTCGGTCGTATCCCGCTCATTTCACGCGGGATCGACCGCTCCGCGTTTTGTTTCTCGGACAGGTGAATCTGCGCAAGGGGGTTGCCCGTTTGTTCGACGCGATTCGCCAACTTAAAGATGAGCCGATCGAGTTTCAATTCGTTGGATCTATGCAAGTGGCGGTTCCAGAAGATTTGAAAAACAACGCCCGTGTTCACTGGTTTGGGGCGGTGCCGCGCGGCCACGTGGCGAATTTCTATCGGAACGCCGATGTGTTAATATTCCCGACCTTGTCGGACGGTTTTGGATTAACGCAGTTGGAAGCACAAGCGCAGCGTCTTCCGGTGATTGCTTCTCGCTATTGTGGCGAGGTCGTAAAGCACGACATGAATGGATTGCTCCTCGAACGCCCGACCGCCGACGCGATCGTTGAAGCGTTGCGATTTTGTGTCGCGAATCCAGATCGGCTCGCCGCATTCTCCAACGCGTCGCGCGTCGAGGATCGTTTTTCGATCGACGCGCTTGGTGCGAATTTGCTCTCGCTCGCCGGCGCGTGACGCGCCTCGGGTTATCAGTTATCGGTTAATGGTTAATGGTTAGAAAGTAAAAGGCGATTGTGAGTCTCGAGACTGGATTTTATACCTGCACGTGCATCCAGATCGCATGGGTCGTTGTTTCCGCTATCTGGTTCTGGCGGAGGAGCGACGAGTTTCCGCTGATCCTCAGTCTGTTTTTATTTTACGTCTTTGCCTTCCGGTTTTGGTCGCTGCTCCAGGGCTGGACGGTGCCGGTAAATATTGCTCCGTTTGGATTTGCTCCAGTCGCGGTTGAAAACTGTTTGGAGTCGCATGCGCTCGGGGTGCTCGGGGAAACGACGCTCCTCGGAGTTTACATGCTCGCGCAGAACAGAACGATCTGGGTGCCTCGCGTGATTGCGCTGGCCCCGTTCCTTCAATGGCTGCGGCCGCGGACTTTTGTGTTGGTGGTTGTTTGCGCAGGATTGTCAACATTGACGCGTCGAGCTGTGGGAGCACAGGTTGATGCCGGTAAATCGATGGCTTTCGAGATTAGCAGCTATTTGTCGTTATTTCCCATGGTCCTGATCAGCGCGGGGATTCTGCTCGTTTTACTCTGGAAGGCTGACGGTTTCAATTCGCTCGGGCAAAAGTTCCTTGCTATTGTGATGCTGGGCGTAATCGCATTTCTCACTTTCGACTCCTCGGCGCGTTTTCAATTTCTCGGGTGGATATTAGCGTCGACAATCATCTTGACGGCAGGCTTGCCCTTTCGGCAGAAAGCTTCATTTGCGCTACTCGGGCTGGCTGCCGCCGCGGCTCTATTTGCGGTTGCGGGTACCTTACGTAAAGCTGATGACCCGGATGTCGCGTTGGAAGAAGAATCGGTAAACCGATTCGCTTTCGCCGCCGACGCGAACATGCTCGACGGTTTTGTGCTCCTGCGCCAGGTTTATCCGGACATGCTGAATTACAGTTACGGAGGTGAGCATCTGGACATTCTCACGCGGCCGATCCCGCGTGCCTGGTGGCCGGGCAAGCCCGTGGGTGGTTATCTGAACAAGCTCGGGATTGTTACTGCGGATACCGGCTTTACTCTGGGGATTTCGCCAAGCCTCTTCGGTTCTTTCTATCAGGAAGGCGGTATCATAGGGGTGGTGCTGTTATCAGCGCTGTATGGTTTTGGGTTCGCCCGATTGATCCGATTCTCGACAGTGATACATCCTTTTGGAGGTTTGCTCATCCGGGCAATCGCCTGCGCTGCGGTCGTTCCGCTCTTACGCGGCGGGGATCTACCAGGAATCTATGCATGGTTTGGGATGGCGTTTTGGCCTTGTTTCCTCGTTCTGTATATATGGCGAAAGGAATTGTTAACAAAAGGTTTGGAAGCTGCGACCAGAAATTCTTCTCCCCTCACACAATCGTTCGCATCTGCTGTTTCGACGAGATAAAACATCTACCTTCGAGGTTGCCCGCTGTAAGCGCCGCCTAAATCAGCGGTCGTTTGTGCGAGTAAGACGTATCTGACAAGATCGAAATGAACATGAGATAGATACGAGAGTATCGCCGGCACACTCACGATTGAAACGCATCGTTCTCCATTGGCCACGTCTGGGTCCTTATCATCTGGCGCGCTTACGCGGCGCGCATGAATTGTTCGGCGGGCGTGGTGTCGTGGTCACGGCGTTGGAAATCGCGGGCATGGACCGCACTTACGGTTGGAAGAAAGAGGAAAAGCCAACGGTGTTCGAGCGGCGCACGCTGTTCCCAAACGGATATTATGAAGACCTATCCGATACCGAATTGAAGCCGGCCATCTTCGCTACGCTTGATGAATTGTCGCCGGACGCGGTCGCGATCAATGGTTACGGATTTCGCGATTCGCGGATCTGTCTGGATTGGTGCACCTCGCGCGAGACTAAGGCAATCCTGATGACTGAAACAACCGCAGCCGACAAGCCGCGTCTCTGGATGCGGGAGTTTGCCAAGCGGATTCTCCTGCGGCGCTTCGACGTGGCGATCTGCGGTGGCCAGCGACATCGCGATTATCTGCTCTCTCTCGGAACGGCGCCCTATCGCGTGTTCACAAAGTACGACGTGGTAGACAACGCCTATTTCTCGAACGCGGCGCGAGTGAATGCTAAAGCAAGCGCACTGCCTGGATTAAATGATCCGCGACCTTTTTTTCTAGCTTCGAATCGCTTCATTGCTCGGAAAAACCTGCGCACTCTGGTTCAGGCTTATGCTCGTTACCGCTTAAACGCTCCCGATGGATGGCGGCTCGTGTTGCTCGGTAGCGGCGAACAGGAAGCGGAGCTGAGAAAGCTTGTCGCGGACCTTGCAGTTCCCGATGTCACCTTTCCCGGGTTCCGGCAAATCGAGGAGTTACCGTCGTACTATGCGGCAGCAGGCTGCTTCATTCACCCCGCGCTGATCGAGCCCTGGGGGCTTGTGGTCAACGAAGCGATGGCGACTGGTTTGCCGGTCATTGTCTCAACTGGAGCAGGCTGTGCCGATGACCTGGTCGAACACGGAGCGAACGGCTTCGTCTTTGACCCTGCTGACGTAAGCGATCTTGCGCGCTGCATGACTACGCTGGCGGGAGACGCTGATTTGCAGACACGGATGCGCGCCCGGTCGCGAGAGATTATCGCCCGGTGGACGGTCGACGATTTCGCGAAAAGTCTATGGAAAGCATGGGAAGCTCCGCGGATTTTTTATCGCCTGGTGACCGCGGGCAAACGCAATGTCGTAGCTTATCCGGAACGAAGCATCGCTTGCCGGCTCCAGCACGTGAGGTGTTTCCGGCCGGTCACGATAAGGCAGCAGCTGTTGTTCGCTGGAATCCGCATAGTCATCTTGCTCCGATGCGATCGGTGGATGTTTCGGCGGACCGCGCCGGACGATCCCCTGAATTTTTCTTCCGACATGGCCAATACCATGCGCGACGTCTCCAGCCGCCTCGAGCAAGAGCAACTCTTTTACACGTTAGCATGGCCATCCGAAGCTAGAAGAAGGCGGACGTATGCATTTGCTTTATCGGACGAGAACGAACCGTTCGCTTTTATCAAGATGTCCGAAGCCGGAGAGAGGGAAGCGCTGACGAATGGGTTCGATGCTTTAACCAGGCTTGCTGAGCTTCGGCAGGGCGCCATTCGTTTTCCGCGACCGTTTTTTTTGGGGAAATGCGGTGTGGTCGACTATTATGCGAGTCAGTACGTTCCTTTGAAGCGCGCCCGGCGCATTCTATCCTCTCTCAATCCGAAGGTTCCCATCGAAAGTTATTCCGGCCCAGTTACGGTTCTGTCGCCGGAGCGACTGGCGAAAGCGAGATGGGTCTCGCAGTTCTGGAATGTAGTAGACGAGCGGAGCTCATTTGCTTCTAGATTAAGAGACGATTTCCAGTATCCCGCCCAATGCTGCCTGGTTCACGGCGACCTGACTCGCGCAAACATGATAGCCTCGGGGAATGCCATATGGATCATCGACTGGGAATTAGGCGATCCGTTCGGTCCATGGATGACCGATTACATTACTTTCTTTCTGGGCGAGCGTCAGCGCCGGCTAGTGCATAAACCTGTGAAGGTGATGGCAGAGTTCCGGCAGAAGTTCTTGAGCAACCGAACGTCGGAAGATCAGCGCAACGCGCGACTGGCAGTGGCATTCCTTCTCGGACGAGGGTCAGGGCTCGGCAACAGAATCGTCGCCGCGTGGGACGCCGCCGAATGAGCGACGCGCACGAAGGTTACTCGGAAAAATTCAGCGAGGCCGCTGCGGCAGCGGAGTACGAAAGGTTTTATAGCCCCGGAACGGCTGATCATGCCATTTGGACTCACGAGCGCAAAATTCTGACTGATTTGCTCGCGAGTTACCGTAAGAACTGGTCGACCTGCGACTATCTGGATTTTGCGTGCGGCACCGGGCGGGTAATCGAGTTCATGGAATCCCGTGTGACCACGTCCCGTGGAATAGATATATCGTCCGAAATGCTGAGACTAGCCGCGCCCAAGCTGCAACGAAGCGAGCTGATCTGCACTGACATCACAAAGTCAGACGTGCCTGAGGCGAAGTACGATCTGATTACGGCATTCCGTTTTTTCTTGAACGCGGAGCCGTCGTTGCGCGTCGCGGTGATAAAAGCGCTTGCGGCGAGATTAAAAAACACTGAAAGCATGCTTGTTCTTACCAATCATGGAAACCCATTCAGCTATAAGGGGGTTATGTGGCCGGTGCATCGAACATGCCAGCTTCTGTTCGGCCGGCAGACATTTGGAAACTACCTGACCCATAAGCAGATCAGGCATCTGCTTGACGAATCAGGTCTGCACATCGTCGAGCGGTTCGGCTGCGGAATAATTTCTCCCCGGCTTTTCAAGGCTGCACCGTCAGTGGCGGACTCAATCGAACGCCGCTTTGGCGGCGGCAGGGTAGCCGCGATGGCTCTGGTCGAAGTCACCAATCTGGTCAAGTACTACGAATCGCCGGGCGGCGCGTTTCGCAAACCGGCCGCGCCCGTGCGGGCGGTCGACGGCGTCAGCTTCGAG
>Ga0137360_10002568_pt1 | contig 10881 bp, 8 predicted proteins | sample Mad1_60_16metaG_FD_104924 | JGI IMG/M metagenome (GOLD analysis project Ga0137360, IMG submission 104924) | Vadose zone soil microbial communities from Angelo Coast Range Reserve, California, USA - Mad1_60_16 metaG | ecosystem: Environmental > Terrestrial > Soil > Vadose zone | place: USA... | reverse complement strand
TCTCTCCCTGCACGTAAGCTTTGACGAACGCGCGGCTCACAACAACGACTCCCTCGGTATCCTTGATATCCTTCGCGGTAAAGAATCTCCCATCGACAAGAGGGATCTTTAGCGTGGAGAAATATCCCGTACTGACGGTCATGATTTGGCATTCATCTTCCTGCCCGAGGGCCGTGGGGCGGCCTTCGACCACGAAGCGGATAGTGCCGCCTCCTCCACTGGCGGGGATCGCGGACGCCTGGCCGACCTCAACGACTCCCGGCAAACTGCGGAGCCGCGCCGTGAATTCGTGATCGAAGCGCACCGCCGCCGCGCTGTAGTAGGGAGGCGTCTTGTCGCTCGGATAGGCGGAGTCCGGCAAGTTCGCATAGAAAGTCAGCACGTTGTGGACATTGAAGCCTGGGTCTTGCCCCAGCAGCACGTGCAGACTCTTGAGCAGGAGCCCGGCGCCGACCAGCAGCACCAGCGAAATTGAAATTTCGGCGATGACCAGCGAATTTCGCAGCCGGGCGTGAGCCGTGCTCGTGCCGGCGCGCGATTCATCTTTCAAAATGTCATTCAACGAACTTCGAGAAGCCTGCAAACCGGGCGTCAGCCCGAAAAGTATTCCAGTTAGCACCGTGAGGCCGCAAAGAAATAGAAGGACCGTGGTATTGATGCCCGCGTTCCGCAGAAAAGGCATCGCCTGCAACTGCTGCTCAGGAATCGCGGCCACCAGCAGACTAACGCCCCACTGGGCGCCCAGAAGCCCGACGCCGGCGCCGATACTCGATAGCAACAAGCTTTCCGTGAGCAATTGGGAAAACAAACCGGCACGGCTCGCGCCCAGCGCGGAACGCACGGCAAATTCCTTGCGCCGCCCGATTGAGCGCGTCATCACCAGATTGGCAACGTTGGCGCAGGTGATCAGCAGCACGAATCCCACGGCTCCCAATAGGATCAGCAAGATGGGCCGGATCTTACCCACGATTTGTTGATTGAGAGGTTCCATCGCGAAAAACACCGAAGCGTTTTCCTTGGGGTGTTCCTGGATGAGCTGCGCGTTTACGCTCTGCATTTCCGCGCGAGCCTGCACGGGAGAAAAGCCCGGAGCGAGCCGCCCTACCACAGTGAGCCAATGCAGGCTGCGGCGCGTGATGAGATCCCCGGTTTGGTGAATCGGCACCCAGACCGGCGCGGAATTAGCGGGCGCAAACTCAAAGTCGCGCGGAAGCACCCCCACGATGTTCGCTGGTTTGCCGTCCAGGCGGATCACGCGCCCGATAATGTTCGCATCCCCTGCAAATTCGGTGTGCCAGAATGCATTAGTGAGAATCGCAACGTGTGGCCCGTCCGACTGCATTTCGCCTTCGAGGAAGTCCCGCCCGAGCGCCGGCTTCACGCCAAGAGTCGCGAAGAAATTCGGAGTAACTTGTTCGGCGAAGATGTTTTTCGGTTCGCCGTTTCCAGCCAGCGTGAAGGCGTCGCCGCTGTAAGCGGCGAAGGATTGCACGCTCTTGGCCGATTTCTTCCAATCCAGATAATCCGGATACGAAACTTGTGCGCCGTTCGCGCTGTTGTCAGCCTGGCTCCGCGCCTCGCCAAGATGAAACAGCTTGCCGGGTTCGCGGTAAGGCAGCGGCCGGAGCAGCGCCGAATCGACGACCGAGAAGATCGCCGTGTTGGCCCCGATGCCGAGAGCTAGCGTCAGCACGACGACTGTCGCGAACCCGGGGCTGTTCCCCAGTGTGCGAACGGCGTAGCGTAGATTTCGCAGGAACGTGCCCATCGTCTGCCCCCAAATCCAATTGGACTGCATGGGCAAGCTGTCGGCCATCGCACGGTTCAGGTACGTTGCTGAGCAAGAACGACTTATGGGGGAACGTTGGACAAGAAGGAAGTTGCCGGTGCCCGTTAATGGGACGGAGAGTGCGGATTCGGACAGCCAACCGACGCATCAATCTCCGCACGACGGCTACTTCGCATCGTGAAAGATAATCCCCAGCGTGTAGCGCGTGCCGCGATGGACGCGGCTGACGCCGTGCCGCAAATTCACGCGGTAGTAGCCGCGCGAGCCTTTAACAGGCCGGTATCGCGTCGTGAAAACAATCGCCTGGCCCTGGTCGGCAAGCGCCACTTGCGGCTTGGACTGCGCGCGCGGTTGCTGCTCCACGAGGATGAATTCGCCGCCTTCCCAATCGCGGCCTTGCTTGCCAAGCAGGAAAACCATTTGCAAAGGAAAGCTCACCTCGCCGTAAAGATCCTGATGCAGGCAGTTGTAGCCGCCAGCTTCGTAATGAAGCATCAGCGGCGTGGGCTTGGTCTGCCCGGCTTTGTGGCAAATCTTCACGAAGGCCGCATGTTCCTGAGGATAGGGAGACGTTCGCTCACCAAAAGCTTGCGCCCAGTGATTCGCAACTACGGCGAGATGCAGGTAAGCGCTGGTCCTAAGCTCGGCGACCAATTCCGGAAGTGGGTTCCCAAAGTACTTGTAGTCGCCAATCCCGAAACGATAGCGCTCCATAATGATGTGGCTGCGAAAACGGCTTGCATCGCTATAAAGCGCGGTAAGCTCAGCGCATTCCGCAGGCGAGAGAACCGGAGCCGTAACCGCGTAGCCGCGCTCCGAAAGAGATTGCTCCGCGCCGCTCCAGTCCAGCTCGTCGATTCGTTCGGCGATGGAACGTCTCGCGAGACTATTTCCTGCTGCTTGGGCCATGCAACCTCTAAGTTTCTCTGTGCACGACTGTCAAACTAAGAGCCTAGAGCAAAACGTCCGCGAAAATCTATCCGATCTTCGCCATCAAATTTTTCGTTGCCCGCCATCCAAAAATACAGGGGGGACGCTCGCCGGCCCGTCTGCGTTGCAACTGGCTCTTAAATCCACACTGGTTTCAGTGCTATAGTGACCCGTAGGGCCGATGAATTAGGCCGGCGTTTTTGCCACTACTAAAAGACGGCAGGACTTATCTCTGAAAAAGACGTGCGCGTTGAGGAGGGCGGGATGAAAACCAACGAGATTCTTTCCAATGGTTCGCGGAGGACGTTTCTCCAGTTGTCGGCTGCAGCCACCGCGGCGGCAGCGTTCCGCATCGCTACGGAGGCATCTCTCGCGGCGGAAGATCGTAAAGTATTTCATCCCGGAGCCGTAGTGATCGACGCAAACGAGAATCCTCTCGGCCCGTGCGACGCCGCGCGCAAGGCCATCGTGGACATGGCCCCGCAAGGCGGGCGCTATTCCTACTGGCTCGCGGAAGAATTCGTGAAGACTTTCACGGGAATGGAAGGCCTTAAACCGGAATACGTGCGCGTGTTTCCAGGTTCGAGCGAGCCGCTGCATTTTTCCGTGCTGGCGTTCACCTCGCCGGCGAAAAGCTACGTCACCGCCGATCCGGGATATGAAGCTGGCATGAAAGCGGCAAAAATTTCCGGAGCGCGCATCATCACAACTCCGCTGACGAAAACCTATGCACACGACGTCAAGGCCATGCTCGCGGCGACTCCGGACGCCGGGCTCTTTTATGTGTGCAGTCCGAATAATCCCACGGGCACGTTGACCTCGCATTCTGACATCGAGCAACTCTTGGCGGCGAAGCCGAAGGGCTCGGTCGTACTCGTCGACGAAGCGTACATCCATTTTTCCGACGGCGTCAGCGCCCTCGATCTCGTCAAGGCTGACCGCGACGTGATCGTGTTGCGCACCTTCTCGAAGATTTACGGCATGGCGGGCATTCGTTGCGGAATGGCTATCGGGCGTCCCGACTTGCTGGCGAAGCTGGAGAATTTCAGCGGCTGGAGCGCCATGCCCATCACCGCGCTAGCTGCAGCAACCGCCAGCCTGAAGCACGAGCATCTTGTTGCCGACCGCAAAAAGTTGAACGCCGAAATCCGCCAAAAAACGTTTGATTGGCTCGGGAGCCACGGCTATTCCTACGTTCCCTCCGAGTCTAACTGTTTCATGCTGGACACCAAGCGTCCCGCAAAAGAAGTCATCGACGCCATGGCCGCGCGCAATGTGTTCATCGGCCGAATCTGGCCCGTGTGGCCGACGTATACGCGTATCACCGTCGGCACCCAGCAAGAGATGGAAGCCTTCCAAGCCGCCTTCGACGCCGTGATGAAAGGCTCGGCCACCACGGGCTATGCCGGTCCTTCGCCGTCATTTAGAACGCGCCGCTCGTATCCCGACGGCCAGAACTGGCCCAGCGTTTGATTTTGACCCAAATTGCCTTTCCACCCGCCTACTGCGCGGCTGCTCCTACCGGAATCGCTTCAAAATATTTTGGCGTAATGATCTTTGTCTTCGGAGAAGCGGCTTTGATTTCCTCCAGGAAGGATTGCAGAGCGTCAATCGAAGGCTGCTGAGATGCGTCAAACGGCGCAGTAAAATTGTCCCAATGCGTCGGCAGTACAAGCGCTGGAAAATGCAGGCCCCGCATAAGCCGGCCGGAATAGTCGTGAATTTCCTTCCGGGAGGCTGCCGCGCCAACCAGAACGACGTCCGGTTCCAATCCCTCGATCTCTCGCTCGATGTAGTTCATCCCGCCAAACGCGAGGATTTGATGCCCGTGGAACCGGATCAAGAAAGCGAGCGTGCCTCCCTCCGGGTGCATTTGCCGCAGCGTCAGCGGCGCTTTCATGCCCTCAGGAGCTTTTTCCGAGCTGAAATAGTGCTTGCGGTCCAGCGGGCTGTGCAGGCTTGGAATCACCTTGAGAGAAAAGACGCCAAACTCGTAGTCCTCTCCGCCGTGCACCGTCAGGAGTTGTTCTTCGGGTACTTTGTAAGCCCGCAACACATTTTCGGTGCTCTCCGTCCCGATGACCGTGGCATGAGTCTTGAGCGCGATTTGAGGAACATCCAGGACGTGGTCGTAATGCGTGTGGGTGACAAGGACAAAGTCTGCTCGTGGGACATGCGCGTCAATGGCCGCTAGGTCTGGCGTTGCTACGGAATCCCACCCATACAGCGGACGCTTGTCTTCTGGTGGTTGCATGTATGGTGTTCTGCCGGGAGGTTGCGGGCCAAAGATTCGCGAAACATAGGGATCAATCAGAATAACGGTTGTCCCGTCGCTGATTTCCCACCCTGCGGTCCCCAGCCACCGGAGAACGAATTGCCCGCCCTTTTCGTTGCTCGGCGGTTTCTGTCCCGCAAAGGCGCAAGTTACGGACGCAGCCAAAGCAAGGGATGCAAGTGTAAGTTTCCGCATCGAAAGACTCCCGCGCGGTCGGATTCGCGCGAAGTCTAGCCGCCCAGAACGACAGGGTCAACGACGTTTTCGGACAAAACCATTCTTCCAAATGAAAAGGGCGGGAATAAGTCCCGCCCCGTGACCAATCATTTATTAAAGTGCGGAAGCTTCAGGCGTGTGCTTCCGGCGCATGCCTGTTCGATGGCGCGAGCGGCACCGCACCATGAAACTGCTCCGCTTCCGTTGAGCCGGCCAACGCGGTAGTGGAAGAGTTGCCGCTCGAAACCACCTGCGCAATTTCATCGAAGTAGCCGGTGCCGACAAACCGCTGGTGCGTCACGGCGCGATAGCCGAGTTCCTGCGAGGCGAATTCTTCCTGTTGAAGCTTGGAGTACGCCGTCATGCCGGCTTGTGCATAGCCGCGTGCCAGGTGGAACATGGACATATTCAGCACGTGGAATCCCGCCAGCGTCACGAACTGGAATTTGTAGCCCATCTTGCCCAGTTCTTGCTGGAAGTTCGCGATGGTCACGTCGTCGAGCTTCTTTTTCCAGTTGAACGATGGCGAACAGTTATACGCCAGCAGTTTGCCCGGGAATTTCGCATGAATGGCTTCGGCGAACTTTTTCGCTTCCGCAAGATCAGGTGTCGAAGTTTCGCACCACAGCATGTCCGCGTAGGGTGCATACGCGAGACCCCGCGCGATGGCCGCATCAATGCCCCCGCGATACTGATAAAACCCTTCGGGCGTGCGTTCCCCATAAATGAATTCGCGATCGCGCGGGTCAGCGTCGGAAAGCAAAAGACCAGCCGAGTTGGCATCCGTCCGCGCGATCAGAATCGTCGACACGCCGCAAACATCCGCGGCCAGCCGCGCCGCCACAAGTTTCTCGATGAATTCCCGCGTGGGCACCACGACTTTGCCGCCCAGATGCCCGCATTTCTTTGCCGAAGAAAGTTGATCTTCGAAGTGCACCCCCGCCGCGCCCGCTTCAATCATCGCTTTCATCAACTCGTAAGCATTCAGCGAGCCGCCAAAGCCGGCTTCCGCATCCGCGACGATTGGCGCGAACCAATATGTGCCGGACTTCTTGCCCTCGGCGGACTCGATTTGGTCCGCGCGCATTAACGCGCGATTGATCCGCTTCACCAGATTCGGCGCGGAGTCACAAGGATAGAGACTCTGGTCCGGATAGACGTCGCCAGCCGTATTGCCGTCGGCGGCCACTTGCCAGCCGCTCCCGTAAATCGCTTTCAGTCCTGCCTGCACCATCTCAATCGCCTGATTGCCAGTGATGGCGCCAAGCGCCGGGACGTACGCGTCCGCACGCATCAAATTCCACAGCCGTTCCGCGCCAAGCCGTGCCAGCGTGTACTCGATCTGGATCGAGCCGCGCAGCCGCAGCACATCCGAGTACGAGTAAGGACGCGTGATGCCGGACCAGCGGGGATCGGTGCTCCAATAATTGAGTGGCTGATGTTTGCGCCCGTTCCCGTTGGCCCCATTCGTTCCGTTTGTCGACATTTTGCTATTCCTTACCTTTCCTGCGGCATCCAACCGAAACCCCCAAAATCTCTTCTTACGCCGGATTGAATTCCTCGCGCCGGATCATTTCTTCACTGATTACGCGCGCTTCGCGAAGCGTCGCCCCTATCCGCGGATCGCTATTCTCGGCAGTTTCGCCTAACAGCCGTTCAAGCTCTTCGTCAAACAGATCGCGGATAAATTCCGGCGTATGACGAACCGGCGCGCCATTCTCATCCAAAACTTCGACTTGGCTCGAATGCCTCATGCGCTGCGCAATCATCAAGCGGTAGATGCGGTCCGTGGCGAGATCCTCCATGTAGCCATCGAGCAAGCTCGCACCCTTGCCGTTGAGAACGCCGTTGCGATAGCGAATCACTGTGCGAACCGCCGCGCGCGTTCCAGCCAGTGTGCGCTTGCCGACTCCCTTCGGCAGCGGCCGAAGATCGGGATGGGTGTTGCCGTCCGCCGGGCGCGCCTGAAGCTGGTTCGGAGCAGGAAACTGGCTAACCGCGATTTGGTTTTGATCGGGATGGCCCGTCCACGCGCCGTCCATCAACGAATCGGCTTCGTTCTTTTTGTCTTCCGCAAGGATCTTCAACGCTCGCGCATTCAGCTCTGCGTCTTCGCGGCTGGGGTAAAGCGCGGTCATTCCACCGATTGCGAGCATCCCGTGTTTATGGCAAACGTCCGGCATGAGATTGCGCAAATTTTGGAAGAACGCCACATTGTGCGGAATCGTGTTGCGGTCGGGAAGAACCCACACCGGATTTTCCAGATTGAAGTGGATCAGGCTGGCCATGTAATCCCAACGCCCGAGGTTCAATCCCAGGATGTGGTCGCGCAGATTCCAGGCAAATTCTTCCATCTGAAATGCCAGCGGATGCGATTCCACCAGCGCCATGCATTTGATGGCATTCGTTGGCCAGCCCTTCAGCCGCGCAATCATCTGGAAAAGATCGCGCCACCACAGCGCCTCGTCGGCGGACTCGGACTTCGGAATGTAAATGCACAGCGGATGCTTCAGCGCGCTGAAGTCCACCTGGTAAGCCACCATCGCGACGTCGAACAGCGATGCCGGAAGCAATTCTCCGGTCAGAATGCCTGCCTGGTGCAAGTGCAATCCGCGGGGACGCGTAAAAATGACCGTGGAGCTGGGAGTGATGCCGACGGTCTTGTCGCGCTTCCGGTCGAAATACGTTAGCTGGCCCGCCAGGGCTTCCAGAATGTTCTTGACGCCGCGCGAATTATGCTCCCAGGTATTGGCGGTCGAGTCTTCCAGGTCGAGCATCACGCCGGGGGCGCCGGAGTTGAGCATTTTCACGACAAGGTCGGCGTCATCGGCAGGCCCGGTCATCTGGTTTCGTTGATCGGCGCACCAGGCGGGAAGCTCAATGCGCCAGGAATTTGTGGTGGCCACGGAGGGCGGCAGGTAATCGGGAAGTTTTCCCGCGTGAGCTTCGGCCAGGGCGAAATCGCGGCGGGCAATCAGCGCGCGTTGCCGCAGAGTAAGCGCGGCGTGTAGTGGCGCAAGGAATTCGAGGAAGCCCTCAGGCAGATCGCGGGCACCATCGAAATCCTGCGGGGCGGAGTTGACCGGAACGATGCGATTCGCAAAAGGCAGCGGTTCCAATGACGGATGCGGTTTTGTCGTTGCAGATGCCATTGATTTACCTTATCCCTTTCCCTCACGAGAGTGAGTGAGGGCCGGCCGCAGAGTGGGTAGGGCAATTGGGAGGCCAATTGCCGCAAGAGCGGTGTCTCTAAAACCAAGCTGTTCAACCACATAAGAGCCGCGCCGCGCGCCCGCCTAGCAGGCGTGGGAAATTGCCGTCAGATTGTCGAGAAATTTGCACACCAGTGGCGAGTATTTTCTCGGTCGCGGCAGGTTGTTCAACATATTGAACATCTGTTCAGGTCTCCCTAACTGTTGATACCGGAGCCCGCCGAATAGTTGCAAGTGCCTGTTCAATATCCTGAACATGTATTCTATACTGTGGACATAACCGGAACTTATAGGAGTCCGCCCTTGCCAGCCTCAGATGCCAGTCCCGCAGTCGCGGTCGAGCGTGCCCTGAATATTCTCGAAGCCGCCGCCAACCGCCGCGACGGAATGACCAATTCGGAAATCAGCCGCAAACTCGCCATTCCCAAAAGTTCCGCCAGCTACATTTTGCGCACCCTCGAAAAGCGCGGCTATTTGCGCCGCGAAGCGGAAACGGGACGCTACCGCCTCGGCCTCAAGATCCTGAGTCTCGGCGGAGACGCGCAGGCCAATCTGGATATTGCTGACGTCGCGCTGCCATTCATGAGGATGCTCGGCGAGAAGATTCGAATGACCGTGCATCTGGCGGTATTGGATCAGGGCGAAGCGGTGTACATCGAAAAAGTAGAAGCCCCCGGATTTTTCAAAGTGAATACGTGGGTGGGGCGGCGCATGTTTTTGCATTCTACGAGCGTCGGAAAATGCTTGCTGGCCTGGCTGCCGAAACAGGAAATCGAAACCATGGTGAAGCCGCAGGGCTTGAAAAAAAGGACACCGAAAACCATCACGTCCATCACGAAGCTTCTTGTCGATCTCGAACACGTGAAGCAGTCGGGTTACGCGGTGGACGACGAAGAAAACAGTTTGGGAGCGCGGTGCCTTGGCGCGCCCATTTTCGACCCCATGGGAAATGTAACGGCGGCGCTCGGCGCCAGCGGAACGCTGACGCAAATGGACGAAGACAGCATGCCGCGCATTATCGACGCGCTCAAGGAAACGGCACGGCGCATTTCGCGGCAGTTGCAGAGAAGCGGGAGCGCGGGAGCCGCGTAGCAAGCGGCTCTCGCGCACGCAAGAAACTACTTGCCTTTAGCCGGCGACGACCAAATTGTTGGTCACAGAAAAAACGTTGGGAACGGCGCTGGCGCGAATGTATGCAAGGTTTTTATCGGCTTCACTATCCACCACACCTTCAAGCGTGACGTGGCCGTTCTTCACGATGATATGGACGGAAGGCACAGCCTGAACGGAGTAACGCGAGAGGCCGGGGTCTCCATAAATCGCGCGATATACGGTGCGGCGGATTTGGTCGTCCATCGGCGAGAGCGGAAGAACCTCGATGTTGTTCACTACTGAGGAAACTCCCTCGATGCTCTTCACGCTGGCTTCGGCGTCGGATTTCAAAGTCGGCCGGGTGACCTGGCCGTAGAGAATTACCTTGTCACCTTCCACCTTATACGCAAGATTGTCGAACACGGAGTACCACGGCAGCATGACGAGCTGGTGCCGCACTTCTTTGGCAAGTTTTTCGTGATACTTTGCTTCACTGCGCTGCTTCTTCTCTCCCTGCGGCTGAGCCGCCGGAGAGTTGGCCAAGGCGACCATGGGAACGGCGAGTAGCAGCATCACAAACAGGGACCGGAGTTCCTTCCTCATGGTTTCCTCCTGGACAAATGTCCTGCTGTTCTTCGAACAGTTAGATTCAAGATGCAGGGCGGCTGGCTGCCCGCATCCGTTCCGTGGGGAGGTGCTAGCATACTCCCGACAGGAACGGCAGGAAACATGGGATCATTCCGAAGAGAGAGATTTGAGAGCGCCCGTGTTGTACTTAAATTTATGGCAGCGCTGAGAGTGGCATAGTGCTGGTGATTGCACATCGCGGAGCCTCGGGGAACGCGCCGGAAAACACGCTGGCGGCGTTCCGGAAAGCCGTTGCGCTCGGAGCGACGTTCATCGAAACGGATTTGCAGCTTTCGCGCGATGCGCGCTTCGTGGCCATTCACGACGCGACCGTAAATCGCACCACGAACGGACAGGGCGCGGTGCACGACATGACGCTCGCCGATTTGCGGCGGCTGGATGCCGGATCGTGGTTCGGAAGCGAATTCGCGGGCGAGCGCATCCCCACACTGGAAGAAATCTTGGAGTTCTCCAAAAAAAACGACGTGGTGTTCTACCTGGAAATAAAACCGGGAAGCGCGTGGGGCGGGGAGCACGCATTGATTGGCGCGTTGCGTGATTCGGGGGAGATACCGCGGGCCGTGGTGATTTCGTTTGATGCCGCCATCGTGCTGAATTTGCGGAAAATCGAGCCAACGCTGATGACCGGGCTGCTGTACGACGGGCAGATTGAAAACACGCTGGACAAAGCGGTTGAAATCGGCGCACGGCAACTGGTCGTGCGCGGTGACCTGGTGACG
>Ga0137360_10002564_pt1 | contig 10896 bp, 6 predicted proteins | sample Mad1_60_16metaG_FD_104924 | JGI IMG/M metagenome (GOLD analysis project Ga0137360, IMG submission 104924) | Vadose zone soil microbial communities from Angelo Coast Range Reserve, California, USA - Mad1_60_16 metaG | ecosystem: Environmental > Terrestrial > Soil > Vadose zone | place: USA... | reverse complement strand
GACATGATCCCGACGTCCGCCTCACCCTGCATCACGGCCTCGACGACCTTGTGCGGGTGCAGGCACTCGAGCTGGACACGCGCCTCCGGGTAGAGCGACATGAACCGCTGCACGTGCCGGCTCACGTCGTGCAAGCCGACCGAATAGATCGCCGCGACCCGCACCGTGCCGTCCACGCGGGCCTTCACCGCCGCGATCTCGGCCCTCGCCTTCTCCCACGACTCGAGCAGTCCCCGGCAGGCCTCGTAGAAGGCCTGGCCCTCGGGGGTCACGACGAACGGACGCTTGGTGCGGTCGAGGAGTACCACACCCAACTCCGTCTCGAGCTGCTGCATCGCCTGGCTCGCTGCCGACTGGGAGACGAAGTTTTGCGCGGCACCACGCGAGAATGACCGGTGCCGGACGACGTCGCAGTAGAGACGCAGCGTCTCGAGATGCACGGATTGATTATAAGCCACGCTGATACTTACTATCCGACTTTTTGGGGATGACTAATAATGTAAATGCCGCTAGTATCGTGCAACTGTTTTCACAATAGGGATGGAGCCCAATGACTGAAGTTCAGCACCGAACCGCCGTTCTCGGTCCTCCGCCCGCCCAGGGGCTGTACGACCCGCGCTGCGAGCACGACGCCTGCGGCGTCGGCTTCGTGGTCGACATCAAGGGCCGGCGGTCGCACACGATCGTGCGCCAGGCGCTCCAGGTTCTCATCAACCTCCTGCACCGGGGCGCGTGCGGCTGCGAGGCGAATACCGGCGATGGCGCCGGCGTCTTGCTCCAGGTGCCGGACAAGTTCCTGCGGCGCGAGTGCGATCGCCTGGGGATTCCCCTGCCGCCGCCCAAGGAGTACGGCTGCGGGCTCGTGTTCTTGCCGCGAGACCCGGAGCAGCGGGACCGCGTTCGCGCGCTCCTGCACTCGATCGTGGACGAAGAGGGCCAGCGCCTCCTGGGCTGGCGGGATGTTCCCACCGACGACCACCTCATCGGCGCCAGCGCGCTCTCGGTCGAGCCGCACATCACCCAGGTGCTCATCGGCCGCGGACCGGCTGTGCGGGATCACACCCACTTCGAGCGCAAGCTCTACGTGATCCGGAAGCTCTTCGAAAAGGCCGTGGTGGCGCTCGACATTCCGGAAAACACGTTCGCCTACATGCCGAGCCTCAGCTCGAACACGCTCATCTACAAGGGGATGCTCAGCGCCGACCAGATCGAGACGATGTATCCGGATCTCGCCGATCCCGACGTGGAGTCGGCGCTCGCGCTCGTGCACCAGCGCTTCAGCACGAACACGTTCCCGTCTTGGCCGCTGGCGCATCCGTATCGGTATGTTGCCCACAACGGGGAGATCAACACGCTGCGCGGGAACATCAACTGGATGCGCGCCCGCGAGGCGCTCTGCCGGTCGGATGCGCTCGGCGACGACCTCCGGAAGGTGCTGCCCGTCACGCGCGACGGCCTGTCGGACTCGGCGACCTTCGACAACGTGCTCGAGTTCCTCGTCATGAACGGCCGGTCGCTGCCGCACGCGATCCTCATGATGATCCCGGAGCCTTGGCAGAACCACGAGTCGATGAGCCCGGAGCGGCGGTCGTTCTACGAGTACCACGCCTCGTTGATGGAGCCGTGGGACGGACCGGCCTCGATCGCGTTCACCGACGGCACCGTCATCGGCGCCGTGCTCGACCGGAACGGCCTGCGCCCCTCGCGCTACTACGTCACCAAGGACGACATGGTCATCATGGCCTCCGAGGTCGGCGTGCTCGACATCCCCGCCGAGAAGATTCTGGTCAAAGAGCGGTTGCATCCCGGACGGATCTTCCTCGTCGACACCGCCCAGGGCCGCATCATCGACGACGAGGAGATCAAGGCCCAGCTCGCCGCCGAGCACCCCTACGCCGACTGGCTCCGCGACAACCTCGTCCATCTCGAGGAGCTTCCGGCGCACCCGGTGTCGGCGCCCGACCGCGCGACGGTGCTGACCCGGCAGATCGCGTTCGGCTACACCCACGAGGATCTGAGAATCCTGCTGCTGCCGATGGCCAAGAACGGCGAGGAGCCGGTGGGCTCGATGGGCACCGACACGGCGCTGGCCGTGCTCTCGAACCGTCCCCGGCCGCTCTACGACTACTTCAAGCAGCTCTTCGCCCAGGTGACGAATCCCCCGCTCGATCAGATCCGCGAGGAGCTGGTGACCTCGATGGAGTCCACGGTCGGCCCGGAGCGTAATTTGTTGACGCCCGAGCCGGAGTCCTGCCGGCAGATCGTGCTGAAGGACCCGGTGATCACCAGCGAGGAGCTCGCCAAGCTGGCCCACGTCGCCGAGCGCGGCTTCAGAGCCATCACGCTGCCCATGCTCTACCCGGTCGCCGCGGGCGCCGCCGGCCTCGAGCGTACGCTCGAGGACCTCCGGCGCCGCGCGAGTGCGGCGATCGCCGAGGGCTACAATGTCATCATCCTGTCGGATCGTGGGATCGACCGCGCGACGGCGGCGATCCCGAGCCTGCTCGCCACGGCGGCGGTGCATCATCACCTCGTCCGGCGCGGGGAGCGCACGCGCTGCGGGCTCGTCGTCGAGACCGGCGACGCGCGAGAGGTGCACCACCTCTGTCTCCTGATCGGCTACGGCGCGGGCGCGGTCAACCCGTGGGTCGCTTTCGAGACTCTCGATGACATGATCCGTGAGGGCCTGCTGACCGACACCGACCGGGCGAAGGCGGTGCAGAACTACATCAAGGCCCTCAACAAGGGCATCCTCAAGGTCATGGCCAAGATGGGGATCTCGACGCTGCAGAGCTACACCGGCGCCCAGATCTTCGAGGCCATCGGGCTGAACGGCGACGTCGTGCACCGCTACTTCACCGGCACCGTCTCGCGGGTCTCCGGCATCGGGCTCGACGTGATCGCCGCCGAAGTGCAACGGCGTCACGCGCGCGCCTTCCCCGAGCGGCCGCTCGTCGCTGAGCTGGAGTGGGGTGGCGAGTACCAGTGGCGGCGCGACGGCGAGCACCACATGGTCAATCCCGACACGATCGCCAAGCTCCAGCACGCGACGCGAGCCGGCAGCTACACGCTCTTCAAGGACTACACGCGCCTGTGCGACGACCAGAGCAAGCGGCTTGCGACGCTGCGCGGCCTCATGGCCCTCCGGCCGGCCGCGACGCCGATTGCGCTCGAGGAGGTCGAGCCGGTCGAGTCGATCCTGAAGCGCTTCGCGACCGGCGCGATGTCCTACGGCTCGATCAGCCAGGAGGCACACGAGACCCTGGCCATCGCCATGAACCGCATCGGCGGGCGATCGAACACCGGGGAGGGCGGCGAGGACGCGGCGCGGTACACGCCCGACCCCAACGGGGACTGGCGCCGGAGCGCCGTCAAGCAGGTCGCCTCCGGGCGCTTCGGCGTGACCAGCGAGTACCTCGTCAACGCGACGGATCTACAAATCAAGATGGCCCAGGGTGCCAAGCCCGGCGAGGGCGGCCAGCTCCCCGGACCCAAGGTCTATCCCTGGATCGCGAAGGTGCGCTTCGCGACCCCGGGCGTCCAGCTCATCTCGCCGCCGCCCCATCACGACATCTACTCGATCGAGGACATCAAGCAGCTCATCCATGATCTGAAAAACGCCAACCCCGAGGCGCGCGTGCACGTGAAGCTCGTCGCCGAGATCGGCGTGGGAACGGTCGCGGCCGGGGTGGCGAAGGCCTTCTCCGACGTGGTGCTGATCTCCGGCCACGACGGCGGCACCGGCGCCTCGCCCCTCACCTCGATCAAGCACGGCGGCGTCCCGTGGGAGCTTGGTCTGGCCGAGACGCAACAAGTCCTGGTGCTGAACAAACTCCGCGACCGCATCGTGGTCCAGGTCGACGGCCAGATGAAGACCGGGCGGGACGTGGTCATCGCCGCCATGCTCGGCGGCGAGGAGTACGGCTTCTCGACCGCGCCGCTGGTCGTGCTGGGTTGCATCATGATGCGTGTCTGTCACCTCAACACGTGCCCTGTCGGTATCGCCACGCAGGATCCGGAGCTCCGCAAGCGCTTCGCCGGCCGCGCCGACTACGTCGTGAACTTCTTCCGGTTCCTCGCCCGGGAGGTCCGGGAGCACATGGCCCACCTCGGGTTCCGGACGATGGACGAGATGATCGGGCGCGTGGACCGGCTCGACTTCACGCCGGCCCTCGATCACTGGAAGGCCCAGGGGCTCGACCTCTCCTCGATTCTCTACCAACCCGACATGCCGCCCGAGGTCGCCCGGCGCTGCGTGCGGCCGCAGGAGCACTCGCTGGAGAAGTCGCTCGACCACACGACCATCATCCCGGCGTGTCGCGAGGCCGTCGAGTATCGCAAGCCGGTCGCGTTCCGGCTGCCGATCCGGAACGTCAACCGCACCGTGGGCACCACGCTGGGCTATCACATCACGAAGCGGTGGGGCGGCAAGGGGTTGCCCGACGACACGATCCGCATCCACTTTACCGGCTCGGCCGGCCAGAGCTTCGGCGCGTTCGTCCCGCGGGGCGTCAGCTTCACCCTCGAGGGCGACGCAAACGACTATTGGGGCAAGGGGCTGTCCGGCGGGAAGCTCATCGTCTACCCGCCGCGCCGTAGCAGCTTCGTTCCCGAAGACAACATCATCATCGGCAACGTCGCCCTGTACGGCGCGACGAGCGGCGAGGCGTACGTCCGCGGCGTGGCCGGTGAGCGCTTCTGCGTGCGCAACAGCGGCGTTCACGCGGTGGTCGAGGGTGTCGGCGACCACGGCTGCGAGTACATGACGGGTGGGAGAGTTGTCGTGCTCGGACGGACCGGGCGGAACTTCGCCGCGGGGATGTCCGGCGGCGTCGCGTACGTGCTCGACGTGGACGGCGACTTCAAGCGCCGGTGCAACCTCGGGATGGTGGATGTGCAGCGGCTCGACCAGCCCGAGGAGATCAGCCTGGTGCGGGACCTGATCCGGCGCCACATCGAGTTCACCGGCTCGACCTACGCCGCCGGCATCTTGCGCGACTGGATCGACGTGCAGACGCGCTTCGTCAAGATCATGCCCAGGGACTACAGGCGCGTGCTCATGGCCGAGGCTCGCGCGCGCGCCGAGGGGCGCCAGCCGACCTTCGCCGAGCTCGTCGGGACCGGCAGTGGGTAAGGTCACCGGCTTCCTCGAGATCAAGAGGAAGAAGCCGCCCGCCCGTCCCGTCACCGAGCGTGTCCACGACTGGAAGGAGTACTACCTTCCCTATCCGGTCGAGGACCTCACCAAGCAGGCGGCGCGCTGCATGGACTGCGGCATTCCTTTTTGCCACCAGGGCTGCCCGCTCGGGAACATCATCCCGGACTGGAACGATCTGGTCTACAAGAACCACTGGCGCGAGGCGCTCGACCGCCTGCACGCGACGAACAACTTCCCTGAATGGACGGGACGGCTCTGCCCGGCGCCGTGCGAGGGGGCCTGCGTGCTGGGTATCAACGACGATCCGGTGACGATCAAGGGCGTCGAGCTGGCGATCATCGAGCGTGCGTTCGACGAAGGCTGGGTCGGCGTCCAGGCGCCGGCCGTCCGCACGGGCAAGCGGGTCGCTGTCGTGGGCTCCGGCCCGGCGGGTCTCGCCGCCGCCGAGCAGCTGAATCGCGCCGGACATACGGTGACCGTCTTCGAGCGGGACGACCGGATCGGCGGCCTGCTGCGCTACGGCATCCCCGAGTTCAAGATGGAGAAGCGGTTCGTCGACCGGCGGCTCCAGATCATGACGAAGGACGGCGTGGTCTTCCGCACGAATTCGCACGTCGGCGTCAACGTGCCCGTCATGGCTCTGCGCCGCGACTTCGACGCGATCGTCCTGGCTGGCGGTGCCTGCTGGCCGCGCGATCTCCCGGTGCCCGGGCGTGAGCTCCGGGGCATCCACTTCGCGATGGAGTACCTGACGCTCCAGAACAAGCGCTGCGAGGGCGACGTGATCGCCGACGAGACATTCATCACGGCCCAGGGCAAGCGCGTCGTCATCATCGGGGGGGGTGACACGGGCGCCGACTGCCTCGGCACCGTGCACCGCCAGGGTGCGCTCGCCGTCCACCAGTTCGAGCTCTTGCCGCGGCCGCCCGACGAGCGCGCAGTGGACAACCCCTGGCCGCAGTGGCCCAACATCTTCCGCGTGTCGGGCGCCCACGAGGAGGGCGGCGAGCGCGTCTATGCGGTCGCGACGCAACGCTTCCTCGACGACGCGCGCGGCCACGTCCGCGCCCTCGAAGCGGTGAAGGTCGACATGGTGCGCGAGGGCGGTCGGCTGGAGTTCAGGCCGATCCCGGGCAGCGAGTTCGCGCTGGAGGCGGAGCTGGTCCTGCTGGCGATGGGATTCCTCGGGCCCGAGCGCCCGGGGATGCTGAGCGATCTCGGCGTCACGCTCACCGAGCGCGGCAACGTCTGGCGCGACGCGAACTGGATGACCAGCGCGCCGGGCGTGTTTGCGTGCGGCGACATGCAGCGCGGCCAGTCGCTGATCGTGTGGGCGATCGCGGAGGGCCGTTCGGCGGCGCGGGGCGTCGATCTCTACCTGATGGGCACGTCCGAGCTACCCGCTCCCCTCCCCTAGAGGCATCCGCTACCGCGCCCTAAGCGGCTCGCCGACGAGGGTCCACCACGGCAGTGCCACGACCAGGATCGCCACCCAGCCGACCAGCGTCATCCAGAGTCCGAACCGCAGTACCTCGGCGGCCGACACGTGCCCGCGTTCGTAAATGACGAGCGCCGACGAGCTCTGTGCCGGGTAGTAGACCACCGCGTCGCCGGTGATCATCACCACCAGCGCGCACACCAGCGGATTGATCCCCGCCTCCCGCCCGACCGACATCGCGATGGGCAGCGCCAGGGCCAGGAACCCCGAGATGTTCGGCACCACCGCGCGCAGCAAGGTCGCCCCGAGCATCAGCAGAATCACGACGGCGAGCGCGCTGTCGCCGAGCGCGGGCAGGCCGCCCACCAGGACCCGTCCGAGCCACGGCGCAGCGCCGCTGGCGACGAGCGCGTGGGCGAGCGAGATCGACGCCGCGATCACGAAGAAGTTCGACCAGCCGATGCCGCGGTCGAGATCCGGCCAGGCGAGCGGGCCCACGCCCGGCGTGAGGAGCGCCGCGAACGCCAGCATCGCCGGGAGCGCCGGATCGAGATGATGGATACCGTCGGTAAGCCACAGGGCCGACGCGCTCAGGATGATCACGATCGTCCGCCACTCGGACCCTGAGATGGGCCGGCGACGGGCGGGCTCGGGCATCGGCAACCCTCGGGCGAAGCCCCGGTGGTGGAGCGCGTACGTGAGCACGCCGCCCAGGAGGAGAATTGCATAGTACGGCACCGCCATCAGCGTGAACCACCCGGTCCACGACATCCCTCCGATGATGGCCGCGCTCATGACCGGCGTGATGCCGCCAGTCAGGAGCGTGGTCGAGGCGAGGCGGTTGATCGACGAGAGCGCGAGCATGATGGCCTTCGCGACCTCGGCGCCGCGCTGGACCCCGCCCAGAGCGAACACCTCGTCGTAGATGTGGATGAGGATCCCGGAGCGGGTCGTCGCCGAGGGAAGCAGGAACGTCAACACGGGGAACGAAAGGACCAGCTGGAGATAGACCGCCAGGCTCCGCCCCCGCGCGCGCTCCAGGATCGTCCGGGCGAGACGTTCGGCCAGCCCGCTGCGCACCACGGCGACGCCCATCGTCAGCACGCCGATGAGGAAGAAGGGCACCGGGTTGGCGAAGCCCTGCAGCGCGTCGCGGAGACTTTGCGTGGCGCCGCTGAGCGCCAGGAGCGTCACACCGACGAGCGCTGCGACGCCCGGCTCGAGGAGCTCGCCCGTCCAGAGCAGGATGGTGATCAGCGTGACGATCAGCGCCCGCTGGCCGGCAAGTGGAAGGCCGGCCAGCACCGGAGGCAGGAACAATCCCGCGGTGAGGCCGGCGAGTGGGACCGCGAGCGCGAGGGCCCTTCGTCGTGTCCCGCCAGCCACGGCCGCCTCGGTCCGGCTCATCGCGCGGCGTCATCCTCCCACGACCGGAGTGGCGGAGTCGAGTGACGAGTGAACACCGCCGCGCTAGACTCGGCGGGCGCCCTGGGGCCTTGTGCCGGCCCCTACGGGGGAGCGCACTGACGTGACGCGGTCTTCATGGGAGACGGGCTGTGCCGACCCATCAATCGCTCAGCGGGTCATCGGACGAAGATCTACTCCAGCGAATGGTCGAGACCCACCCCGAGCGCTTCGGGCAGGAATTCTGGACGTTCTACACCACGCACATCGGGTCCCATCTGCCGCCGCGCCCGGTGATGATCGACCTGGGGTGTGGGCCCGGACTCTTTCTGCGTGACCTCGGGGGGCGCCATCCGGGTGCGACTCTCTACGGCTACGACGTCACTCCGGCGATGGTTGCCTACGGTCGGCAACTCTCCTACGGCGCGGCGAAAGCCACGCTGGCGCTCCACGATGTGGCCACGCAACCGATCCCACACGCCGCGGGCAGCGTTGATCTGGTGAGCATGTCATCGGTGCTGCACGTCTTCGACGAGCCGCTCCCGGCGCTGACCGAGATCCGGCGGGCGCTGGCCCCCGGCGGCGTCTTCTTGCTGCATGATTGGATTCGCCAGCCGCTTTCGACCTACCTGGCGTGGCGCCGAGACGTCTTGAAGGAGGGCGAGGCCGAGAGTCGGCGTCGGGGCTTTCGCCTCTTTCCGGTGCACAACAAATACACGACCGAGGACTGGCGGTGGTTGCTCACGGAGGCCGGCTTTGCGATCCGCGACGAGACCGAGTTACGTGCGTCGCATCGAATCTTCGTCACCACGCCGGCCCAGTGACTCTCCGCTCAGGTGCGGCAGCACGCACCTCTCAGGTGCGGCGGCAGGCACCTCTCAGGTGCGGAACGCGTTCATCGCGGTCACCAGAGCCGGCGTACCGCCGAAGAGGTAGGCCACTTCGACCGCCTCTTGGATTTCCGCGTCTGAGGCACCGGCGGCGCGGGCGCGGCTGGCGATGTTCGCCACACCGTCGGCATGCGACTGGAGCGCGTCCACGATCATGGTCATGAGGAGCTTGTATTTCGCCGGAATGGCGCCATCCCGCAAGATGCGCTCGCGCTGGGTCATGTAGGAGCTGACGAACTCGGGATCACGTTGTTGCAACGCCTGGATCCACGGCGGCAATGTGGTCTGAGCCATGGGTACCTCCTCCGTCACGATCAGAGTTGTCGAGGCGTCGAAGGGCTCTGCCAGAGCGCGTGGCCGACGAAGAACGGGCCGAGCGTCTGGATGTACTGCGAGGTCTGGACGGTCTTCCGCATGGCCTGCACGAGGTGCGAAAGGGGATGGAGGTGGCGGCCCACGAGACCGATGACGAAATCGTTGTCGTTGACGTCGAGCCCGTGGCAGGCCAGGCGGATATCGTGGGCGAGGTCGGCGTCGCCGTAGGCGCGGCCCAGCACGCTGTGCTCGCGGATGACGGCGCCCTGCTCCTGCGGCGAGAGACCGCTGAAGGTGCCGGTTCGGCGCAGCGGGTACCAGATCCCCCAGGGCCACGCCGCATTGAGCGCGGCGCGCCGCGGGCGCTGCAGCAGCCAGTCCTCGAGGTCCGTCTCGAATCCGGAAGCGTAGGTCCGCCCGAGCATGGTCAGCTCGGGTTTCTGCACCAGTGCGGCGAAGGGATCAGCGTTGAGCACCTCACGCAGGACGGTCACGAAGAAGACCGGGTCCTCGCTGATCGCCAGCACGCCAACGCCCCGCGCGTCGTTGACGTCCTGGTAGAGCACCGCTTCGATACGGCTCGACTCGAGGACCCGGAGCAGCGGCTTCGCGTCCAGGCAGCCGCCGAACGCCTGCAGCTGCATGAAGAGCCGCCGGTCGCAGGTCTGCCCGTCGGCCCCGCGCTCCTGGACGTCGATCTTCGTGTCAGCGGCGCTCACGGTCTCCCCTCCTGGCGGCGCTACCCGCCCCGCGTGTGCATCTCCAGGTGCGGATCTTCGCGCAGGCGACCGATCTGCACGAGGGGCGTTCGATCCCGAAGCCGCAGGCGTTGCTCGGCCCCACGATCCGCCCGCCGCTTCCACCCGTCGACGATCAACGCCTTCAGCTCGTCTCGCGAGCTTCCGCGGCGGAGCGGCTCTCGGAGATCGATCCCCTGCTGCGCGTAGAGGCAGAGGTACCACATGCCGTCGGCGGTGAGGCGGCTCCGGTCGCAGCTCGCACAGAACGGTTCGGTCGTCGACGAGATGATGCCGAAGAGCGTGCCGTCGGGAAGCGCGTAGCGGTCGGCGGGCGCCGTGCTCTCCTCGACCACCGCCTCGATCTGTCCATATCGCCGGCCCAGCATCCCGAGCATCTCGGTGCGGCTCACGACCTTGTCCATCGACCAGCGCGTCGCGCCCCCGACGTCCATGTACTCGATGAAGCGGATCTCGGCCGGCACCGTCTTGCCGTACTCGATCAGGTCGGCGAGCTCGTCGTCGTTGACGCCGCGCATGACGACCGTGTCGAGCTTGGTCCCGGCGAAGCCCGCGGCCGGGACTGCGGTGATGCCCTCGAGGACCTGAGCGTGGTTGGCCCGCCGCGTGAGCGCTGTGAAGCGGTCGGGCCGCAGCGTGTCGAGGCTCACGGTGACACGGTGGAGCCCGGCCTCTTTCAGCGAACCCGCCTGCTCGGCGAGCAAGACGCCGTTGGTCGTGATCGCGAGATCGCGGAGGCGCGGCTTGCCCGCCAGCAGTCGGATGAGCGCCCCGAGGTCGCGCCGCAGCAGTGGCTCGCCGCCGGTGAGCCGGATCTTGTCGACGCCCACGTCCAGGAAGATGTCGGCGAGCGCGCTCACTTCCTCGAAGTGGAGAATCTGCTCGCGCGGGAGCCAGACGTAGTCCTCTTCCGGCATGCAGTACGCGCAGCGG
>Ga0137360_10002557_pt1 | contig 10914 bp, 8 predicted proteins | sample Mad1_60_16metaG_FD_104924 | JGI IMG/M metagenome (GOLD analysis project Ga0137360, IMG submission 104924) | Vadose zone soil microbial communities from Angelo Coast Range Reserve, California, USA - Mad1_60_16 metaG | ecosystem: Environmental > Terrestrial > Soil > Vadose zone | place: USA... | reverse complement strand
GGCTCTGCAACGCATGGTCTTCAAAACATAACCCACAATGAATTCGGCCGGAGCCGGGAAGGATCAAAAGACGGCGGCAAGACGTGGACCGTGGTCTGGCCGATTCACTACAAACGCTGGCTTCAACTATCCGCGGGAGAGTGATGCGGTGGGATGAAAGAGCGAACCGCGGCGGCCGAAGCCGAGCCTGTTTTCAGCGACAAGCGGCACGACAGGAAGGCGTGCCCCTCCCCATAAGTTCACCGGCATGCTGTGGCCGGGACACCCCTTCCTACATGAGCCCGGGGTTCACACGTGCGCGGGCGAAGGCGCCCGTCGCCATACGGGCTTACATCCCGTAGGTGCCGGTGGCGCCTACACGCGACGAAACCTGGTCGCGAATGTTGCGCGCTTTTTCGGCGATGTTGTTACGGGTTTCTTCTCCACTGGCGGGAGCCAGCAACAGACCTACGCCCACGCCGATTCCCAGGCCCAGGAGCCCGGCGGCGACGGCGCCCAGCATGTTGCTGTTGTCTTCGCCGCGAATCACGTCGGCAGCCCGGCTGACGCGATCAGAAGCAGTTTCATAAGTATCCTGCGCTTTGGACCGCAGATCCTCGACGGTTCCCGCCATACGCCCGCGCATGGAGTCGAGCAGATAAATGCCGGTGCCCAGCAGCAGATTAAGAAGCACTTTCTCTTTACGCGATTTCATTTCTCACCTCTTCGTAGGCCTGCTTTAGCAAACCCGCTGGCATGAAGATGCCAAAGACAGATTAGCGGTTGGCGCGATTTTTGCACAGAGCCAACAGGCTGGCCGCCGTCTCGGCCCGGCAATCGGACGGAAAAAACCGAAGCCTGGTTTCATCTTGGGAAAACCGGGAATGCCGCGAATATCGGGACTGCTATTGGGTCGCTGTTGTATAGTTGCGATTGCTTGCTTTTGCTTTCATTTAGGAAAGGTCCGAAGGGTGTTGCCATGAGTTTGACCGGAGTTCGCCTGGGTTCGCAGCGGAAACTAGTAACGGCTCTTCTTCTTGCTGTCTCGACTGCCTGGGCGCAGGCTGGGAACCGATCGGCGGACCCTGGCCAGATCGGGTATAAGTCAGCGGCCGACGCCGAGCAGAAGAAGACGCTCCTATTGCGAGATTTTCATCCTGCCTCCATGCTTCACGCCCCCGCCCAAGAGGTTCCCAAAGCTAAGTTCTACGTCATCGATGTGCACAACCACACCAACGATGCCGCTGGCATTGACGAACACATGCCGCCCGAACGGGTCATTGAAGTTATGAATCACACCAACGTGAGGACCGTGGTCATTCTCACTGGCATGTGGGGCGACAAGCTGCAGCACGTCATCGACGAGATGGTGAAGCCATATCCAGGGCGGTTCATCGTGTTCACCCAAATCGACTGGAGCAAAATCGACGATCCCACTTTCAGCGGGGAAATGGTGCGACAGCTGGACGATGCGGTCGGCCGGGGCGCTCGCGGGCTGAAGCTGCTGAAGGACTTGGGCCTGGGCGTGCGGGATAAGTCCGGGCTGGTCGCGATCGACGATCCGCGGCTGGATCCGGTCTGGCACGAATGCGGACGTTTGGGGATTCCTGTCTTCATCCACACTGGCGATCCGGAGGCTTTCTTCCATCCCACGGACGCGCGCAACGAGCGCTATGAGGAGCTAACTGAGCATCCGGACTGGAGCTTTTACGGTCCGCAGTTTCCGACGCTGGAGAAGTTGCTGGAGGCGCGTAATCGCGTTTTTGCCCGGCATCCGGAAACGCTTTTTGTGTCGCTGCATTTGGGCTGGCCGGAGAATCTGGATTGGGTCACTCGCATGCTCGACGAACATCCCAATGTGATGGTGGAGTTTGGGGCTCGGGAAGCGGAGTTGGGGCGGCAGCCTCGACGCACCCGCGAGCTCTTTGTTAAGTATCAGGACCGGGTAATGTTTGGCACCGACAACGGCATGGATGAAGCCATGTACCGAAGTCATTTTCGCTGGCTTGAAACCGGGGATGAATCGTTCGATTACTGGGGGTATCCGGCGCAGGGACGCTGGGAAATTTACGGCCTGGGATTGTCCGATCCGGTGTTGGAGAAAATCTATCACTTGAATGCGGAGCGAGTGTTTCGGCAGTTCAAGGGTGGAGCAAAGGGAGGGGCGCAATGACAACCAGGTATGGCAACGCCATGAACGCTAGGGCGGTTTCTTCCGGTGCGATCCGTGCAGGCTGGCTCTTGCTCACCGGAGTTTGCCTCTTGGTCGTTAGCTGCACGCCTCCTCCGGCGAAGACGAAGCCGGCGCCGGCTCAACCGTCCCAAATCAAAGTGGATGTGAAACCGGGCGGGCCGATCGTCCTCATCACCAGTTCGGCCGAGTTCCAGATTCTGCCCTCCGGTTACATACAGGCCTCGCTGCTCAAGGCGGGGCAGAAGGTCACCCTGGACGAGCCGCGTGAGGGCGGCAGTGATTTTCTCGTGCGAGATGGCAAGGAAGTTCCGTTTGCGCTCGACTTCGGCCAGGCCAAGGTGCAGGACTGCGTCGGGAAATTGGGCCGGGGCAAGCGGGTGGAAATTGCTGCCGGCCCAGTGGACGGGGCGGCAGCTGGCATTCAACGTACGCTGCGGATCGAAGTATACGACGACTTTCCGACCATCCTGCTTTCAAGCGCGGAATATAAGAATACTGGCGCAGAAGATTTCCGCATTGACCGGGTGGTCGAACAGCGGCACAGGTTCAGCGGAAATCTGACGGACAAGAAGGCGCAGCCCTATGACATGTGGAGCTTCCACGGATCAAGCTACGACTGGGGAAAAGATGACGTGGTAAAGCTGCCTCGAACCTTCTCGCAGCCGAACCTCATGGGGGCACAGGTGAAGGGCGGCTACGGCGGCGGCATTCCGGTGGTCGCGTTCTGGACGGCGTCGGCGGGCGAGGCCCTTGGTCACGTCGAAACCCTGCCGCTGACGCTGTCCCTGCCTGTCAGGGTGGGTGCGGATGGCGTAGAGGCCGGGGTGGACATCGCCGCCAACACAGTACTCAAACCGGGGGAGAGTTATTCCACGCCGCGAAGCTTTGTTGCGGTCTATGCGGGCGATTTTTATGAGCCGCTGCACGCCTGGTCGAGTGTGTTGCAGAAAGAAGGATGGGAGATTCCCAAGCCTTCGAGCGAAGCTTATAACGTCAGCTGGTGCGGCTGGGGTTATGAATTCAACGTCACCCCGGCGCAGATGCTGGGCACGGTGCCGAAGCTCAAGGAACTGGGCATCAAGTGGGCGACGCTCGATGATCGTTGGTTCGACACTTACGGTGACTGGAATCCGCGCGCGGATACCTTTCCCGGCGATTCCATCAAGAAGATGACGGATGACTTTCACAAGCAGGGAATCCTGGTGCAGCTGTGGTGGCTGCCCTTGGGCGTGGAAGACGGCCAGAGCAAATATGAGTCGCACAAGTATGTACTCTCGAAGGTTGCGGAGGAGCACCCGGAGTGGCTCATTCTCGACAAGGACGGGAAACATGCACGCATGACTCGCGACTTGGCGACGCTATGCCCGGCCGTGGCTGAAGTGCAGCAGTTCTACAAAAAGCTTACGGAGAAATTTATCGGGGACTGGGGATTCGATGGATCCAAGCTGGACAATATTTACAGCGTGCCCATGTGCTACAACCCGGCGCATCACCATAAGTCTCCGCAGGATTCGGTCAACGCCATGGGCGATGTGTACAAGACGATTTTCCAGACCAGCCGCGCGCTCAAGCCGGAGAGTGTGACTCAGAGCTGTCCGTGTGGTACGCCGCCGTCGCTGGCCTGGTTGCCATTTATCGATCAGGCGGTGACGGCCGATCCGGTGGGCGCGGTGCAGGTGCGGCGCCGCATCAAGATGTACAAGGCGCTGCTGGGGCCGGAGTCCGCGGTGTACGGAGATCACGTGGAACTCTCCGCCATGGACCGCATCGGCAATAACTGGCGGGAGCACGGCGAGGATTTCGCTTCGACCATTGGCGCCGGCGGCGTTGTGGGAACGAAATTCGTGTGGCCCGATCCGGGTCCGAAATTCAAGCCGGTGACGCTTACCCAATCTAAAGAGGAACACTGGAAGAAGTGGATCGGCATCTACAACCAGAAGATGCTGTCGAAAGGTACGTTCCGAAATCTTTACGTGTACGGGTACGACGCGCCGGAGGGTTACGCGATTGAAAAAGACGGTAGGATGTTCTATGCGTTCTTCGCACCTTCGTCATCGCCGTGGAAGGGAGAGATCGAACTGCGGGGGCTGGAGCCGGGAAGTTATCACGTGACGGACTACGCTGAAGGCAAGGATGTCGGGACGGTGAAAGCCACGGCGGAAGCGCCTCCCCGGCTTAAGACCGAGTTCAAGGATCATCTGCTGCTGGAGCTGAGCCGGTAGATTTCCCATGTGGGGCCCGCCCCACACATTACGCGCCGTGCTCGCGCAGGAATCGCTCGCGATATTCCTTGTCGCGGAACGCTTCTGTTCCTCCCGGGCGAGTGACAGAGAGAGCGCCTGCACGGTTGCCGCTGGCCAGGCAGGCTGTCAAATCGGAGCCTCGAAGATACTCGTGCAGGAAACCGGCGTCGAAACTATCGCCGGCGCCGACCGCGTCGACTGCCGTGATTTTCAGCGCTGGGCTGGCGAACCGCTCCGCGCCTCGTTGCGCCAATGCTCCCTCCGCGCCAAGTTTTGCGACCACTAGCGGAACCATTTCCGCTAGCTGCCGGATGGCGGCATCCATGTCATTGGTTCCCGTGATCCTGGTGGCTTCGCGGGTGTTGGGAAGGAATACGTCCACATATTTCAGCAAATTCTTCAAGTCGCCGTCCCAGAGGTCTTGCGGGTCATCGTTGGTATCGAGCGAAATAGTTAGGCCCGCCGCCTTTACCCGGCGAAACAGTCCGGCAACGTCGGGCAGCAAGGCGCGCTGCAAATAGAGGGAGGAAAGATGAAAGTGGCGGGAGTCCAACAGGGAATTGAAATCGAGGTCTTTCAGCGAAAGTTCAGCAATGGTTCCGGCGTAGGTCAACATGTTGCGCCCGCCGGTACGCTGCAGGATGATGGTAAGCCCGGTCATGGTCGGGCCGTGCGCCCGCTGTACGCGTGAGACGTCCACGCCGCCTTGCTGCAGGCGATCGAGCGCGATCTGTCCCAGCGAATCGTCGCCAATGAGGGATTGGAACCCTACGCGGCTTCCCAGCGCCGCTAGATTGTGAGCGACGATCGCGGAAGAGCTGCCCAGAGTGAGCATCATGCGGTCGGCCAGCAGTTCGCGCTCGGGCGGAAGTTCGTCAGGAAGCCCGTAGAGGATGAGGTCGAGGTTCAGTTCTCCGGCGATGGTGACGTCAAAGCGTGTCATCTTGAGTTTTGGGTTCCTTTTTGAAAAAGATGAGCATTTCGCTCGCGGAAATCGACGGTCCGACTCGCGGCCGCTGGAAAGGCGAAACCGCAGAGTTCGTGGAAATCATCGCATAGAACAGTGGTGGACCCGGAGAGACTTGAACTCCCAACCCCTGCGTTCGAAGCGCAGTGCTCTATCCAGTTGAGCTACGGGTCCGACTTTCTGCGGACGACTAAATCGTCTACATTGTAGCTCCGAAAACCCCCGCACTGTCTCTCGAAAGAAGGGTGAAACGAGGACGGGGCGCCCGGGGACAAGATTATGAGTGACAGGGGAGGAACGATGGCTGGGAACAACTTGCCCGAGCCGTGGTTGCGAGGCACGTTGCCAGAGGTTCCAGCAGTACAGCGAGCCGTTTTGCACGCCTTGGAACTGGCAGAAGAGGATCTGAAGCGCTGGTGCGGCGGCTTGACCGATGAACAGATGGAGGCACGCCCTGCCGGGCTGTCGCCGGTGGCGTTTCATTTGCGTCACATTGCCCGTAGCCTCGACCGGTTGTTGACTTACGCCGAGGGACGATCGTTGACCGATGAGCAGTTGGCGGGATTAAGGCAGGAATCGGACCCGGAGGCAAGCCGGGATGATTTATTCTCAGATCTGGACTTGGCTATCGGCCAGAGTGCGACACGGATTCGGGCATTCGCGGCGAATTCGCTTGGTCAGAGCAGGAGGGTCGGGCAGCAACAACTGCGCACAACTGTGGCTGGGTTGCTCGTTCATATTGCCGACCACGCTCAACGTCACGTGGGGCAGGCCATCACAACCGCGAAAATTGTTGGGACCCAGCGCGTCGAGCCGTGAACCGCACCTCTCCCCAGCAGACGGCTCTTTCGCTCCGTTGGGCTAAACTTCCTTCCGCTCCGGGGCCCACGGCTTGCGCCGTGGGCTGCATTCTATCGCGGCTTCACGGCTGAGCGAGCGCCGCATCGGGTAGAGCACCGCAGTCTTCCCAGGAAGCGATTGCGACCTAGCGCAGCGACTGCAGGTTGAGGATTAGCGACAACACGTTACCTAGAACGCCATACGAGCCGTTTGAATAGTACCCGTATTGATATTGGTCGCTATAGCCATCTTCATAGCCACGACGGAAGCCTTCGCGAAAATAGTATCGATAGTCCTCAGGATCCACATAGTAGCCGTTGTAGCCATAGGTCGCGTCCTGAAAGGCGTAACTCTCGCGGTAGTCCGGGCGCCACCCATCCTCACGGTCCGCGGCTCCGGCACGGAAGCCTTCCTGATAGCCGTAGTTAACCGCTTGCCTTAGTAGGTCTGCGCCGTACTGGTTGGTCTCGTAGTAGGCGCCGCCGCGATTGTAGCGATACACCGGAGCGGTGTAGAAGTAGGGATCGTTGTAATAGTCGTGACGTTCTTCACGGAGGCGCCGGTCCTGATCACGCAGATGCTCTAGATACTCTTCCTGGAAGCGATACTGCGCCACCCGCCTTTGTTGCTGCAACATTGCCGTTTGCTCCTGGAGGCGGCGTTGTTGCTCATCCAAACTCTGGCGATACTGCGTCAGGCGCTGTTGTTGTTGCTCAATCAACTGCTGCTGACGCTGCTGTGAAAGACGCTCTTGCTGCTCGTGCTGCTGCTGCTGTTGCTGCCATTGCTGCTGCGCGCGCTGCTGTTGCTCGCGATTCAGTTGCTGCTGCCGTTCCTGCTGCGCCTGGTTCCGCTGACTCTGTTGCTGTATGCGCTCTTGCTGCTGCTGATTCAACTGCTGTTGTCGTTGCTGCTGTGTCCTCTCTTGCTGCTGTTGGTTCTGTTGATTCTCCTGCTGTGTGCGTTCTTGCTGTTGCCGTTGCATTCGTTGCTGCTGCTGCTGTTGTTGGTTGTGCTCGCGTTGCTGCTCTTGCTGAACGCGTTCTTGCTGTTGCTGATTCTCCTGCTGCCGTTGTTCCTGCATTCGTTGCTGCTGCTGTTGTTGGTTGTGCTCGCGTTGCTGCTCTTGCTGGACGCGTTCTTGCTGTTGCTGATTCTCCTGCTGCCGTTGTTCCTGTATTCGTTGCTGCTGCTGTTGTTGGTTGTGCTCGCGTTGTTGCTCTTGCTGGACGCGTTCTTGCTGTTGCTGGTTCTGCTCCCGGCCACGTTCCTGCTGCGGCTGCTGTTGTTCGGGCTTGGCCTGTCTGTCCGGCTTGGCTTGCTTTTCCGGCTTCCCCTGTTTTTCGTCCTGCTGTTCCTGTTGTGCGTAGGCCTGAAGACCGGTGCCGGCGAGCAAGAACAGAACGGTCACGGTGACGGCTCCGACGCGTTTCATAGGCTTTGCCTCCACTCACATACTTAGATGCAGTATTAGGGCTTCGCCGCATGGCCCCCTCCGCTTACCGCAGGCCAAAAATCGCTGAGACCAACACATCCATGGCTGGAGAACGACCTCAATCCGTACAGGATTTCCTTTAGGGGTTCTCGCAGCGGATCCTGTTGAGACCTGCAGAAAATCCGGGGCGTTGACAACGAGACGGCCAGGCTTCAGAGCGACCCTTTGCGCGGCCACTTCGTGATCACTCAATTGAAGGTGGCGGAAACTGGCTACGATTTCAAAGATAGCTCCCAAGTGAACATTCCTCTTGTAGGTAATCGATAACCTCGAACCGCCGACTCCCTCTCGCGATGGTATGATGCTCGCCAATACTTAAGGTCCTCACTGGAGGATGTCTACCAGCAAGCGAGAACTCAAGCCCATGGCAATTACAAACGCACAAACCCGTACCGCTACGGTGAGTTCGCCGGCTTCCAGCAACAAAGTCGCGTTGGCGGTGGTGACCACATTGTTTTTCATGTGGGGCTTCCTCACCGTCCTGAACGACGTCCTGGTGCCACACCTTAAGTCCATTTTTGACCTGAACTACACCAAGGCCTTGCTGATTCAGTTCTCATTTTTTTCGGCGTATTTCTTCTTTTCGACTCCTGCCGCCAGGGTGATTGATTGGATTGGGTACAGGAAGACGATGGTAGTCGGCCTGTGCACCATGGGTCTGGGAGCACTGTTGTTCATTCCAGCCGCGAGCATTCCCTCTTATCCGCTGTTTCTCGGGGCGCTGATGGTTTTGGCCGCGGGCATCACCGCGTTGCAGGTGGCAGCCAATCCCTACGTGGCCGTGCTGGGGCCTCCGGAGACCGCGTCCAGCCGCCTGAATCTGGCGCAGGCGTTCAATTCCCTTGGCACCACGATTGGGCCCTACCTTGGCGGCATGCTCATTCTGAATGCCACCCACCAGAATATGGATACGGTGCGGCAAATGTCCGTCGACGCGCTGCAGGCCTACCGCATTCATGAGGCATCGTCGGTCAAGTTGCCGTATTTGATTATGGGGCTGACTCTCATCGGCTTGGGAGTAGTCATCGCATTGTTCAATCTGCCCGCGATGCCGGAAGCGGAACGGCACGGAGCCGCAGGTTCGAGGGAAAGCGTTTGGAAATACCGCCACCTGGTGCTGGCTGCGATTGGAATCTTCGTATATGTAGGAGCCGAAGTTTCAATCGGCAGTTTCCTGATCAACTATTTCACCCAGACGAATATTGGGAACGTCTCGGAAGTGGTGGCCGCCGGTTATGTTTCATACTACTGGGGCGGGGCGATGGTGGGACGGTTTATCGGTTCGGCGATTCTTCAGAAGGCGCGCACCGACGTGGTGCTGGGAATCGCGGCCCTGGTCGCCTGCGCTCTGGTGGCCAGTTCGATGCTGACATTCGGTCATGTGGCGATGTGGACCATCATCCTGGTGGGTTTTTTCAATTCCGTGATGTTTCCCAGCATCTTTACGCTGGGGATTGCCAAGCTGGGCCCGTTGACGGGAGACGGCTCTGGTCTGCTGGTAATGGCGATTGTTGGGGGCGCCGTCATTCCCTTGCTGCAAGGCGCTCTGGCCGATCGCATCGGCATTCATCACGCGTTCATATTGCCGGCGATCTGTTATCTCTACATTGCTTATTACGCGTTCAGGGGATCGCGGCCCATGGTCGTCGCGTAGATATTAGAGACCGTCCCGCTCCTGTTTTGCACTCAAACTTTTACCCGCAAAGAACACAAATGGGCGATCGTTTCCGGAGAGTCTGCTGGGAGTCCGTCAAATCTAGCTGCGCCCGGCGTTGGTTTCTTCATCTGCGATCTTCGTTTCCGCCAATCTTGTTTCCGGCAATATTGGGTAAGTGATATCCTTCCCGACCATGGCCGTAACCATGCAGGACATCGCCCGGGGATTGAACGTTTCCGTGGTCACGGTGTCCAAGGTTCTGCGCAACCAGGGCAAGATCAGCGTCGCCACCCGCAACCGAGTATTGCGGCGGGCGAAAAAGTTGAACTATCAGGCCAACTGGATCGCTCGTAGCCTGGTGACCCGGCGCACCTTCACCATCGGATTGCTGCTGCCGGATTTTACCCACCCCTTTTTCGCAGAGATCGCCAAGGCCATTGCTGAGACGGTGCGGCCGCATGGCTATCACGTCATCATTTCGTATTTTGAAGAAAATCCCCAGCTGGAAAAAAGCGAAGCCGTGTCACTACTGGCTCGACAGGTGGACGGGTTGATTTTGGCGTCAGCGCAGTCCGGAGCTGGCGCTTTCGAACACATCCAACAGCGGAACACTCCGTTCGTCCTGATTGACCGCCCCATTGCCGGGGTGCAGGCCAGTTTCGTGGGCGTGGACAACCAGGCGATCGGCCAGTTGGCCACGGCTCACCTGATCGATCGGGGCTGCCATCGAATCGCACATCTGCGCGGTCCCGACATTGGCATCGCCAAGGGGCGAATGGAGGGCTACCGCCGCACCCTCGCGAAACATCGGATAACGCTTCCTACCGGCTACATCGTGGACGCGGGCTATCAGGACGAAACCGGACATGAGGCGATGCGGAAATTGCTGCGCGCTTCGCCGAGGCCGGATGGCGTGTTCTGCTACAACGATCCGGTTGCGATTGGTGCGATGCGCGCGATTGCCGAAGCCGGGCTTCGAGTGCCGGATGATATTGCGGTCGCCGGAGCGGGCAATGTTCACTATTCGGATTTTCTCGCTGTGCCCCTGACTACTGTCGACCAGGGGACGTTTGAGATAGGAAAGCGAGCTGCCGATCTTTTGCTGGAGCGAATCGCTTCCAAGCACAAGCTGCGACCGAAGAAGATATTGATTGAACCCAGGCTGGTGATGCGGCAATCGACAGAGCGCTGCGGTCTGGGCCTTGAACCGGGTGCGACTGTTTCCGACCGCAAGAACAAGAGAGCGAATGCGCCGCGGAAAAACGAAAGTAAGAAAACAAATTCATTCTGACGAAAAGTAAGGAAGGAACGCACGCATGTCTATCAGAGCAAGCATTTTGGGCGCCATGGTGGCGGTACTGATCGCTCCCTCGCTGCTGTCTGCGCAGGATAAGGGGTTGGCCAGTACGCCTCCCATGGGGTGGAACAGCTGGAACAAATTCGGATGTAATGTGGGCGAAGACATGATCCGGCAAATGGCCGACGGAATGGTTAAGTCGGGTATGAAGGAGGTCGGCTATCAATACATTGTGATCGACG
>Ga0137360_10002550_pt1 | contig 10930 bp, 8 predicted proteins | sample Mad1_60_16metaG_FD_104924 | JGI IMG/M metagenome (GOLD analysis project Ga0137360, IMG submission 104924) | Vadose zone soil microbial communities from Angelo Coast Range Reserve, California, USA - Mad1_60_16 metaG | ecosystem: Environmental > Terrestrial > Soil > Vadose zone | place: USA... | reverse complement strand
GTTCCGTTGTTCCCGTTGCCCGACACATCGCTCACCACCGTCCCGCTCCCCTCATTGAATCCATACGCCGCCATCAGACCAGGCGTAGGAGTCGGTGTCGGTGTCGGGCTCGGTCCAGGACTCACCGTGACCACGAAATTCGTGCTGGTATTGTTCGGCCCGTCATTCACGGTCACAGTAATGGTTGCACTCCCCGTTTGTCCCGCCGCCGGTGTCACAGTCACGGTGCGGTTGGCGCCGCTGCCTCCAAACACAATATTCCCAATGGGTACCAACCCCGGATTGGACGACGCCGCGCTCAATTGCAGGTTTGCCGCTGCCACCTCCGCGTCGCCCACCGTGAACGCGATGGGACCCGTGGAATGATCTTGAAGAATGCTTTGATCGGCGATGCTAGAAATCGTCGGCGGCGTGTTTGGCCCACAATTCGGATAGAGCCGCACTTCCTTCGTCGTAGCCAGTCCGGCTGGATCGGTCACCGTCAGAAGAATCCGATAGTAGTAGATGTTGATCCCGTCGCAGCCGGTCGGCTCGATCACCGCCGTGGTCACATGATTGGTATCGGCCACATTGGCATGGTTATGATCGTTGTGATGCAGGAGCACCTGCCATTGGTAAAGCAGTTGGGAATCGGTCGACTCGGCGTCGCTCACCGTCGCCGTCAGGTTGAGCGTGGTTGGGTTGACCGGCGAATAGAGAGTGCCATTCACCGGGCTGGTGATCGTCACGTTTGGTGGCGTGTTGTTTACTGACACGATCAGCGTTGCTTGCGCCGATAAATTACCGCTGTCCGTCACGGTCAGCGTCACCACGTACTCCGTCGGGACACCGGCCGGGGCAGTGAAGGTATGCGCGGGGTTGGCCTGCGTGCTCACCGGTGAACCATCGCCAAAGTTCCACGAGTAGGTGATCGGGTTCCCGTCCGGATCGAACGAACCATTGCTGCTGAACTGGACCGCCAGCGGCGTGGGGCCATAATATCGGTCCGCGGAGGCAACTGCGATCGGCGTCCGATTGCCCGTATAGGAGAGTTGATGGATCTCCGCTCCGGTGAAGTTATAAGTGATGTAGTAAAGGGTGCCGTCGATGGGATGTTGCGCGATGTTCACAATGGCGCCGGCAGCACTTGCAAAATCACCCAGCGCGGCCGGCTTGTCATTGGCGTCAAAGGTCAGGGTCTTTATCAACCCATCACCCCAGTCCGCAAAATAATATCGGTTTTGATAGGCCGCCGGAAAGTTCGTGCCCGTGTACCAAGTGCCGCCGATCCCGCAATGTCCTTGGAACGGTGTTCCAGATACTGGCGACCCGGGATCTCCCACGTTGGCTGTCTGCGCCTGGCCCGAGCCGCCGTAAGTCGGCGTCCGTGTGATTGCGCTGGCGTGATTCCAATCCAGCACCGGCCGGGTGTGGAGAAACTGCGGGATGGAACTGGGTATCCTCTGCGAATTGTCGCACGGATTGGCGAACGGAGGCTGCCCGGCCGGATTCAGGGTATCTTCCTGAAGCAACTGTTTGAAAGAAAAATACTGGCTGCACCCCGGGCCGGGATACAACGGATTTGGAGCGTCCTGATTGGCGATGTCGACGTTATAGCTATTCCCATTATAAGGCGGGGTGATACTCAATCCTTCGTAGATCGGCCAGCCAAAGTTCTGTCTTGGGGCGGTCACCACGTCCAATGCTTCCCACGTGTCCCAACCAAGATTCCCAAGGTAAAAGACCCCGGGGTTGCCGTCGGGCGGAAAATGACTGCCCGTATTGGGTCTTAGCGACATCCGATATGGATTTCGCAAGCCCAATGCCCAAATCCGTGAGCGTGCCGACCTCGGATTGGCAGCGTCGTAGTAAGGATTGCTGGGCAGACCATTGCCCGTGGCTGGGTCAATCCGCAGCACCTTTCCGTCGAAGGAATCAACCAATTGAGCGCGAAAAGCACCGACATCTTCCTTAGGCCGGAGAATGCCATCGGCCAAGGCCTGTGGAGCATAACTGTCCGTTTGAGCGCCACCAATGTCAGCGGCGAAAGGACTGGCTCCGTCTCCGCACGATACCAACAACGTCCCATCCTCGCCGAACACCAAACTCCCAACTCCATGGGTATCGGAGCAAATTGGGATTCCCGTCTGCTTCGTTTCGCCAATCAAAATTTGCCGGCTGGCCGAGTCCACTGACCGAAAGCCATCTGAAGACCGGCACGTGTACCGCGTCAGCCGCCCGATGGTCGCCGCATTGTATTCATTCGCATTGGGGTCGTAATTGGGGTCCCCGAAATGGAGAAGATAATAGCGATCCACCACGTACAACACGTAGATGTAACCGTTGACTCGAAAGTTAGGGTCCAACGCAAATCCAAGCATCCCGTGGTCCTGCCATGCACCGACCTCCTCGCTAATGTCGAGCAGGAGGGAAGGTGAGTTATCGCTGGGGTCCTTAAACCACAATCGGCCAGTCCGCTCCCACACATACATGCGACCGTTGTTTTCGAAAGCGATTCCGACCGCGTCGGGCCACGGTCCCGAAAGAACGGTTTCAGTAAACCCGGGAGGAACCGTCGCTGCCGAGAGATTACCCTTCACGATAAGACCACACGCCGCAGCCGCGAAGCACGCGATCGCGGTGACCCGCCTCATTCGCGGAATCCAGGCTTCGACCCCTCCGTTAAGGTGGCTCGCGCAGATCACAAGAAGATGAAGGCCTTTCCTCAGCATGAATGATATTTAGTTCGCGCTTTCATCATATCGGCGGTCGGATTTCGACCCTCCCTCAATAATTGGCACGCGTCTTCAAGCTTGATTTATCAGGGCGAGCAGTTTCTGGTCGCCTCACAGCTTCTACGGGAATTGCAATGCGAAGTTCCCGAAAATGTGAGGCGGCGTTGCGCACGCGTTACCCAATCATTCGCGACCAGCCCGAGTCACGATTCGCGAATTACCACGAAATTGCGGACAAGCTGAGTGGCAGGCGTGCTGGCTTTGTAACGATTTACGTTTTTTAACGAATCACTGGCCTCGATCCTCGCTGCCTCATCGGGCCACAATGACCGCGCGAGTGTAGGTGGCCTTCGCATCCTCGTATGACTTCCGCCGTTGCGGCCTGACAATCCGGAAGGCCGCCGCATAACGGGTTTGCCAATCGTGCCTCCTTCGGTTGAGAGGCTCAAGCCCCCACCACTTCCAGGGCCAGTCGGCCCGGACGGAAGGGTCGCCGTCGTGGATTTCCGTCATCAACTCCCGCACCGGTTCCCACCCGAGGTCAACTGCGATCTTCGTTCGGACGTCCAAATCGACTCCTGAAACAAAAAGGTATCCTCCGGGACTAAGCAGTTGTGCGATGTTGCCGAGGCACTTTTCGGCATCGGCTGGGGCCATGTGACAGAGAAAATTGCTCGCGACCACCATGTCCTGAGGTCCAAGAATGTTTATAAGTTCGGGATCAGCGGCATCCCGAAGCTGCCACGCTATCCCTTCCCGGAGCCACGATTTGACTTTGGCTTGAGCCCCTTCCCAATCAAACATTTCAACCATCTCAGCCTCGGTCAATCGTTCAAAAATCGAAGAACCGACCAACTGGGAGGTGTCGGGAGCGTAAATGCCTTTCTCGGCGAAGCTCAGTATTTCTTTCGAAATGTCCACCGCACACAGGAGCACTTTCAAGTCCGGACGTGCTGAGCGGATGGTCCAGAGGATTGAATAAACCTCGGCTCCGATACTGCAACCCAACACCGCAATTCTCAAAGTCGAGCTGTGGGCTTTATGCCGGGCCAGTCGGCGCATCAATTCAAGGGCCGGACGATTCCGTAGGAAGAATGTGCCGAAATACTGCTCGCGCCCGGCGCGGAGGCAAACCAAGGTGTGCAACCACGCCCCGTAAGAACGGACGGGATACAAATTGCGCACGCGAGAAGGGAGACGTTCCCACATCGGCTTATTCAGCCGCAAATAAAGGCCGACAGGAGACCTTCCTAAAACCTGCAAGCGTGCCGCCTTCTTTAGGATTGGATGATACACCTGGTTGTTTATCACAATCAGCGGCTATGAGCAGATCTCTGACAACCAGTCCGGCACTCCGACAGGAACAGGTCTGCTGCCAGCGGGAAATCGCGGAGCACTCCCTGATCCAAAGCTTCACGATACCGCTCCATCTTCCGTTTTGTGACGATCACAGCGACCTCGCGGCCGGTTCCGCGATTCCTTCCTGTCTCGGCTGGAGCCGTGGCAATAGGTGGGACAGGACGTCCATGTACACGTGTTTCTGTCTCATGACAATCAGAAGAGCCCATGCGTAAGTGCCTAAAACAAGACCAAGCCCCACCATTAGATAAAGCATTGGTGGCAACCCGCCACTGAGCGTGAGCTTGACGAGCAAGCCCGCCGCACCTGCGAGCAAACCGGACAGAAACGGTGGTTTGATGGCTCCCAAAAGATCCGCCCAGGTGATTCCGGTGCCATGTTTGGACCAGGCCGCTATCGGAATCACCAACAACGTCATAGCCGATGAGTACCCCAAGGCGACTCCTTTGGGTCCATAGCTCAAGCCAAGTAGGATCCCGACGATTACCAGCGGCGTTGTCGCCGCAGACAGACTCAAGGATCGTCCAACCCGGCCCGTGGACATGAGTAACCAGGAAAACGGGTTCGCCACGGCGAACACCACCGCTACCGGGGCAAGCAACCTGAAGATCGGCGCCGCCTGCATCCACTTCGCGCCGAGCACAACACGGACTATCTCTTCCGCAAACAGGGCGCAAGTGATGGTGATCGGAATCGTCGCAGATATGAGCAACGAGAAACCTCTGAGGAAAGACCTGGCCAGGCGCTTGGCATCATGCTGAATCCGTGAAAGAGCAGGGAAGGCCACGCCGGTCACCGCGGTGTTCAATTGTTGTACCGGCAGAGTGACGAGTTGGAACGCCCGCCCATACAGCCCAAGCGCGTCCGCTCCCCAAAAACGACCCAGGAGGAGTTTTTCCGCGTTCCACGCCAGGTATACGATGAAGCTGTTACAGGTGGCCAATCCCCCAAAATGGAGCATTGACCGGATGCCGGACCTGCGCCGAGGAGGGCCTGGCACCCAGGGAACCGCAAGCCATAAGGCGGCGGCGCCGACGACTGAAATGGCCATCGCCATACCCACCAGGGACCAGTAACGGCAACCGAGTAACGCCATGACGATGCCGGTCCCTGAGCCAACCGTAAGAGACAACACATCGATCTTTGCCTGCGTCACGAATCGCATGCCCCTCTGGAGCAAGGCGCTGTGCTGGGCTGCCAGCCCGTTGAACATAAACGTCGCTCCCGAGACCACCGCGACCCAGTATAAGCGGGGCTCGTGGTAGAAAGCGACCAGGGCCGGAGCGAGAGCCGCACAGAGTATAGCCAGTATCGCCCCGACTGCGACGTTGATCCAGAACAAGGTCGAAGTCTGCTCGTGCGTCACCTCAAGCCGTTGCACGGTCGCCATGCCCAAGCCGGCGTCTCGGAAAAGCCCGAGAAAGCCGATTACCACGACCACCATTCCCATCAATCCAAAATCCTCTGGTGACAGCAACCGCGCCAACACCATTGTTGTTGCGGTCTGCACAACAAATTTCACACCTTGCGCGGACACGGCAGCGACCCCCCCTACCACGGACTTCCGCTTTAGGTCGGCCACTGCCGGCTGCGCAAGCGCATGATGCACGTGCGAAAGTTCGCTCAAACGTTTTTGAAGATAAGGCTGTACTGCTCGTCCAAAGCCTTACGTGATTGTTCGACTCTTTGGCTGATGAGAAGTTTCAGCCTCTCCGCATTCCTCTCCACGTCTTGGAATTGCTCGATTAATCTGCCAACATTCATATGATTAATGTCGTGGCAGTATTGCGCCAATCCCAAGCCGGCCATCAGCGAATCCAGCTTTTGATGGTCTGAAAGCGCGATCACCGGTTTATTGAGCATGAGCGCCAGAACGAGGTTATGGAACCGGGGTGAGATCACGATATCAGTTGCTGCGAGCTGGCGCAATAACTGATCGACCGTCAGCACCGGCTGAGAGATGAGCCCGCCGTCGTCCGGCGCCAAACCGCGCTCTTTCAGCAGGTTCATAAAATCCTGTTCCACGCTGCTGTCGTATAAAATGTCCCCGATCAGCACCCGCACAGGGTACCCATGTGCGCACAACCAGGTTACGAAAGCGGCCATCGTGTTGAGGTAATAACGATAGGCGTTTGCATCCGGCCGATCACCGACGCCGCGCGGACCATCATAATTCTTCAGACCAACGCCGATAACCGGTTTCTGACCAGTCCCCAGGGGACATTCAGGAAACATGCTGCGGGGAAGTCCGAACGCCAGGTCAGGGCACACCCGGTCACCATTGGCATGGAAGCCGATACCTACCATGTACTGTCTGGAGGCCGTGTCCCGATAGCTCCGGTAGTCTGCGAAACGAAGGCTGGTCTTAATAAACCATTTGCTCAGTGGGTGGTAAACTGGCCCAACTCCGATGCTGACAAAGAGCACCCTGGCTCGACAGACTTTGGCGATGGTTGACCATTTAAATATGTCATAGGCCCAGCCAAATGGGCCGGTCAGATAATCGGACACCAGCCCCGTACCTGGCACGATGAGCATGTGGCTCCCCTTCACCATCCTCAGCCCCTTGGCCCAGTGCAAAACCTCTTTGGGTATTTGGACAAGGATTATTCGTAGCCATTTCGCTAGCGGAGCTTTTTGGCCTGACCCATATCCGACGCCGAGGGCCCGTTTGGAGCCATCCCCGGCCGGGGAAACAGGCGTACCGGAGGATCCGCTTTGCAGGGAACCTGCTTGGGCCACGCCCCTCGCGCGGCGGCTCCGGTAGCGTTTCAAGCAGGCTGTTACCCAATCCGGCCACGCCGCGGTAGAAGGGAGAGCAGCTATGTTGTGTCTTGCCACCGTGTCCTCGGGGACGGTACATAAGCATTGAAGCTTCGCATCCGGCAAGCGCTTCAAGGTATTATGGACAATCGCCTGGAGCGTGCATTCATTGCCCAGGTTTTGGGTGCCAAAGTTGCCGAAAAAAGTGATCTGTCTTGGCTTCATGAAAACTGCTCCACCGCTCGCCCGTCACGCAGTATCGCTAAACTAAATGCTCGATTCTGGCCAACTCAGCCAGCTCCTTCAATCGCGTTTCCCGTGCCACCATCGCCGGCGTCGGCTCGAGCCCCGCGATGGCAAGGATCTCCTTCCAACGGTACACCCAGTCATGGCGCAGCAGCGCCTCCGCCGCGTTGCGACGGCTGATTTCCTGGAGTCGCTCCGGTTGCGCCGCGAGTTCTGCCAAAACCTCGGCCGCGTCCGAACTGTCGGGCCTAATCTCGATTACCGCGTCCGGCCAATCGAACGCCCGTCGAAACGTCTCACAGTCGGGTGCGTCCCCCACCAGGACCGCTCCCGCTGCCGAGCCCTCGTAGTACCGGAAGCCAACTTCCACCTGACCACCGGTTAGTTCGGCATTATTCATCAGCCCCGGCGCCACCATGAAGAAGCGGCTTCGCTTCGCCATGTTGGCGTAAAGGTCCCGGTGCGCTCGGTAGTCCAGTGTCTGGTTGTCACTGACGTTTTGAAGCGTGTCGTGAACGTAGAAGATTTGCTTCCCCGACGCCAATTCCAGAAGGCTCTGGTGTATCTGCTCGGATCGGCGGCCGATGCTGTAGACATCGATCACGCGGGCGGGGGGATCGGGATAGGGACTGAACCGGAGGGCGTCCACCCCTCCCGGCACATAGTGACAACGGCGGCCGATCGCGTTACTGACCGCTTCGACTGAACCACGGACTCCCAGAATAACATGATCGAACTCACGCAACAGGGGCAGCCAGTATTTATACTGCGGAACGCGATTCCCCCACAATTCGTCAATCCAACAGACGCTCGTCCCACAACGTTCCTTCCACCCTCGAATTGCATTGACATAAAGCGGATCCGAATAGATCGGGCAGACAAGCGTGAACAAATCGTATTCCTTCGTGAGCTGAACTGGTTGTAGCCCTGGGTTCACGTAGGCCAGTCTCCGGGACACGTCTTTGTACAGTAGCCTCCACTGCAGTCTGCTGCGTAGTTGGAAGCGCTTGCCCGGCTCCAAATAGAGGAGGTCCACATCGGCACAGTCTGCGAGCACATCCTCCGCCTCGTACATCCCGCAGCGAAATGCGTTTCGGGCGAAGTTTCTCGTAGTGGGCAGGCAAACCCGAAGTCGCTCGGCTCCTTCGGCTGCCACAGCCATCTCCAGCCGCGCTTCTTTGCTCTCCAGTGTGTTCATTTTGTCAGGATACCCGCGTCGGCTACCACGGCCCTCCGGTTCGATGAAGCTGACCTGCCTTTGCTCCAGCTGTGGCGTTGCAATGCATACATCATCTTGTCCCACGCTCTTAGCGCGGAAGACTTGCCACGATTGTAATATAATTGCGCGTGCTTCGCGGCCGCGAAGCCGAAAAGCTTTTCAATCCAGGCATACTTCCACGATGCCTTGGGAAGAGACAGCCGGCCTCCCAGACTGGCGGCAAGTTGTTGCGCTTCCTGCACCAGGTCAGGACGGTTTGGATAGAAAACCGGCAGCCAGGTTTGCAAATAGGTCACGCAGGCCGCGCGGACGCGGTCGCTGTCTTCCCGGGCACGCAGATATCCAATCTGTAGCTTCATGCTGAGAAACTGCGATTCCATTTTCTTGTCTGATCGACCGATATAACTCAGGCGGCTCGTTGGGGCGATGCGGTAATAGACCCTGCTCTGCGGAACAAACCGAATGCCAGTGCTAGCGTTAATCACGCGAGAGAAATATTCGCCGTCGTCATCGAGCGTGAGTCGTGTATCCCACGGTGCCGCCGCCTCGGCCAGCTCCCGGCTAACGAGCCAGGTCGCCGTTTGCATATGCAAATTTCCTTCCCACTTCCTTGTCAGCCACTCGGTTGGGGCAAGGTCGGACCAGAGCGAAGTCGGAATGAACCTTGCCTTAGCTGGCCGATATCGGAAAGACGCCCACGCCGAAGAGAAAAGCGTCCGTCCATCTGTTATCTCCCTGGCTGCTCGCATCTGGTAGGTGATCTTGTCTGGTGACAGAAGATCGTCGGCGTCAAGCCATTGAACATAGTCTCCCTGGCAAAGCTCGAACGCCTTGTTTCTGGTCGCGGCTGCACCCTGATTTTTCTGACTAACGATGGAGACCGTTTTGGAGGCAAATTGTTGTGCCACTCGAACCGTTTGATCGGTCGACCCATCATCAACCACTATGATCTCTTTGTTGGGCCATGTCTGCCCGAGCGCCGAGCGGATCGTTTCCGCGATCCAACACTCGGCGTTGTACGTCGGTATTAAAATCGAAACCAAAGGTGTCATTACAGACAGGGTCAGAGATCAGAAGTCAGAGGTCAGAGAACAGAAGACAGAGGACGGAGGAGAAACGTTAAAAGGTCAAACCGTTAGATTGTTAAATCGGGGACCTAATCTGCGGAATCCGCGTTATCCGTCGTTAAGTTTCATTGGTCGAGCGTTTCCTGGCGTTGAGTCATCGCATCAATCGAGTTTTCTTTCCCCTTTTCTTGTTTTGGTTTTCTTACCTTTCTTCTTCTTTTTCTTTTTTTCTGGATGTGCTGTGGCGAGCTTCGTGTCGCGCTTAGGTGCAGGGCTCGATGTGGACGGGGGTGGAGGTCGAGAAGTAGTCAATGGATGCGGATACGTGTATTTTACGTAGCTGGGCTTGGGAACCCCAACGAAATAATCGCGCACGGCATGAATGTAGTTGGAAGAATGGTCTGGATTCGAGCATTCGTTCCGGCTGTAGTCTTCTATGGAAAGATTCAGCGGTGGGCCGCTAATGTTCGGGTTTGCCGTCGCCGTTAAAGTCGGCTGTCGTCACCAATTCCCAGCCACTAGTTAGAGTCGCTCCCCAAGCGGCACCAATAAGCGTTGGCCCAGATATATACCCGATTGCTGTGTAACCGGTAGCGGGATGTAGCAGGGCATAAATCAGAAAGGCGCTGGAGTCGGTGGCGGTGGTGTAGGCTTGGCGGTAAGTGGAGATGTTGTGGCAGGTGTAGGTGTTGCGGTAGCGGTAGGGGTTGAAGTTGGAGTAGATGTAGCTGTGGCTGTTGCCGTTGGTGTCGGAGTGGGAGTAAAGGTGGCTGTCGGTGTAGGTGTCGGTGTGTGAATAGCTGTTGGCGTCGGTGTCGGCGTGAACGTAGCCGTTGGGGTGGCTGTCGGTGTGTGAGTAGCTGTTGGAGTCGGTGTCGGCGTGAATGTAGCCGTTGGGGTGGCTGTCGGTGTGTGAGTAGCTGTTGGAGTCGGTGTCGGCGTGAACGTAGCCGTTGCTGTGGCTGTCGCTGTCGGAGTCGGCGTAAACGTAGCTGTTGGTGTAGGTGTCGGTGTGTGAGTAGCTGTTGGAGTCGGTGTCGGCGTGAATGTAGCCGTTGGGGTGGCTGTCGGTGTAGGTGTCGGTGTAAATGTAGCGGTAGCTGTTGGGGTCGGCGTTGGTGAACCTGATGCTGCCTGCAAAAGCAAAACCCAATCGGAATCTCCCGCGCTGTTGTTTCCCGGCGTAATGAAATTGTGGATGCCGCTATTAGGAAACGGCGAGCCTGAAATGTTTGTGAACGTGTTGGCGGTTGGATCGTACCAGCGGGCAGTGACCGGACCCGCAAAACTGCTCATCGCAATCGTCAACGTATGGGAAACCGGAGTGTAAACGACGCCGAGCGTACCATCTTGCGTTCGCAACCCCGTCGCGTAATCGTTGTCGCCTACGTGGCCTCTATCGTTGAATGTACCGTATCCAGCAGTCAGGAATGTGTGCGATTGGTCCGGCACAAGATCGTACCAGTGGATGCTGTTAAAGAAATTCTTGAAATATCCAAGCTCGGTCACCGCTTGTGTGTTCAGGTGTGATTGCCAGCCACTGGCAAACCTGTCCGTCCAAT
>Ga0137360_10002539_pt1 | contig 10956 bp, 10 predicted proteins | sample Mad1_60_16metaG_FD_104924 | JGI IMG/M metagenome (GOLD analysis project Ga0137360, IMG submission 104924) | Vadose zone soil microbial communities from Angelo Coast Range Reserve, California, USA - Mad1_60_16 metaG | ecosystem: Environmental > Terrestrial > Soil > Vadose zone | place: USA... | reverse complement strand
GAACGCGGTCAACGACGCCCTGGCGCCGCTCGGCGTACGCCACCTCGACATGCCGGTGACGTCCGAGCGCGTCTGGCGCGCGATCCGAGACGCCAAAGCTCGGCGCTGAGCGGCCCGGAGCCTCTGCTGGCGACGATCATCCGCGGCGGCCTCCTGCTCGACGCGCGCGCCCACCGCGCCGACGCGGGCGACGTCCTGATCACCGGCGACACCATCACCGAGATCGGCGCGCCCGGGCTGGCGGCGCCGGCGGACGCGACCGTCGTGGACGCGCGCGGCAAGCTCCTCCATCCCGGGCTGATCAACGCCCACACCCACGCTCACGGTAACCTCGCCAAGGGCATGGGCGACCGCTGGACACTCGAGCTCTTGCTCACGGCCGGACCGTGGATCAGTGGCGGCCGCTCGCTCGAGGAAAAGCACCTGAGCGCGAAGCTCGGCGCGGTGGAGATGGTGCTGAAGGGTTGCACGGCCTGCTACGACCTTCCGCTGGAGTGGCCGGCGCCGACCGCCGAAGGGCTCGGCGCGGTCGGCAGCGCCTACGCGGCGGTCGGCATGCGCGCCGTCGTCGCCCCGATGGTCGCCGACCGCACCTTCTTCGAGGCCGTTCCCGGCCTCATGGAGGTGTTGCCGCCGTCGCTACAGCACGACGTCGAGAAGCTACGCCTGGCGCCGTGGAAGACGAGCGTCGACAACATGCGGCAGGCGCTGCACGAGTGGAAGCTCGATCGCGACCAGGTGCGCCTCGCCGTCGCCCCGACGATCCCGCATCACTGCTCGGACGAGTTCATCCGCGCCTGCGCTGATCTCGCCCGGGAGCACGGCGTCGGCCTGCACACCCACGTCGCCGAGTCCAAGGTGCAGGCGATCGTCGGGCTCAAGCGCTACGGTAAGACGCTGACCGGCCATCTCGACGACCTCGGCGTGCTCGGCCCACACTTCACGGTCGCCCACGGCGTGTGGCTCGACGGGGACGACATGCGGCGGCTCGGCGCCCACGGCGCTTCCGTCGCGCACAACCCGGGCAGCAACATGCGGCTTGGCAACGGGCTTGCCGACATGCGGGCGATGCTCGAGCGCCGTGTGAACGTCGGTCTCGGAACCGACGGCGCCAACTGCTCCGACAACCTGAACATGTACGAGGCGATGCGCCTGGCCTCGTTCGTCTCGAAGGCGCAGCGCCCGGACCTCGAGCGCTGGGTGACGACCGAAGAGGTCGCGAGCGCGGCGACGGAGGGCAGCGCGCAGGCGCTCGGCTTCGAGGGCCGCCTTGGCCGGCTGGCGCCGGGCTACAAGGCCGACATCGTGTTTCTCGACCTCGGGCACGTCAACTGGATCCCGTTCAATGATCCGACCAACCAGCTCGTCCACACCGAGGACGGCAGCGCCGTCTCGCACGTGATGATCGGCGGCCGGATGATCGTGCAGGATCGCCGGCTGACGACGGTCGACGTGGCCGCGCTCGCCCGCGAGGCCGAGGCCGCGCGAGAACGCCTGGCCCGGCTCAACGCGCCGGGGAAGGAGCTCTACGAGCGGCTGGCGACGGTGGTCGGTCGATTCTGCCCCGGTCTCGCGCACACGCCCTACCACATCACGCGGTACGTCGGCGGGGCCTGATCCGCGTCCGGGGCCCCGGGATCCACTCTGGGTCCGTCATCCCTCGTGGAAGACGAGACCGCTCATTGGATAGTGGCGCCGGTTGAGTGTCCACAGACGGAGGCCGGCCGTGCTGGCCGCGGCGGCGACCAGCGCGTCGGCGATCTGCACCCTGTGCGATCGCGAGTAACGAGACAGATACGCGCCGGCGCGGCGTCCCACGACCGCGTCGAGCACGACCTCGCCCCGAGTGTGGAAGAACGCCTCGGTCACGGCTTCCTCGCCCGGGCGAACCCCGGCCCATATCTCCGCGAACGACACGGCGCAGCAGTACGTCGGCACGCCTCGATGCTCGATGGCGCGAATGCCATCGCTGATCTCCCGTCGGCCACGAAGCGCCTCGATGATGACGTCGGAGTCGAGAAGGATGCCGGTTACGGCCGTCGAAGGCGGCGGAGCCGGTGAGTATCGTGTCGAAGCCGCTTCACGTACCCGCTGGTGTCGCCGATATCGGTGCGGTTTCGCCATAGGCCCTCGATGGCACGCAGGGTCGCCTCACGCTCATCCGCGCCCGCGCCATACGCGCGCACCAGGGCGTCGCGCACCAGCTCGGAGATGGTGCGTCCCTGCTGCCGAGCGAGTCCCCGCAGGCGCCGGTGGACCGCTTCGTCGAGGTAGAGTTGCGTCCTGATCATAGTGATGTATATACATCCCCGCTTGGGCTCGGTCAACACGGACGCGAGATGTCCTCAGCGCGGCGGAGGCTCACCTCGGGGAACCGCCAGAATCGTCCGTTGTGCGAGGCGCGGCCGCGATCATCAAGTTGGGGCTCGGCAGGAGCGAGTAGTCCGTGAAATGGTGCTCGGCAAACCAGCACTCGCCGAAGCCGAGCACTTCTGCCAGCGTGATCTGGTCCAGCATCTCGGCGTATCAGCGTCCCTGGAGTGCCGGCTTGCCCTCTTTGAAGGCCGCGCGAATCCAGGCGCTCAGGAGCCGCACGCGGGGGACGGTCTTGAGATCGGGATGGACGAGCAGCCAGTAGTCGGCGCTGAGCTCAGCGATGGGCGCCGTGAGCCGCACGAGCGCCGGGTCCGCGTCGCCGACGAAGCAGGGCAGGACGCCGAGACCGGCCCCCGCCCGGATCGCCTCGACCTGCAATGAGAACCGCGAGGCACGCACCCGCGGTCGCTGATCGCCAAGACGCTCCATCAACCAGGCCATCGTACGGAAATACTCGTGCGGCGCGTCGTAGGCGACCCATGGGCACGCGCGCCAGCGGCTGTCGGTTCTCGTCGCCGGCTGCGCCTCGACGAGGCGCGTCGCGCCGTAGATCGCCGCGGCGATGGTCCCGAGCCCGACCCGGACCAGGTGACCGCGCGCCGGCAGGCCGTGCCGAATGAACAGATCAGCCTCTCGGCGGTCGAGGTCGGGCTCCATGTGCGTCTCGTCCAGCTCGACCGTGAGGTCACGATGCGCGCCCGCCAGGTCAGCCAGGTGCGGCGCGAGGAAGCGCGCAACCCACTCGCCGGCGGCCACGCGCACCACGCCGCCGGCGTCATCCCCGAAGGCCATCCGGCGACGGTCGATGGCGGTGGCGGCGTCGGCCATGCTCTGCGCCATCGGCAGCAGGTGCTGGCCCCACTTCGTCAGCCGATGACCATCCGGGGTGCGCTCGAACAGGCGCGTGCCCAGGCTCTGCTCGAGCTGACGTAGGTGCCGGATGACTGTCGGCTGGCCGAAGCCGAGCGCACGCGCGGCCCGCCGCAAGCTGCCGGCCTGGGCGACGGCGAGAAAGACGCGCAGATCGTCCCACTGCACGCCGTCAGCTTAACAACTTCGACGGGATGGACGTGCTTCGAATCCGGAGCGGGGTGATCCACACTCGGCGGCTCCCGCCGGCGACGGGAAGGTGGTGGACTGACCTGAGAGGAGGACACGCGACATGGATGACGAATATCTCGCTCGGTTCCTGGTCATGGAGCGCCTTCGCGAGGCCGAGGCGCGTGGGGCGTATCACGCGATGCTTCAGGAAGCGCGCCGGGGAACGGTGAGCCGCGACGGCACTCGGCCGAAGCGATCCGGGCTCCGGTGGCTCGCGTCCGTAGCCTGGGTCGCTCATCTCTTTCTTCCCAAGATCTGCAATAGGCTCTAGGCTAGCTGGCGTGTACCTGGACCCGAGACTCTGGGCGCTGACCGTCGGCGTGCGCGGTCGGATCGCCTTCACCGTCCTCGTCGGCCTTGCCGCCGTCGCCGCCGGGATCGCGCGGCTCGCCCTTCTCGGTTGGCTCCTGGGCCGCGTGCTGGCGGGCGAGCCGCTCGCCGCGCTCACGTCAGCCATCGTGCTGACGGCGGTCGCCCTCGGCGCGCGCAGCGCGCTCGACTACGCCCGCACGATGGTCGCGCATCACACCGCCGCCCGCGTGCAGCAGCATTTGCGGCAGACGCTCTACGCGCAGGTCGCCACCCTCGGTCCCGCCCACTTCGCGCGCGCCCGCACCGGCGACGTCATGCTTTCGCTCGTGGAGGGCGTGCAGCAGCTCGAGGTGTACTTCGGGCAGTATCTTCCGCAGCTCTTCGTGTCCGCCCTGACGCCGCTGCTCATTTTCGCGTTCGTCGCCTTCGTGGACCTGCCGGTGGCCCTCGTGCTGCTGGTGGCGGCGTTCGGCGTCCTGCTGGCACCCGCCCTCTGGCACGGCCGCGACCGTCAGGCCAGCCTCGCACGCAATCGTGATTACGGGGCCTTCGGTGCCGACTTCCTCGACGCCGTGCAGGGGCTGGCGACGCTCAAGGCGTTCGGCCAGAGCGGCGCGCGCGCGCGTCAGCTCGAGGCGCGGGCCCATGAGCTCTTCCGGAGCACGATGTGGGTTCTCGGGAGCAACACGCTGGCGCGCGGCATCACCGATACCGGTATCGCGGTGGGCGCCGCGGTCGCCCTCGCGCTCGGGGCCTGGCGCGTGAGCAGCGGCGCGATGTCGCTGCCGGCGCTGCTGGTCATCCTGATGCTCGGGATCGAGGTCTTCCGGCCGCTGCGGGAGCTGCGCATCCTTCTGCACCAGGGCATGCTCGGGCTCTCCGCCGCCCGGGGTATCTTCGCCATTCTCGATGCGACGCCACTGGTGCACGACCGCCCGACGGGCCCGGAGCCTGCCGACGCCGGCGTAGCGTTCGAGGCGGTGACGTTCTCCTATCCGGGCGCCCGGCGCGCCGCGCACGTGGACTTGAGCTTCCGGGTCCAGCCGGGCGAGCGCGTGGCGATCGTGGGGCCGAGCGGATCGGGCAAGTCCACGATCGCTCGCCTCCTGCTCCGCTTCCACGATCCCGACCGCGGGCAGGTCAGGATGGGTGGGCGCGATCTGCGCGAGCTGAGCCTCGAGCAGGTGCGCAGTCGGGTTGCCCTCGTGAGCCAGGACACGTGGCTCTTCCACGGCACCGTCGCAGACAACATCCTCATGGGCAAGCCGGACGCGAGCCGCGAGGAGCTGCGCGCCGCAGCCCACGCGGCGAACGCGGAGGAGTTCATCCTCTGTCTACCCCAAGGTTACGACACCGTTGTCGGCGAGCGCGGAGTGCGGCTCTCCGGCGGCCAGCGGCAGCGCATCGCCATCGCGCGCGCGCTCTTGCGCGACGCGCCGATCCTGGTGCTCGACGAGGCGCTCTCGTCGGTCGACGCGGAGAGCGAGGCGCTGATTCAGGCGGCCCTCGACCGTCTCATGCGGGGCCGGACGACTCTGGTCTTCGCCCACCGCTTGTCGAGCGTCGTCGGCGCTGACCGGACCCTCGTGCTCGACCAGGGGCGCCTGGTCGAACAGGGCACCCACATGGAGCTGCTCAGCCGCGGAGGCGCCTACACGCGCCTGATGGCTGGGCAGGCGAGGGATGGCGCGGGGGCAGTCGCCGTCAGCGCCCGCCCGACCACCCTCGCGGCCGACGGCGACGGCGCGCCGCCCGGCACCGACGGTAATCAGGAGTCGGCGGACGCCATCGTCGGCGCCGAGGCCGTCGGCTGGGGCACCGTGCTCCGCACGCTCCTTGACAAGACGCGCGGCTACCGCGGCCAGCTCACGCTGACATTCGCTCTCGGCGTCGCGCGCGTGACGGCGTTCATCGGCGTCGGCGTCCTCAGCGCGCTCGTGGTCCGCGCCGTCAAGCGCGGCGACCCCCCCGGCGCGCTGCTCGCGGGCTTGCTCGTGGTAGCGCCGCTCGCCGGGATCTTGCACTGGGTCGAGTCCTGGCTCGCCCACGACGTCGCGTACCGGCTGCTCACCGACATGCGGCTGGCCGTCTTCCGCAAGCTCGACGCCCTCGCGCCCGCCTATCTCACGCGGCGCCGCTCCGGTGACCTCGTGGGCGCGGCCACCCACGACGTCGAGCTGATCGAGTACTTTTTCGCCCACACGATCACGCCGGCGTTCGTCGCGGTGCTGGTGCCGGCTGCCGTCCTCGTGGCGCTCGGCGCGTACAGCGCCGCCCTGGTCCTCGTGCTCGTACCCTTCCTCCTGTACACGGCGCTTGTGCCCGTGCTCGGACGCGGACGCATCGACCGCCTGGGCTCTCGCGCGCGCGAAGCCTCCGGCGATCTGAACGCGCACGTGGTCGACACCGTCCAGGGCCTCGCCGAGATCGTCGCGTATCGGCAGGTGAACGCCTGGGGCGAGGCGCTCGGAGCCAAGGCGCACCGCTTCTACGAGCTGCGCCTGCCATTCCTTCGAGACCTCGCGCGCCAGACCGCGTTCCAGGAGACGGCGACCGGCATCGGCGGGCTCGCGGTGATCGCGGTTGGCGCGTGGCTCGCGCAGGACGGCCGCCTCGACGCGGGGACACTGCCGCTCCTGACGCTCCTGGCGCTGTCAGCGTTCGTGCCCCTGTGGGAAGTGGCCCAGGTGGGTCGACAGCTCGCCGATACGCTCGGCGCCGCCCGCCGTCTCCGCGTCGTCGAGGCCGAGCCGGTGCCGGTGACCGACGGGCCCGGCGTGCCGGCCACGGCCGTCCGCGGCGCCGTCGCCGTCGAGCTGGCGGATGTTCGCTTCGCGTATCAGGGCCGCACCCGACCGGCCCTGGACGGCGTCTCGCTCCGGATCCCGGACGGCAGCACGGTCGCCCTGGTCGGGCCGTCCGGCGCGGGCAAGACGACGGTCGCGAGTCTCCTGCTGCGGTTCTGGGATCCGCACTCGGGGGTGATCCGCCTGTTCGGGCACGACCTGCGCGAGTACCAGCTGGATGAGCTTCGCCGGCGGATCGCGCTGGTCGCGCAAGACACCTATCTCTTCAACGACACGCTCCGCGCCAACGTCCTGCTCGCCCGGCCGGACGCGGACGACGCGGCGCTCGGCGTCGCCATCGAGCGCGCGGCGCTGGGCGAGCTGGTCTCGGACTTGCCCGACGGGCTCGACACGGTCGTGGGAGAGCGCGGCGCGCAGCTCTCAGGCGGTCAGCGTCAGCGCGTGGCGATCGCGCGCGCGTTTCTCAAGGACGCCCCCGTGCTGATCCTGGACGAGGCGACGTCGCATCTTGACGCCGTGAGCGAGGCCGCCGTGCGCGCGGCGCTCGAGCGGCTGGCCCGCGACCGGACCACGCTCGTGATCGCCCACCGTCTCTCCACGGTTCGTGATGCGGACGCGATCGTCGTTCTCGACGATGGCCGGGTGGTGGAAGCCGGTCGCCACGCCGAGCTCCTCGCCAGGGGCGACCTCTACGCGCACCTCGTCGCCCGCCAGCTCGGCGGCAGCATGTCGGCGGCTGCCGCGGATTGATTCCACGATGCCTCACCGAGGGCCCGGTGTACCCACACAGGAGCCGCCAGGCCGCGCTCCGGTGGACCGGATGCTCCACGCATGACCCCGCTCGCAGCCATAAATTTTCTGGCGCCGAGATAGGCCGCAGGATCGAGCTTGCCTATTCCGGCACCGGAGCGACTTCCAAGAGGGGCAACCGACCGATGTTGAAGGGGAACACTGTAGCCCTGAGCAGCATACCCGACAAGATAGGATGGCGGCCCTCGCAGTGTTTGGCGTGCAACGCGGCTGGATACAGAGGTCTGTCTACTTCTAGTTCGCCCTTGAAGGGCCAGACGTGACGGATGCCACCAGAAGATGAGCGAGACGCTTATTCGGATCGTCGATCTCGTTCGAGCCGGCGAGGTTCGGATCTCCGCGCACGGCTACGATGAGATCGCCGAGGACGGTATCCTTGCCGGTGAGGTGATCGATGGTATCGAGGCCGCGGTCGTGATTGAAGACTACCCGACGTATCCCAAAGGCCCTTGTGTTCTTGTCCTTCAGCGGGATAGAAGAGGGAGCCCGATCCACGCAGTGTGGGGCATCCCGCGGGGGCAGACATCGCCGGCGGTGTTGGTGACCGCCTATCGGCCTGATCCGGCTCGCTGGACTGAGGATTTCCTGCGGAGGAGGCAATGAACGCGAGGCGTCATACCAAGTTTGTTCGTGAGGGCTCGTACGCAGCAGAGGTCGACGTCGAGCTCATCGAGGAGGACAACGGCTGGTCACCGTATCTTTCTCTCGGCGATGCCCGCAAGCTCGACGACGTCCGTGAAGCGTTGCGGCGAGGAGACCTCGAGGCAGCATCCCGACTGGCCCGCGTGTTTAGTCTCACGCCCGTCCGTCGTTGAACCGCCGGGCGAACAAGCGCATTCAGCGGACGCGGCTGCGCCGCGCTGCTGATACGCAGCGTTCGCCGCACTGGCGGCAGGCCGGCAGCGTGGGGGGGCTGCAACCGTTGACGGGACCGAACAAACGCAACAACCCGGGAGAAATTGTCGGACCGGTCAGCAGGAGGACGATGGATCGCCCCATTGGGAAGCGGATAAGTCATGCCGCATCCGACAAGATGATCAGATGAACAGTCGAAGACGATTCCTCATGGCGCTGCCCTGGCCTCGATTCGCCCTGGCCCAGCAAGCCGAGCAGACCTATCGGGTCGGTTGGCTGTCCTCGGGGCCGCGCACCGAGCCTTACAATCTAGCCTTCGAGCAGCGGCTGCGCGAACTCGGGTTCGCCGAGGGGCGCAATCTTGTGATCGAGTTCCGCACGGCGCAGGGGCGAATTGAAAGGCTGCCCGAGCTCGCCGCCGACCTTGCGCGGCAGAACTGCGACGTACTCTTGGCGCCGGAGATCGAAGCGAATCTTGCCGCGATCAAGCAGGCGAGCCGGGACACGCCCATCGTCATGGTGGCGATCGATTACGATCCCGTGGCCACCGGCCATATCGCTAGCCTGGTGCGCCCGGGAGGCCGGATTACCGGCATGACCCATATTCAATCCGAACTGCCGGCAAAGCGCGTGGAGCTGCTGAAAGAATTGTTGCCGAGCGCACGGAGAATCGCCGTCCTCGCAGATACCTCCAACACCGGCCAACTCGCGTCCGCACAGACCGGCGCAAAGCGCCTGGGCGTGGAGCTACATGTGCTCAGGCCGTCCTCAAGGAGCGCGCCTCGGCCCATCAGTGGCCCTATACGCTTGCGACGCGAAACAAGCTAATCGAGGACGGAACGTTGGTGCAGGACGGAGATGCCCTGAAGTTTACTCGTGATGCTGAGTTCAGCAGTCCCAGCGCGGCCGCGACTGTCGTTCACGGAGGCTCAGCGAATGGGCTTCTCGCCTGGAAAGACAGAGATGGCAAAACGCTTAAGGAACTCGAAGCCGTCTAACCGCACGATCGACCGGACCCGATCCGGCGGGCTTCGCCCGCCCACGCGGGCCGGTCATCGTGACCGTTAGACCCCGCTAGAACAATGATTGAGATTGGCCAATGGGTTGAAACCTGGCGCGAGTTAGGAGTCGGCGATTCCCCGGAGCTCAGGCGCCTCTATGGCGATGTTCTAGGTCGGTACTCTGAGCCACATCGCCACTACCACACGTATCAGCACCTTGCGGAGTGCTTCGAGAAGGTCCAAGACATCATCTCTCTGGCGGAACATCCAGCCGAGGTAAACGTTGGCCTCTGGTTCCACGATGTGATCTACGACACTCAACGCCACGATAATGAGGAGCGGAGCGCGGATTGGGCACGCTCCGCTGCGCGAGAATTTGGCGCCAGTGCTGAAAGCGGTCAGAGGATCTACGAGCTCATCATGTTCACACGCCATGCCGCAGAGCCAGTCGGCATCGATGCCCAAGTTCTCGTCGATGCAGACCTGTCCATCCTGCGTGCGCAACCTGCGCGGTTCCAGGAGTATGAGGCGCAGGTTCGGAGCGAGTATGGGTGGGTACCGGACGCAATGTTCCGGTCCACTAGAGCCAAGATACTGAAGCAGTTCCTCGGCAGGCCTCATCTATATTGTACGACCCATTTTCGTGAGCGGTACGAAGCACAGGCGCGCCGCAATCTACAACACTCTCTGGGATACCTTGAGGCGCAGGGTGCTACGAGAGTCTAACGACCTGGTGGAGCGGTCCGGTCCGGAGCGGCCGGCCGCTCACCAGGAGCGTTGACCCCACGAGAATGCGATGAGCCAGCCGACCCACACAAGACCGCTGAGGCCACCGGACATCGAGGCAGAGATGACCTTGCTTGCCATCGAGCATGGTGGTCGAAAGCATCCCGTCTTCTCGGGCCCCCATGTCAGACAATCTGCCAGCGAGAGCGCGGGAAGGTCGTGCCCGTCCGGGCCTGGAGCTTCTCGCCGATCTCCTGCACCTTGGCGAAGAGCCGCGGCTCGTCGACGAACGACTGACGATAGGCGTCCACCACCACGCGGCCGTCCACGATCACCGTGTGCACGCTGCGGCCGTCGGCATTGTAGACGAGGTTGTTGACCGGATTGAAAAGCGCCTGCCACTCCGGCCGCTGGGTATCGAAGAGGACCAGGTCGGCCTTTTTCCCGGGCTCGATCGAGCCGAGCTCGTCGCCGACGCCGAGGGCCTGAGCGCCGACCAGCGTCGCCATCTCGAGCGCCGCCTCGGCCGGGATCAGCCGCATGTCCTGGCGGGCGTCCTTGTACTGGATCGCCGCCATGTTCATCGCGCGCACGATGTCGAGATGGTTTGAATTGTTGGGCGAGTCGCAGCCGAGCGCGACCTTCACGCCCTTCGCCAGTAGCTCGGGCATCCGCCCGTGCTCGGGAACGCCGCGCGCGCCCTTCGCGGCGGTGACGGGGCACATCGCGACAGCCGTCTTCGTCCGGGCCAGACACTCGATCTCGGCAGCGTCCAGGCCGAGCGCGTGCGCCAGCACCACGTTCGGCCCGAGGACACCGATCGACTCGAGATATTCGGTCGGAGTCCGGCCGTGGCGGGTCTGATAGTCCTTGCGGGCCTCGGGGCCGCTTCCGTGGTGCAGCGTGAGGCCCGTCCGGCGTTCGTCGGCGAGGGTCTTCAGCGCGCGCATCAGCTCGGCCGTGCACGT
>Ga0137360_10002537_pt1 | contig 10961 bp, 16 predicted proteins | sample Mad1_60_16metaG_FD_104924 | JGI IMG/M metagenome (GOLD analysis project Ga0137360, IMG submission 104924) | Vadose zone soil microbial communities from Angelo Coast Range Reserve, California, USA - Mad1_60_16 metaG | ecosystem: Environmental > Terrestrial > Soil > Vadose zone | place: USA... | reverse complement strand
TCGCTCGGATATCCAAGTTTGGCGTTCGCTTCCACGGTATCGAGGCCTTCCTCCTGTAATTTGTAGGCGTGGATTTTCGCAGCGAGCCCGATTCCGCGTCCTTCCTGGCGCATGTAAACTAGAACACCATTGCCCTCCTCCTGGATTTGCCTGAGTGCTGCGTGCAATTGGTTACCGCAGTCGCAGCGACGCGAAGCGAAAACGTCGCCTGTGAGACATTGACTGTGCACGCGCACCAGCGTCGGCTTGTTTTTGTCGATTTCCCCTTTGACCAACGCGAGATGATGCTGCCCATCGAGCTTGGACCGATACAGGTGCAAATCGAAATCGCCGTAGTCAGTCGGCATTTTTACGATTTGCTCAAGCTCCACGAGCTTTTCGCGAAGACGTCGATACGCGATCAAACTTTGGATCGTGCAAATCCGCAGACCATGTTTTTTGCGGAACTCCATCAGTTCCGGCAAACGCGCCATTGTGCCATCGTCATGCAGAATTTCGCAAAGCACTCCCGCCGCCTGCAGGCCTGCCATTCTTGCCAGATCGACCGCGGCCTCAGTGTGTCCTGCGCGTCGCAATACCCCGCCGTCCTTCGCGCGCAATGGAAATACATGCCCAGGCTGGTTAAGGTCGTCCGGCGAAGATTTCGGATTGGCAATTGCCAGGATTGTCGTGGCGCGATCATAAGCGCTGATCCCGGTGGTCACGCCGCGCGCCGCATCCACAGAAACGGTGAAATCGGTGCGATGCTTTTCGCGGTTTTGTACGACCATTCGTTGCAAACCCAGTTGCTCGGCCCGCTCATTTGAAACAGGAACACAAATCAAACCGCGCCCGTGCGTCGCCATGAAATTGACGGCTTCAGGCGTGACCTTTTCCGCGGCCATCACCAGATCGCCTTCGTTCTCGCGATCGGCGTCGTCGGTCACGACGACCATGCGACCTTTCGCGATGTCGCTAAGCGCATCGTCAATCGCATCGAAATGAAATGTTTCTGCCGGCTTTGCAATCATCGGAACCATACCATTACGCCCAGCGCTGCTCGGAGCAACTCTTCCTCCTACTCATGCTCGTGAGCGTAATCGAAATCAGGATCTCGAGCAGGAGCACGATTATGATCACGAGCACGAGGTGCCTTATTTCGCGCTGGTCGCGACGATTGCTTCCGGGCGATACATGTCGCGGTTACTTCCTTGAAACTCGGCTTTCAACTTCACCTTGAAGTGGGAAAGATCGATAAGATCCCATCGCGTGAACTTCCACGTCGCATTTGGCGAGTTTGATTCATCCCGCGGTTCATGCTGGAAGCCCACGATAAAATGCACGGCGTCCTCGCGCACCTTGTTGGTCGTTTTTTTCGGCTCAAAATAAGAACGTGCGGAAACTGCTGTCGCGGCTTCCGGCAGCATAAAGTTTTGGATCGAGGTAAAAGACGCGCTTGTTCTCCGAATCGACTACACGCAAGTCGGGATAACCTGACCGCTGTACTTTGCCCCCTACCGTGAGCGGGAAATCGCAGTTCAAACCGGGAGTGGCGTTCAGCAACTCGCGCAAACTATCTTCAAAATGGCTGCTCACTTCGTTGATCCGATCGACATTTTGAATGGCGCTGCCTGGTGCATTGAATCGCTTCATCGTTTCGTCGCAGACAGCGGCAATCGCTTTTGCAATGCGCTGATCGACGGGATTGTTCGCGTCGAACCTGATTACTTTCTTTCCCGTGGTATCAAAAATGACTTCGCTGAATGCGACGCGAAGTTGTTGATCTTCGTCCAGCAACCATGGGACGAGTTGATCCAGCGCTGTTTTCGGCGCTGGTGACAACTGCGCGATCGCGGCGCCCGCCAGCAGTATGATCGCGATCGTTGCGATGAACCTCACCCACACTGCTCCTATACTTTTCTCTGCATCACGACAGCATCCGGCTGTGCTTCCATGACTTTGAACCCGAAGCGCTCGTAAAGACGCAACACCGGTTTGCCGGTCACGACACTGAGCGAGATCGTTGACTGTTCGGGATTCGCGCGGACGAATTGCGTCAGCAGTCCCGCTCCGATCCCGTGCCTGCGGTGCTCCAGTTTCACGGCAAGGGCGAGCTCCAGCGGTGCGTCAGGTTTGTCGATCGGCTTGCGCAGCCAAACTGCACCGAGGAGCGATCCATCTTTTTCATGATGCGCGACAAACCCGGTGTCGCCGACCCGGCCCCAGCCTTCCACGTATCGCGCAAATTCTGGACGGTGTACGATCTCGCGTGGCGGCAGTTCTTTTTCGCCACGCGATAACCCGTGATACAGCATCTCCCAGAGAATGGGTTCATCCTCAGGTGTGAGCTGGCGAATTACATAATCCATGACAGGTGAGACCGGCGTTTTGCCCTAATGTTGTTCATAACTGGCGAAAAACCAGAAGGCTGTTGAGTCGAGCCCGCATAACTGCACGGCGCAAAATCCAGTTTGTAATATTCCGTGATTTAGGAACCATCAGAAATGCCAACTGACCGCGACTACGTTCTCGGCACGCATGACGAGGAACTCGCCAGGCTTGGTTTGCAGCACCGTGTCTGGCGTCCGGTCGTCTTGGATTGCTGGCAAAGAGCAGGCATTACGGTCGGCAAACGTGTACTCGATGTGGGCGCCGGTCCCGGGTATGCGACTGTCGATCTTGCCGAGATTGTTGGCCCGACGGGTGAAATAGTCGCGCTCGAACGTTCCCGAAATTTTGTTCGCGCGATGAAGGCAACCTGCCGTGCGCGATCGCTCACGAACGTGAAAATTCACGAGATCGATTTGATGAGCGACGATTTGCCCGCAGGAGATTACGATTTCGCCTGGTGCCGATGGGTGGTGTCGTTCGTCAACGATCCGCCGTTGCTGATTCGAAAACTGGCGCGTGTCATGCCAAAAGCGAGTTCGTGTGTTTTCCACGAGTATGGGGCATTACGAGACTTGGAGATTCTTCCCGCCATTGCCAATGCAAGAGCATTTCCGAGAGCACGTCATTGCGACCTGGCGCAAATCTGGGGGCGAACCCGATCGCGCGGCAAGGTTGCCGGAGTTGCTGGCGGACAACGGTTTTGTGATTCGCTCAGCCCGACCACACGTCTTTTGTCTGCGACCAAACAACTACATGTGGCAATGGCCGGCCACGTTCATCGAAACTTATCTTCCGCGTCTTATTGAAATGGGACGTATCGATCAGAAATTTGCCGACAAAGTCCGTGCCGATTTGGCAAACGCAGAAGCGAATACGAATGGCTTCATGGTTACGCCGCTGGTGCTGGAAATTGTTGCTGAAAAACTGTAGCCGCGTCGCTGTGCGACGCGCTTATTTACTTAAGGCTTCCCGTTGAACCTGAAGTTCCCATGAGGCCGAGACGCTCGGCATCGGCTTTGAGCGCAGCGATCACTTCCGCAATGACGTCATCCAGCGGGATACCCAACTCGTCGGCACCGCGCGCGATGTCTTCGCGATTCACGGCCCGAGCGAACGCTTTGTCTTTCATTTTCTTTTTTACCGCGCGCACATCGACGTCATGAATACTTTTTGTTGGGCGAACGAGCGCGACCGCAATGATGAAGCTGCTTAGTTCGTCCACGGCATAGAGCGTTTTCTCCAGCGCCGTCTCGCGCGAGACGTTTGCGTAATCGGCGTGAGAAAGAATCGCGCGGCAGACTTCTTCGCTCCAGCCGTTCTCGCGCAGCCACGCAACGCCGACGAACGGATGGCCTTCCGTCGGACTCTGTTCGAGATTCGGGTGTCGCTCGTAATCCATGTCATGCAGCAACCCCACAGCTTCCCAAAGATCAGCGTCTTCGCCGCGCAGTTGAGCAAAATGTTTCATTGAATCGGCAACGGCGTAGCAGTGTTTCCGCAGGCTTTCTGATTTCACCCAGTCGTGGAGAATATCCAGCGCGCGAGGGGTGAGCGTTTCATTCATCGAGCGAACTTAATGAATGGAGACGTTGTCGCCCGGTTTTATTTTTGTGGCAAGCCGCACCACAGCCCAGTTGGCCAGCCGAACACAACCGTGGCTTGCTGCATGCCCAATCGAACCTGGATCGTTGGTGCCGTGGATGCCGATCCCTTTTTTATTTAGCGCAATCCACATCACGCCTACAGGATTCCGCGGACCTGGCGGCAGCAGGTAGAAATTACCACTACGCTGCCCGTGCTTCAGCATTTCCTTGTCGTAACGAAAGGTTGGCAGCTTCGCAATCCGACGCACCTTCCACTCCCCGATGGGTGAGGCGGTCTGCGCGGAGCCGACCGTGACCGGATACGCGGCGATGAGCTTTTCGCCGTCGTGCACTTGAAGGATGTTGGTCTTGGTGTCGACCTTTACGACGACATTTGCAGTTGCGCCCTTATTTTCCTCTGGAGTTCCAGCTTGCGCATCAGCTTGGTCTTCGATCTCATTGGCAGCCTGCGAGGCGATTTCACTGCCGGGCTTAATGTCCTTTACGAACGCGAGTTCAAACGGCTCGACATTGGGAACAATTAGCTGATCGCCCGGCTTTATGGCTTTCGCCTTACCGGGATTGAGCTGTTCAAGAAAATGAATGTCGCTATGAAATTTCTCCGCAATTGCGTCGGCAGCATCATGGTAGGGCAAAAATTTTAACTTTGCCTGCTGCGCTGGCTCCTTGGGCAACGGCCCTATGTTTTGAATGTCCGCTTCTGTAACCGTGTATGGAATGAACACCGGATTGACACTGGCGAGATCGAGGCCGGTGACGTCGGGTGCGACGTTCGATTTTCCTTTGGATTGTGGCGGCGGGGAAGTTTGCGGTTGTTCGCCACGGGACTCGCGGTAAACCGCAAGCGCTTTTCGGGTCAAATCATTGTAGCGTCCATCGATTTTGCCCCGGACTAAAATTCGCGCGGTCAAGAAAGACCTGCAGACGAGTGGCTGCTTCAATCTCGGCCTTGTTTGGACTCGGCGCCCGTTTCGGCTTTTTCCTCGCGGAAGCTGGAGGAACACTAATTGCAATTATTAGCGCGACCGCCGCGCAACGAAAGACCGGATTCACTCAAATGCATCGGCGTATCCGGCAACGATGGCCGTGTTGGGAGCGAGTTTTTACGCTTACAGGTAGGAACGGACGTCTTCTTTGTCTGATTAGAGGTTCGGCTTGCTGAGCGGAATATCGACCAGCGTTTTTTACGTTGCAGCCTAGAAGAGGCCGTGCTAATTCCCAAGGCGGCGACTGCGTGGTGATTTTTGGCCGTATTAGTTATTAGTTTAACGCTCATCTGCCCATGTTGTCGATGAATCGCTTCATGCGCCTGCCGGCGAATTTCGCCGCGGCAATTGTTTCTGGTCTACTTGCAATTAGCGGATTTGGAAATCCGGCATCGGAGGTTCGGGATGAAACCCATCCGGCCATTCGAGCCGTTATGGCCGTGCAAGATGAAGTCACGCCGGCCCTGATTCAGCAATCAGAAGTTTTGGGCACTGCAGTTGGGGTGGATGCTGCCGGTGCTTCGGAGCTGACAGTTTACGTCGATCGAAACGCGGAAAAGGCGGGCGAAGTGATTCGCAATCTTCCGCGTCAATTTCGCGGCGTAGGTGTACAGGTTCATCTAATGGAGCAAGTTCACGCGATGGGTAATACAGCGGCGCAAACGCCGCCCATCTCGCTCGGCACATCTGGCGGTTGGAGGTATGATCTTGCAAATCGCTTCTGCTGCGGCGGCACTCTTGGAGCGCTAGTGTGGATTGGCGGCACGCAGTACATTTTGAGCGCTGGCCACATACTAGAGGGTGACATCGTTCGCGGAGGCAACAACCGAATTGCCAGAACGGGTGACCCTATCATTCAGCCAGGGTTGGTTGATTTGGGCTGCCAAAGGTCTCTTGGCCAAATTGTGGGAACGCTGGTGAAAAGGCGTTCGCTCTCCACGAGCAATGTCGATTGTGGGATCGCGCAAGTTGTTCCTGGGATGGTTGGAACGGATGGTGCGATCCTCGGCATCGGAACGATCTCGAGTGAGATTGTATCGGCCGCGCTGAATCAGCCTGTGAAGAAAAGTGGACGGACGACCGGCTTGACGACCAGTTCGATTTCCGGGTTAAATGCAACAGTTAGAATAAAGTTCACCAACGAGTGCCATGGCGTCACGTATTACAGAACGTTCCACGGTCAGATCGTGGTAAATAATCCGTCGTCGTCTTTCCTCAGGAGTGGCGACTCGGGATCATTGCTCGTTGAAGACGAGCCAACGAATCCGCGCGCGATCGGCTTGCTCATCGCAGGCAACCAATCGGTCGCATTTGCGAATCGAATTGGCGACGTGCTGAGTTTTCTCGGCGCCGCGATGGTGGGGAATTGATGGTAACTTGGGAACGAGCTATGCGGAAGGGATCGCCTCTGGTTTGGGTTTCGGTGGCGGTTCTCGTGCTGAGTTCAATCGTCGGTTACAGTCAGAGCATGGCCCAAAACAGTGCGCCGGGACCGAACCGTGATGTTAACGCTGTTCTCGCAGCGCATGACAAGGAGCTGCTTGCGATACCCGACGTCGTTGGTGTGTATGTTGGCACAATGGAAGATGGCCGGACGCCTTGTTTAAAAGTCATGCTCGCTCGCAAGAATCCAGAATCCCAGCGCAAGATTCCGCGAATCATCGAAGGTTATCCTGTTGTTACTGAAATCACAGGAACCGTCCGGGCGCTTGGTAAGCCTTAGGCCAGGGTGAATAATCAGCCGCGGCTGTACAGAAAACGCGCCTTCTGTTCGCCCGTGGGCAGAACAGAAAGGCGCGTCGGAGACGAATCAGACCAGTAATTAGTCTTCGTCCACGATTACGCGATCCACCATCACGGTGTCGCCTGTTCCGGCATAATGGACGCGCACTGGGATCCCGACCCTGATCTTGTTTTTTAGCGTATCTGGATCCAAGATTCTGCCGCCTCTGGTCACATAAGTGACCGTCTTGCCGAAGCGATAAGTGCGCGGTCCGCTTCTTTCCTTCAGAACGATCCGACTGCCCGGAGTGTACTCCGTGATCGTCCCGCTGCCTTCAGTCGTGGTCGTTGTCGTCGTGGTTTCTGAGACTTGTGCCCATGCGAACGGGGCGACAACTGCAAATACCATGCTTAAAAGCAATTTTTTCATGTTTTCCCCCTTTTTGTTGAGTTGCGGCAATATTGAACGTCCTCTGTTCCCATGAGATTCGAGGGCTCAGAAAACTTGTCGTTACACTGGATTCGGATGCGGTCTACGCCGCGGACGTTTGAAAAGCTCTTTGACTCACTTGAAGCCTGCTTTTGCTCAGCGGACTCTTTACCCTAAATGCTTGATATGAAGATCTGGATCGGAACCTCGGGATTTCAGTATGCCGAGTGGAAGGGAAATTTTTATCCGGATGATTTGCCCGCGGCAAAGATGCTGCCGTTCTACGCGGAGCGATTTTCAACGACGGAGATCAATTACACATTCCATCGGATACCCGCGCCGAAAACGATCGACAACTGGAAAGCACAAACGCCGCAGCAATTCCGATTTGCACTGAAAGCCCCCCAGAAAATCACGCATTGGTCGAAGCTGCGCGATTACGCCGACACGCTCGAATATTTTTGCAAAGTTGTCACGGGTCTCGGCGAACGACTTGGCCCAGTCTTGTTTCAATTGCCCCCAACCTTCAAGAGGGACGCCGATGTGTTGAGTTCGTTTCTACGCGAATTTCCCGCGATGCGCGCTGCATTTGAATTCCGTCACGACTCATGGTTCGACGATGAAATTTTCGATCTGCTCAAATCGCGCAACATCGCCCTCTGCATGGCCGACACCGACACGATCGCTACCCCAAGGAAGATTACCGCCGATTACGGGTATCTCCGCCTTCGTCGCGAAGATTATCAAAACGTTGACGTTGAACGCTGGGCGGCTTTCGTTCGCGATCAGGAATCAAGTTGGAAAGACGCGTTCGTCTATTTCAAACACGAAGAAAGCGGCATCGGGCCGAAACTCGCAACGCAGATGATGGAATTAATGGCGTGATCCTACACAGCTTAGCGGCCGATCAGGATAAAAATTCCTGCCAGCCGCGCCAGCACGCCAGTTATGATGCCGATGCCAAGTCCAGTGAGGGTAAGGATTCCAACCGCGATAAGATAAATCGCGAGCAGAAGCATGCCGATATTTTTGGTAATCATGTCCTGAGTATCGGCAATTGCACTCGGTCTTGACAATCCTGAAGAAACTTGGGCAGACGACATTCCCGGCACCGAAACCTTGGATTCCAAATATGTGTCGACAACCACTATCTGCCGGCCACACGAACTACCACTGCCGAAATGTCTTTCACATCGACGAAGGCGTCGAAAAATTCCGCACCGGTCAAATGGGAAAGGTGGACGACGTTGTCAGTAACTCCTGCCACCTTGCCGCCCATTTTTTCTCCAGATCTCAAGTGCAACTCGACACCTTTGCCGGCGTTGCTCGTAAGGATACTGAGAACAGTTGCGTTAGGTTGCAGGTCAGTTTTTTCCTGGGCGACCAAACTAGAACAGGTGACCGCCGCAACCGTGATTCCGAGAAGAAGTGAATAGCGTTTCATGATCACGTTCTTCTGCGTGATTTGCGCGCGGTTGGCGAGCAAATAATGCGCATACAAGAAACCGCGCTCGTTTACCGGCCAGGGAAACCGCCACCGGCGGATTTTGAATTGGCAGGCGGAGCGCCTGCCCTACATTTTGCGATGACTTCAATCGCCGAAAGTCTCGAGCGCGTGCGCGAGCAGATCGCGGGAGCGGCGGCGAAGGTTGGACGCGCCGCGGACGAAATTGAGCTCGTCGCGATCTCGAAGACGCATGCAGCCGACAAAGTGCGCGAGGCGATCGACGCCGGGCAGACTCTGTTCGGCGAGAGTCGTGTTCAGGAAGCACGAGCGAAAATCCCTGAGCTGCCGTCGAATTTGCGCTGGCATTTCGTAGGACATCTTCAGAAAAACAAAATCCGGCATGCGCTGCCGCTGTTTGAAATGATTCACAGCGTCGATTCACTCGGGCTCGCGCAAGACATCAACCGTATCGCAGAAGAGGAGGGGATGCACCCGCGAGTTTTGCTCGAAGTCAATGTGGCAGGCGAGGGGAGCAAGTTCGGATTTTCGCCTGATAAGCTCCGCGACGAGATAGAAGAGCTTCTCGCGCTGCCGCGATTGTCGATCTTGGGCCTGATGACAATTCCACCGCTTGCTGAAGAATCGGAAGCGTCTCGGAAATATTTTGTTCAATTGCGTGAGCTGCGCGATCGCCTCCAAACCGAGTTTCGGGTCGATCTCGCGCAACTTTCGATGGGAATGACGCAGGACTTTCCGGTCGCAATCGAGGAAGGCGCCACGCTGGTCCGTGTCGGCACTGCGATTTTTGGCGAACGATCAAAGCCACGCAGAGATTAACCACAGATGACACAGATTTTCACAGATTCCCCTTTTTGAATCCTCGTTCCATCGGTGTTTGATCTGTAGCCAAATAGTTCTCGACTAGTTCAAATGCGCCTGGAGCCTACCAACATTCAGCAAATCGGAGACGAACTGGCGATTGCCTGGAACGATGGCAGCGAATTGTTTTTGAAACTCGAAACGCTGAGGCGCGCGTGTCCGTGCGCGGCGTGCGGTGGTGAACCGGACGTGCTCGGCAATGTCTCGCGTCCACATGTGAGTTACACCGACAAAAGTTTTCAGCTGATGGGCTTGGATCTGGTGGGCGGTTATGCCTTGCAACCGCGTTGGGGAGACGGCCACAGCACTGGAATTTATAGCTTTACGTACCTGCTGCGTTTGAGACAAGCTTCTGCCTGAAAGACAGCCGCGAAAGCTTTCGGGGTTGGAATTAATCTGTGAACTTGCTGATGAAGATCGCGATCGTTTTGCTCTGCTTCACATTGTGCGGAGCGGGCACTTTCATTGCTTCGACCGCGCGAAAAGAGAATGCGTCACAAAAAACGAGCGTGATCCCGGTGAAAAATCGTGAAGTGATCTGGCGCGTTTGGATTCTCACTTAAACAGCGGCGAGCTTCCAGCGCACAACGGCGAGGAACTCTGGCACGGCAGCCAACCTCCCCACGATCCACTGTTGCCTTCCAATGGAGGAGGCCTAGATGTTGCAAACGAAGCACAATCGCGCGGCCAGCGTTAGTCATGCGTCAATGCCGTTCATTTCCGCCTCTTTCGAAAGCTGGACTTCACATTTATTGTTCGAGACGGAATTGTTGAGGCTCTGCGATCGCCCTCTTCCCTCGGGCCAGTAGTCTTCGCGCGCGACAGCAATCGGATGTCTGTCCGCAAACGTTCCAAAGCTGCGGTTAGATCGAGAATCATCTTGATACTGGCGAAATGGTCGCCGCAGACGCTGCGAAGAGCTTCGATGCGACGCAAAGCGCGAATGCCGTCCCCGTCAAAGTAGTAACCGGGATCACCTGTATCGAACGCGGGCGAGAGAAGTTTATACTTACAATAAACAAGAATCATGCGCCGCGGGATGCCGACCATGCGGGAGGTTGCGTCAATCGTGTAAACGGCGTCGGCTGGCGGTTCAAACAATTGAATCGCGCGGGAGGATGTTTGAGGACGTTTAGGCATCGATGTCGATCTTGTGCTTCGATTTATCATCTTACATAATAGTTGCTGGTCTTGGAGTACATTTCTTTATGATGATGCCCCTCCTGGGACTTCAGATTGGTCGCAGTGGTCGTTGACATGGTCAAAACAAGTTTGATTCTGGGAGGCAATGTGGCGGCCACTATTTGCCATGCACGGCACCGCGGGCCGGCTCAAATACGGGATCCCTTTCAATTCCGCTGTCGTGATCGCCATGACGAGCCTCCTCTATTTGATCGAAATTGACTCGGCGCGCGTGTGCAATGAATTATTGACGCGCGCGCTCGAGAATGCCGTCGCAACGTTTACTCAGGCGACTTTGACTTCAATTTGTTTCGGTTGGGCGTGCTCGCTCTTTGGCGCAT
>Ga0137360_10002530_pt1 | contig 10976 bp, 10 predicted proteins | sample Mad1_60_16metaG_FD_104924 | JGI IMG/M metagenome (GOLD analysis project Ga0137360, IMG submission 104924) | Vadose zone soil microbial communities from Angelo Coast Range Reserve, California, USA - Mad1_60_16 metaG | ecosystem: Environmental > Terrestrial > Soil > Vadose zone | place: USA... | reverse complement strand
CGATCATTGTGCGTGTGCAGGCTGATGATGGCTGTCTCGCGATTGCGCAGGTGTCGGCAGAACCATTCGATCTGGTCTGCATGAATATTCGGGGTCGCGACTTCAACGGTGACTGGCAGGTTCAGGATGATCTTGTTCTCACGAGTTGGCTGCCACACGTCAACAACAGCTTCGCAGATTTCAAGGGCGAAATCGACTTCGGTTGATGTAAAGCTTTCGGGCGAGTACTGCATGATGACCTGTGTTCCCGGTAGCGTGGGTACCAACTCCTTAACAAGTTTCGCGCCGCGTGTGGCGATGTTAACAATGTCTGGCTTCTCCAATCCGAAAACGACCCGACGCTGGAGTGGCGAGGTCGAATTATAGAGATGGACAATCGCCTTCTTTGCTCCATGCAGCGACTCAAAGGTGCGCATAATGAGCTCATCGCGGGCTTGCACGAGTACCTGAATGGTGACATCATCGGGAATGCGATTCTCCTCGATCAGCAAGCGTACAAAGTCAAATTCGATCTGCGAGGATGAAGGGAAGCCAACCTCGATCTCTTTGAATCCGATACCGATCAGGAGCTGGAACATCTCCATTTTTTCCTTTATCCCCATTGGGATAGGAAGGGCCTGGTTGCCATCGCGCAGATCGACGCTGCACCAGATAGGTGCTGTTGTAATTGTTCGGGACGGCCATTGGCGATCTGGCAAATCGATGGGTGGAAAGGGTTGATACTTCGTAATGGTTCCCTTTTGCATTCCACCCTGTACTCGTGTGCGAAAAATCAATTCTTTCAGCATGTGACATCTCCTGTTGTAATGTTTGATGAGGTATGGCACCGATTGATTGGGTTGCATATGCTCTGTGGCAAGTGCCATGATACCTGCGAATGCACAATAAAAAAGAGGACCTTTCAGCTAAACGGAAGGACCTCTTCAGGATACCTACAGTGGATCGGGTCGCATCGTTGCGCCTGTTTTTTCTCTTCCTAAGCTGTGCTTGTGGCTAGCCTCGTCGTAAGCCCTGCCAGACTCGGTAGCCGAGTGAGTCTGGCAAGGCCGGTAAGGGTGAGGCTAATAGAGAGAAAAGAGAGTGGATATAAAGAAATCGACGCGTGAGCGTCGATTTCAAAATTTGTGATGCTTGCAGCATTTACTACAGCGGCTACACTTACTACAGCGGCTACACTTACGCATACGACGACGTATACTACCATAACAGAGACGGAGAAAGGCACATGCTCAACGCAATCTTGCCCAGCGCGTATGGCGGTTGGCATTATATCTGGTGTTGCCTGCATTCCTGTTCTCTTTTCTGCTCTGCTATCTCATGGACATGAAAAGCGGCATTTACTTCTCCGAGGATACATCAACAATTGAGTGTTTGTCAACCTCTAAGGGCAAAGCGCCTTATTGGGGCAGTCTATACCTTTGTTTGAGTCGTAAGCTGCCCATATCTAGTAGCGTGTCCTTCTTTCCACATTCTACCCATTGGCGCAAGAGCGGTGCAGCGATGCGATAGTTTTCTTGTTCCCTTGTGACCAGATCACGTCTGAGCAATATGTCGAGAGCACTCTTTAAGGTGCTTTCATCCAACCCAGTTTCTTGCTGTATTACAACATCGCTACAGACACCCAGCCTGTTCAGAGCATCTAAACATCTTCTCTGCTCACTGCTTGTCCGCAGCCACAAATCTTGGAAATAGTCATCCCACCATGCATCGAGAAAGTTGCTGACAGCAATGGTAACATCCTGCACTTCAGCAGGGAAGCGACCCACTTTATTGAGATACTCAACCAATGCTGAGCATACCCCTTGAACAAAGAAAGGATGGCAGGCTGTTACATCCACAATTTGTCGGACAATGTCTTCACTAACCACTTGTTGAGATGGGAAATACGGTGTAGGCCTGGTAACCAACTGAAGCGCTTCTTGTGGCTGCAGAAAACTCACTTTGAAAGATTGGACATGCTCAAAATACCCCGCCCAGTTGGCCTGCATCTCCGTGAACGCTGCAAGGCCACTGAAGAGCAGCACAATATCATGTGAGTTGTTGATCAGATTGCGGAAGTAAGCCAGCACGTGTTCCAGGTTGAAGTGTTGAGACCGGCCAGCCAGTTCGAAGCATTCATACTCATCGAACGCCAGGAGAAGAATTTTCCCTTCCCGTTCCAGTTCGCGCTGCACATCGTTCAGCCAGTGATCGAAGACACGGTAAACTGCCATTTCATGTTGCTCACTGGCCTCCTGCAAGTACTCGTATTTCAGTTTTTTGATATGCAATCCTCGACTCGATGTCACAGCCCATATTTTCCCTGCCAGTTCGCCCAGGAAGACAGTAACGCTACTAGAGGTTGACCTCTGCATGTTGTACATCACAGGAATATAGGACGCTCCAAGTAAGTAGGCCAGATTCATCAGCAGACTGCTTTTCCCCATATGTCGTTCGCCGTAGAGCAGTACGACACTGTGGCGGTGTGGGCTCTGTAGAACCTCCGACAATTGTTGCGCCAGGTCGTGCCGTCCAACGAAGCGACTATCACGAGGTTCAATCGAACGCCCTGGGATAAAAGGATTGCGCACGGTATATGCAGTATCAACGAGTTGTCCAGTGTCTGCCAATGCGTGCAGTATTGTCTGCTGCCAGCTTGTAATCACCCTCGCCAAACGATCACTGAGTCTCGCATCTCCCGCCGCATGAACAGAGGCAGCTCTCTCCAAATGCTTGAGCATGGTTTCCAATGCGTCACGCCTCATATCTGAGCTAAGCGGACTATAATAACGACCGGCCTCAAGGCTAGCATCATAGAAGCGGGCAAACGGGAAGAGCAACTGCGGATCAAGCAAACCTAGCTCTGGGAACAGAATCCTACCCAGATGCGCAGAAACGCTTGTAATATCACGCAAACTACTGCACATCTCCAGATAGTGGATAGCTATCTCCAGTAACAGTACTTTCGCGGCTCTCATCTGTGTTGGCCGTTCTGTGACAATGAAGGCAATCTCTTCAAGAGTTTGCTCTTCATTGTGCTCACGTGCAATACCCAGATGAGATATGAGATAGGGCAAAGGAAGCAAGGCCCGTTCATCCCAATACAGCGAGGAACGGTGCAGATGAACAAACACATGATACGGGTTCTTGCGACTGGCGAAGTATGCTCGGAGCGCAGAAAAAGCACTGATGGGGTACAATGGGAGGCGATAGTACCCAATGAGGTAGCTTAGCAAAAAAGTGATCCCCACAATGATGCTCACCGGCATGCCTACTCTCACGCCATCTGCAAAATGCGGAGGAGCTGAAACGCCTCTCATCCCCGCGTATAATCCTACATCGCCGACGGAGATGCCAACCGCGACTCCAAAAGCACCGCTCAAGATGAGGCCAACACGAGTGCCGATTTCGCCTATTTCAAGCCTTCGCCGGCCGATTTTGTTCCCTATACTCATCATCAGCCTGGTTATGCCTGCCGCCAGGATACCACCAATACTGCCACCACCAACGCTGCCCAGGATAGTATGACTGGTAGCCTGACCGCCTACGATACCGACGATCATACCTCCCCAGAAACCACCTAGCGTGCCTACCACACTACCATTGACGATGCCCAGCACAATGCCAACAACCATCCCAACGATACTTCGCCGCGTGACAGTCCTGGTGCTCACGAATGTCAATCCAGAGAGCAGACCAAAGAGCAGGCCAAAGACCAGAGCCACCATGCTATCGTAGCTGGCCTTAATACAAATCCCGGAGGCTAAGGCCACCGCGATGCTGGCCGTCACACCAAGTACGGAGTCGAAGATGACAGTAATGGCGAGACCAAATGCAATGCAGAGAGCAGTCACCCACAGCGTATCAAACCAGAAGTAGAGTACATCTGGACTCAGCATGAAAAAATTAGCAGGGAAATACAGATCATAAATACCTGGGAAGACACTATACAAGAGCATGCGGATCAGGAGAGATAACCAAAAACAGCAGAGGAAGAGAGGGAGTGCCAACCTCAGCGCTGACCATAGACGTGCGGTGAAGCTTTCCTGATCCCTTTCCTTCTTGAAACGAGCTGCCTGAAAAAAAAAGTAAAAGAGCCAGCTACAGGGTTCGACTATGAGATAATTCCAGGTTCGCTTGAGCGTTTTCACCTACCGCAGTACTCCTCGATATCTTTCCTCCAGCCGTTCGGCAAAGCACCGCCAATAGTGAGGATCATCTGGATGGTAATCACCAACGTTCTTGTCCTCAAAGAGCATTTGTCCCGCGAGTTGTAAACGCAAGGGCGGCCAGGAGCGGTCCTCCAGTTGCCCATAGTGCAGCATGTAAGAGCACTCTTGTTCGCTGAATCCTGCTTGCATGCCCTTCTTCTTCACGAAGTCTTTTGCTTCTTTCTCATTGAAAGGCTCCAGCACAATCTGATCGAAAATGTTGATCAGCGAGCTGACGTGCGTTGCTTCGGTGACGATATCGACCAGACGTCTTTTACTGGTCGTTATCAAACAAAGACCGGCCTGTGCCAATGCTCGCAAACCGCCGAAGAAATGCTGATCAAAGGCAGGCCGTGTCGCAAACGTCTCAAAGCGATCAATACAGAGGACAGGGGGCTGCTTTTCATTAAGCAAGTTGGCAACGGTTTGTTCCAGAGGTGTTAATCCTTGCTCAGCGTACTCAGGAGCGAGAGGGACACCAAATTGCTTTGCGGCCAGAGTAATAAATCCTTCAACAGTCATGCAACTGGGCGATAGCGCGTCAACGTAGCCGACCCGAAACTGCTTCCCGAGCTTTTGAGGGGCGGTAAGACGCAGATACTGCATTAACCAGGTTTTGCCAATTTTATTAGGGCCAACTATTGAGGTTGAGGCTCCATTATAGGTTCGCTCCTCTAAGATGAAACATTCTTTTACCCTGCCATAGAATTCCGTGGGATCAGGCAACGTATGCACATTGAAGAAAAAGACAGAACGCGAGGTTTGATGCTCATCACCTGTTCCTTCCGCCTGTGCTCTCTGTCCATTCCGTAGGTCTAGCGTGGATTGCTCTGCTTCTGCTGCCTGCTGTAATCCCCTAAACCATCGCTCGTCAAAGGCTGCTTTTACACCTGAAGATTGCCAGAATTCCCTGGCTTCTGTTTCTTCTTCGCCTTTCACAAAGGCGTCTGCCTGAAAAAGCGTTTCAATGACCTTGCGCAACTTTTCTACAGTAATGCCGTGACCTCCCTCGTCACCTCTCAGCCAGTTGCGAACAGCAGCCGAACTCACACCTACTCTTCGTGCCAGTTCTTCCTGTGTCAACGTAGCACGAGTATACAACTGTCCTAGCAGAGTGCTAAACCTATTTCTGTCGATATCCCTTGTTCGCATGGATGACCTCACAACGATCTACAGACGAATCTTCCAAAAGGAGACAGAAGCAAACAGAAGGACAGGAGTACCGGAAAATGCGTAAGCCAACGGAAGCAAACGGCATTGATACTCCATCGTTTTCGCTGCATAATTTCCCCTAGAGACAAGAACAACGAGGTGACCGAGGAATGCTGCTATTCTATTCCTTCCTCTCATCTCGATTGTTCCTTGCAGTAGCTTCGAGAAAACTGCCAGTGCTAGTATAGCATATTTTTCATGCGTTTGGTGTCAAAGATTTACAGCTGCTCAGTACGAAATGTGCATTCTGTATTGAGCAATCAAGGAGAAGATGATGCCTGATCAGGAGATTCCAGGAGCCGGGGCAGTATTGCTGGCAGCATATCTTGGTGCTGATGCAGCCACGCTGGCACAAGTGTTTGGACCGATTCTTTCTCGGTTCCCTTTCCTGACTGGCGCAATGCTTTGGAATGTCGTGAAACTGTTGTGCGAGGAAGACAAGAGTGTAGCAGAAACTGCTACCGTTACAGGAATAGATGTTCTCGCTGTCGAACTCATCAAGAGGAGCATCAAGACGATGGAAGCTCTTTCAAGAGCGGAAGAATGAAAATATAGAAAAATACTATAACGAGGTCATATGTCCGCTCTCAGATAGTTCACTGGACGTAAGCGAAACATTTCCTGTAAGTACTTGCTTTCCAGCACCTTGCATGCTTGCACCTGTTGCCATGCTCATCGAAAGCCTTGTAACAGGAGTAAAGCTGGTCAAGAGGGCAGTCTTAGTTGACTAGTCCTCAGCCCTAGCAGATTCGGAGCATATGTAATGAGTACTCAACCCGACCGCGACCCGCCGCTCACGGCTGCAGCTCCATAGATTCATCGTCGGGAACCTGCAAGCCCTAAGGTCGACCTCCGAGGATATCAGACGACGGCTGGATCTGGTGCGCATGACACCGGAACGCTTCCGGCTCCTGCTCGGTGATCTTAATGAAGAGCAATAACCAGGAGGAATCCACATGTCTCAAGACTGGCAGTGGTATGCCGCACAACTGCATGGGCGAGCTATGTTACGGTTCCAGGAAGGCTGGGCCGCACGATGCAGAAGCAAAATGGCGATGAAGAAAAGCCTACTTTGCGGTCTGTACCAGCTTCGCTCATTTAGGGCCTACTAGTTATTTATGACCAGGCCTCAACTAAATAAGGCACATGCCGCTGTCACTCCGTTCAGTAGCCTGATCGCCAATGAGTCCCAGGACATTAAGCAGTCGGTGCGAGCACTGATGATACCAACACTGCAGGCAATGTGCGGAATGCTGGCAGCGAGGACGAGGAAACGTATTGCGCTCATATTCCGCATGCAGCTAGACAAACTGCAAGGGCAAGAGGGCTATGATGGCCACGTGTCAGAACGCAAAAATTTAGAAGAGATTATTACAAGCCTAAAATACTATCTGATAACCCGCTTGCCAGATTCTCAGGAACTCAAAGACCGGCTCGATGCATTGCAGCAGACCGATGATGCCAGGATCAACCCCTGGGTTGAGCTGATCTACAAGATCAGCACTCTGAGGCGAAAGGTGTGGATGCAGTAGCCCACACCTAAGTCTGTTAAGACTTTTTGCAGCCTGGAAACATATGAAGTTTCTGAGGCCTTTGAGAGTGCAAAGTCGGGTTCGAAGTGGGTCAGATAGAGCTGTGACAACGCTTCCTTCCTGGAACAGCTCTGTATCACGCTCAGAACTCTACCCCTCTAAGCACGCTGTCGTCCCTGTTTTCTCTGCTCACGCGCACTGTCAACCGGATCGATAGTGTATACTAAATATGGATCAGGAAGGAAGAGGTTCATCGCCCAGGAGAAGATGATCGCTCCTCTTCCTTCCTCGTCCGCTCATTGTAGCCCGAAGTAGATCGTCTCCCCGTCGTGCAGGAGCCTGAGCAACGCCCAGAAGTGCTTCTTCTGTGGCGTGGATGCACCTGCCTTTCTGGGGAGCGATCACGCTTCGTTTCCTCAGTAAGGAGCGGAAGATGACGGAACGCTTTCCCTATCGTCCTGCCAGGGAGGTCCCTGACCAACGCGAATTTGAAGCTCGCCTGCACGCGTGTCCTGGTGGTCCCTGGACCGTGACCCACTCGAAGACCCTTGCCAATGACAACCAGGTGATTCGGCTTCGCTGGCTCATGCCGCAGCAACGATGGTGCGATGTGCCAACGTTTCTCGCGTTTCTGGACGAAAGCCCCCATCGCAAGCTCTTACGATGCTTTGTCCTTCACGCGCGGCGACCCCTGTGGAGCTTTGAAGCGTTGCTCAAGCAGATCGGCCCTGGGGTGTCTCCCATAGCACTAGAGACGGCCCTCCAGTTTGCTGAACGGCAAGGGTTCGTGGTGGCCCACCACCAGCGGCGGCGGTGGAGTCGCGGCCCCCAGCTTGAGCACGTGCTTAATTTCGGAGCCACCTTTGAGTGGATCGTCCAGGCGCACTTGCAGCAGGTGGCTCACGCGGTCGCTCGACGGGGGGTCGTCCTCAAAGAGTTGCAAGAGCAGCAGCTTGGCGACCTGGATATCCTGGCCTTCACCGACGACGGTCTAGTCATCACCGTCGAGTGCAAGTCCAGCACCTCACGCATTACCAATGAGCATCTGGCCCGGTACTTGCAACGGGCACGCGCGTTCCCTGCAGACATCGCGCTGCTGCTCATCGACACCGACAAAGAGGAGCAGATCACCAGCCGTATTGAGCAACTCAATGTTGGTGCACAGTACGAGTTGGGGGACAGGTATCTCCCCAACAGCAGTGTTGTCTATCGCATCATGGGCAACCTGTATATTGCCAATACAGGTGGAAGCATAGCGACTGCTCTTGAAGCTGCCCTTCATCTGGCAACCACCTGGAAACATACAAGGGAGCCTGCAGGGTAAGACAGGGGAACTGCACCATCATGCGCGGCTCCTCGGGCATGGCGACCACAAGGGCTACACACAGCCCTATTCCGTCTCGGGCATGGCGACCGCAAGGGCCCACCCAACCCCATTCCTCCACCCTCGCCACTACTATACACGAGCTTCGCGGCCCCAACATAGTATAGTAGTGGCGATCCCTTGCGGACGCAGTCTGGGGGACTGTGTGGCCATGGGGGTGGGGCGGGTGTCATATTGGGTACGGTCGTTATGATTTTTCTGGTCGTTCATAGGTATTGGAAGTTTTGAGTTTGATTGGGTTGTTGCGAATGTATTGACGTTTTTGTTCCAGTTCCTGGGCATCGCGAATGACGTGTTCGAAGTAATCGCCTTGCCAGAAGCGGCCAGAGCATTCCATTTTGTTGGCTTCGATATGATGAAGCCAGGCAACTGTCGTGAGTGATTTATATGCACCTACCACTCTCCCCAACGTGGGAGCATTCTCTACGTTACCCTCCAGCCGTATGATGAAATGGACGTGATCCGGCATAATCACAAATTCATCAAGGGTTGCATTGGGAAATCTGTTCGGCAATGCCTCCCATTCTTTCATCAAAATGGCACGTAGTTCAGGTATTTCGAAAATAGGTCCTGGTTCTTTGGCACGAAGCGTTACAAAATAGGTTCCTGTCCATCGATAGTTGTGCTTGGGCAAGCGTAATGATCTTCTCGTGTAACGAGTAGAACGGTCTGAGTCGAACGTGCGAAAACTCATGCTTAATTCCCTTTCTACATGGTCCTGCATGGCGATCGTAAGCCTACCTGGCCGCATTCCCCATTCCCCCTGGGGCATGGCGACCGCAAGGGTCCACCCGGCCGCATTCCCCCTCGGGCATGGCGACCGCAAGGGCCCACCCAACCCAACCCAACCACCCTCGCCACTACTATACTACGAGGGCGTTGGGCGTTGCCAGGTTTGTGACGAAAGGCCTGGTGGTCCGCTCATGCCATGCCACCCCCCAGACGGGACGCTGACCGATCGCCAAGCTCGTGTATAGTAGTGGCGAGGGTGGCGGGGTGCGGCCGGGTGGGCCCTTGCGGTCGCCATGGGGTGGCGGGCAACCCCGAGCCCTTGCGGTCGCCATGGCCGGGACGGAATGCGGCCGGGTGGGCCCTTGCGGTCGCCATGGGGTGGCGGGCAACCCCGAGCCCTTGCGGTCGCCATGCCCGAGACGGAATGCGGTTGGGTGGGCTTGCGGTCGCCATCCGGGTCGCGGGCAACCATGACCCCTTGCGCTCGCCATGCCGGGACTCATCCCCCAACATTCCAACACCCCGCATCAAACCCCTGCAACAGCGGCAAATTCGTCTGCGCGGGCACCGTCACCAGCAGAGCACGCATCGCGCGGGTCATGCCAACAAATATCGTGCGCCGATCGATTGCCAGAAACTCCTCCCGTTCCTCCTCCGCAACATTCCCAGGCACACTGCCGTACCAGCCGCTGCTGACGAAGCCTGCCAGCGCCACGATGGGAAACTCCAGGCCCTTCGCTGAGTTCAGGGTGAGCACTTTGACTCCTGGCCGCGACAGGTCGAGTTCCTGACCCTTCATAAACGTAGCCTGGATGCCGCGTTGTGTTAATTCCGCCGCTATGGTCCTCCCTGCTTTCTCTGTGGGACAAAGGACGGCACACGCTCCGATGCCGAGCCGGAACTCATGTGCGGCTGCGGGTAAGAAGCGTGAAAGGAGTTGCACTTCTGCGCCGCCATTGCGTAGCGCTCGCACAACGGGCAGCGGCCCACTGTTCATGTAGGTGCGTTCCACTGGCTCGGTATCCAGCGCGCCGACCGCCAGGTAGAATTGCGCTGCTTCGCCAATCTCGCGGGTGGAGCGATAGTTGGCGTGTAGCACGCTGGTGCGGCCCTGGAAGCGCAGGTTTTCATGGACATCCGCCCAGTTGAAGCCACTGCCGTAGATCGACTGGTTGGCGTCGGCAGTGATAAAGATGCGATTTGGCTTGTCACACAAGCGAACGAGGAAGTGTAAGGCGCTTGGGTCGAGGTCTTGTGCTTCATCGATGATTACCGCGTCGTACTTGAGGCTAACCATATCCTGTGCAACGCATTCCTCCGCCGTAGCCCGCACCTGACGCCATGTTGCCTTGCCCTGCTGTTTCAGCATCTGCTGGAAGGTCTGATGCACCTGCCAGACTGCTCGCCGCTGGAGTGCGTTGAGGCGGACCTTGCGGCCTGGACGTGACGCTGCCAGATACTCCTGGAGGGTGGAGATCTGGCGCGCCACGATGACCTGGTTGATCTCGCGGTGCAGGTACTCGTTACTGAGCCGTTCAACCGCCTGGCGCTGGGCCTGTTGCTGCAATGGGTTGCCCTCGAATTGAGTTGCTTTCACCGCCTGTCGCAGCAGGTAGTTCGCCTCGCCATGATTGATGGGCTTTGGCGCTGGACCTATCTTTCTCAGGAGCGTCATAGCAACACTGTCTGCCGTCTGCACCTCCACATAGCGTATATCATCGCCGAGAAGCTGTTCTAAGAGTTGCTGAGATGACTTGACGAGGGCATTGGTGTAGGTGGTGAAGAGGATGCGGAACTCGTCGCGTCCTCCTTTGCGCAACTCTCGTACCAATGAGCGTACCCGGTGAAGGGCAATCGTGCTCTTGCCCGTGCCGGGCCCACCTTTGAGCAGCGTTGGGCCGGAGGCATTGATGGCCCAGTCAACGT
>Ga0137360_10002521_pt1 | contig 10990 bp, 11 predicted proteins | sample Mad1_60_16metaG_FD_104924 | JGI IMG/M metagenome (GOLD analysis project Ga0137360, IMG submission 104924) | Vadose zone soil microbial communities from Angelo Coast Range Reserve, California, USA - Mad1_60_16 metaG | ecosystem: Environmental > Terrestrial > Soil > Vadose zone | place: USA... | reverse complement strand
CGGCGAGGCTGGAGCAGAGACGGGCATACTGGCTGTCGCGTGTCCTGGGCCAATGGTTTGTGAGCCGGAGGAAGAACCAGGACCAGCGATGCGGAGCACACCGCTGATGGCGAGCAAGACGGCTAGTGCGATACCACCGCGTTTCATGATGCCTGTCTATTCGAAAACTTTATTGATCATGCAGACTACTGCTGCTGAAGGATAGTGTAAGGAAGAGTAAAAACGTTTCGTCAGCTTGGGCCACGGAAGCAAGAGCAAATCAGACGTCGCAGAGGTCCGCGGCTTGGCGGAGAGAAGTAAGCGGGTCGCGCGCGGGAACGAATTCGTGGGCCACGTAGCCACGGAAATTCGTTGCGGCGATGCCGCGCATGACTCCGTCCCACTGGACTTCCTGGGTGCCGTCGAGCTCGTGCCGGCCGGGAACGCCGCCAGTGTGGAAGTGAGCAATCCAATCGATGTTTTTCTGGATGGTGCGGACGAGATCGCCTTCCATGATTTGCATGTGATAGATGTCGAAGAGCAGTTTGACGCGAGGCGAATTTACGGCCTGAACAACCGGCACGCCCCAGGAGGTGTGGTCGCACATGTAGTCGTGGTGGTCGACTTTGCTGTTAAGAAGCTCAAGACAGATTGTGACGCCGTGGTCCTCCGCGATTTTCTTGACGCGGTTGAGGCCGGCGATTGTGTTCCTTGCGCCCTCTTCGTCGGACATGCCAGCACGGTTTCCGGAAAAAGTGATGACATTGGGAACGCCGGCTTTGGCGGCGAGCGGGATGTACTTGCGAAGACCATCTTCAATTCTGGCGTGGTTTTCGACGCGGTTGATGGCGCTGGGGATTTCACCGCCGCCGGCATAGCCCATGCTGCAGACTAGGCCATAACGCGCGGGAACCGCGTACTCGTCAGGATTGAGCAGGTCGACACCTTTGAGCCCGATCTCGGCAGCGTAGGCACAGAGCTTGTCGAGCGGAATCTTCTGGTAGCACCAGCGGGAAACGGACTGGTGGATATTGCCTTTGCGCTTAATGGGGGCGCCCTCCTGTGGCCAGGAGACGGCGGGGAGAGAAGCCAGGGTGGCTCCCGAGAGAACGGTTTTGACCGCGTCGCGCCGAGATAGTTTGGGCATTGGTGGCCAGGGAGATTTTATCGAAGAAAAGCCGGAGGAGGGAGGGAAAATTATTTTTTCGTGGGCATGGGGTCTTGGGGAGCCGGAGCCGTGGCGGTTTTGGGGAGTTCGACGCGCCAAATATTTTTTTCAGATTCCAGCACCACTCCGGCCTGATTGGATTCGGTTGTGCCGACGTGGCCGACCCAGACGACGCGGAAACGCGCTTTGTGCCACAGGCGGCGGACTTCGATGGTCTGGCCGGGAGAAGTCAAGAAGCCAATGCCGTCGAGACGCGCGCCGTCCTCGCTGAGATCAACGGTGTAGGCACTCTGGGCAAATGCATGGCCCTTCGCGTCCGTGCCTTTGACGATGACGCGGAAAGTCTTGGGGACGCGGGGTTTCTTGCGGGTTCTTTTCCAAAATCCGGGGACAGCTTGTTTGAAAGCCAGACCGACGCGAGTTTCGCGGTCGGAGTAGGCGTCGAGATAAACAACGCGGACTTCCAGTTCGTTGCGGCTGCTTTTGTGAATCAGGAAAACAGTATCGCCCAATGCGAGTTTGGCTTTCAGGGTGACGAGAGCGCCGGTGGAATTGACTATGATCGTCTCAGTGTCTTCGTGGAAGGCGCCGCTCTTGCCAGCATAACCGTAAATCACAACAGCCACACGCATGGGGATGCGTTCGCTGGAGCGAGGCGTTTTCTTTTCGGGGGTAGACGGAAAAGGAACGGCAAAAGATGTTTGGGCTGCTGGTGGGGGTTGCGGATCGTCGAGCGGGGCTACCTCCATTGCTTCTTGAGGAATACCTTCCTGGGGGCCGTGATCGCGGCACTTGAATTCCCACGATTGCTGAAGGATTTGTTCTAGGGATTCCTCGCGACTGAAAAGCGTAATCCAGGAATCGCTGTCCCCGTGAGGACACCTGAGCCGGATGGCGAAATTCCTAGGCATATCAGACCCCGCAGAGATACATCATAACTGTTCCAAACAGGGAAGGCGGCGGGAGAAAGAGGCCGTTCGTCGAAAAGTTACCGGCCCGCGAGCCAACGCCGTCGATGCGGCGCCTTTTGCCGGTGGGCTGTAACTTTTGGCGGGAGCGGGACTCGTATGAGGCGTATGGGACAAGGGCCAAGAGGCCCTGCCCGAAAATTCAACATTAGGAGAGATTCGAATGATTTGCAGGATCAAGGCAGGATTGACATTTGCGGGGCTGGCAGCGTTATTTCTGCTCCAGGCTCCGGCTCAAGCGCAAGACAAAATGAAGCCGGACGACATGAAACACGAAAAGGTGCAAGACGACAAGATGATGCAGGAGGGCATGGCGAAGACTCTGTTCACAGGGAAGTTTCACGGGAAAGTGCATGCAACCTTCGGACGCGCGACTGTATACCAAGAGGCGGACGGGAAATTGGTTCTGCGGCTGACCAACTTCAAGACTTCGAACGGGCCGGACGTACACGTGATCCTGGTGGCGACGAAAGATGCGATGGATGATGCCAACTTCTTGAGAGACAACACGGATAAGGTGGAGCTGGGCAAGCTCAAGGGGAATGAAGGCGACCAGAACTACGAGATTCCTGCCGGGACGGACCTGGCAAAGTTCCGCACGGTGTCGGTGTACTGCGAGCGGTTCAACGCGAACTTTGGAGCAGCGCCGCTGGAGAAGTTCTAACGAATCGAAAGGAAGCAGAGGAATCGGGCAGGGTGGCCTGCCAGATTTTTTCTCAGGAGAAACGATGAATACGAATAACGGTTCGTGGTTGTCGGGTAAGAAAGTGATTCTCGGTTTGACCGGGATTCCGATTTTGGTAGGCGCGTGGTGGGCGTTCCGGCCGGAGAAACTTTTTATCAACCAGAAGGTGAACGAAGCGGCGCCGGCATCCTTGAGTGCTGACCCGGAGGCACTGTACACGGGAAAGCTAGAAGGAAAAGCGCACCAGACGAGCGGACGTGCGACGATCTATAAATCACCGGATGGAACGCCGTATTTGCGACTTACGGATTTCACGACTTCGAATGGGCCAGACGTGCATGTTCTGCTCGTTCGCGCAGATGATAAGGCGCTGGAGCAGGAGATTGTGAAAGGCGAGCTGGAGCATGTGGAACTGGGCACCTTGAAAGGGAATCAAGGCGATCAGAATTATGATTTACCAGCGGCCACGGACTTGAATAAGTATCAAGCGGTGGCGATCTACTGCGAGCGATTTCACGCAATCTTTGGAGTGGCGAGGCTGGAAAAGTTTTGAGACGGCAGACATGCAAAAGGCAAAGACGCGCGCGGGTTCGACGGCGGTCATCGCAAGTCTGAAAGGGGGGCACGGTTTTTTGTCCATGGAAAAGACCGGAACAACGGAAGCAGGGCTAATCGCGCGGATCCTGATGGGCGAAAAAGAACTATTTCACGAGTTGATCCGGCCGTACGAGCGGATGGTTTATCTGACGTTGTTCTCGATCGTGCGAAATGAGACGGAAGCGGAGGATGGCGCGCAGGAGGCGATTATCAGCGCCTACCGGCATTTGGCTTCGTTTCGAGGCGACGCGAAGTTCAGCACATGGCTGACGACGATTGCCATCAACGAAGGGCGGAAACGGCTGAGGAAGACGAAGGGAGCGGCGGAGGATTCGATTGAAGAAAAGGAAGAGAGTCATGAAGGCGACTACACGCCCGCGCCGCTGACGGATTGGCGGGAGATTCCTTTGGAGGCGTTGGAGCGGAAAGAGTTGCGCGAGGCGCTGCGAGTGGCTGTGACGGAACTGCCCGGCATTTACCGGCAGGTTTTTGCTTTGAGAGACCTGGAAGAACTGAACATCGAGGAAACGGCGCAGGCGCTGGGAATTACGGCGGGAGCTGTAAAAGTGCGGCTGCACCGCGCGCGGCTCATGCTGCAGAAGCGCCTGGTTCCTTATCTGAAAACGACGGCTCCGGCGCGCAGGGGTTTCTTCAGGAGAGCGTTATGAAACTCGAGTGCAAACACGTGTGGGAACACATCTCGGAGTACATCGATGGGAGCGTCGATGCGAAGCTGCGCGAGGACATCGAACGCCACCTGGAACACTGCGAAATCTGCTCGGCGATACTGGATTCCACGAGGAATATTCTAATCTTGACGGCGGACAACCGGACGTTTGAATTGCCGGTGGGATACAGCGAACGGCTGCACAAACGGCTGGCAAAAGAGTTGGAGAGTTCGGAGCAGAATTCAGATGACAAATGAAACGCTCTAGTTGTTGCTTTCATTCGGAGTCGTTACAATCAGGCTGATCGCCAACGAAATGGAAAAGCTCCTTACAAAATACCTCAGAGTATTCTTGTTTGCCATGGTTGTTGGAGTAGCCCCGATTTATGGTGTGCACCCACAGAGCAAAGAATCGACTCAAACCCCATCTCCAAGTCGTACAACCTTCAATCACCTTGTAAGGCGAATTCAGGAAAAGGCCAAAACGCTCGAAACGACAAGCGGGATGCGTTCTGGTTTTCAATCGTTTACATCGAGTCACAATCTGCCTGAGAGGAGCGTTCGTTTCTCCGAGTACGTCGTTGTGCGGCTGTTATTCGAGGCAACCAGGGATGCCGGTTATTGGAATCTTCATTGGGACATTACGGACCAGCCTCCCAATTCAGATCGGATTTGGCAGCAATGGAAGATCGCTACTCAGCCCTCGCCGCTGGTGCCAACTGCCACGGCAGAGTGCGTTGAGTTGTCGGCTCTTTATGCATTCCTGGTAGAGCGCGCAGGCGTGGAAGGTGTTGGACTGTTCTGGCCGGCTGCCAACCATACGGTTGCAGTGTGGGTAGTACACCCAACGGCGGCTGCAGTTATCCGTGTGATTGTGCCCACTTCGCAAATTTTCCTGGGCGAAAATGATCTATTTGACACAAAAAAATTCAATCCCTGGCATCAAAAGACGATTTATGAATATACACGCCGCGATGTCCCGGACTCCTTTGAGATTCCCACACCTTTGGCCGATTTCTTCCTGGAGCAAGTGGACAAGTACGGAGGCGCTTCTGACGGCACGCTTCAGCGCCTCAGATATCTGAGGGAGGGCGTGTTCCTGAAGCAATGGACCGCAGAATATGCTGCGCGGGAGGCCGTTGCGCGTCGAAACCTGCTTAAGAATGCGTCGGCTGAGGATATTGCTGCATTGCAGAACTTCGCCCAAGACATGAGACCTTACATGCCTCAGTAAGGGGTGAGAAGTCGCTTCTGGTCTTTGGGCTTGGTCCAGACCTGGCGAGCGGGTTTAAGGGACGCGATGGACAAGCGGATGAGTGATCCATTCGGCGGCGAGGAGAATCAAGGTGAGAATGGAGAGAGCGATTTGAAAGCGCTCGGAATTGAGCTTCTTTTTCGTCACAGGTTGTTGGCGCCATTGAGCGGCGGGCTTACTGCGTAAACGGCGCACTTTTCCAACTACATAAAGATTGATAACGGCTCCCAAGAAGGCCAAAACCATCATGGGGATGCGGACGGCATGCTGATGAAATCCGTGAGCCGGTGCGTGAATTCCGGCGGCCGCCGCGAGAGCGCTGAGGCCGATGGCGACGCGCAGGCCGCTGATGGCGATGACGGCCGTGCACGCGCTTTGCAGTATCGCAAAAACGAAGCCGGACCAATTGATGAGTCTCGTGTTCACGAGCGACAGCTTCGCTCGCGAAACTTCAGCGCCCGCTGTAGAAAGTTCAGCGAGCTTTTGCATTTGTTCGGTCATGTGCAAACTCGCCAGGCTCTCGCGCGCTTTCGAGCCGCAGAAGGCGGTCTATTATGGGGGGCAGGCTCCGCCGCCTTCAACCCAGATTTTCATTTGCGCCACGGTTTCGGCACGCGAGAGCGGAGGCGGAGTGCGCCCGTCGCCGGGATCCCAGGCCCAGCCGACTAGATCATCGGACGATACATGTTCCAACAGCTGCTGTAGAGAGCGGCCACCGGTTTGTTTTGGATCCCTTAGCTGGCGGCAGAGTTCAGCAGGTGCGCGTCCAACGAAAACCATTTTGTGGTCCGCGGATGGAAGAGACCACTTGGGATTCCCCGGAGGCATGTGCTCGCCGGAAAGATTGGTGGTTTGGTGGCAGGTGTCGCATCGCATCCCGTAGACACCGTGGCCGTCCTTGCCACGTCTTACATTTTGCAAATGGACGTGGCTGTCGTCGCCTTGCAACGGAGAGTCTCCAGCCGGGTGGCAGTTCTGACAACGCGGCGAAGTGAAGACTTTGTAGACCTGCAAGAAGGCCTCGCGCGATGCGTTGGCGTCGGGTCTGGGGCTTGGGGGCGCAGCAAAAACGGTGGCGACTGCGGCCGCGATACTCAGCCGCGCAGCACCGCACGTCGCCGAAAGCCAAAGCAACGGCAGGCGATAGTGCTTTGTTTTTCGTGCTGTCATGACCCAGCTCCGCTTCCCGCGACGAGATCAGCGGCACGAATGGGAAGGCGTCTGACACGCTTGCCCGTGGCAGCGAAAATGGCGTTGGTCAGTGCCGGAGCAACGGGGGGCACGCTGGGCTCGCCCACGCCCGTAGGACTTACTTCGCTCGGAACGATGTGCACTTCGATCTCCGGGGATTCGAACATGCGGAGCATCTGGTAGTCGTGGAAATTCCTTTGCTGGACGCGGCCGTTTTCGAGAGTGATTTCCGTTTTGAGGGCGGCGGTCAGGCCGAAGATGATGCCGCCTTCCATTTGCGCCTTGACGATGTCCGGATTGACGACGCGTCCGCAATCGACGGCGCATACGACACGATGCACGCGCACCGTGCCGTCCTTCTCCACAGATGCCTCGACGACCTGGGCAACATAGCTGTCAAATGAGAAATGCGTGGCGATGCCGCGGCCATGCCCGGTTGGCAGCGGCTTTCCCCACCCGGCTTTCTCAGCCACCAAGTTCAAAACGGCACTCATGCGGGTTTGATTGGCGAGAAGTTGGCGGCGCAGTTCGTAAGGATCTTTTCCTCCCGCGTGAGCGACTTCGTCGAAAAAGCTTTCGACAGAAAAGCCGGTGTGCGAGTGGCCGACGGAGCGCCACCATTGCACCGGAACGCCGATTTTCGGAGTGTGCAAGTCAACCTGAAGATTGGGAATTCCATAAAGGATATCGGCGGCACCTTCAACGGAAGTGCTGTCGACACCTTCCTTGTTGATCGTGTATGCGGCAAAGGCCGTCCCCTGCGTGATGGACTGGCCGACAATCGTGTGAGTCCAAGCTGTGGGATTGCCCGCCGCGTCTAGCCCAGCGACAAAGCGGTCGTGCCACATGGGGCGATACCAGCCGCCGGCAAGGTCGTCTTCGCGCGTCCAGACAACTTTTACCGGCGCCTTGGCGATCTTGGCGACATGCACCGCTTCGACGACAAAGTCAGAGACGGGATTGGCGCGTCTGCCGAAGCCACCGCCAAGGAGCGTAGTATGAATTTGAACTTTTTCCGGAGGCAGGCCGGCAACCTGCGCGGCGTTGGCGCGGTCAATGGTTTCGAACTGCGTGCCCGTCCAGATTTCGCAGCTATCAGCGCGCAGGTCGACCACACAATTCAGCGGCTCCATCATGGCGTGAGCGAGGTAAGGAACATCGTACTCGGCGGTGATGGTTTTCGCAGCGGCTGCTAAAGCCGCCGCCGCATCGCCGGTTTTCCTCGCGACGGTTCCCGGTAAGGCGGATTGTCTGGAAAAATCGGCGAGCATTTGAGGGGTCGAGAGTTTTGCGTTATCGCCTTCATCCCAGGAAATCTTGAGTTTGTCGCGGCCAAGTTTGGCGGACCAGAAACGGTCCGCGATGACAGCCACTCCCGAGGGAACTTGCTCAATGGCGCGGACACCCTTGATCTTCAGGGCTTCGGAGGCGTCGAAATTCCCAAGCTTGCCGCCAAAGACCGGCGGACGTGCTACCAGAGCAAAGAGCATGCCGGTGACGCGCACATCGAGGCCGAACTGGGCGGTGCCATTGATTTTTGAGGGCGTGTCGAGGCGTCGAGTCGGTTTTCCGATTAATGTGAATTGCTTTGGATCCTTAAGTGGTATGTCCGCGGGTGGTTTCAATAGCGATGCGGCGGCGACGAGAGAACCGTAGTTTGCCTTACGGCCTGAGGCACTGTGAATGACTGCGCCCTTTTCGACGTGACACTGCGAAGCCGGGACGCTCCACTTCTGCGCGGCGGCGTCGACGAGCATAAGGCGCGCCATCGCGCCCATCTTGCGAAAGCGCTCCCACTCGGAGGGCGTGGTAGTGCTGCCGCCGGTCATTTGAAGGCCAAAGACAGTATGGTTGTAAGCGGCATCAACGGGCGCAGCCTCGACATTGATTTTTGACCACTCCGCTTCCAGTTCTTCGTTGAGCAACATGGGCAGGCTGGTGTAGATGCCCTGACCCATTTCGGAGTGATTGGCGATGATCGTGACCGAATCGTCGGGAGCGATGCGGACGAAGGCATTGGGGGCGAAGCTAACATCGTTTGCGGGCGAGTTTTTCAGCGAACGGGCGGCGAGCTCCGGCACATAGGCGGCGAAACACAAGCCGCCGCCAATCGTAGCGGAGGTTTTCAGGAAATCGCGGCGAGGGACTCGCAATGTTTTCGCTTGAGAAGAGGAGTCTGCAGTTAGAAGCGGTGGAGAGGATTTGGAAGGATCATCGAGATAGCTCATGACGGCCTCTTTTCGATGGCGAGCTCTGATGCGCGATGGATAGCGCGCCGAATGCGCGAGTAGGTGCCGCATCGGCAGATATTGCCGGACATGGCTTCGTCAATGTCTTTGTCCGTGGGCTTCGGAATCTCCTTCAATAACACAGCGGCGCTCATGATTTGTCCCGATTGACAATAACCGCACTGAGGGACATCGACTTCGATCCAGGCGCGCTGAAGTGGATGGGAAAAGTCCGGGGAAAGGCCTTCAATCGTGGTGACATGCTTGTCCGACACGCGAGAGAGCGGCGCCACGCAGGAACGGATGGCGGCGCCTTCCAGATGGACGGTGCAGGCCCCGCATAGCGCCATGCCGCAGCCGAATTTTGTGCCCGTCAATCCTAGGGAGTCACGGATTACCCAGAGCAGCGGAGTCGAGGGATCGTCATCGACAGTTACAGGTTTTCCGTTTAAGAAAAAAGAAGTCATGGCCACCTCCATGAAATCGCGGGTGTATTGTTCGCAAAAAATGAGCCGAACGCACCGTAAGTGAGCAGCAAATAACTGTAATGTCTGCCAACTCGGTTTTGGATGCAACTACAGTGCGACAGGTCACAAGGCATTACGACTCTGCAGGAAGCCACTTCAGGAAAACGGCGGCGAGGGGCGGAAGGGTAAGTACGAGGGAATACTGGCGGCCTTGGGCGGGATGATCGGCAGCTTGCTGGCCGCCCATGTTGCCGACGTTGGAGCCGCCGTAGTGGGCGGCGTCGGTATTCATGATTTCGCGATAGAAGCCGGATTGCGGAACGCCGAGACGGTAGCCTTCGCGCACGACGGGCGTGGCGTTGATGACGGCAACGATGAGGTCTTCGAGATTTTTGCCGCGGCGGATGAAAGAAAGAACGCTGTTGTCGGCGTCGTTGGCGTCAATCCATTCGAAACCGTGCCAATCAAATTCGACCTGGTGAAGGGCAGGCTCGGCCGCGTAAAGATGGTTGAGATCGCCGACGAGTCGCTGGATGCCGCGGTGGGAATCGTGCTGGAGGAGATGCCAATCAAGGCTGCGGGCTTCGTTCCATTCGTTACGTTGGGCGAGTTCTTGGCCCATAAAGAGAAGTTTTTTTCCCGGGTGGGCGCACTGATAGGCATAGAGCAAGCGGAGATTGGGGAATTGCTGCCACATGTCGCCGGGCATTTTGTGGAGAAGGGAGTTTTTGCCGTGAACGACTTCGTCGTGAGAAAAGGGGAGCAAGAAATTTTCCGTGAAAGCATACAGGAGCGAGAAGGTGAGTTTGTTGTGCTCGTACTTGCGATGAACGGGATCGTGAGAGAAGTATTTTAGCGTGTCGTTCATCCAGCCCATGTTCCATTTGAAGCTGAAGCCGAGCCCGCCGAGATAGGTGGGACGGGAGACGGCGGGCCAGGAAGTGGACTCTTCGGCGATGGTGAGAATACCGGGAAATTTTCCATGGGCGACTTCGTTCATGCGCTTGATGAAGTCGATGGCGTGGAGATTTTCGCGGCCGCCGAATTGGTTGGGAACCCACTCGCCGGGCTTGCGTGAATAGTCGAGATAGAGCATGGAGGCGACAGCGTCCACGCGAAGGCCATCGATGTGGTACTTGTCCAGCCAGAAGAGCGCGTTGGAGATGAGATAGTTCTGGACCTCGTTGCGGCCGTAATTGTAGACAAGCGTGCCCCAGTCCGGGTGCGCGCCCTGGCGCGGGTCCGAATGTTCGTAGAGATGCGTGCCATCGAACTGGGAGAGGCCGTGGGCGTCGCGGGGGAAATGCGCGGGTGTCCAGTCGAGAATCACGCCGATGCCGGCCTGGTGGCAGCGGTCGACAAATTCCATGAATTCGGCAGGCGATCCGAAGCGGCCAGTGGCCGCGTAGTAGCCCAGAGTCTGGTAGCCCCAGGAGCCGTCGTAGGGATGCTCCATGATGGGAAGCAATTCGATGTGCGTGTAGCCAAGATCCTTGACGTAGGGAATGAGCTGGTCGCCTAACTCGCGGTAGGTGAGCCAGCGATCGTGATCTTCGGGGATGCGTCGCCAGGAACCGAGATGGACTTCATAGATTGAAATAGGCGACTCGAACCAGTTTTTCTGCGCGCGGTGGGAAAGCCAATCGGAGTCCTGCCATTTGTGGTGATCGAGGCGCGCGACGACGGAGCCGGTGTGGGGGCGCAGCTCAGAGCGGAAGGCGTAGGGATCGGCCTTCAGAGGAAGGATGTTGCCGTTTGGACCAACTATTTCGTATTTGTAAATGG
>Ga0137360_10002519_pt1 | contig 10991 bp, 14 predicted proteins | sample Mad1_60_16metaG_FD_104924 | JGI IMG/M metagenome (GOLD analysis project Ga0137360, IMG submission 104924) | Vadose zone soil microbial communities from Angelo Coast Range Reserve, California, USA - Mad1_60_16 metaG | ecosystem: Environmental > Terrestrial > Soil > Vadose zone | place: USA... | reverse complement strand
GCTATAATCCCGCGTTGGAACTACAGCTATGAAGGCTACCTATCATCCCGGCGTTCATCGGTTTGCGGTCCTTACCGTCTGTTGGACGTTGCTGCTCTTGATTGCTGGCGCCCTGGTTACTTCTAACGACGCTGCGCTTGCGGTGCCGGATTGGCCGAAGTCCTTCGGCACCTGGACCCCCCACATGGTCGGAGGCGTGTTTTACGAACACTCGCACCGCGTTATCGCAGGTGTCTTGGGAGTGTTGACACTCATCCTCGCAACCTTGATTTGGATCAAAGAGGAGCGGCGCTGGCTGCGCTGGTTCGCGGTGATCGCGGTTGGCGGCATCGTGGCGCAAGCAATTCTCGGCGGCCAGGTGGTCATCCGTTTGTTGCATTATTGGCTGCCAGTGATGCACGCGTGCTTTGCGCAAATCATGTTCGGAGCGATATTGAGCATCGCCGTTTTCACCAGCAAGTGGTGGATTATGGATCGCCCTCAACTCGAGGATCGCGGCTCTCCCTCCATTCATTCTCTAGCTCTGTTGAACGCAGGGGTGATTTTTCTTCAGGTGTTTCTGGGAGCTGGCTTTCGGCACAAAGAAATTCCCATCTGGCCGCACGCCGCCGGTTCGCTGGCGGTGCTTGCCACGGTCGTGTGGACGGCCGTAGTGCTCCGCAAACGCTTCGAGCATTCGCGCGAACTCACCAAAATGCGGATTCTGCTCCACTCTGTCTTCGGCTTGCAGTTTCTCCTGGGCATCGGGGCATACTGGTCGCGCATTACTACCGCCGAGGCGCCGCAGCCTATGCCGGTGATGGTGGCGATTACCGTTACTCACACAGTAGTCGGCGCGCTGTTGTTTGCCGTCTCCATCATGACGATTTTGCTGTGCTATCGTTTGGTGCCGCGGCAGGGGGAAGTGGCCGTATCGTCGCAGGGGCAGGTGACGGTCTGATGAGCACGGTACGCACCACGGAAATCACGCTTGCGACGCGCGCCAACGCTTACGTCGCGCTCACGAAGCCGGATGTTTCCTTTCTCGTTGTGATGACCACGGCCGCCGGATATTACATGGGCGCGCGAGGCGCGGTGGATTGGCTGCATTTGATTCAAACCGTGTTCGCTACTCTCCTGATAGCCGCCGGCACGGCCACTTTGAACCACTACATCGAGCGCGACTCGGACCGCTATATGCGTCGAACGGCGTCGCGTCCGCTGCCCAGCGGACAAGTGCAGCCCCGCGAAGCTTTGTGGTTTGGCGTGATTCTTTCCATCGCGGGCGCGCTGGATTTATATTTCACGGCGGGTTTGCTCGCTTCCGCGCTCGGTGTTCTCACCAGCCTGAGCTATCTGCTGGCCTACACGCCTTTGAAAAAGCGCACGGTTTGGGCTACTGCGATTGGAGCATTTCCCGGAGCGATTCCGCCGATGATTGGGTGGGTCGCTGCTACCGGCACGTTGGACCGGGGCGCGTGGCTTCTCTTTGCCATCCTCTTTTTGTGGCAGTTCCCCCATTTTTACGCAATCGCGTGGATGTATCGGGAAGACTACGCTCGCGCGGGCATTCTGATGCTGCCGGTCGTGGACCGCGAAGGAACGCGTACGTTTCGCCAGATTATTCTCACTGCCATTGCGCTCGTGGGATTCAGTTTGTTGCCCGCCGTAATGGGATTGGCTGGCGTGCGCTACTTTTTCGGCGCGCTAGTCGTCAGCACGGCGCTGGTACAGGTTTGTTTGTGGGCCGCCAGCTCGAGGACCAACGTCCGTGCCAAGTGGCTTATGCACGCCACCGTGCTGCACATCCCCGTGCTTCTCGGTTTGATGATCTACGACAAGATTCCGCGCTGAACCGCCTCGGCTGGGAAGGACATTCGTCAACCAGTCTCTTCGCCGGCCGCGCTCAACACTACGCTTCTCTAAAACGAATCGCGTAATTGCATGAAAGCAAAGCGTTAAGCGCCAAATAATGAAACGCGGAAGGAATTCGTTTGTTATGTCTGCGGCGGGAGGTTTTGCGTTTTTTCCGGCTCGACGAGCGACCCGGTCTGGGAGGAACGTACAGCCTGCCGAGTCCCGGACTTTGGGAACACCACGTGCCAGAAATCATTTCGAGGTGTGGCGAACCCAAGGCCGATGAAGCGCCGCTCCTGCTTTTCCCTGACCGAGGTTACAAAGCACTCTACGGACTCTGACGTCATTTCGTTGAATAGCCGGACCGTTTGCCCGGGCAACAAGGGAGCGTCCATCACAATGAGCGCCCCATGTGCGCTTACAAACTGTGTAAACGCTTTTAAATCAATAGCTTCGCCTTCCGGCATCTGACAGCGCACTTTTAAGGGAATTTGCAGCGTCATCCGAACGGTGCGACGCCTTTCAGGGTATCTCGACCGATGCATTCACCCGCCTTGGAGGGGGACCTTAACGCTCAGAGAATGACACGGTTCGCATAGAAATACAAGGTTTACGACCGTATTATCTAACCAGGCGAGAACCGCAACGGAAGGGAACTAGCTTGGCCGAAGCGCCGCGATGACAGCTTCGGTGAATTCTCCCGTGCCGGCCTTGCCGCCTACGTCCTGTGTGATGTGCTGGCCCTCGCCTTGAACTCTTTCCAGAGCATTTTCGATGCGGCGCGCGGCGGACCTTTCGCCGAGATGGTCCAGCATCATGATGCTGCTCAGTAGCAGTGCCGTCGGATTTGCCAAGCCTTTTCCGGCGATATCGGGAGCCGTGCCATGCACGGCCTCGAACATGGCAGCTTCGTCGCCAATGTTGGCGCTTCCAACCACACCGAGGCCGCCGACAAGGCCCGCGGCGAGATCGCTCATCACGTCACCATAAAGGTTCGGAAGCAGCAGCATGTCGAATTGCTGCGGATTCAGCACCATTTGCATGCACGCGTTGTCGACGATCAACTCTTTGTATTCGATGTCGGGATATTGCGGTGCGACGTTGCGGATGGACTTCAGGAAAAGTCCGTCCGAGAGCTTCATAATATTGGCTTTGTGAATAGCGTGAATCTTCTTTCGGCCTTCGCGCTTGGCGTATTTGAACGCGAAGTGAGCGATTTGCGTGGAAGCTTTTTCCGTGATGATTTTCAGGCTTTCGACAACGCCGGGAACCACTTCATGTTCCAGGCCGGAATAGAGATCTTCCGTATTTTCGCGGATCAGAACGACATCCACATTTGCAAACCGGGATTTCACTCCAGGAAGATTCTTCACTGGCCGGACGTTTGCGTAAAGATCGAGCGTTTTGCGTAAAGCCACGTTGATGCTGGGCGCTCCACCTGCAACGGCGGTCTCCATCGGGCCTTTGAGCGCAACGCGGTTGCGCCGGACGGATTCGACGGCGCCTTCCGTCACGAATTGTCCTGTGGCCGATGCTTTGTCGGCGCGCGCTTCGACTTCTTCCCAATCGATTTGGACGCCTGCCGCCTCCAGAATGCGCCGCGCGGCCGCGGCAACCTCAGGACCGATGCCTTCGCCGGGTATCAGGGTAACTTTGTGTCTCATAGAGCATCTAATTGTATGCGAAGCACCTAGGGTTGTCGAAACACGGTGCCGCCAGGAGTTTCCAAGCTGGAAATTCGGCGTGCACGAGCGAAGTGCAGTTGTCGGGAAGGTTTGCTATACTTTAAGTGAAAGATGCATCGCGGGCTTGCCTGCGAGCGGAGGCCAAAGGAAATTATGATTAGTCTGACTCCTACTGCCAGCACCAAGGTCAAGGAAATCATGGGCATGCAGAATCCTGTCCCGGTGGCGTTGCGCGTGGCCGTCGTCGGTGGAGGCTGTTCCGGTTTCCAGTACCACATGGCATTTGAAAACCAGACCAACGAGACCGATCAGGTCGTCGATTTTAATGGGCTCAAGGTAGCTGTCGACCAGATGAGTTCGATGTATCTGGATGGCGTCGAGATCGACTACATCGAGACCATTGAGGGTGCCGGCTTCAAGTTCAACAACCCGAACGTGAAGAGCACCTGCGGCTGCGGCAGTTCGTTCAGCGTTTAATTGGCGCCGCTTAGACGCCTGCGTTTATATCTATCTGTCACTGATAGAATGACAGAATGAAGCAAGTATGGGCGCAACGCGCCTTCGGTACAGAATTCAGGGCTCTTGAACCTACCGTTCAAGAGCCTTCTTTATGCCCGCCAACGTAACCGCATGGGACGCACGTCACCGCGAGACCGCGCAAAACGCGCTTGCGGAACCCGCTAGCATCGTTTCCGAATGGTTACCACTGCTCCCTCTTGGACCTGTGCTGGATCTGGCCTGCGGGATCGGGCGGCACGCACTGCTGCTTGCCGCGCGCGGGCAATCGGTAACTGCCGTCGATTGGTCGGGAACGGCGCTCGACATCCTTGAGAATCGTGCACGGAGGGCGAAATTTCATGTTACCAGGGTGGATGCCGCTGCCATCGGCGAGTCTCGGACGCGCGGAATTCGACTGGTACAGGCTAATCTAGAAGAGCTCCGGCTCCCAGAGGCAGCGTTTTCCTTGATCCTTTGCCTACAATACTTGCAGCGCTCTCTCTCCCCGCAAATGGCTCGTGCGCTGCGGCCCGGGGGCATGCTGCTCTTTGAAACCTTTACGCGAGCACAGCTCAGCTACTCGGACGGTCCGCACAATCCGGCGTATCTGCTTGAACCGGGTGAATTACGCATGGCGTTTCCCGAACTGCATGTGCTGTTTTATCGAGAATTGAACGCCGGGCAGGGAATTGCGAGTTTAGTTGCAGAAAGGCTGCAGAAAGCACCAGAAAAATGAGTCGAAAGCGCTGCCAATGAACCAGACACAACGCATCCCGCCTGTGTTTGCAATCTTCGGTTGGCATCCGTATTCTAAAGTTCGGGCATGAAAATAGCGCTGGCGCAGTTCAATCCCACGGTAGGCGATTTTGCAGGAAATTCGGCTCGCATCTTAAGCTTGGCGGAGAAAGCCAGGCAGCGAGGGGCCGACCTTGCCGTTTTTTCCGAACTTTGCCTCTGCGGCTACCTTCCGCAAGACCTCCTCGAACGGCCTTCCTTTATTGATCGTAACCACCACGAATTGAGGGAACTAGCTTCCAAACTTCCACTGCCTGCCATCGTCGGCTATGCTGGCCGAGTGAAAAACGGTACGGGAAAGGCCATTGCCAATAAGGCGGCGCTGATTTGTAGCGGACGCGTGGTGTTCGAGCAGAGCAAAATGCTTCTGCCGACGTACGACGTGTTTGATGAATCCCGCTATTTTCAACCGGCTGGCAAACAGTTCGCATACGGATTTGGCAGAGAGCAGCTAGGCATCACAATTTGCGAGGATGTTTGGAACGACAAAAACTTTTGGGCCGAGTGCCGGTACGACCGCGATCCCGTGACGGAGCTCGTCGGGCAGGGAATTACCGTGCTTCTCAACATTTCCGCTTCGCCCTATACGATCGATAAGCGCGCTCTGCGTCTGGAAATGCTTCAATCGATCGCCGCGAACCAGCACCGTCCCATCGTTTACGTCAACCAAGTTGGCGGCGACGATAGCTTGATTTTCGATGGCGCCAGCATGGCATTGACGGCGGATGGAAAGGTGGCGGCGCAAGCGCTCGCATTCGAGGAAGACCTGATCCTTTTCGATACTGTGACGGGCGCGGGAGAGATTCACCAGCAGCCGCATGAAGAGATCGCGTACGCCTACCGAGCGCTGATTACCGGGACACAGGATTACGTCCGCAAATGCGGTTTCAAGAAAGTCTTGGTCGGTCTTAGCGGCGGAATCGATTCCGCGGTCGTTGCGTGCATTGCCGTCGAGTCACTAGGCGCCGAGAATGTGCTGGGTGTCTCCATGCCCGGACCATACTCTTCCGAGGGCAGCAAGTCCGACGCGCAAGCACTTGCGCACAACCTTGGAATTGAGTTCATAACACTTCCGATTGGCGACGTGTTTGACGCTTTTCGAAAGGCGCTGGCGCCAGCGTTTGCCTCACGTTCCGTCGACGTGACGGAAGAGAATATCCAGGCGCGCATACGTGGCAATTATTTGATGGCCATCTCCAACAAGTTTGGATCCATGGTTCTGAGTACCGGCAACAAATCCGAACTGGCGGTAGGCTATTGCACGTTATACGGCGATATGGCCGGAGGACTTGCCGTGATTTCCGACGTGCCAAAACTGATGGTCTACGAGCTGGCGCAATGGATCAATCGCGAAAGGGAACTAATCCCCCGCTCGACCATCGAGAAGGTCCCTTCCGCGGAGTTACGCCCCAATCAGAAGGACGAAGACAGCCTGCCGCCTTATGATGTGCTGGACCGGATCCTCAAAGCCTATATCGAGGATCTGCACAGCCCTCAGGAGATTGCCGACCATTACGGGTTCGACCTGCAACTTGTACGCGACATTGCCCTGCTTGTCGACCGGACCGAGTACAAACGCAAGCAGGCTGCTCCGGGGCTGAAAATTACATCGCGCGCTTTTGGATTTGGCAGGCCATTTCCGATCGCCCAGCGGTTCATTCCTTAAAGAATGAGGTCCAGCGTGAAGAAATCACTGACTCTCACAGCGATACTTGCTCTGAGTTTTGTTGCTTCCACCGCGTGCGCGCAACAGTCGCAGACTGCCGCCGCTGGTTCCAGCGGCCAGTTGCCGATCCAGAAGACAGTCGAGGCCTACCTGCGCAATCTCTATGCGTTCGGGGCCGATACCGCAGTCAAAGTGGCGGCTCCAAAGGACATCGGCGTGGAAGGGCTGCAGGAAGTCGATGTCGAGGTCAAGATTGGGGAGAACCAACAGACCGGCAAGGTCTACGTGACTAAAGACGGGAAATATATGTTCCGTGGCGAGTTGTCGGAGCTCGCAAAGGATCCCTTGGCCGAGAATCGCGCACAGCTGCAGACGAAGGATAGTCCCTCACTTGGACCTGCCAATGCGCCTGTCACTGTGGTGGAGTTCTCTGACTTCGAGTGCCCTGTTTGCCGGAGCCTTCACGACGCGCTGCGCGGACTCCTCCCGAACTACCCGCAGTTAAAAGTGGTCTTCAAGGATTACCCCCTGGAGCAAATCCATCCCTGGGCACGCACAGCAGCGCTTGCTGGCCGCTGCGCCTACCAACAGGCTCCCGCGGCCTTCTGGAAAATGTACGACCTCATTTACGACAGCCAGGAGCTCATTTCGGCAGAAAACGCTTGGTCCAAGATGGCGGACTTTGCCGGACAGGCTGGACTAAACGCCGATGCGTTCAAGGCTTGCATGGCCAGCCCCGAGGCTGGAGCTGCCGTTGATGCGAGCCGCGCTAACGGCGTCCAGCTCGAAGTCGGCAGCACTCCGACGATGTTTGTGAACGGCCGGCGAATTGTCGGCGCAGATACGCACACTCTCGAACTGTACATCAAGTACGAATTAGACCAGCGCAAAACGCAAAAAGCCGCGAGCAAGAACTAACGAACCATAAGCGACAAGAGGGGAGAGGCTAACCTGAAAGTAGATTTCGGGTTGGCGATGCGGGAGACAGTTCACGCCCTTCTTTTAGTTAACATAATATTACTTATCAGACGCGACTCGCGAGCCGCGCCCGGGCACGCCATCGTGAACGTGGTGCTGGCGGTGGAGTTGCATCGTGCCGAGCATGCCGTCCCCGCGGTCTGCTTCAGCTTGTCGAGGAACGCGCGAAACTGTTTCATTCCGTTTGCCACTTCGCGTTTCGTGGCGTTTTCGATGGCGCGTTCGCGGCCGGTGGTCGGGTATTCCACCAGCTTTGTGGTGTGTACTTGTTGGCCTAGAATTCAGCGATGGGCTATTGCCGGTTGACGAATGTCCGCATTAACTTGGTAATCGGGGATCCGTCCTGCATCAGGCCGCAACATGAAACTACAAGGAGTCATTCTGTTTCTATTGGTGGCTGGACTGGGCATGTATTCGCTTCGGTTTTGTTCCAACCGCTTCATGATGCTGCGCCGCTCGAAATCGTTTACGCCCTATCTCTACGGGATTGGCGGCATCCTCTCGCTCATGCTGATCACGCTGGCGTTCGTCGCGATGCTATTGGTGTTTCTGGGGCCACTGCACTGACGTGCACTTCGCGTGTGACAAATCGAGGATCTGATCGTGGCGCAACTTACGGTAATCGACCCGTCCTTTGGACGCCAGTCTCTCGTCGCTTCGAGTTGAGAGCGCGGGTTCCTTGTCTCTGCCGTCGTGCGCCTGTGGATTGCCTGGGACTGGCGCAGCGGGAGTCACTTCCCTTCTCATGTTTGCCGCCTCGGATCTGGCGTTTTTGGCACGAGGTGCTGCCAGAGTCGTTTGATCGTTTAGCGCCCGCGTTTTGCGGCGCCGGGAACAAGCTGCTGCGCGCGTTCGGCAATCAGTCGCACAACCTCCGCTCTTTCACTTTTTCTTGACTCCCTTTGTTTCCAAGAGCATAGTCGCCTCATTCCTCTGGGAGGTTTCCCACCTGAAGCTCAAGGAGGTCTGCAATGCCACACTATTGCCACCAAGTCAGCTATACCAAGGAAGCCTGGGCCCGTCTCATGGCCGATCCACAGGACCGGCTCGATATAGTTCGCCTGCCCATCGAGAAGCTCGGCGGAAAACTGCACTCGGCGTTCTTTGCGTTCGGTCCGTTCGACGTCATCGCCATCACCGAGATGCCCGATAACATGTCGGCGGCGGCTATCGCCATCGCGTTCGCCGCCGGCGGTGCCGTTGCTCACGTGCAAACGACGCCACTGATGACGGCCGCGCAGGCCATCGAGGCTATGCGCAAAGCCGCCACTTGCGGCTACAAATCCATTGTTGCGGGGCACGGAGCGACGGCCGCCGGCGCGTGATCGCACGAAGCAGGGATTAAGAGACTCCCCTAACTGACTCAAGGCGCCTGGGTTTACTTCTTTAAGGCGCGAAATGCGACTGTGTGCCTCGGCTGCTCCCGGTGCTAGACTTTCCGCCCCAGGAGCCTCCTATGAGCCATTCGCAGGTTGCGCTTTTTCTCTTTGCGGCAGGAAGCGCGTGTGCTCTCGCAGCTTTGCCACATTCGTCTAACCTAGTGTCCGAGCCTGCAACCTCTTCGCAATCGGCAACGCAGCAGCACCGGCCGACCGCTGCCGAGCTTAGCAGGGACGAAACGCCCGGCAAAGCCGTCATGCGCGAATTTGAGGGCCAGGAGTACGAAGTGCGCTCCGCCGCCGAAGCCATGCCCGCCGACAAGTGGAGCTACCGCCCTGCTCAAGGTCTTTTCAAGAATGAGAAGCCGGCCTTTGGCCCCGCGGAGGTGCGCACCTTCGCCGAACAGGTCAAGCATGTTGCCTGCAGCAACTTCGCGTTCGCCGCCGAGCTAGAGGCTGGCACTCCTCCAGAAACATGCGACAAGGGCGGCCCAAGTCCGGCAAAGACGCGCGCGGAGCTGCTCGACTATTTGCGCGACTCCTTCGCCGCGCTAAAGAAACCGCTCGCCGCCATCACCTCGAAGAACATGTACGATCCCGTTGAAGGGCCGTACGCCGGACCCAACACGCGTCTGGGTCTTGCCGAAGTGTGCATCTGGCATGCCGCCGAGCACTACGGGCAAATGATCATTTACCTGCGGCTAAACGGCATTGTTCCGCCAACGAGCCGGCCCAATCCCCCGCCCCTGAGCGACAAATAGAATAGGGCGAGGCGCCAGCCAGATTTCCACAAGCGGCAACGTAAACTTATAGATTTACATCTATTGAATAGTTTAATATCACGTTACTCCGACCCGAACCCCGGCCAAGCGGAGCGGCGTGGCGTATTGAGGAGCTACGATGATCATCGGCGAACGCCTGCGCGTGCTGCGCGAAGAAAAAAAACTCTCCCAAGGTGATATCGAGAAACGAACCGGCCTGCTGCGCTGCTACCTTTCGCGCGTGGAAAATGGCCACACCGTCCCCGCTATCGAGACGCTCGAAAAATTGGCTCGGGCTCTGGAAATGCCGCTCTATCAACTTCTTTACGATGGAGACCAGCCTCCCAAGCAGGATGTTCCAGCCGCCTGGATCGAATCAACGGGCAATGCCTGGGGCAGTTCGGGCAAGGACTTGAGGTTCATGCGCAAGCTGCGACATCTGCTGAGCAAGATGGAGCCGCAAGACCGCTCGCTGCTTCTCTTCACCGTGCAGCAGATGGCGAAGAAAAAGAAAGCGCCAGCGGCGGCGGCGGCGGCCTCGGCAAGCGCAGATTGAGCCAGAGGCCGAGATTTCACCTCGATTTTTGCAGCACACATTTTATTTTTGGAACTTCTCCGCCCAGTGCTCCCTCGTCTGGCCAGGCTGGGCATCTTGGGGTCGCATACTTTCGTAACCACGCTTCACCGCATCGATAAAGACAAGTTAGTCGCGGGCGTTTTTTCTCGACCTCACTTCTTGTGCGCAACGCTCTGCTAAACTCTACATGTGAACTCTCCGATAGCAGCGCCACGCTTGGCGAATATCCGTCTGCATCCCATCAAAGCCCTCGACCCCGTCTCGGTGAACGAAGCTCGCATTGGGCCTAATGGCGGCCTCGAACTGGACCGCGTCTGGGCCCTTTACTCCGCGGACGGGCGCTGGGTCAATGGCAAACGCACCACCGCCATGCACCTCATTCGCGCAGCATATGCTCCAGATCTCCGTTCCGTGACGCTTAGGGTTCCCGGCGACAGGCGCGACATTCCCGTAATGACTTTCTCTTTCCCAGGCGACACGGATGGCGCGGCGGAGTGGTTCAGCATGTACTTCGAGCAAGTCATTCAGGTGCGCCACACACGCGAAGGCTTTCCCGATGACGGCCTCGCCGCCGGTCCAACGATTGTTTCCACCGCTTCGCTGGAGGCAGTATGCAAATGGTTTCCCGGTGTGACGTTAGAAGAAGCGCGCCGACGCTTCCGTACCACGCTTGAAATCGAAGCCGCCGACCGCGTGGGAACAGATGGAAGCGAACGCTCGGACACTTCTGCCAGCGGGCGCGAATCTTGCCGCTCCACCTCCGCGGTCGCGCCTGAGACCCTGCCGCCATTCTGGGAAGATCAACTCTTCGGCGAG
>Ga0137360_10002516_pt1 | contig 10992 bp, 8 predicted proteins | sample Mad1_60_16metaG_FD_104924 | JGI IMG/M metagenome (GOLD analysis project Ga0137360, IMG submission 104924) | Vadose zone soil microbial communities from Angelo Coast Range Reserve, California, USA - Mad1_60_16 metaG | ecosystem: Environmental > Terrestrial > Soil > Vadose zone | place: USA... | reverse complement strand
GAGCCGCTGGAGGCAACGACGCCCGCAGTACAACTGCTGGCGCCACCGCTGCCGGCCACGATGGTCGGGTTGTCCGAGCTAAACACTCCTCCAGTCGAAAGGTTAAAGCCAAAGGCGTGGTTCCAGGGTTGTTCGGGAATAGGTTTGAGGAGAGAGTTGGCTGGCAGCGTCGTGGGCGTGAGGTTCCAGAAGGTCGCCAGCTCAGCGTTCTGTGCGGCAGCGGTGGCGTTGAAGGTGCTGTAGAAGAAGTCGGTGCCCCCGACAGATATGTTCCAAGGAGTGGAGGAGAAACCGTTCACGCCAAGCCCTTGTTGCGCGACCTGCGGGATGTCGAAGTTGTCGCAGCCCGCTGAGCCGCCGTCCCCGGCGGAGACGAAGGACGTCTGTCCTTGGGCGGCGGCCTGTTCCCACACGGCGGCCCAGAATTGGTTTCCGGCCGAACCAAGAAATTGTTCGCAGTTCCCGTAGCTGGTACTGAGGACGGCGGCCTGGTCGTCATCGACTGCCCGCAAGGCAGCAAGATTTAGACCGGATTCGAGAGCGCTGTCGGCGGAAGTGTAGAGATTGATTGTGGCGCCTGGCGCCACCGCGCCGGCAAGTTCAACATCGAGGTAGGATTCAAGGGCGGCCCCGTTCAGGCCAGGATCCTGGCCGTCGATGACCACGTTGAGCGCCTTGGCGGGCAGACCAAAAAGGGCGCGATACGCGGCAACGATCGCAGGGTCGACGTTGGAGGCACCAATAATGCCGATGGTCACACCGTCGCCGTTGATGCCTGCGCCGTAGAGGGGATTCAGGTCGTACTGGACAGCGAAATCACTAGGGGCCAGCGCCAAAGCGAAGGGATGGAGTGTCCACTCCGACCTCACCTGGTGTGTGCTGAGTTCATAGGTGGCTCTGCCAAGCACCACGCTGTGCGACTTCGGCCGGAAATCGTTCATCGCGGTGATTCCCGCGACGACCGGCGCGAGCCCGGCGGGAATTTGAGGATCGCGATCGTTGGCGTGATGCTCTTCTCCCTCGACGAGATAGGTGTGGATTTCCGTGTGGAAGGCCCCGCGGATTTGCCCGGCGTTGCCGGAGAATTCAATGGCTGTTTTGCCCCTGCTGACGCGGGCTACGGAAAAGCCATGCGACTGGAGCCATGCGATCACCGCCGCGACATCCGACTCCGCCGGGCCGTACAGCTTGCCGAACTGCTCCGGCGTGAGCCACTTGTGATAGCTGCGACGGCCAGGAGCGTGGGCATCCTCAATAAACTGGCGAAGCGCGGTATCCCGGGCGGGAGAGCGCTTAAGAAGGAGAAGCATGCGTTCAGCTGGAAACGAATCAACAACCGCACCCTGGTCGTAGCGAGCCTGGGCTAGCGGATGTATGTTGCCTCGGAGGGTGACGCGCTGGCTGTTATCGATGGGCTGCTTTGGGGAAGAGACGGACTGCCATTGCCCCAGCGCTACGCTGCTCGTGATGGCAGCGAATCCCGCCAGGAAACCAAGTGACCAAAAACGCCCAAAGGCTCCGGACACTATGGACCTCCTCACCCAAAATGCGCAGCGGTCCAATCACCGACTTCATGAATTATGACGTGGAACTACGTCGAATCCGTTTCTTTCCCGATAAAACGTTCCGGGCGACAAGACTCGAAACCGGCCACCGAGAAGGCCTCCGAACCGGCAACGGGCGGGTGTTACCTGTATCTAGCATACGTCTACCGGAACAGATCCGTTACTCCTTTTTGCCCCAGTGGCGAGCGCAAGCGCAGCACTTCAGGGCAGTGTAAGCGAGCCTTAAACCGTTACAATAGTGCGTGCAATCCGGGACCTAGGGGTGTATGTCGGATATGTCGGATACAACACTCGCTTCGCAACACCAGACGAAGTAGCGGCAATCGTCAGAGCTCGAGGTGTGCTCCTAAGAGCCAAGGCGCAATTTCCATGCAGATAGAGAAGGGCTTCACGGACATCCATTGGCTTCAGCCCGCACCGGAACGAAAGTTAAGCAGAAGTCCGAGCTGAACCCCTAAAGACCCAGCCGCCGCGCACAATCTTGAAGAATCTCCACTTCCCAAGGCGGACGTTGAGGATTCCTCGGATGGGGAAGGTCCGTCGGCATCCTCCCCGTCGAATGCAAAAACACCGCAGCGGAATGTTTGTACGCCGGAACTGGCTCGCGAAACGCCACGTTTCCCAAGTACTGCAGCGCATCCGACAAGGCGTAATACGCAGGATCACCCGCCTCCCAGAGCCGGTCGCGTTCGGCGAATTTCTCCGGGGCAAACGTCGCCAGTCCCAGCAAATAATCCGATCCGTACTCGATCATATTGATGCCCAGATCGTTTCCCGTGAAGATGCGGAAATCCGGCCGGTGCGCGTCGCGGAGCGCGAGCCGCTCCAGCTCGACCAGCCGATCGAGTGAAGAATGTTTCATTCCCTTGATTTCGGGGATGTCCATCAACCACCGAAAAGTTTCTTCATCAAAGATTTCTCCGTTCGGGGCAAACACTGGTCCCAGCTCGAAGGCTAGCACGTGCGCGTATCCCCGGCACGTTGCCCGATAAGCCGCCGCTTTCTCGGCGGCGGATTTCCCGTGCAGCCGGCTGGTTTGAAACAAAATTGGAATTCCGCCTTGTCGCACAATGGCATCCATCTGCTTTCGGTAGAGTTCGACGATGTCTCCAGGCTGCCCTTCGATATAGGCGCCGCCTACAAATTGCGCGTCGGTGCCCAGCGCTTCTCGGGTCCAGCGCAGCACGTCAAGTTTTTCCGTTGCGCTCAGATAATTGACGTAGCCGGTGTCCATGTTCACGGCATTCATCAATCCGGCGCTTTGGGTGGCACGCAGATGATTTTGAAAAGCTTCGACCGCAATTCGCCCATTGGCTTTAAATGGCAGGAGCGCCGCGGCGATGCCCTGCACCTTGCGGCCAAGTTGTTGCCGCTGATTGATGGATCCGATTTTCATCGCTTGGCTTTAGCAATCTTCAGCTGCTCCGCCAGTGCGGAAGTCTTGTAGTAACTGTCCAGCGGATAGCAACCGGAAGGCAAGCCCTTCCGGGGCGCCGTTGTGCAATCGCTGAACGTTCGACAAATTCGCCTGTGTTCAATGATTTTTCCTTCGTTGGCGTCCCAGAGCAACTCAGGATAAGTCAAAATCATTCTTCCCAGACCAACTGCGTCCACCCATCCCTGGCGCACGGCTGCTTGCGCCACGTGGGGCAGAAAATCCTGCAAGTAACTGTAAGCCGTTCCCACCAGGATCAGGTTCGGAAAGAGCCGCTTCAATTGTTGCGTGACTTTCATCTGCCGGGCCACGCCAACCAGGGGATCTTCCGGAGGCTGATACCCATCCGATGGCGGATAAAGCGCCGGCCGTTGAATATGCGGGTTGTAATAGGGACTGCCCGCGGTGATGTTCACAAGCCGGACCTCCAGATCTTCGAGCAAGGACAGAAACCGGATCGTCTCGGTGAGATCCGCCTCGGTGGGGCGGAACGGATTCACGCCGAATCCCCAGCGGTAAGGAATCAAGCTGTCCTGCGATTCGGGAATGCCCGGTCCCAGCTTTCCCTTCGCCGATTGCGACGGATCGGGACGAAATGGCACGGTGTCAAACGCCGAGAGCCGCACGCCGATGTGAATCCCTGGCGCCATCGAGCGGATCCCTTCGACCACTTCCCGCAAGAACCGTGTGCGGTTCTTGAAACTGCCGCCGTAGTTTCCTGCTCGCGTATGCGCGCTCAGGAATTCGTGCCCCAGGTATCCGTGGCAATGCTTGATGTCCACGAAGTCGAAGCCTAATTCCTGCGCCATTTTCGCCGCGCGATGAAATTCATCGATGATCGCACCGATTTCGCCGTCGGTCAGAACTAGATAATCAGGAGACAATCCCACTTTTTGATCCAAGATCGGATGATGATAAAGAATGCGCGGCTCCGCTCGATCGTGAGCATTCGGCCGGCAATAGCGTCCGGAATGCGTCAACTGCAATCCGATGAAGAGTCCTTCCTCCGAGCCCGTGGTCCGCTTATGTTCTTCAACCAGGGTTTTTCGCAATCCCGCCAATCCCCCTTGGGTATGCCGCGCCATCACCAGCTGATTCGGATTCGCGCGCCCTTGGTGCGAGACCGCGACCGCTTCACCTCCCCAGATTAGTTTTCCCCCGCTTCGTCCGAATTTTTTCCAGCGGTGGATGGTGTGCTCGCTCGGATTCCCATCCGCAGTGGCATCCCACCCTTCCATCGGATGAACGGCGATGCGGTTGCCGATCTTGATTTCGCCGCGCGCGAGCGGCCATCCGAGCGGTCGATCGGTACCGCTCGCTAGCTCGCGATCGCAGGGAATCGTCAATCCCAGTGAGTGAACATGATCTTCAAAACGCTTTACATCCTTTACCGTGCCCAGCCGCAGAATCTCGAGCGTGTTCATGCTGGTCTCGGTACCATGGGCAGCCCGAGAACCGCTGCGGCACACAGCAAAACCATGCCTATGACGCAAAACAGAACCACAAACGAAGTCGTCGCGACTTCCAGCAGCTCACGGTCTGTCTCCGGCCTTCGCGTGGCGTTGGGATTGCCAGAATCCACGAGGTTGCTGTTTCTCTGTACTGCCATCTGTTCGCTCACTTCGCGACCCGTACCGAAGGTTTGGCCGAAACCGCGGCCCTTGACAAATGACGGCATGCTAAAGATTCTTTGTCTCGATGTCGAGGGGCTTCCCTGGCAGCATTTGGTCGAATGGGGTGAACCAGGCGTTTGCGAATTGCAAAAGGAGATGTAAATGTCCATCAGGCGACGTGACCTATGCCTCTTGCTTCCGGCAGCTCTGTTCCCCGCCGTTCTGCGGCCCGAGGGCGTGGCCGCCCAAGAGGAATCCATGCCATCGGCAATGTATCCGTTCGAAGCGCTGCCCATTCGAACGCCGAACAACGCGGAGATCCGCGACGTTCTGAAGGGCAAGCTGGCCACCGGGGAGTCCTTGGAGGTGCATGAAACGACGCTGCCTCCGGGCGGGACGCCCCACGCGGCCCACCACCATGTGCACTCCGAAATGTGGCTGATTCGAGAAGGGACGGTCGAGCTGACCGTCAACGGCACGAGCTACCGTCTCGGGCCCGGCTCAGTCGGATTCGTGCGTTCCAATGACCAGCATGGGATCAAGAATGTGGGCACCACCCGAGCGACATACTTTGTTGTGGCGGTCGGCCCCGGCGCCGGTTCTTGAAGGACCGAGAAACACGGCGCAGTCTCGTGGGGGGCGCGAAACGGCCGCTGCCGTGTGGTTTGCGGTGGTCCCGAGAAGCTGCGCCGGTCGCCGACGGGAATTGAAGTTTTCTGAATACATAGAGAGTAAAATTGCAGAAAAAGAAGCCCTTGACTCGAAGGAGGCTGTTGTAACATTGCTCCGCGAACGATTTCCCATAGAGTAGTGAGATGAGAAATACAGCTTCATCTCTTCCGACTTTGCGCCGCCAGACGGACCTTAAGGACAAGGCTCGAGTATGAGTGGCGTTAGAATAAAAGACGTCGCCAAGTTGTCCGGCGTGTCCACCGCTACCGTTTCGCATGTCATCAATAAGACGCGCTACGTCAGCGATGAAACGAAACGAAGGGTTCTGGGCGCGATTGAAAATGTAGGCTACACGCCCAACATACACGCGCGCAATCTGGCGTCTGGTCAGAGCCGCACGCTGGGACTGATTATTTCAGACATTACTAACCCGTTTTTCCCAGACCTTGTGAAGTCCATTCAGGAAAGAGCGCTCGAACTGGGCTATGACGTCATTGTGCTGAATACCAATTACGAGCCTGCGCGCGACGCCCGATACGTGCAGCGTTTGTTGGAATTGAGGGTTCGTGGTGTCATGATTCTAACGACGGAGATGGATCTTTCCGTGATCGAGCGCCTGTCATCGCGCGAAATTGCGGTAGTTTTTCTCGATATCGGAAAGGTAGGCCCGCATACTAGCAATATCCGAGTAAATTATGAAAAAGGTGTTCATGAAGCGGTTGAACATCTCCTTGAGCTTGGCCACCGGCAGATCGCTTTCATAAGTGGCCCGGTGCGCTTCAAATCGGCACAATTCAGGCGGCAGGCTTTCCTCGAAACGATGACGAATCATCGAGCGTCACTGCACACAGAACCGTTGATTCTGGAAGGAAATTTCAAACTGGAGAGTGGAGAGCAGGTGGTACGAGAAATGTTGAGGTTGAAGAGCAGACCAACAGCGGTCCTCGCCGCCAATGATTTAATGGCTGTGGGAGCCTTGCGTGAGCTGAGACGCGCAGGTCTGCAAGTTCCGAAAGATGTTTCCGTGGTGGGCTGCGACGATATTTCCCTTGCCGAGCTGACCGATCCCCGGCTCACTACGATCATGATCCCGCGAACCGAAATCGGCACTGCCGCCGTCGAGGCTGTATTACAAACGAATTCCGCTGAGGGCCGCGAAATCAGAATCTCCACTCAACTACTGGTTCGGCAGTCTACGGACGCAGCCCCGTTATTGAAGTAAGCTCCGTTCCAGGGATGATCCTGAAACTCTCAGTGTTTCGGATTCATAAGGCAATGCCTAAGTCGGCTCTCCACCGCAAAATCGCAGCTCTTCAGTATTCCTGAACTGAACCTTCAGAAATTCAAGTTTGAAACACAGACTCAAAACATAGATGGTAACAATGCAAGAGTTTCTGAAGGGGGATGGCCGTGTAACTTAGCCGTTCTCGATTGCCCGCGAAGAATTATCGCTGATGGCTCATGGTCTCAGGGAAGGGTACGTTTGGAGGGGCTGTTTAGATCATGGGGAGCTAACGCGCGATAGGAAACGTCGATTGAGAAAAGCAGATATTTTGATTTTGCCCTTGACAGGGGAAACGGTGGCGCGAATAATCCAAAACCATTAGGGACGTAAGCGCTTACGTTCAGGCCTTTGCGTTCCGGGAGTGGGGCCTTCCTTGGAATTCAGCTCTTGGGGGACCTTGCAAGGGAGTCTAACGGCGAGGTGATGACGTTATGTTCCACAAACTTTCTAGTTCGGCGATCTTTCGTTTTGGCTTCTTAGTGGCATTCTGTCTGGGGTCGTTTGTGCTGGCCCTTTCCGCACGCGCACAAATTGGAAACGCGACCTTGGGCGGTACTGTGTTGGACCCTTCTGGCGCCGCCGTGGCCGACGCCGAACTGACCCTGGTCAGTCAAGCGACCAGCTTCGAGGCAAAAGCCACTTCCAATGAGCGGGGCGAATATACCTTTCGCAATGTGACTCCCGGAACTTATGACCTGAAAGTCGTCAAAGCTGGGTTCCAAAACTACGTTCAGAAGGGCATTGTCCTGACAATTAATCAGTCGGGTCGCGCGGATGCGACATTAAAGGTAGGGACCACGTCCGAGACCGTCACGGTAGAGGGCGAGAATACCCTCATCAACTACGACAACGGAACGGTTCAGGGAGGCATTGATCCTGAAATGGTCAAGGACCTGCCGTTGATCGTGTCGGGCAAGCCCCGCTCGTCGGCCAGCTTCGCCGTGCTTCTCCCCGGCGTGTCCACAGGCAGCAGCAATGAGGCTTTCAACGCCCGAATCAACGGCGGTTTACAGTCCGGCGACGAAGCCCTTCTCGATGGTGCAACCATGCAGGAAGGCTTCATGAGCCAGAGCGGCATGGTCTCCATCCAGGGCGATTTCCAGATGTCGCCCGACATGGTGCAAGAGGTAAAGGTTCTCACGTCGGACTACGCTCCCGAGTATGGGTCATCTTCTTCGGGTCAGATCACCATGGTCAGCAAGTCTGGCGGGAACCAATATCACGGAGCAGCATTTGAGTATGCCCGGAACAAGGTATTCAATGCGGCGCCCTGGAATTCAAGTTGCAGCGGCGCGGGTTGCGACCGCCGCCCGTCCGACAACGAGCATGACTTTGGCGCGAACTTCGGTGGCCCGATCAAGATACCGTTCCTTTACCACGGGACCTCCAAGCATCATTCGTTCTTCTATTTTGACTGGGAAGCATTTCACCAGGCCGGCGGCTCGAATGTTCCCACTCTCTCGATTCCTTCCGTCCTGGAGCGCGGCGGGAACTTCACGGACTGGAAGAACAGCAGCGGCAACCTGATCCCTATTTACATGCCGGGCAATGCCAGCGCTGCTTGTCAAACCGCTGCCGGGGTAGGACCAGGGCAGCAATTTCCCGGGAATATTATCCCTGCGGGTTGCATCAGCCCAATCGCCCAGGCTTACCTTGCCGTAATGCCGCAGCCTACGAATACTCAGCCGTTCAACAATTACACGCTGGCCAAGCCGGTACCCGATTCGCTGGTCTCGAACAGCAACGTTTTCATGACGCGTATTGACCACAACTACGGAGACAAGGATCACTTCTATTTCTTCTGGTGGCGCCAGTTTACGGGCTACAACACGGCGACCGCACTTCCCGCGATCATTTCGACCGAGTCCCCGACGCGGCCCCAGAATTCGCCGATCGCGCGGTTCAACTGGGAGCACACCTTTTCGACAACCATGACCAACCACGTGACCCTTGGATACCTGAACCGCAACGAAGGTTATGGTTCCGAGCCGGAGGTCCTGGCTGCCGCTCAGGCCAAAACCTTACCGGCCGTGACGGGAGCAGTAAGCAACAACTCACTGCCCCAATTCACGTTTACCACCTTCAACCAGATTTCGAATAGCACCGGCCCGCCAAACGGGAACGTCACCACCCGCTCGACCTGGGACCTGAATGACACCGCGAACAAAATCATCGGACACCATACGATCACGTTTGGCTTTGATTGGAGAAATATCCAGGGCAATATTCACCAGCACACCAATGAGGCAGGAAGCTACCGCTTCACGGGTTCAGCCACGGCAATACCAGGCCTTAATAGCGGTGCTCCGATTGCGGATTTTCTGCTCGGGGCCGTGACGGGCGATTCGGTTGACCGTCGAACGGTGAGCGCCTGGTTCCCGCGCCAGAAATCCTGGGCGCTGCACGTAAATGACTCGTGGAAGGTGACTACAAAATTCACCGCGAACTTTGGCGTGCGGTGGGATTACTTTTCGCCATCGCGAGAGAAGTACAACCACCTTTCGTTCTTCGACCCCACAGGGATGAATCCGGACGGAATACCGGGCCGGTTGGCCTTCGCGGGGAATGGCTCGTCTTGCCAGCCTGCTTGTTACGGCTCAGAGTACCCAGAGAAGCCGTGGCGGAGGGGTTTTGCGCCGAGGTTGAGCGTGGCCTACTCCTACGATCAGAAGACGGTAGTTCGAGCAGGTTACGGCGTATTCTTCACACAGGCGTTCTACCCGGGTTGGGGTGGAGGAATATCACTGGATGGGTACAACCTAAACCAATCCTTCGGCACGCTGAAGGATCCCACCACCAACCAGGCTGACCCATCCTTTTATCTGGACAATGGCGTGCCGGCACCCGCCAAGGCCCCGCCTTTTATCTCGGGGTCCTTCAACAACGGTCACGGTATCCTATACCGTCCGTTGGACGCCAACCGGCGGTCGTACTCTCAGCAATGGAACCTGACGATCGAACGGCAGCTGCCGCAAAATGTTTTCCTGAGTGTGGCCTACGTGGCAAACAAAGGCTCTCGGCTGCCTTCGAGCTTGAATCCGGTTAATGTTCTGAACCCGTTCGATTCGAAGATTCAGACTCTTGAAGCCAATACCACCCCCCTTGATCCGTCCTGCGCCACTGGCAATCCAGCTTCGGGGGCGAACTGCAGTTACGTGCCTGAGCTAAATGTTCCGTTTACGTCCAACAACCAGACACTTTTCGGAGTTACTCCGCCATACCCTGGCTGGATAGCAGAACTCAATGCCGCCGGCAATTGTTCTCCGACCGTCGGTCAGGCGCTGCTCCGATTCCCACAGTTCTGCGACAAGCTTCAAGGACTCAACGAGAATCACGGCAGCTCCATGTATCACTCCTTCCAGTTGAAGGTCGAGAAGCGTTACAGCAAGGGCCTTTACATGCTGGTGGCCTACACGAACTCGAAACTCATCACCGATGCGGCGGACAATACGCAGAGTGCCGCCTCCACATGGAACGCCTCGCAAGGGGTGATCTCACCGTTCGAGGAGAAACGCAATCGCTCCCTTGCGCCCGATGACGTTCCACAGACAATTTCCGCAGCTTTCGTTTACGAACTGCCTTTCGGCAAAGGGCAACAGTATCTGCACGATAACAACGCGATTGACCGTCTAGTTGGAGGCTGGCAAATCAGCCCGATTATTCGCTACTCGAAGGGTACTCCGCTGTGGGTCCGTTCGGGACAGTGCCTTACCACTTACACGGGACAAGGTTGCTTGCCTGGGCTCGTTTCGGGAGCGAATCCATTCTTGCAAGATCCCAATAGTTTCGATCCTGCCAAGGGCCCACTCCTCAACATAGCCGCTTTTGAGCCTCTGACAGGTTTCGAACCTGCAGGAGGGTGCTGGGGCTGCACCGGAGTGTACGGATACACAGGTAAAGGTCCGCGCATTTTTGGCTTCCGAGGACCGAACTACAAAAACGTGGACTTTGCGCTAACCAAGAACACCAAGGTCAATGAGCGAGTTAACTTCGTCTTCCGCGTCGAATTTTACAACGCGTTTAACCTCCATTTGTTCGTCAACGACGGCAATTTCAACATTGGTGGAAATAACGCGTTCAGTACGGACATCAGTTCGCCGAGCTTCGGAAGCTGGACGAACAACGTTAGTGCGCCGCGAAGAATTCAGTTGGGCGCAAGAATTGAGTTCTGACAAGCGAACACCTTAAACACCCCAAACGAGGGGCGCCCCGATGAAGAGTCGGGGCGCTGTTTTTTTTGGAGCCAAAGTTTCGCAGCGACAGCTCACAAGAACATGAGAGGTCCAACGATCGCTACATCTGTTTTTTCTGGGACTCCGGGGCAGCCGGCGCTTCATTTGCGTTCTTGAGCTCCGTGAATCGAGCGATCTCCGTTTTGGAAAGCGGATCGTTTCCTAGCCGGTGATAGATTTTGCCAAGCAG
>Ga0137360_10002515_pt1 | contig 10993 bp, 14 predicted proteins | sample Mad1_60_16metaG_FD_104924 | JGI IMG/M metagenome (GOLD analysis project Ga0137360, IMG submission 104924) | Vadose zone soil microbial communities from Angelo Coast Range Reserve, California, USA - Mad1_60_16 metaG | ecosystem: Environmental > Terrestrial > Soil > Vadose zone | place: USA... | reverse complement strand
GTTCAGATCCAGTCCCAATTCCTCAACAGCTTGGCGGACTTGATTGTAGATACCTAGATTGACCAAGCCGTTTCCCAGGCGCGGTCCCAACAGGAACTCCGCAGATAAATAACAGACGACTTTGGGTTCTTTCTGTTTAATGTAGGTTTCAATCGTATTGATCCAACGATGCAATTGACGATCGCGCACGGTATACGCCAGCGCCACGTAGAAATCATTCTTCGTGGCGATCGCTGGAAACTTGCCTTGCGCATAGAAAAGGTTATCCGCAAGTGCTCGTTTGAGGGTTTCTACAGTCAAACCAGTGCGAACGTCCTCGCTCTGGTATCCAGAATCTAATGCTGTCTTTGTGGATGGATTCATAGCTAACAAAAGAAGCTTTGGTGTGATCGGTCGAAATTTCTTGGCGTTATGTTATACCCATTGATGCGAGCGAGCCAGGCCTTCCAACGTCTCACTCGCCCTTTCAGAGCTATCCGTTTCATTGAAAATTCCCAGGAATTGAAATTCGGCTGAACCCTGCAGCCCCTTCGGGGCAAAAAACCGTCCCGCGCCCTCCCTTATCTTTGCGCCATTCGATTTCGAGGCTTTTCATTGCTCTTCCTAGTCCTGACTACTCAGGTGTGAGTGTAGACCCTCAGAACCAACCAGCGCCGGTTCAGCATGTTCCATCTCCTCACTATACTTTCCCTGTCTCGCAGCACTGTTGCACTTCGCTCGATAAAGCAAAGCGTCCTGGGCAATTTTCGCATTTGCATCTAGGCCCTGCCAAAGCTGCAGGGCTGGCTGCTGGATGGCGCGAGCATAAGAAAATGTCAGTGGCCAGGGTATCCTGGAGCCAAACTTGCCATTCATGGCGTTCAAGTGTGCGGATGCTGATGCGCTGCTCTGCCCACCCGACAAAAACGCCACCCCACACACTGCAGCAGGAACCGCCCTCAGAAGACAGGTCACTGTGGCTTCTACTACTTGTGCAACATCGGCTCGCTTAGGGCATTCTTTACCCTGGCATCACCATGTTTGGCTTCAGAATCATGAGCTCAAAAGCCACCCGTTGAGCGTAAAGCTGATTGAAGACCGTGCGCAGGACTTTCTCGGTCGTCTCGTAGCACCTCTCAATGGTATGGTCACCATCCATCAGGACCTCAGGCTCAACGATCGGAACGACTCCTCCCTCCTGGCATAAAGCAGCATAACGAGCTAAGGCGTGGGCGTTTGCCTCGATGCAACCATGACTCGGAATGCCTTCACCGATTTTGATCACGGCTCGCCATTTGGCAAAACGCGCTCCCAGTTTGTAATACTCGGCAAGCCGTTCCCGCAACCATCCAATCCCTCGGTGATCTTTTCACCAGGATGGCCCGCCAAATCTTTGGCTCCAGTATCAACTTTGATCCCTGGAATGATTCCTGCCTTAGTCAGGACCTTGATAAACGGAGTCCCGTCTTTTCTGGTTTGACGTATCGTCTCATCATATAAAATGGCGCCGCTGATGGAGTCCCCCAAGCCAGGAGTTGTCAATATCAACTCTCGGTAAGCACGGCGATTTTCTTCGTTTGGCGCGATCCCAACATCTGCAAATCGCTTGTTACAGGTGCGGTTGCTCTCATCCATCGCCAAGAGGCCTTTGGCAGGAGCAACCATCGCCTTGGCGACGGTTGCAAGTTCTTGTTTACTCATGATTTAAAAACTTCTAGTATAATTGTTAGTTCGTTCTGGAAGGATTTGTCTCTTCCGGGCCTGCTTCTAATTGCTTATTCGTAAGGCCACTTCCAGTCAGCATCTTCGGGCCGATCGATACCGAACTTGTAGGCATGCTGCTCGCAGGCGATCTGCCGGTTGAGAAGAGCCTCGCGAGCGCCGGCGCCTGTCACACGGAAACGGGGCATGCGGTCAATCGCGTCGATGGCCAGGCTAAAACGGTCGGCCTGATTGCGGATGGCGAGTTCCAGCGGCGTGTTGATGTTGCCCTGTTCCTTGTAGCCTCGCACATGGATGTTGTGCTGGCCGGGCCTGCGATAGGTGAGTCGATGGATCAGCCACGGGTAAGAGTGGAAGTTGAAGACCACGGGCTTGTCCGGTGTGAAAATCGCCTCGAACTCGCGGTCTGTCAGTCCATGTGGGTGCTCCGTATTCGGCACCAGCTTTGCCAGGTCAGCGACGTTCACAAACCGGACCTTTGCGTCGGGTAGGTGCTCGCGCAGCAGTGCGGTGGCGGCCAGGGACTCCATCGTCGGCACGTCGCCGCAACTCGCCATCACGACATCGGGTTCGACACCCTGATCGTTACTGGCCCAATTCCAGATTCCCAAGCCCTTCTTGCAGTGTGCGATCGCCGCGTCCATGTCGAGATACTGCAAGTGGACCTTCTTATCCGCAACGATCACGTTGACGTAGTTGACGCTCCGCAGACAATGGTCCGCGACGGACAGCAGAGTGTTGGCGTCAGGCGGCAGGTAAACTCGCACCACCTTGGGGCTCTTGTTAGCCACCACATCCAGAAACCCGGGGTCCTGGTGCGTGAAACCATTGTGGTCCTGCCGCCATACCAGGGCGGTAATCAGCAGGTTGAGCGACGAGATTGGGGCCCGCCAAGGCAGCTCGTTGCACTTTTCCAGCCACTTTGCGTGCTGATTGTACATCGAGTCGATGACGTGAATGAACGGCTCATAGCTGTTGATCAGGCCGTGCCGACCGCTGAGAAGATAACCCTCGAGCCAGCCTTCCACGGTATGTTCGCTGAGCATCTCCATGACGCGGCCGTTCCGGGAAAGCTCGCCGCCGTCCGCATCCTCGGGGAAGTACTCACCAAGCCAGACCTTCTTGCCGACCTCATAAAGGGCCTGGAGCTGGTTGGACTGCGTCTCGTCCGGCCCAAACACCCGGAAGTTGTGCATGTTCAGTCGCATGACTTCGCGGAGGAAGTTACCGAGGGTGGGAACATTGCCGGCCTGCGTCGCGCCCGGCTTATCGACCTTCACAGCGGCGTCGCGGAAATCGGGCATATCCAGGGGCTTGCGTACCAGGCCGCCATTCGCGACGGGGTTGGCACTCATCCGCCTGGTTCCCCGAGGCGCCAGCGCTTTGAGTTCAGGGATGAGCCGGCCCGTTTCATCGAATAGCTTTTCCGGCTCGTACCTGCGCATCCAATCCTCGAGCACCTTAAGATTACTTTCGCTGCTACCGATTTCCAGTGGAACCTGGTGCGCCCGCCAGAAACCTTCCAGGTAGTGTCCATCCACCTCGCGCGGCGCCGTCCAGCCCTTGGGACTGCGAAGAATAACCATGGGCCAGCGTGGCCGGAACGCCTTGCCGCTACTCCGCGCCTCGTCTTGGAACTTGCGGATCTCAAGTACACAGTGTTCCAGCGTGGCGGCCATCGCCTGGTGCATGCTGCGCGGGTCACTGCCTTCCACAAACAAAGGTGTATACCCGTAGCCGACAAACAGCGATTCAAGCTCTTCGTGGCTGATGCGGGCCAGGAGGGTCGGGTTATTTATCTTGTAGCCGTTCAAATGCAGGACCGGGATCACGGCCCCGTCCGTGATGGGATTGAGGAACTTGTTACTGTGCCAACTCGTGGCCAGCGGGCCGGTTTCTGACTCGCCGTCACCCACCATGCAGAGCGTAATCAAGTCCGGGTGGTCGTAGACCGTCCCGAAGGCGTGCGAGACGCTGTAGCCCAACTCACCCCCTTCATGAATGCTTCCGGGTGTTTCGGGAGTCGAGTGGCTGCCGATCCCGCCGGGGAATGAGAACTGCTTGAAGAAACGCTGCATCCCCGCCGCGTCTTCCGTCATCTCCGGGTAAATCTCGGAATACGTTCCCTCAAGATAGTCATTGGATAGAATGGCCGGCGCGCCGTGGCCGGGACCGGAGATGAAAATCGCATTCAGATCGTACTTGTTGATCAGACGGTTGAGGTGGATGTAGGTGAAGGACTGGCCGGCGTCCGAGCCCCAATGGCCCAACAGTCGGGCCTTGATGTGCTCCATCTTTAGCGGTTCACGCAGCAACGGGTTTTCCTTCAGATAGAGCATGCCCAGGCTCAGATAGAGACTAGCCCGCCAATAGGCGTCGATCTTGCCCAATTCCTCGGGACTGAGCGGCTCGCCGGTGATCGTCGAGCGGGCTGGGCCATAAGCGGAAATTTTATCGATTACGGAGTTTTCGAGTGTGTCAGTAGCCATAGTTTTACCTTTCTATTGTAATGCTTATTTGCGATCGGTTGGAGGTTGGTTGTTGAGTCATTTAGGAAGCAGGGATGGTTCGATGTCCCGCGGCTGGCTCATCGACGAAGCAGATCTTGCGACGTCTCGCGTATGACCGTTGAATCCTCGCGCATGCCGACGACGAGGATCCGTGCCGCCGCGTCTGGCGTGGCAATATCGACATCCGGCTGGCAGGATTCGTTTCTGGTCGAGCTCTAGCGCAGGGAAACTCAGGTTCGGAAGCTCGCGATCGGCGCGAATCTCCCACTGCCGCCGGCATCGAAGGAGGAGTGTCGGTTCCGTAGTCCAGTCGATGCCGCCCTCGACCATCAAGGCCTCGAAGTGGCTGAACTTCAGTCTGCTGGAACCGGCGTTACAAACGAGGATTTTCACGGTTTTCTCGACCCGGGCCATCTCGTAATCTTGTCTGTGCACGCGAGACATCATCTTCCGTTTGGTGCTATTCGGCCACGTGACGCGTGTCGTCCCACAGCCGGATGGCCGGCTGAGACAATTTATGTTCGTAACTCACAGCGCTCAAACTTGCAGTGCTTAACATGAAACATCTGCCGATCGCGACTTCGAGTCCGAGCCACCGAGCGGCGAAAACTCGCAGGAAGTGCCCACTGGAAAAAACCAGCACGTCGTCGTCGACCGCCCGCACGCGCTGGATGATGCGGTCGGCTCGCACGCCCACATCGGCCGGCGATTCACCTCCAGGGCATCCATCATAGAACAATTGCCAATCAGGACGCTCCTTATGAATGTCCGGCGTGCGGCGACCTTCGTAGTCGCCATAGTCCCATTCCACCAGGTCCCGGTCGATTTCGGCCCGATCGCCAAAGCCCGCCAGTTCGCAGGTCCGGGTCACGCGCTGAAGTGGGCTGGTGAACACCTTGGCAAAACTCAACCCGCTCAACCGTTCCTTCAAAGAGCGCGCATTGCGTTCGCCGCGTTCTGTGAGCGGCAGGTCGGTAAGTCCCGTGTGCTGACTCGAGATCGACCACGCCGTTTCTCCGTGTCGGGCCAGGTATACAGTCGGAAGCACTTCGTTCATAGGTTAGTTGTGGTCCGATAAGGAAAATGTGGCCGAACAAACAGAATTGGTCTTGCTAAACCTTTTCTGGTTTGCCATGCAATAGTCCTCTTGTTTCCTGGGCGATTCTCAGTTCCTCGTTCGTCGGGACCACGAGAATCTTCACTCGACTGTCAGCCGCACTGATTTCCCGTCTTTCGTCCGCGCGTTCCCTGTTTCTTTGGCTGTCGATCTCGATGCCGAGAGCCTGCAGACCCTGGCAGGAGCGCTCGCGAACCACCGGGGCGTTCTCGCCGATCCCTGCCGTGAAGACCAGGGCATCCACGCGGCCCAGGCAGGCAACGTAGGCCCCTATATAGTGTTTGATGCGATAGGTGTATACCGCCAGGGCTATCTCCGACCGGCGGTCTCCTGCCTCCATCTTCTGGATAACCTGCCGCATATCGTTGTCGCCGCACAGCCCCAGGAGTCCGCTTTCTTTGTTCAGGAGCTCGTCGACGGCCTTGGGCGTAAGGCCCTCGTGATCGGCCAGAAACCGGAGGATAGACGGGTCAAGGTCGCCGCTGCGGGTGCCCATCACTAGCCCGGCCAGGGGCGTCAGGCCCATCGTTGTGTCTACACATCGGCCGCCCTTGATCGCCGCCATACTAGCCCCATTCCCCAGGTGGAGCGTGATCAGGTTGAGTTCGGCAAGGGGTCGTTTGAGGAAGGCGGCGGCCTCTTCCGCCACGAAGGCATGGGAGGTCCCGTGAAACCCGTAGCGCCGGATCTTGTATTTCTCGTAGAATTCGAAAGGAATGGCATAGAGATACGCCTCGACTGGAAGGCTCTGGTGAAAGGCGGTGTCGAAAACAGCCGCTTGGACGGCGTTGGGGAAGATCTTGCGGGCTACTTGGATACCCATCAGGTTGGCGGGGTTGTGCAGCGGCGCCAGGGGAATGCACGCCTCGATGTCGGCGATGACCCGATCATCGATCAGGGTGGTTGCCTCGAAGGAATCGCCCCCGTGGACAACCCGATGGCCGATGGCCGTAATCTCCGATCGGTTGCCTATGACAGCCGTTTGGGGATCCATCAAGAGGTCCACGATCCGTTGCAAGCCTTGATGGTGATCGGTGATCCTGCTCTCCTCCAGATGTTTTTTCTCTTCTCCTGCGGCCGTCGTGTACACGTGGGTGAGGATGCTGTTGGACTCCCCGATTTTTTCGGCCAGGCCCGAGGCCATTACCCGGCGGTGGGCCACCTCGAAGAGCTTATATTTGATCGAGGAACTTCCGGAATTAATCACAAGAATGATCATGATGTCACCTCCGTGTCCTATCACCCAGGCGATTCTCGAAGTCGATGACAATTCGTCCCTCAATCTCGCCGCGATGCATGCGCGCGAAAATGTCGTTAATGTTGTCGAGAGGTTCCGTGGCGACGGTCGCCTTGACTTTGCCTTCGCTGGCGAAGTTCAGAGCTTCCTGCAGATCGAGGCGGGTGCCGACGATCGAACCGCGAACGGTGATTCCGTTGAAGACGGTTCCGAAAATCGATAGCGGGAAATCGCCCGGAGGCAGGCCATTGAGCGAGACTGTCCCGCCGCGGTCCACCATGCCGATTGCTTGCTGGAAGGCCTTCGGCGAGACGGCGGTGACGAGCACGCCCTGGGCGCCGCCCAGTTCCTTCTTCACGAAGGCGACCGGATCGGTCTTGCGCGCATTCGCGGTCAGAGCCGCGCCCAGCTGCTTGGCGAGTTCCAGCTTGGCGTCGTCGACATCGACCGCAAGCACGTTGAGGCCCATAGCCCTCGCATATTGCACCGCAAGATGCCCAAGACCGGCCGATGCCCGAGATCACAACCCAGTCGTCAGGCTTGGTGTCCGTGACCTTGAGCCCTTTATAAACGGTTACGCCAGCGCAGAGAATCGGCGCGATCTCGGCGAAGCTGACGTTGTCGGGCAGATGGCCGATGTAGTTGGGATCGGCAAGAACGTATTCGGCGAAGCTGCGGTTCCCCGAGTAGCCGGTGTTCTTCTGTTCCTCACACAGTGTCTCCGAGCCGCCCAGACAGTGCTTGCAATAGCCACAGGCGGTATAGAGCCAGGGGACGCCGACTCGGTCGCCTTCCTTCACGTGCCGCACGCCCGGGCCGACGGCGACGACGTGGCCCACGCCCTCATGACCCGGGATAAACGGTGGCGTCGGCTTGACCGGCCAGTCGCCGTCTGCGGCGTGGAGGTCGGTGTGGCAAACGCCCGTCGCGGCGATCTTGACGAGGATTTGTCCCGGGCCGACTTCCGGTGCAGGCACTTCTTCGATCGTCAGCGGCTTGCCGAATTCACGGACAACGGCTGCTTTCATTGTCTTTGCGGGCTTGGGCGTGATCGAGCGCGGCACACGGTCAACGTCGCGCTCTTTATCTAATATTGTGCTGCTTGCGTGAAGAAACGAACTCCCCGGTGTACGGCCACCAATACGACTGCACAGCTGCTGAGATCATCAAATGGATCCGCAGCCATTACTCTATATGAAACGATCAATACTAATTATGACGGCCCTCGTGAGCCTGACAATCACGAGTTACGCGGATCGCACCTTCAACCGGCGCTACATCGACCGCCACTGCAACACGCACATTCAAAATGTGCGCGTGGACGATGACGGCAACGAAGAGGTTTACAACGACTACATCATCGGCACCACCACCCCCTGCGATGGTGATAACGATGGAAAGTAATATGAAAAGAATCCTTCTCACCATCATCAGCCTGGCGATGCTTACAATCGGCGCTCAGGCTCGAATCGGCTGGACACTGGAGCAGTGCAAGGCAGCCTGGGGTGCGCCTCATATCGGTTTTCACGACGAAACAGAATTTCATGTTGTCGCTCGCGATTTGCACATCAAGGTTTGGTTTTCCGATGGGAATTGAGCTCGTCGCTTCTCCTGGCGTGCGATTTTTGCGGTCTAGCGTCGAGTGAAGAATCCTCAGCAAGGCCTGAATTCGTTTCACTTTTCCGAAAGCAGAGGCTCCCGTATCTTGCGAGGCATATGCAAGGTTCCTAACCGGACCCGATCATTTCCAAACATAACAAATGACTAGCAATCAAATATCACCGATTTATGTCTGAAAAAAGAAGCGCCGTTATCGCCGTGCCTTATGGGTACTCCGATCGTGATCAGTTGGTGAGGTTTATCCAGTCGAAGTTTTCTGGACTGAAGATTTCAGTGGTTCACCATGATATAAGCAAGCCTGAAGTGGATGAGACGGAGGTCGAATACGACTCCTCTGCCTCGCCTGCCGAAATAGCCTGGGAGATTACGTCTAACGACTCGAGGTCCGTCATGGACGAGGTTGCCGCCGCACTACGGTCGCGTCAGGTAGCCAACAGCGAAAATGCCGAACGTCTGGAATTGCCGGACCCAGGCGGGAGTTTCAGGTGGGAAAAATAGCTCGCCGAGAGCTGGGCCCGGGCGCGGCGTCGATCCCGCAGGAGTTGTCCCCGATATCGGACCACCGAGCGCTGCTGTTCTTGTTCCCGGCGTTGGTACTGCCACGATGCTCATCGCCCCCGAGATAACTGACTTAGAGTCTTAGTAATGCCCGAGCATCCAGCCGATCCACGGATCCCATTTCTGCGCTGGCTTGGGTATTGAGCCATCCAGTTGCCGGCATTCGGTCACCTGCCGCGCGTGCAAGTCCAAACCTAATTTGATCACTTCCGACTTGGCTTTCGCCTCACCGTCAATAGTCTGATTCTGTTTATTCATATTAGCCGACAGTGTAGCAGCGGGTGCTGTTCCTGTCGGCTCATGTCATCTGGTGTCTAGGTTGGACCAATTTAGCGCGTTTTGTTGTCCCGCCATGGACAACCATTTCACCGCGCCTAACGATTCCGCTATTGACTATCAACTCCGCCTTCGGGGCCGGCTCTTCGCTGGGGCTCGATCGTCGCAGCCTTTGCCGATGTTCTGAACAGCGTCGGAAAGAGAATTGCCAGACAGGACCTTGTCTTGCTTCTGTTTCTGGACGAGGTTACCCAGGAACTCCATCACGGATATCCCGAGCATTTGGTCGGTTTCTTTTCGATGCACCAGGCGAGTGCCCTTCCGCTGCTTTTTGGAGAGAAGAATTTAAAGACAGTTTGTTTCAATGAGTTTATTTTAACTCGGGCTCTTAAACTGACGCGGAGCGTCTGTTAAAGAGCTTTCTAGCCCGCAGGTGTCTTCCGAAGAGTACGATTTCAGCTCCCGCTTCGTTGCTGACCTTGAAGACATTAGGCAATTGATGGGTGCAGGCTCTTGGACTCAGGATGAACAGCAGCTGGGTGAGCAGGTTATCTGGCACGGCAAAGGGGTGACCGCTTATAGTACCGAATCTCAATATTTCCCCGGAGGATATACAAAGCTGGTTATCGATAAGGGAGAAAATTATCCCTTCACCAAGCCGTAAACGAGGCTAATTAAGCGCACGGCGCTGGAACTCAAACGCCGCTTCCTCTAGGAAGCGGTGGAAGTGGCTCTGCATCACGCTGAGGATCTCCTCGGCGACCCCTGGCCCGCCGCCGTTGACGGTGATATTGGGCGCGAAGTGATGGTGAATTTCAGTCCCGCCATTACCGCCTAGCCCATGTTTGGCCAGAGTTTTGGGATTGAGCGGAAGGACGGCTTCAGGATGTTTTCCTTCCCCAATCCAGCTGAGGATTTTCCGAGTCACGATGCCGCCGGCAGCCAGCCGGAAGTGATCTTCGTTGAGGGGATCCTTGGACCCGGAACGATCTGCGAATCGCACCACATTGCCTTTGTCGTCGGTGAAGACGTCTCCAGGTCGTAGGCCGTAGCGGGGCTTGCGCGCCATAACCCAGCGCCACATCACCGGGTCGCAGTGGACGGGGGAGGGGAGGGTTGAGTGGGGAAGTGCGCACGGCATCGGACCGGTAACTTGTCGGCCGGCCTTAAGGACCCTTTCTAAGAGTCCGAAGACATCGCGATAACTGGACGAAAGTCTTGCGAAAATCACGCGATAAAGCGCAGCGAGAAATAAAAATTCTTTGGGGGGCGCTCGCTTAGCGTAGTTACGGCCTAAGCCAGAAGCCGGAAAGCGGAGAAACTAGCGGACTTTTTTTCACGAGTACACGCTGGAGAATTACCGGCGCCTGGCGATCTCGGAGGCCGAATCCGCTTGTCGATTAAATTAAAGGGGCCGTGCCAACAGCTTTAGAATCGGACGTCACAGTCGGATGCGCTCCACCTCACTAAGCGTAATCTCGTCCTTTGTCCGGTCATAGAGCTTCGTAGTTCGCGGAGACTCATGGCCGGCCATCTGTTGGGCGTGCTCGAGCCGTCCGTCGTTCTCCAGGTAAATAGTAATGCCGGTTGCACGCCAGGTGTGACATCCGACCGGGGTGAGAAAACCCGCCGTCTTGGCCCGTTTCCGAATCGCAGCCCAGGCATTATACCGGTTAAGAGCTCGTCCGGTCACTGCCGTTCCAAGAAAATTTATGCTCTGGAACAGAGGTTGTCCGCTCTGAAGGCCTGCGGCCACAATGTACTCGTTCAGGATCTGCTCGAGCAAGTGATGCACCGGCATTTCGTGCTCTTTGCCGCCTTTTTCATGGAGTCTCAGCCTCCGGCGCGCGCCACTATGATAGTAATCATCGACTTTGAGTTTGGCATGGGTCGCGAACTGCACCCCATGCGGAGGATGCAGAACAGCATTTTCGGGTAACCCACCCATTTCACCCCTGGCGCGGACGGCAATTT
>Ga0137360_10002506_pt1 | contig 11014 bp, 7 predicted proteins | sample Mad1_60_16metaG_FD_104924 | JGI IMG/M metagenome (GOLD analysis project Ga0137360, IMG submission 104924) | Vadose zone soil microbial communities from Angelo Coast Range Reserve, California, USA - Mad1_60_16 metaG | ecosystem: Environmental > Terrestrial > Soil > Vadose zone | place: USA... | reverse complement strand
TCGGTCTTGTCCGCAGCCACGCCCAGTGCGCGGAAGCGCAGGGGCGTCCGAAGGTTGAGGCGTGTCAATTGCCTTCGTTCAGCTACTTTCATTTTGTCCCCTTGCGCGACGAAACGTCTGGCGTGGACTCTTGCGATTCGGTGAACGGGACTTCCAGCGTAGCAGACCCAGCCGGGCGGTCAAGCATCAAACTTGGCGTGGCCAAGAAGTACCAGTACCAGCCCCGATGAGCCCGCTCTTACGGCCGCCCCTAGGACGTAGCCGGTATCGGCATGCCATAATGCATCCATAATGCATCTTTAACTGCGGCGACAAACGCATTATAAAAGGGCGCGCCAAACGCGAAGAACCGGCAAGCGTCTCTCAGCCCAAAGTGAGTCTTATGCACACCGCCCCGTCCGTCGAAGCACCCGGCTACCAGCCGCCCAGTTGGCAGGCCATCCTCGAGGCGCACGCGCGCATCGCCCCCCGCATCCACCGCACACCGGTCCTGACCTCCGCATCCTTGGACGCCATGACCGGCGCACAGCTCTTCTTCAAGTGTGAAAACCTCCAGAAGACCGGCTCATTCAAGATTCGCGGGGCCTCGAATGCCATCCTCTCACTGACTGAGAAAGAGGTTGCGCGTGGGATTGTTACGCAGTCTAGTGGCAATCACGGCGCTGCCGTGGCTTGCGCGGCTGCGTGGCGAGGAGTTTCCGCCTGGATCGTCATGCCGAAGAATGCGCCTGTCGTGAAAACTAAGGCCATCGAAGGCTACGGCGGAAAAGTTGTTTTCTGCGAGCCGACGGTGACAGCCCGAAAGGCAACTTGCGGCCGTGTCCAGGCGGAGACGGGCGCTCACCTGGTGCATCCCTACGACGACGACCGCATCATCGCCGGACAGGCCACGGCGGCGAAGGAGCTGCTGGAAGAAGTGGGCGACCTGGATGCCGTGTTTGCCCCGGTCAGCGGCGGCGGATTGCTCAGCGGGACGTGCCTCGGAGCCAAGGGGATTCGCGCGGACGTGCGCGTCTTTGGCTGCGAGCCAGAGCGCGCCGATGATGCCTACCGCTCGCTGACTAGCGGAACTTTGCAATCGCTGGACTCCAGCGACACGATTGCGGACGGGTTGCGCGCCTCGCTCTCACCGCGGACGTTTGCCATCCTGCGGCGCCATGTCGACCGCATCCTCCTGGTCAGCGAGGAGGAGATCATTTCGGCGGCCCGGCTGGTCTGGGAGCGCATGAAAATCATCATTGAGCCCTCCAGCGCCGTGGCCATTGCCCCGCTGCTGAAGCCGGGCGTCGTGGCGTCCTTGAATCTGCCGAATCGTCCTGACGGAGCCGCTCCGAAGGTCGGCGTAATCTACTCCGGCGGGAACGTGGACCTTTCTTCCCCCCCGTGGAAGTAGCTCAAGCCCACAGTCAGCCGTCTCCCCCCTCCTGCCAACTCTATCCCTGTGCCAAATCCATGCACTCTTTGTGTAAGGAAATAGGCACATTGTGCAAGGATCCCTCCTGACGCAGGCTTTCGTATAGAAACAGCAGGACTTACTTCTCCGTAAGTTTGGACAATCGCATGCTCCCATGAACCGCGGAAGCGACGGGACCACAGGAGAGCATGAACAACCAAGAGCGAGTAGCGGAGGACCGGGCTGCAGTACTCCTGGGGCTCCCCACGGCAGAAATCCGGCGCTTCTCGCGTATATCAGGCCTAGGACACATCGAAAATAGTGACCGAGGTGAGCAAGTGGTTTTCACGTACGACGAGCTGCAGAGACTCTGTCTGCTAGCCGCACAATCTTCGAAGTAGTACAAGCCCTGCAAAGAGCTTCTCTCGACTCCTCCTCACTCCCCCCCGGCCCCGGGCGCCTCCCCACAGGCACCCGGGGCCTTCCTCTTTCCCAGCTTGAACTTCGAACTGGCTGTTGACCAGAGGCCGCCCCGGCTAGTACCGGCCTTGGCTCAGCCCATGATTTTACTCCGTCTTCCGCACTCGAACGGAATCATAGAAGACTATTTTTCCCTGAGCTTCAGCTTTCCGGAGGCTTTGTTCTCCTCGAGAAAGGTGCGCAGCTGTGGCGCCGTTTCAAGCAGCCGAATCCATTGCTCGTAGTACAGCGTGACGGGAAAGCGTCCGAGGCCGTATACGCTGACGCCCCCTTTTTCGCCGACACGAAATTCGAGCGCGCCGGTGCGGCGTCCGCCTCCTTGTTTTTCCATTTCCGCGATTTTTGCTTTCAGTTCTTCATAAGTCGGCTCGGCCATGGCGCCTCCTGTGATGGATGGAATAGCGGCAGGATTATACAATGCGTTTCGATTTGGCGGGGCGCGGGTTATACTCTGCCCGCGTTTTCGCTTTAAACGGTGATGCATGCCTGAAGAACAATCGGGGATCGTCGATTGGATGAACCTGCCGCACGGCGTACCGGAGGTTTCTCTGTGGGCGGGCTTGCACGACGCGCAAATTGTCTCGATCCAATCCAATCTGCTGGAGCGCACGATTACTCTGCACCTGGAGAGCGATCACTTGCTTGAATTTCACAATCTGCCACTGGATATGCAGTTTCTTCTGCGGCTGGATGGCGTGCAATCGGCACGCGTAGTTCACTATGCGGTGTGGCCAGGAGAATTTTCCGTTCCCGCTGGCGTCCCTCGCGAAGAGGAAGCTCGCTTGATCGCCCTCTACCAGTCCAAGTGGCGCGAGGAATCGTTAAGTTGGAGCGCATTGGAGAGCGCTCTATCGCTGGAATGCAAACAGGTGCTTGATATTGCAGATGCCACGCTGGCTGCGTCGGCAAACAATTCCGTGGCGCTGCGCATCAGCGGGCTTCTGAATTACACGGAATACCGCGAGTTATTTCTGCGCGCGGAGCGGCTCACGCTTTCCAGGGGCGATGGGCAGGAGCTAGGAATTGCTGGACTCCTGAAGATGGGCGAGGAATATTGGGATGCGTTCGAACGCCGCAAAAATGACGATACCGAGGGATCTCCTCGCGCAACTTAAATGCCGCCGCCGGGTTACTACCTTGGGTACAGCGGAAAGAAGTTTGGGCATCCCGAGGTAGAAGGGATGCCATCCAACCGGGCAGGACGAGAGAGGTCCGGAGGATTCGCCGGTATCCGAGGTCGAGGGAGGCCAAGATAATGGCGCACTACCCAGCAATTTTGAAGGGATTTGGACGATTTTGGCGCGCGACTGGGGCGGCAGCCCTGGCACTGTGCCTCAGTGCCGGGGCCTACGCGCAGCAGGACCAGCAAGACCCCCAGCAGGGGCAACAGCCCGACCAGCAGCAACCACCTCAAGATTCCCAGGCAAAGCCGTCCTATGCCCCTCAGGACGCCGATAAGCCACCCTATTCGCATGACCGGCCACGCCAGAACCCACCCGAGAGACAATCCCAGAATGCGCCACCGCCTCAGACTGCTCAGCCGGCCCAACAACTCCCCGGAACGCTCACCGTACCTGCCGGAACAATCCTCCTCATTCGCATCAATGATTACCTTTCCAGCGACCGCAACCAGATCGGCGACCAATTTACGGCCGTGCTGGAAAACCCGCTCGTCGTGAACGGCTGGGTCGTGGCCCGCCGCGGTCAAGTGATCGTAGGCCACGTCAAGGACGTACGCAAAGCCGGCCGCATCAAGGGCACCTCCGAATTGGGCGTTGAGCTGACGGACCTGACCGTCGTGGATGGCCATCAAGTCCCGATTCTCACCGAACTATGGAAAGGCTCGGGCGGAACTTCGCACGGGCAGGACGCCGCGACGATTGCCACCACCACTGGGCTCGGCGCACTGATCGGATCCGCGGCAGACTGGGGTACAGGCGCGGCGATTGGCGCGGGAGCCGGCGCCGCTGCAGGCATCGGCGCAGTGCTCCTTACAAGAGGCCGCCCCACGGTTCTGCTTCCTGAGGAACAATTGAGCTTCCGCCTCGTCGATCCCGTCAGGATTGACACCACCCAAAGCCAGCAAGCCTTCTTGCCGGTTACGCAGCAGGATATGGACGGCGGAGGATTGGAGCGCAGGGGGCCACGCCACGTTGCTGGAGGCTATCCCGGCCCGGGGCCCTATCCGTGTGGTTACTACGGCCCCTGCTACGCCTATCCGGGGTACATTGGGTTCTACAGCGGCTATGGCTGGGGCTATGGCCCGGGTTTCTATGGCCGGCGCGGTTTCCGTCGCTGACTTTGGCGAAATGGCTTCTCAAGAAAACTAGGATAGCAAGAGCGGGCGTTCTGGAAAACCGGAACGCCCGCAGTGCTTCACATGGAATAAAAGTGGCACTGGCGCGGTAGGATTTGTGCAAAGGGATAGTTTCTGCGAAGGCGGGCGCCGCGAACTATCACCCCGAGGCGCGGCGCTCACCAAGAATCGGCTAAAGCATCCTGCGGAATCCTGGGTGCATCAGAACGGCCATGCCCTTGGCGACTGTGTGGGTGATGCCCCAGTTTAGGGGCGTGTCTCTGAGCGCAATCCGCTGTCGAGGTACTAGAGAGTCTTCATATCGCCTGTGATAGCCTTTAAAAGTTCTACGGTGAGTCGTTTCCGGCACAAGCCCCAGTCCGCGAGACGCCATTTGCGGAAGTTGTTCCGCTGTCCGAATGGCCACGCCTTCAGGCCGGATGCGTTTTGTGGGAATCGAATCCAAATCTGCAGCGTGGACGGGATATGAAACTTCAATCTCTAATGCTTCGCAATTCCCTTTTCCTTCTTACTTTGATTCTGGCTCTCCCCGCGTTTCGCGCCGCCGCGCAATCCAAGCCCGATAGCGTAACCGCTCCAGAGACACAATCTAAGATCCAGCAGGGATTCCGGCCACTGCCGCGAAACGACGCAGGCTTGGAGGCGGCTCAGGAAGGCCCTGAGTTCCTTCGCCGCAGGCAGGATTGGTTTTTCAAGCCGCGCGCATTTCCACAAGGCTTTATTCCGCAAGGAGCGCGCCAGCGTGCATTAAATCGCATGCATCAGATGCTGCAGAACGAAGGTCGCCTAAACGCTTCCCTTGCACCTGGAATAGGATTTGCCGCACCGGGGGCGACAACCTCAGGCTGGCAATTCATTGGTCCAAGCGCCACGAGCGATGCGTTTTGGATGCCGTTCACGTCGGGCCGCGTAACAGCGCTCGCGGTAAATCCAAATAACCCCAATAACGTCTACCTCGGCGCTGCTGATGGCGGACTTTGGGTTACCACCGATGGCGGCACTATCTGGACCCCGCTGACGGATTTTCCTCCTTCTGCAGGCATCGCCTCTGTGGCCGTTGGTTCACTGGTGGTTGACCCCTCCACCTGTACAGCCGGAGGGAGGGGCATCTGCTCGACCGTATATGTGGGCACGGGCGAAGATAACTCTGCCATTGACAACATTTACGGAGAAGGCGTTTTAAAGTGTACGGTCACTGCCGGTACGACTATCGGTGCGCCTCCGACGGCATCCTGTACGCAGGACAACACGTTTCGTGCGCCGAGCCCTCTTACTCAGGTGAGCGGCGGTCCGTTCGTCGGCGCGCTGGCCATCGACCCGAAGACCAGCGGTGGCACTGCCATCCTCCTCGCAGGCGTTCGCGGAAGCGGCACAGCGCTCCCATCAGGAATTTATTGTTCCGCAGATGCCGGTCTGACGTGGAAAGCGGTATTCGGCATCCCCAGGATCGTTGGGACGGGTGCCGTGTTTGCGAGTGATGGCACAGCCTTCGTCGCACTTGGTTTCTTCGCTGGCGATGCGAACGGTAATAACGGGATTTACAAATCTAACGTACCAATCACTTCCGTCAACTCCTGCGCTGCGGTCACCGATGCGGCCAACGTAACGCCTGGAGGACCGGGATCAAAATGGACCAAACAGGTTCTTCCCGCCGGAACACCGTCATTAAGCTTGGGCCGCATCGCCTTAGCGATTCTACCAAGCGCTTCAAGTACGGGGAGCAACGCAACGGTTTACGCCGCTATCGCCGACAGCACGACGACTTCATCGAATCTGCTCGGCGTCATTAAGACTACCAACGGGGGAACAACCTGGACACAGTTGTCCAGTACGCCGTCCTTCTGCAATTCGCAATGCTTCTTCGATTTAGTGATCGCGGTTGATCCGGCAGATACCACTGGCAATACGGTCTTTGCCGGTGGGGCGGCTTCTGTTGATACGCTGATCCGTTCGGTTGATGGGGGCAACACCTGGACGGAAGTTTCAGCAACCAATAGCGGTACGGGCCTGCACGTCGATACGCATGCGTTGGCTTTCAGTAGCACTGGCCTCTATGTCGGCAACGATGGTGGAGTATGGAGCAGCGCGTCAAATCCAGCCTCCGGCACCATCACTTGGAACAATCTGAACGCAAATCTCGGCATTACTCAGTTCTATCCGGGGATTTCCATTCACCCATCCACACCTTTCTCCGGGCTTGGCGGAACTCAAGATAACGACATCCAGCAATACCAAGGGCCTAGTCTGGTCTGGCAGGCTCAGAGTCTCGGATGCGACGGAGGATTCACCGCCATCGATCCCGGCATTCCAAGCACTATTTACGGCGAGTGTGAGTATGTGCCCGGCATGCCATCCTTCCCCATCATTGCCGTCTCCTATACTGGCCAGCAGCTCTCTAACGGATTTCTTGTCAATTCGGGGATTAACAATGCGGACCGCGGGTCCTTCATTCCTCCGCTGGTGATGGATCTCAAGAACCCGCAAACGCTTTATTTTGGGACTTGCCGTGTGTGGCAAACCAAGGATGGTGCCAACACATGGACCGCGATCTCGCCGGACGTGACTGTGGCGACGCACCCGGCAGGATGCGCGGGCGCCGGCGCAACCCTTTCCACGATCGCGCCTGCCCTAAGCAATTCCAACACTGTTTACACTGGTTCTGACGGTGGGGAGATTGAGGTCACGACCGATGGTGGAACGACGTGGACCAGCATCACGACGTCCGCGCTTCCCACCCGTTCGATCACGCAAATCGCAGTGGACCCGAGTGACAATAAGATCGCGTATGTGACCTTCTCTGGTTTTAGCAATTGTGCCGCGGGCTGCACGGGTCCAACTGGCCACGTATTCAAGACTGTGAACGCTACCTTAGGCGCTGCCACGGTTTGGACGGACATTGACGGTGCGGGGCTTCCAGATATCCCCGTGAATGCCATCGTGATCGACCCGGATGATCTGACTCACAATACGCTTTACGTGGGGACGGATATCGGCGCTTTTTTCACCACGACTAGCGGCGCCACTTGGTCCGTGCTTGGTTCGGCGAATTCACTCCCGGCTGCCGAAATTTTGGGGCTGGCGCTCCATGATCCTTCCCGAACGCTCCGTGCGGCCACGCATGGCCGCGGGGTGTGGGATCTGAATCTCGGTGGGCAGGCAGCCTTTGGCATCACCTCGATCTCGCCGTTCTCCGCCAATGCCGGCGCTTCGAGCATTTTGAACCTTACCGTGAACGGCAATGGATTCACAGCCAGCTCTGTTGTGAATTTTACCGCCAATGGCGTCTTAACCGCTTTACCGACAACCTGCGGCACCGCGACTACATGCACTACTTCCATTCCAGTGGCTCAACTGCAGAGTGGGGTTCTAGCGCAAATCACCGTCGCAGACACCGGCAAAACGACCAACGCAGTGCCCTTCACAGTTCTCAATCCCATTCCCGGAATCACTTCGATTTCACCCACCACAGCCACTGCGGGATCCGGCGGGCTGACTTTAATCGTGAACGGCAGCAACTTTCTAACCGGCGCCACGCTCGTGCAGTTTAATTCCATCTCGCTCCCTGCCAATGCCGTCACCGTCACAAACTCGACCACGCTAACTGTCCAGGTTCCCGCTGCCAATCTGGCAACACCCCAAACGGTGAGCGTTGATACATTCAACCCTCTGCCCGGAGGCGGGCCGGATACCAACGCAACCCCGCCGGCCTTGACCATCACCGCCGCTGGCACCGCACCCACCATCACCAGCCTGAACCCAACTTCGGGCGCCGTGGGAACATCCGTGACGATCACCGGCACGAACTTCGGTGCAACACAGGGTACGAGCACAGTCACCTTCAACGGTACGACGGCAACGCCGACGAGCAGCTCCAACTGGAGTGCGTCGAGCATCGTCGTCCCAGTGCCGACGGGCGCCACCACCGGCAACGTCGTAGTTACCGTAGGGGGCGTAGCCAGCAATGCCATGACCTTCACCGTGACGAGCGGCGGGTCTTTCGCGGTGAGCGGGGCGGCGGCGGCGGTGACCGCTGGCATGAGCGGCAACTCGGCGATCACGGTGACTCCGACCAACGGGTTTACGGGTACCGTGGCGATCACTTGCGGAACGACCTTGCCAGGAGTGAGCTGCACGGCCCTCAACGTCTCAGTGCCCAGCGGCGGCGGGAACGGAACGGGCCAACTGGCGATCAACGTGGCCGCGCCGTCGGCACAGAACGCGATGGCCTCCGTGACTCCGGCGGACCGGAAGCTCTACGCAGCAGGCATGATTCCGGCAAGTGGCGGCCGAGGCTGGTGGACACTGAGCGGGATTACGGGGCTCGGCGCCCTCATCTTGCTCTTGTTGCCAGGGCGCAAACGGTTCCACGCGGCGCTGGGGCTGGGCCTGGTCTGCGTGCTGAGCTTCACGCTGGGCTGCGGCGGCTATAGTGGCGGTGGAGGAGGCGGGCCTGTAGCAACGACTACTCACATCACGGTTACGAGTGTGACGAAGGCTGCCGTGGGCGCCACCTTTACATTCACGGCGACAGTTACCGGCGGCACACCGACCGATCAGGTGCAATTGCTGGATGGTGGCTCTCCGACCGGCAACGCAGTGACGGTGTCGGGAGGGACAGCGACCCTCACTACCTCTGCATTGAGCACGGTGGGTACACACATGATCACCGCACACTACGCTGGCGACGCGACCTACACTCAGGCTTCATCGAGCGGGGCGCTGGGCGTCACAGTTACCGGCACGATGCCGTTGCCGATTACGGGAACCTCCGGGTCCGCGACCGCCAGCGGCAACGTGAGCCTGACGATCAACTAAGCGAACTGGTTCTAGGACCGAGCGGCTCCGGACCATCCGGGGCCGCTCTTTTTTTGCCCGTCACCTGCGATGCCGCTCAGTACCAAGAAACGACCGCCCCAAATTTAGCTTGACAAGTACTGTACTTGTATGCCAACATCTTCTTTGATAGTCAGCCGCCAGTCCGCTCGCTACGTCCTGCCTTCACTCAATCCGCGCCCTTTCCGGTCATGTCGTTTCTTCTCGCTGAATCCCTACCTCGTTACCTCCTTGCTTCATCAATGCCCCAAGCCCGAAGTAACGAAATCTCCCGTCGTCGATCCTCTTTCTATTCAACAGCTTACAAAATGCTTTTCGCACAACTCCTTTGTTTTTATGACGATCCATTTTGATGGCGGGGGGTGTGTGTACCTGTGTGTGTACCCCTCCGCACTTCTCCTCTTTTTCGAAGAGCCAATCCGTGCGCTCACGCACCTCTGCGAGCGCGCGGCAAACAGGATGCCGCCTTTTATCGGATCGTCAGTTGATATTCGGGGGGAAAACGATATTCCAGAACAAGGGAGCGGGAGACAGGAACTCGACGGGAATGAGTGAACCTTCCTGATTCATCTGCGGCGAACGGACAACGTGCACCTCGACGCGCTGCTGCGTTTTTGGATTCTCCAGGGTGAATTTGGTGCCCTGGGCAAAGCCCTGCGGAAGAATGATCATGCCGCCGGTGGCGCTGACCGTATGAGTAAATCCCTCGATGGGCTTGGGGTTTGTGGCGACGTGGACGAGCACAGGCATACGCAGGAGAACGCGCTGGGCGCGGCGGCGCTGTTCGGCGGTGGGCTGGCGCGCCGTCAGGGCGGGACGCACGCCGCTTATCGAACCAGGTTTCGCGTACGGCGAAGGTTTTATGTGGGAAATGGGTTTCACAGCTCGAGTCCCCAGAAGTCCATTTCCGGGGCCACAAGTTCAACGCCGTATTCCCACCCGTCGGGGCGCTGGTTGCCCTTCCACACGATGATCGCAGCGTTGCTGGTATCGGTGGCGAGATTGCTGAGGGCCAGGCGGTGCTCGAGATCGAGCGACTCGGCCAGAACCAGCATGCAGCCGTAAGGGTTGACGACCCGCGTATGCCCTTCAACAGTGATGCGCTTCCCGGACTCGTCTTCCCATTCGAGGCGTACGGGTACACGGGAGTTCATACGGCGGCCACGACGCTTCTCATGGTGCCGCGAACCAAGGCGCTTGGATTCACGCAGCTTTACCGTCATTTTCGCCTCTACCACGCCATGCTAGAGTTGCGGGTGAAGGGGGTCAATGGTACGAATACAGACAGGAGCACGAAAGAGTAGCTGTCCAACAGGACAGGTGAGCCCGCGAAGGCAGGACAGGCTGTGAAGAATCTGATCGTCAATGCGGATGACCTGGGATGGACGGATGGGGTAAACCGCGGGATCCTCGAGGCGTTTCATCACGGGATTGTGACCAGCACTTCGCTGCTGGCCAACGGCGCCGCCTTTGCGGGGGGTGTGGAGGCCGCGCGTTCGGCACCCGGGCTGGGTGTGGGAGTGCATTTGAACTTGAGCGACGGCCCCCCGGTGGCCGAACGGGAAACCATTACCAGTCTTCTGAATGACGACGGCGAATTCGCGGGCGGACCCGAAAGCCTGCTTCTGCGGAGGGTACGGCGCGGACTCGCGCTGGCCGAAGTGGAGACCGAGTGGGACGCGCAGATTCAGAAAGTCCGTGATGCTGGTATCGCGCCAACGCACCTCGACGGGCATAAACATGTGCACATGCTGCCCGGGCTGTTTGAGATCGCCCTCAAGCTAGCGAAGCGGCATGGCATCGGTGCGATTCGCGTTTCGCTGGAAGCATCGAGCCTGCGCGCGGCTCTTTCTTCGGGCTCAAAACGTCACGCCGGAAAGGTCATGAAACAAGGAGTGCAGGCGCGCGGATTGAAATTTCTAGCGCGCGATGCGCGTGAGCAGGCCGAGCGCGCGGGTATTTCTACGGCCGATTATTTTTGCGGGATTGCG
>Ga0137360_10002505_pt1 | contig 11015 bp, 10 predicted proteins | sample Mad1_60_16metaG_FD_104924 | JGI IMG/M metagenome (GOLD analysis project Ga0137360, IMG submission 104924) | Vadose zone soil microbial communities from Angelo Coast Range Reserve, California, USA - Mad1_60_16 metaG | ecosystem: Environmental > Terrestrial > Soil > Vadose zone | place: USA... | reverse complement strand
CTTGACACGACGTGGGGAATCCGTTCCCTCCAAGCGACGACGCACGCATCCGCGCGTGATGGAGCCGCGTGGTCGAGCGACCCCTTCCCCGGCCCGGCTGCCCGTGACCGCGCCGCAAGCGTCGAGACCAAGTGATGCTGGTCGAGTTCCGCAGCGTGAGCTTCGCCTATCCGAAGTCGGCCGAGCGTCGCGCGCGCCCCTTCGCGTTGTCGGAGCTCTCGTTCGAGATCGCTCCGGGAGAGATCGTCGGCGTGATCGGGCCGAACAGCTCGGGCAAGACGACCCTGATCCGGCTCCTGACGCGCGTGCTCGAGCCGGCGGCCGGCGAGATCCGTCTCGAGGGCGTGCCGCTTCGCCAGCTCACTCGCACGGATCTGGCCCGGCGCGTGGGCGTCGTGCCCCAGGGAACCCTGGCGCAGGTTCCCTTCAACGTCGGCGATCTGGTGCTGATGGGTCGCTATCCGCACGGTCCCGGTCGCTACTTCGAGAGCCCGCGTGATCGGACGTCCGCGCGCGCGGCGATGGAGGCCACCGGCGTTCTCGATCTGGCCGATCTGCCGCTCGACCGTCTGAGCGGCGGAGAGCGCCAGCGTGCCGTCATCGCGCGCGCCCTCGCCCAGGAGCCGCGTCTGCTCGTCCTCGACGAGCCAACGGCCTACCTCGATCTGCGCTATCAGGTCGAGGTCGCGGCGCTTCTGCGACACCTGAACCGAGAGCGCGGTATGGCGATCCTGCTCGTCTCCCACGATCTCAATCTGGCCGCCGAGGTGTGCGATCGGCTGCTGCTGCTGGCCGGGGGCCGGACGGCCGCCACCGGCGCGCCCGAGGTGGTGCTGGACGAATCGCTCCTCGCCTCGGTCTTCGGTTGCGAGCTGATCGTCGACAAGAGCGAGGCGACGCGACGGCCGATCGTGCGCCCGACGTGGCGGGTGTGAGGGACACGGCAGCCCCACGAGGATGCGTCCCGTATCGGGGGTCTTGCCGGTCTCCGCGCGGCGTTCTAGAGTCCGGTCGGGAGGGCAAAAGGCTCACGTGATCGACGGGATCGAGGTCGCGGTGGATCCTGAAGCCGTCGTCGTCACGGCGCGCGAGCCGCTGACGGTCCTCTCCTCGGCATTTGTGAGGGGCGGGTTCACCGCGGCGCGCGCCATCGTGAACCTCCACGTCCCGAAGGATCTCCGGGAAGAGCAGACGGACGGCCTGCTGCCGAGCTTTGCGGTACGGCGAGGGATTCCCGGGCCGTGGGTCGGACTACTGACGTCGGCGTGGACCGAGAAGGCGGAGGTCGCCACGGCGACGGGGTGCGGGCTGAAGGCTCTCGCGGTCGTGACCGTCGGGCTTTCGAACCGTGTCGCGGCCGGAGCGAGCCCGATCGCGGCGTGGGCACCGTCCACGATCAACGCGATCGTCGTCGTCGAGGGCGCGCCCGAACCGGCCGCGCTCGTCAACGCCGTGATGACGGTCACCGAGGTCAAGACGGCGCTGCTGGCCGCCGCCGAAGTCCGGTGCGACGATGGTCGGGTGGCGAGCGGTACATCGACGGACGCCGTAGTCGTCGCGGTGACCGGGCGCGGTACGCGGCATCGGTTTGGAGGACCCATCAGCGATTTCGGGTGGGTGGTCGCACGCGCGGCCCGCTCGGCGCTGAGCGCCGGGATCCGGCGCTGGATGGACGAGCATCCGTGACCCGGCGCCCGCCGCTGCTGACGCTGCTCGCCTCGCTGGCCATTCACATCGGGGCTCTGGCGCTTCTCTTCGTCTTTGCGCCAGAGGAATCGCACCCGAGCGCGCTCTTCATTGATCTGTCCGTCCAGGAGGTCGGCGCTGTATCGGAGCGCAAGGCCGGTGTTGCATCGGAGCGCACGGCCGCGGCCACCGGGGGTGGCCTGAGACAGATGCGGGCCGGCTCCGCACGTCAGATCGAACGCGTCACGGCGCCCCCGCCGGCCGTCGCCGCACCGCCATCCAGTCCCGAGCCCGCGCCGCCGCCGGAGCGAGAAGTCACCACGTCAAGGCCCCCCGAACCCCGTCAGGCCGAGCCAGCCCTTGGCGCGGTGGCATCGCGCGAGACGGCTCCGGAGGGGGTGGCGCCAAGCTCGGCGAGCGCATCCGCAGTCGAGGCCAGCACGAAGCCGGGCGGCGCCAGCGCCGACCGGACCAGCGCGACTTCCGCCAGTGACGTCGGGCACCGCGCCACTCCGGCACCATCGGCCGTATCAGGCGAGAGCACCGGCCGAACCGGGGCGCGCGTCGCGCTCGCGCCGACGACAGGGTCCCTGGGAGGCGAGCCCGGATCAGAGTACGGCGGCTACCTCGCGCACGTGAGGCGACGCATCCAGGAGTCGCTCCAGTATCCGCTGGCCGCGCGCCGGCGAGGGCTCAAGGGCACCGTGCACCTGGAAATTCTCATCAAGCCGAACGGCGCGATCAGCGCGGTCTCGGTCACCAGCTCGTCGTCGCACCGGCTGCTCGACGAGGCCGCGCTCGAGGCGGTGAGAGGTCTCGCGCCCGAGCCTTTCCCCTCCGGCCTGATGCCGCGACCGTTGCGGGTGCGGCTGCCAGTGGTCTTCGATCTGCAGTAGTATGCTCAGCGATCCGCCGACGGGGAGGTGGGTATGCCCGAGGGTAGAGTGCACACGGTCGAGCGGGGCCTTGACGGCACCGCGACCGAGTATCACGACATGGCGGTCGAGGGAGACGGGGTCGAGCGCCTCCTCACCGAGCTCTTCACGGAACACTGGGCGAAGCTCACCGTCGGACCGCTGATCGAGGGCGCGGCCTACGAGATCCAGTTCGCCTCGGCCCCGAAGGTGACGACGCTCGACGGGTACTTGACGGTCGACACCGGCGCCTGGCACTTCCACCTGTGCGTCAACGATCACCGGGGGACTCGCAGCGAGGAGCTCGCGCGCATCCGGCGCGTGGCGCGCGCCGCCTTCTTCCGGACGGAGGGTGGCTCCTGCGCGGGGACGTGGGGGCTCAGGCTCTGGAACGGTCGCGGCGAGCAGATGATCACGATCCTGTTCCCGAACCCGCACTTCGACGAAGGCTGGCGGCGCCTCCCGGAGCCGCGCTGGGAGAAGGCGGCGCTCTGGCAGGAGCTCCGGCGGCGGTACGCAGGCGACTGAGCAAGTGAGGGCGGTGGGCCGCCTCATCGCGGTCTACGCAGCCCTGGCGTTCGGGGTATCCGTCGCGGTCGCCGAAGAGCCCGCCCGTATCCAGACCGACCGCCCCAGCGTCAGCAACAGCACGAGCACCGTGCCGCCCGGGGCTCTGCAGATCGAGGGCGGCGTCGACTACTCCCGGTCGCGAGTGAGCGGTGGCCCCGATGAGCGACAGTTCGTGCTCGGCGCGCTACTCCGGGCGGGGCTCACCGACCGGCTCGAGGTCCGGCTCGACGGCGCTCCGCTGGTCCGGCTGCGGAGTGCGGAGAACGACACGGGCTTCGGCGATCCCACGCTCGGCGTGAAGTACCGGTTTCTCGACGCACGGGAAGGCAGCTGGTGGCCCTCGCTCGGCCTCCTGCCGTTCGTCAAGCTGCCGATCGCCCGCGAGCCGATTGGTTCGGAGCGCGTGGATTTCGGGCTCACCGCGCTCGCGAGCGTCGATCTGCCATGGCAGCTCGACCTCGATGCGAACGCGGGACTCATCGCGATCGGCCAGTCGAATCGCGACGCCTTCCTGCTCCAGGAGGTCGTGTCGGCCTCGCTCTCGCGCCAGATCGGTGAGCGGTGGTCCATCTTCGTCGAGGTCTTCTATGCCTCGCCGGCCGAGCGCGGCGCGCACGACATCGTCGGCCTGGATACCGGGATCCAGTTCTTCCTGACGCCGCGCGTTGCCCTCGACGCGGCCGCCCAGACCTCGTTCGGCGGGCCGGGGCCCGACTATGCGTTCCGTGCCGGGGTGAGCGTGCGGTTCGGGCGGTGACCGGCGTCGCTCTGTGCCTCAGGCCCTGAGCCCCGACGTCGCGAAGCCGGCCGCGCTACTCCTGGCACTGGCGGTCGACCACGCCTTCGGCGATCCCCCGAACCGCTACCATCCTGTCGCCTGGATCGGGCGGCTACTCGACGCGGGGAGGCGCTGGCTCTGCCGGGGATCACCCGCGAGGCTTCTGGCCGGCGGCGCAGTCGTCACGATCGCCGTCGCCGGGCTTGCCGGAGCGGCGGGAGTGCTCGTGTCGGCGCTCGCGGCGCGACTCGGACCCGGCGGTCTTCTGCTCGAGGCGCTCGCCCTCACGTGCCTGCTCTCCTTCCGAGGTCTCGTCAGCGCGGCCCGCTCCGTCGCCGCCGACCTCCGCCGCGGTGATCTTCCGGCGGCCCGGCGGGCGGTCGGCTACCACCTTGTGAGCCGACCCACCGCCGAGCTCGACGAGGGGCAGGTCGCCTCGGCGACCATTGAATCCGTCGCCGAGAATCTGACCGACAGCCTCGTCGCCCCGGTGTGCTTCTTCCTCGCCGGGGGGCTCGTCGGCGCCGCGGTCTATCGCGTGATCAACACGGCCGACTCGATGTTCGGGTACCGCACGGGACCGCTCGAGCACTTCGGCAAGAGTGCGGCGCGGCTCGACGACCTGCTGAACTTCGTCCCGGCCCGGATCGCCGGGCTGAGTCTCGTCGCCGGAGCAGCTCTCGCCGGGGAGAGCGCCCGCGGGGCCCTGGCGATCCTCCGACGCGATCGGGGCCGCACCGAGAGCCCGAACGCGGGATGGACGATGGCCGCGATGGCGGGCGCCCTCGGCGTGGTCCTCGAGAAGCCGACCGTCCACCGGCTTGGCGCCGGCGCCCTGCCGATCGCGAGCGACATCGAGCGGTCGGTGAGAGTGCTGCGAGCGTCAGCCGCGGTGAGCCTCTTGCTCGTGGCCGCTGCGTTCGTGGTCGGGAAGAAGCTGTTGGGGCTGTCCGCCTAGAAGCGGTAGCTCGCTCCAGCCAGGACGTTGATTGGCGGTGCGGGGGTCAGAAACCGCTCGACCGGGGTACCCTCGACCTTGCCGTTTGGCGCGAAGGTTCCGAAGGTTTCGTACTCGTTGTTGAGAAGATTGTTGATCGTGACAAAGGCCGTGAGACCCTTCCAGCTGGCACGAAGCCCCGCGTTCACGACGACGTAGTCGGTGAGCTTGCGCTCGACGTTGCCCTCGTCACCGCGAAGCCGCTGGGGCCCGACGTAGGAGGCCCCGAGCCAGAGGCCGAGCCAGGCCGCGAGGCGGTAATCGAGACTCGCGTTGAGCCGATGACGCGGCACGAGGGGCAGATCGTTGCCTGCTCGGACGGTCTGCGTGCACGGCGACGCGGCACAGCCGGCAGTCAGTCTCGGTGTGGCCAGCTCGAGATTGTCGCGGAACGTCGCCTCGGTGTAGGTGTAGCTGAGCCGGGCTTCGAGGCCTGCTGCCGGGCGGCTGGCGAGCGAGACCTCCACGCCCTGCCGTCGCGTGCCGCCCACGTTCTGGAAGAAGAGGCCTGTCGTGTCGGTTGGTGACACGGAGAAGATGTCGTCGGAAACGTCGGCGCGGAAGAGCGCCAACTCGCAGTCGAGCCACGACGTCGGCCGGGCCCGGAGCCCCAGCTCGTAGTTGCGAGCCGTGACCGCGTTGAGTGGGGGGTCGGGCGCCACGCCGGCCTGGAGCCCCGGGCAGATCGCGCTGGGGCCGGCGCATGTCAGCTCGAGGAAGGCGGGAGCGCGGAAGCCCTCGGAGTAGCCGAAAAAGATGCCCCAGTCGCGGGAGAGGTTGTAGTTGAATCCGATGGCCGGGTTGGGGCGGCTGAACGTGCTCACGCCGGTAGCGCTGGGTCGATCGCTCGGCGGGCTTCGGTCATCGATGTCGTGTCGAAGCCAATCCCAGCGGACCGCGGCGGTGACGATGAGGCGGTCGCCCGTCTGCAGCACGTTCCTCGCGATGTCGAAAGTGTCCTGGAGGTACACGCCGATCGAATTCTGATTGTCCCTGACGAGTGACTCCAGCTCCCGCTCGCCCTCCTCCTCGAACACGCGCACCTGGGAGCTGTGGTGAGCGTAGTCCACGCCGGCGACGAGGCGGTTGGCGCGCCCGAGCGCGGTTGTTTCGTGGCTGAGCTGGACCGTTCCTCCGGCCGACGTGGTTGCCGTGAACGAGCGGGTGTTGGCGCGGAGCTGATTCACGTTGAACTGCTCGGCATCGAGCCAGCGGCCGAATCCGGTCAACGAGAGCGCGAGATCCGTACCCGCCTCCTGGCGGAGGCTCAGCGTCACGAGATTCATCAGCGGCTTGAAGAAGTCGCCGCCGGTGTAGTTCTGCGTGCGGTCGCGTTGGAGGTCCGAGAGCGGCAGCGAGCCGGGTTGCTCGATCCGGTTCTCGGCCCGCTGGTACGAGAGGGCGGCGTCCGTCGCCCCGGATTTCAAGCCGATCTTCGCGAAGATCCTGCCGACGCGCGACGCCGAGACGTCGCGCTAGCCGTCCTCGCGGAAGAACGTCCCTGCGAGATAGTAGTCGAGGGGCGCTGACGCGCCACCCAGCCGCAGGCGGTACTTCTGACGGCCGAAGCTCCCGCCCTCGACTTCGGGGACGATCTCGTACACGGGCGGCACCCCGCGCCGCGTGATGATGTTGATGACGCCGCCGAGCGTGTTGCGCCCGAACACGGCCGCCGGCCCGCGGATCACTTCCAGGCGCTCGATGTCGTCGAGCGGCAGGAGGTCGAAGTTGACCTCCTCCACGGTCGGCTCGTTGATCCGTACGCCGTCGACGAAGACGCTCAGCCCCTGGGATTCGCCGGTCACCGACGTGGACCGAAAGCCGCGGAAGGAGAGGTCCATCTGCCAGGAATTGCCCTGCTGGTCATTCAGGGTCACGCCGGGCAGGCGTGTCAGCGCCTCCTGGAGCGTCATCGCGCCGGTAGCGCGGAGCTGATCGCCCGGCACGATGTCGACCGTCGCCGGCACGCTCGAGAGCGGCAACGGCGAGCCCGGCAGGCGCGCGGGCGCCGTGACGCGGACTTCCGGCAGCCGGGTCGGCTCTTCCTGCGCCCCCTGCGGTAATGGCGTGGGCGGCTGTGCTCGCGCCGGCAACGACAGGAACACTCCCGGCCAAGCAACGACGGCGCACCCGAGAACGATCAGCAGGCGCATGGATGCTCATCAAACCCAATACGGGGGCGGCTCCAGAAGGAGAATCCCCACATGGCCACGATCGGCGTGGCCACATGGCCACGAGCGTTAGGACAGGAGCCCGCGCCTGATGGCCTCGACCGCGGCCTGGGTGCGATCCGAGGCGCCGAGCTTCTCGAGGGCCCGCTGGAGATACTTCTTCACCGTGCCGACGCTCCAGCGAAGTCGAGCGCCGATTTCCCGGTTCGTCATCCCCTGGGCAACCAGGCGCAGCATTTCCTGCTCGACCGAGGTCAGCGGCTCGCCACTCTTGCCGCGGGCTTCCGGCCGCGACTCGGGCGGTGCGTCCGACAACGCGGCCCGGAGGAGCGCCGGATCCAGCACCGACTCGCCGTGCCTTACCGCCTCGAGCGCGGCCAGCAGCTCCCCGCGGCCGATACCCTTCAGCACGTAGCCGGACGCCCCGCTTTCCACCGCTCGCCGGACCAGCCCCGGGTCATCGTGCATGGTGACGACGAGGACGGCCATGCGTCGCTCGATGGCCTTGAGTCTGCGAAGCACGGCGAGCCCGTCGAGATCCGGCAGCTCGACGTCGAGCAGGACCACGTCGGGGGCGTACCTCGCGGCAGCTCGAAGGGCTTCTTCGCCGGTCCCGGCCTCACCCACCACCTCGACGCCGGCCGCTTCGAGCATGCCCCTGAGTCCCTCGCGGACCATCGGATGGTCGTCGACGATCAGGACGCGGGCGGGATCAGGACGCCGGAGCGACGAGGCCATAGCGCAGTGGCAGTTCGGCGTGGACGTGCGTGCCGCCCCCGGGCGCGGGCTCGACGACGCAGGTGCCGCCGAGGAGACGCGCTCGTTCTCGCATGCTGGGGAGCCCGAGACCGCGCGCGTCGCCCGATCCGCCGAGGCCCACGCCGTGATCACGCACGTCGAGGCGGACACGGTCGACCTCCCGCGAGAGGACGACCTCGACCCGGATCGTCCCGGCGTGCTTTCGGGCGTTCGACAGCGCTTCCTGGAGAATTCTGAACGCGGCGGTCTCGATCGCCGGTGGCAGGCGGGCTTGGCCGAGGTTTTCGACGAGCGCTACCGACCAGCCGGTGTCGCGCGCAACCTCGTCGAGGCTCTGGCGTGCCGCCTCCGCGAGCCCGCCGGCGTCCACGGCCAGCGGCCGCAGTGCGGCCAGTATCCGACGAGTCTCCGTGATGGCCCGCCCCAGTCGATCGGCGGCAATCACCGTCTCGCTCGCCGCGCGCCCGGGGTCGGTCGTCCAGAGGTCGGCCGCGGTGTCGATGTGCTGCTTGGCGCTCACGATGAGCTGGGCCACGCCGTCGTGCACGTCGTACGCGACGCGCCGGCGCTCTTCCTCTTGGGCGACGATGACCTGCTGGACGAGCGAGGCCAGGGCGCGCTCGCGTGCGGTCTTCTCTCGCCAGGCCCGAAGTGCGATGGCGGTGGCGGTCAGAATGAGGGCGACCTGCAACGAGTGGACGACAAGCGCGAGCGAGATCGAGGCTTGAGGCGCCGGTTCCAGCAGCGCCATCTCGAAGACTTCCCAGGTCGCCATCGCCGCGAACGTGCCGGCCAGGATCAACTCGCGGTAATGACCCAGGGCAACCCTGACGATCTTCACCATGGACGTGGGTCAATACCATGGCACCGACCGACTTGCCAAGCCTACGCCACTCGCGCTCGATCCGAATGGGGCCCGACCCTCCGGCCAATGAAGGTCGTATTACAGCGTATTGACAGCGAGTTACATGTCTGAATCTCAGAGAAGACTGGAACCTGCGATCGTGCCCGCTGCGGCAGCCCTTCTGCATCGAGAACCGCCGCCGCACGGGCGTTCCCCACCCGCGACCGACGGCCGCACACGAACTCGTCTGAGCCGTACCGCGAGCTCGCGCGATTCGCTGCTGCGCGCCTCGCGCGCGGGGCCCCAGCCTCCGGCCGCGTGGCGGCTCGCACGATCTATCATCTCCGTTCGCCTCGAACGGTGGAGCCCCAGCGCGCGACGTCTTGCGGCTCGCACGGCCTTGATCTTCACTCGCCTCACGCCGTGCGCAAGGGCCCAGCGCGCGGCTGCCGTGCGGTTCGCACTTCGGCCCGCTTTTTCTTCGTCACGACGCAGTGCCGGACGGGTACCCTGTTACGAGAGTGCGGCTGACAGACCGGTTGACGGACGGAGTGCGGACGGCGCTCGCGAAGGCGGGCCTGCCCGAGCCCGCAGAGTGTGCGTGGGAGATCCCGCGCCAGGCGGAGCACGGCGACTACGCGACCAACCTCCCCATGGTTCTCGCACGGGTCGCGAAGCGCACGCCCCGACAGATCGCCGACCTCGTCGCAAAGCACTTCCCGCCGATGCCCGAGGTCGAGCGCGTCGAGGTGGCGGGGCCCGGGTTCCTCAACGTGTTCCTGACTCCGGCCTGGTGCGCCACCGCGCTCGGGGAAATTCTCGCAGCGGGCGCCGCCTATGGGCGTGGTGAGAGTCAAGCGGGGCGACGCATCCGTCTGGAGTTCGTCTCCGCGAACCCGACCGGCCCGCTGGTCATCGTCAATGCGCGCGCCGCCGCGGTCGGCGACGCCCTCGCGCGGCTGCTCCGGTCGCAAGGCGCGCGTGTCACGACCGAGTTCTACGTCAACGACGCGGGCAATCAGTTCGAGGCCCTCGCGCGCTCGTTCGAGGCGCGCGTGAAGCAGGAGTTCGGCGAGCCGGCCGCGCTCCCCGAGAACGGCTACCCTGGCGAGTACCTCGTCGATCTCGCGAAGGCGTACCGTCACGAGGGCGGCCGCCTCATGAACGGCGCTCCCGAGCGCGAGCGCATCGAGCACTTCGGGCGCTATGCGGTGGCACGGATGGTCGAGGCGCAGCGCCAGATCCTGCGCGAGTACGGTGTGGAGTTCGACGTCTGGTCGTCCGAGCAACACGACGTCCGCGACAAGCGCCTTCCGGAGAAGGTGCTGGAGGAGTTCGCGTCGCGCGGCCTCAGCTACGAGCAGGACGGCGCGCTCTGGTTCCGCTCGTCCGAGCGCGAGGAAGCGGGCGACGACAAGGACCGCGTGCTCAGACGATCGAACGGCGAGCCGACCTACTTCGCGGTGGACGTCGCCTACCACCACTATCTGAAGTTCGCGAACACCGACCGCGTGATCAACCTCCTCGGTCCCGACCACCACGGATTGGTGGCGCCGATGCGGACGGCGATGCAGGCGCTCGGCCACCCGCCCGAGGCGTTCGAGGTCATGATCGTCCAGCTCGTGACGCTGCTGCGCGACGGGCAGCCCGTGCGCATGTCCAAGCGGCGCGGCGAGTTCGTGCTCATGGAGGAGCTGCTCGAGGAGGTCGGCCGCGACGCCGCCCGCTTCACGTTCCTCACGCGCCGTCACGACAGCCCGCTCGAGTTCGACCTCGCGGTCGCGACGCGCCAGTCGAACGAGAACCCCGTCTACTACGTGCAGTACGCGCACGCGCGCATCCGCTCGATCTTCCGCCAGGCGGCCGAGCAGGGGGTCGCCGCCCCGGTGCCGACCGACGTGGACACGAGCCCGCTCGTCGAGCCCGCGGAGCTGGCGCTCATCAAGCTGCTCTTGCAATTCCCGGAGCTCGTCAACGGGGCGGCCCGGGCGCTGGAGCCGCACCGGGTCGCCTACTGGCTGCAACAGCTCGCGGCCGAATTCCATCCCTGGTACAAGACCCACCGGGTCATCCAGGACGACGCTCGCCTCATGCGTGCGCGCATGGCCCTCTGCGCGGCGGTGGACACCGTCATCCGGAACGGCCTGGAGCTCCTGGGCGTGAGCGCGCCGGAGAGTATGTGACGGTCGTGCGAGCCGCAGCACGTCGTGGGGCTGGGGCCCCACCGTGCGAGGCGAGCCGATGAACAGAGTCGTGCGAGCCGGACGGGCGCGGCGGAACGGAAATCGCACCGCCT